>Ga0209751_10000047_pt1 | contig 109562 bp, 128 predicted proteins | sample RifCSP13_1_FD_184019 | JGI IMG/M metagenome (GOLD analysis project Ga0209751, IMG submission 184019) | Soil microbial communities from Rifle, Colorado - Rifle CSP2_sed 13_1 (SPAdes) (version 2) | ecosystem: Environmental > Terrestrial > Deep subsurface > Rock core/Sediment | place: Rifle...
CCCTCCGAGAGTCAAAGCACCGGTATTGGACAGTTTGAGCATGGTAATTCCTGAGGCGGAGGCGGAGAGAATATCTCCCGTGCCGTTCTGGTTGAAGACGGCGGCAGCCCGGGAGCCGGAGGTGCCGGTAACGGAAAGACCAAAGCCTATACCAGCATTGGAGATCCTCAGTCCGTCGACATCTCCCGTATTTAACTGGTCGATATTCAAGACATAACCTGAATCCGTACCGTCCGAGGCGGGGTTTCTGAAGATCAGGGAATCATCGGCAGAGGCCAGAGTAATGGCGACGTCGGAACCGTCGGGGTCGTTGGCGTAGGACTGCTGGAGAGTGGTGGAGGCTCCGGAGATACTGTTCCAGGCGCCTTCGTACCAGATCTTGACCTGGTTGGCACCCTGGTCGTAGGCCAGGAAGCCTTCCCCGGAGGAGGGACCGGTGGAAAGAGCGGCGGCCTGGGGAAGGAGGAGTCCGGAGATATCGGTTCCCCCGTGGTTTATGGCAGACAGATCAAGAAAACCGGTAGCGGAAGTCAAAGTCAGAGCACCGGTATTGGACAGTTTGAGCATGGTAATTCCCGAAGCGGAGGCGGAGAGAATATCCTGATCTGAACTTGTGCTGTTAAATATTGCCAGAGCTTTGCCGGTGACTTCACCTTCCAGATGCAAGAGGGATGTGGGAGTCTGGGTACCGATACCCAGCTTGGCGGCAAGAATATTCACTTCATCCAGATCCTGATTATCAAATTCAATCCTTCCGGCGGAAGCACCCAGACCGAGCCAGTCGTCATCTGAAGTAGTATCGGAAAAAGCAGGGCCGTCTAAAACAGAACCTACTGAAGTAATGTCTCCCACACCGCCGACGCCGGCAATTTCTTTCCACTCTGTAGCATTACCTGATTGCCAGGTAAGGACATAATTAGTAAGCCCCGCCGCGGCGGGGAGAGTGTAAACGAGATCAGAAATAAGGTCTGGAGGACCTGCAAAGCCGGTGTAATTTGAACCGTCCGAATCAAAGAGCCTTAGTTCACCCTGACTTTTTAATTCCAGATCGCCTCCACGGGTGATATTGGCGACTGTGACTCCCGAAGCTGAGGCAGTTAATATATTTTGATCTCCCGCCTCGTTGAGAATAACTAACGACTTGCCAATATTCGAACCCGATACTTCGAGGATACCTACGGGAATGATGGCACCTCCAAGGCCAACCTTGCCCACTGTACCGTCGTCTAAAAGTGTAAAAAGTGTATTGGTGCCGTCGGTGATATTTAAAGTTCCGCCATTACTTATCGAAACAGTTGGTGTAACCGAGGCAAATGCGATTTCAGCCCCGGTACCTGAGTTTGATAGTCTTAAGTTGTCTACGGCACCTGCAGCTAATTGATCGATAGACAAGATAAAGTTTGAATCGGTTCCGCTTGAGGAAGGATTACTAAAAACCAGAGAATCGTCCAAGCTGGTGAGGGAAATGGTAGTGTCTGATCCGTCGACGTCGTTGCCGTACGCTTCCTGGAGAGTGGTAGATGCGCCGCTGATATTTGCCCAGGATGACCCATTATAAATCAGCACCTGGTTATTGTCCGTATCATAAGCGATGTATCCTTCCCCGGTTGAGGGGTTGGTTAAAGAATCTGCCTGAGGCAAAAGCAAACCCTGGGGAGCGCTGGTAGAGTGAGTGATATTTGACAGGTCCAGTAAACCCGTGTCCGAGAGGGTCAGGGTGCCGGCAGAAGTGAGCGCAAACATTTTTACACCGGATGAAGAGGCAGTAAGCAGATCTCCGGAAGAGGACTCGATGCTGAGTTTGGCGGAACCGGTGGATGTTCCCAGACCCAAAATGTCGGTGGTAGTGATTAATTTAACCAGCGTTCCGGTGTCTGTAAATCCACTGGTATCGCCGGTACTGGTGGCGTTAATTGTCAGCTTTTTGTCCGTAGTGTTCGTAGTTAATCCGATACCCGTACCTGCAACGAAGGTGAGGGTATCGTCTGCGGAACCTGCTGTAAGGCTTGTCTGGCCTGAAACGGCGATATTTTTCCAGACGGACTGGACAACGTTTTGGGCAGTATTGCGAACAGTGGTACCCTCTATGGCAATACCGCTCCCGGCAGTCAGTGTAATTTCGCCCTCCAAGCCTTGAAAACTCGTTACACCGCCGGTTTCAGTGGTGGAAATAATCGGGTTTTGACCCGGTGTGATGGAGATACCGTCACCAGCAATTACGCTGTAGATAATATTCGGGGCTGTGAGAGTACCCTCGACCGTCAAATCCTTAGAGAAATTTGAAGGGAGGTTTACGATAAAACTAAAGTCTTCCAATTCGGCTTCAGCGGCCAGTACCTGGCTGTATAAATCCAGACCAGAGTCGTCCAAGGAAGGTACAGGTTGTGAGTCAGGTGCGAAAAAAGAAGACAAAAAAGATAAGCCTTTTTGCCGGGCGAAAGCAGGGGATGACGGGATACCGACGGCGATTTTTTCTGCCAGTCGGGGAGCCAGCCAGGAGGCAGCGACAGTAAATACCAGGAAAAATAATAAGCCTGCCATGTAAACCTGACGATGGGAGGTTTTCCTGGAAGTCCGGGTGGAAGCGGATGCTATGGAAGAGGGGGTGACAACCGCTGTGGGATGATTGAGGATCGGCTTTCGGGAAGGAGTAAAAGCCTGAAGTTGGTAAAGATTGTAACGACGCTGATTTCCGGGAGTTCTTTCCGGGATGAGGAGCCCCTGTTTTTCCCAGCGGCGGAGGGTTTTGGTGGACACTTTGAGGAGGTCCGCCGCTTCACGGATAGAAAGGCGCGCGTTGTAACTCAATTCGGGCAGGGATTTGGGCATGGGGTTTTGAGTTTGGGTAACTTGGACATGTCCACTTATGTCCAAGTTAATCTATTATAATTATTAATTAAGAATTGATGTCAATAGAGAAGAAGGGTTAAATTAACCCTTAGAAGCGGTATAATTTTTTACTTACTAATATAATATCCCTATATATAGTCTTATATTATAAATATACAACCTATAATAATCTGCTAGGATAATAGATAATGTTGAGGCATATTTTTGCTCAATCAAAGGAAAATGAAACAATTAATCGGAACTGAGGAATAAGGAAAATAGACGAATGTTAACTTAGCAACTTGGACATTCAGCCATAAATTGTTGACAAGCTAAAAGATAATTTCTAGTCTGGAAGCAATGAACAAAATAAGGATATTTATTGCGGCCGGAATAATAATTTCCGGTGGTTTGATGATCTGGGGTAAAGAAGGAATACATGCCCAAGAGCAACCGGCCGGCATTGCAGTTTCCCGGACCTTTACAGAGGGGGAGTATGTTGACGGAGACATTGTGTGTTCCTCACCAGACGGTCTGAAAAGGTGCAGCAATGAATTTGATGTGAATATGGAAGGAGTATTAATCGAAAATCCCAGTGTTGCTTTCCTGAGTTCAAAAGAGGGAACAAAATTACTTTTATCGTCCGGTAAAGCATATGTCCGGGTAGTGACATCCGGAGGAGACATCAAGCGGGGTGATTTTATAACTTCGTCAGTTAATCCGGGGCTGGGACAAAGAGCCGGGAAAAGCGGCAACGTTTTAGGTGTAGCACTGCAGAATTACACCTCAGAAACTGCCGATAAACCGGGAAAAATCCTGGTAGGGATCAATATTCGGCCGGCAATTGTCGCCACATCAGCCCGCAGCAACCTGCTGGAGACCTTAAAACAAGGCTTGCTGGCCCCGACACTGACACCGCTGGCATCTTTGAGGTACGTATTGGCAATACTAATCGCCGCGGCCTCGTTTTTGCTCGGATTCATATATTTCGGAAAGGTTGCGAAGGGCGGGATCGACGCGATAGGTCGAAATCCCCTGGCCAGGCGGGCTATCCAACTAAATGTCATACTCAACCTGATTATGACTCTAGCGATAATGACCGGGGGACTGATTTTAGCTTATGTGATTTTGATAATATAAAAACATGGGAATTGAATTGATCGCAATTGTTCTTTTGTCTGCCGTTTTGGCTGTGGTGCTGGCCGGGTATGACCAGAGAGTTAAGGAAATAAATAGCCTCAAGGAAGAACAAGAGGAAACGGAACGGAAAGCCCGGCAGCAAGCCTTGAGAATTATTGAAGATGCCAGAAATAAAGCAATATCCATTTTGCAGCAGGTAACGATAGATACTCAGAGACAGAAAGAGTTGCTGGATAGTCAGGTCGGAGAGATAACACAACAACAGCTTAAAGAGTATAAACAATACCTTCAAAAGGTATCAAAAGAGATCGAAAAAGGAGTGGAGGCACAAGCTAAAGATTATCAAAAAATATTGGAAATAGAGACAGTCGGTGCTGAAAAAGTGGTAGCTGCAAAGATAGAGGAAGGTTATATAAAAGCAGAGAAGGATGTGGAGGTTTACAAACAAAAATTGATGGATAAAGCCCGTGAGGAAATTGTGGTCATTATTGCCGAAGCCAGCCAGGAGCTGTTGGGTAAAACTATTACGATTGATGATCAGACAGAGCTGATTATGCAGGCATTGGAGGAGGCAAAGAAGCAGCATGTCTTCTGATATTCAGGCTCTTGTCCAAACACGGCGGGACTTAGGGATACTGATGTCCCAATTGGAATTATTGGAACAGTCCTTGTATAAAACCGGGGAAGAACATTTTGATGCAGTAGTTGATAGTAGGATTACAAATGATATAGCGGAGATGATAAAAAGGGATTTGTCCGTGGAAAAAGGACAGGAAATTAATACCCGGAGAGAGTATTTGCGGGAATTAAAAAAAACTTTACTTAGTATAAAACAGATTCGGGTTACACTAGCAATCAACCCGACGCGGAAATTAATTGAAAAAATTCACAACAAAATTACACGATTTTGCGGGTATACGGTAATTTTAGATATTAAAGTTGACCCAAGTTTATTAGCCGGTATAACTATTGCATATGAAGGCAAATATTTGGATTACACATTCATGAAAAAATGGCGAGAATTTATAAAGCAAAAACTCGAAAAGATTTCGTTAGAAATGTTGGAAGTAAAGCGATGAATCAAAAGTTTGAAGATTATTTGCGAAGTACCAAAGAAGTAGGATATACAGAAAAAGTGCTGCATTCTATTTTGGATGTTGCAGGCCTGCCCGGTGCAAGATTGGGAGAAATGGTGCTATTGGAGACGGGACAGAAGGGCCAGGTATCTGCTTTGACGAAAGAGGCGGTAGAGGTACTGGTCTTGTCCAAACAGGAAGCTGCTGTAGGAACCAGAGTGGTGCGAACGGGTAGGAAACTGGCTGCAGACGTGGGTGAAAACCTGCTGGGTAGGACAATTGAAGTTTCCGGGAGAGTGGTTTCCGGAGGGGATATGACCGGTGGGGAATGGGAGTTGAGGGATGTAGATATCACTCCTTCGGGAATTAGCAACAGGAATAAAATAACCAAGCCTATCAGTACGGGAGTAATTATGGTTGACCTGATGATTCCTTTAGGCCGCGGCCAAAGGGAACTGGTGGTAGGCGACCGGAAAACCGGCAAAAGCCATTTTTTACTACAGATGATGGTAGCCCAGGCCAGAGAAGGCAATGTATGCGTTTACGCGGCGGTGGGAAAAAAGCGGACAGAGATACTGAAGGTAGAGAACTACCTGGAGAAACAGAAAGTGATGGACAAATGTGTAATCGTGGCTGCTTCTTCGGAAGACTCGGCAGGAGAGATATATCTTTGTCCCTATGTGGGGATGACAATTTCCGAGTATTTCCGTGATAGAGGAAGGGACGTGCTGCTGGTCTTGGATGATATGACTACCCATGCCAAGTTTTACAGGGAGTTGTCCCTATTGTCCGGCAGGTTTCCCGGAAGGGACAGCTACCCCGGGGACATTTTCCATGTGCACTCTAAGCTGGTGGAGAGGGCCGGAAATTTCAAAATCGGGAACAAGGAAGTATCCATTACCTGCATTCCGGTGGTGGAATCCGTAATGGGAGATATAACAGGCTATATACAGACTAACATGATGTCCATGACAGACGGTCATATATACTTTGACAGTGACCTGTTTTACCGGGGACGCCGGCCGGCCGTTAACCCTTTTATTTCCGTGACCAGGGTAGGAAGGCAGACTCAGCAGGCATTGGGTCGGGATATTGCCCGGGTGCTGTTTGAGCTACTTAACAGCTATGAGAAGACGCAGAGCTTTTTGAAATTCGGAGCCGAGCTCGGGGAAAATTCAAGGCAGATATTGGCAATGGGGGACAGGGTGCTGGCTTTTTTCGATCAACCCCCGGACAGCCCGGTGCCGCCCAGCCTGCAAAAGCTGCTCATGGCCAGCCTGATTTCAGGAATGTGGGCAGGTAAAGACACAGCCAAAGTGCTCGAAAAATTTGCAGCCAGTCCGGAATTGGTAAATGCGGTAGAAGAAATTATCAGCAGGAGCCAAAGCCTGAATGAATTGATTGAAGAAGCCAGAAAACAGAATGAAAAACTAAAAATTCTTTGGAATTGACAATATGATTACAAAGAAACAAATTTCAATTGAGACAGAAAGTCTGTTTTCCCTGAAAGGCCTGGTGGAAGTGTATGAGGAAGTAGCTGCAGGACGGATGCAAAAGGTACGGGGAGCAGTACTACAATCCAGGAAATTCCAAGAGGGACTTCTTGATGTATTCAGGAAAGTAAAAACGGTTTACAGAAGGCATCCGGAACAAGGCGCTCTGAAAAGGCGGGGCAACGGTCAACAGGTGGCAGTGTTTGTTTCTGCCAATGCCGGACTTTACGGGGATATTGTAGATAAGACTTTTGAAATGTTTGTCCAACATGTACAGAAAAACAAATCCGAAGTGGTGGTACTGGGGAAACTGGGAATAAAAATGATGGCAGACAGGCTATCCGGCACACTTTACAATTACTATGATTTTTCGGACGACGAGGTAGATTCTGAGAGCTTTGAGATGATCATGAGATATCTGATACAGTTTGAAAAAATTCTGGTATTTTACGGCCAGTTTAAGACGATTTTGTCCCAGGAGCCTGTAACTACTGTCGTATCCGGAGATTTATTGGAAGAGCAAATGCAGACGGAAGAAAAAAAAGAACATAAAACGAGGGTGATTTACGATGATTACCTGTTTGAACCGTCGGTGTCAGTAGTAGCACAGACTTTTGAAGGAGAAATCCTAGCTTCCATGTTTGAGCAGACACTTCATGAATCCCAACTGGCAAAATTCGCGTCAAGACTGATGGCCCTTGACAGAGCTGTAGACAATATCGACGGAAGGATGCTGGTGATGAAAAGAGAAGCCAGGAAATTGATGCATAAGACTTATAACAGCAAGCAGTTGTCCAAACTGGCGGGGTTGAGCTTGTGGACATATGATAAATGACGACACCGGTAAAGTTTTAACCATCCGCGGCCATATCGCCGAGGTGGAGTTTTTGGGGACACCTCCCCAGGTACATCAAGTTCTGGAGCTTAAGGAAGACCCCGATGTAAAACTTAAAGTATATTCTTCTTCCGGTCCCTCCAGGTATTTTTGTCTGGTTTTATCATCGGCGGACAAGCTTTACCGGGGGAGTCTGCTTATAAACAGCGGCAAAGCCATCTCGGTTCCTGTGGGTGATTGCGTCCTGGGGAGGGTGATTGATGTTTTCGGCAGGGCGGTAGACGGGGGAGATCCGATAGAAGCTTCCGAGTTTGCACCGATTTTTGCCCAGGCCCCGGCTTATGATAAAGTGCTGGCCCATGAAGAGGTATGGGAGACAGGAATCAAGGTTATAGATTTGTTTTCGCCGCTTCTGCGGAGCGGAAAAATGGGACTGTTCGGAGGTGCGGGAGTAGGAAAAACAATGCTCCTGACTGAAATAATGCATAACGTCCTGACTATCAAACAGGAAGGCAAGAAAAAGAACACCTCAATTTTTTCCGGCGTAGGAGAACGTACCAGGGAGGGACAGGAACTATATGAGGAGATAAAACAGAGGGGTCTGCTACCTTTTGTCACCCTGGTATTCGGAGCCATGGGGGAAAATGCCGCGATCCGGTTTCTGACAGGATTGGCAGGGGTTTCACTGGCTGAGTATTTCCGGGATAAAGGCCAGGATGTACTGTTTCTGATAGATAACGTGTTCCGCCTGGCGCAGGCAGGAAACGAGCTGGCTACGCTGATGAATATCATCCCTTCCGAAGACGGCTACCAGGCCACCCTGTCTTCCGAAATGGCAGCGTTTCATGAGAGGCTGGTGTCTACCAGATCGGGAGTGATTTCCTCGATAGAAGCCATTTACGTGCCTTCAGATGACCAGATGGATCATGGAGTACAGTCTATTTTCCCATATCTGGACTCAATGGTGACCCTGTCGCGGTTAGTCTATCAGGAGGGAAGGATGCCCGCAGTGGATATATTATCCTCCGCCTCCGCAGCCTTAAATCCGGCAGTTGTGGGACAGCGGCATTACGAGACGGTAGTAGGGGCGCAGATAATGCTTAAAAAAGCAGAATCCCTGGAGAGAATGGTAGCGCTGGTCGGCGAGTCTGAGCTGAGTCCGGAAAATCAGCTGTTGTACAAACGGGCAAAGAAACTGAAAAATTTCATGACCCAAAGCTTTTATGTAGCTGAGGAGCAGACCGGCCGGAAAGGCGTATATGTCCCTTTGAAGGACACGGTAGAAGGGGTAGCGGCCATAATAACCGGAAAATACGACCAGATACCGGATACGCGCTTTATGTTTATCGGACGGGCGGAAGAGGCCACAAATGGATGAACTGACATCAAATATGACGCTCAAAGTAACGGTCAGAAGCCGGCAGGGACTGGTTTTTGAAGGCGAACTAGGTGCTGTTTCATCGTATAACCAGAAAGGTCCTTTTGATGTACTGCCACTGCATACTAATTTTGTAACAATGATTTCAAAAAGGGTGGTGCTGCACCGTGCGGACGGTAAACGGGAGGAGATAATTGTAGACAACGGGGTGCTGCTGGTGGAGAAGAATGAGGTGAAGGTATTTTTGGGGGTGAGCAAAGTATAATATGTCTTGTAGTATAATAGTTGAATGTCTGAGAAGTACAAGGAAATTGCCCGATCCGAACATATCCCCGGAGATTATGAAGGAGATATGGAAGAGTTGTTCAGGTATCTGATTGCCGGGATGTTAGAGCAACTGATAGAAGCTCCTTTACGGATAGAGTCTTTAAGAGAGGAACAGATTAAAATGATTGTAAATAATTTTGCTGGTAGTGCGCATAGGGAGGAACGAGGGCATATTTCCAGATCAATTGAATTGGGTGTAGGGGGTTTTTTAGTCAGGCAGAGCCGAAAAGGTAAAAAGGAGGCGGAAAGGTGGTTATTTGAGGCAGACATCAGGTTCAATGACGAGCAGCTTCAGTATGTAGTAAATGGCGCAGAAAATCTTAGCCGGGGGGATAAGGCGTTACTTCGGAATATTAAAAAACGCCGAGGGTTTTAATACCTAAAAAATAGTATGATTAAGGGGAATGCAATCAGTTAAAGCGCATTTACTGTCAGTGATTGCCCGGGCGGCGGGGGTGGAGCCGGGACAGATACATCTGGAGCATCCGGAGGTGGAGAATCATGGTGATTACAGTTCGAACATAGCCCTAATATTGAAAGGCGGCAGACCTTTGGCCGAAAAGATCGCCGCGGTAATTACACCTGATGAAATCATTGAAAAAACGGAAGTGGCAGGACCTGGTTTTGTCAATATATGGCTCCAAAAGAGCTATCTTGTCAAAGAACTTCAAAGAGTGCTAAAAGAGAATGACGGGTACGGTAGGTCCGACGATGGGAAGGGGAAAAGGGTTATTATTGATTATTCAGCACCCAATATAGCCAAGAGATTCGGTATAGGGCATCTGAGGTCAACCATAATCGGTCAGGCAATCTATAATCTGCACCGTTATCTGGGTTATGAGGTGATCGGGGATAACCACCTGGGGGATTGGGGAACACAATTCGGGAAACTCTTATACATGATCGATCGGGAAAAACCGGGGGAGTTGTCTATTGGCCTTTTAGAAGAGCTGTATGTGCGGTTCCACGCACAAGCGGCGGAGAACAATGGGATGGAAGAGGAGGCAAGAAAGTGGTTCCGCAGACTGGAGGAAGGGGAGGCGCATGCCCGGGAGTTATGGGAAAAGTGCGTTGAAGTGTCTATGGGGGAGTTTGAGCGGATCTACAAACTGCTGGAAGTGGAAATAGATATCGCATACGGGGAAAGTTTCTATGAGCAAAAAATGATTGAGGTGATAGAAGAAGCCCGGCAAAAAGGGATTGCCCGTGAAAGCCAGGGGGCATGGGTAATCGAAACCCCTGCGATAAAGACCCCGCTCATGTTGGTTAAAAGCGACGGGGGAACCACTTATGCCACCCGGGACCTAGCGACACTAAAGTTCCGGCGTGATAAATGGCAGCCAAAAAAAATCGTATACGAAGTAGGCGGTGAACAGACTCTACATTTCCAGCAGGTGTTTGCGGCTGCCAGATTGCTGGGCTACGCCGAAAAGGAGACGGAACTGGTGCATACCCGGCACGGACTATACCTCTCTGCCGGGGGCAAGAAGTTTTCTACCAGGAAGGGCGATAGTATTAAACTGGAAGAAGTGCTGGAAGAGGCGATTGAGCGGGCCAGGAAACTGGGGAACACCGACCAGGCGGCGGCGGTCGGGATTGGGGCAGTAAAGTATTTTGACCTGATGCATCAAGTGCAGAGCGACATTGTTTTTGACTGGGAAAAAATTATGAACTTGGAGGGAAACTCCGGACCGTATTTACAGTATACCTTTGCCCGGACTCAAAGTGTAATGGGCAAAGTTCAAAATTTTTCATATAATGAATTGAGTCTTTATGAAGGCCAATTACACCCGGAAGAGGAAATGATAATAAGATGGGTTTACAAATTTAGCGAAGTAGTGGAGGAGAGTGCTAGCAGATATGCACCTAATCTGCTAGCCAACTTTTTGTATGAATTAGCGCAGAGGTATAACACTTTCTATAACAAGCATTCAATATTAACTCCGCAAGGAGGGACTGAGGCAGAATTACAGAGAATAAGATTGTTCAGGCTGTTACTGACTGAGGCAACGGGGCAGGTACTGAAAAACGGACTGAATTTATTGGGAATTCAAGCTCCGGAAAGAATGTAGTACAATGGCGGCCATGGTATTTGATTTTTATACTTTAAGAAACGGTGTAAGGGTGATGCTGGTGCCGATGGAGGGGGTGCAGAGCACCGCTGTCGGAGTGTATACGGGGACAGGCAGCCGGTATGAGTCACCGCAAATCAATGGTATATCCCATTTCCTGGAACATATGGCGTTTAAAGGGACCAGGCGGTTTCCCACCCATAAAGATACGAGTTTTCTGGAAGGATTGGGAGCAATTCAAAATGCCTGGACCGATGTTGATGCCACCTGTTATTACTGTAAAATACCGGCCGACCATTGGGAGGCCGGTCTGGAACTGGCTAAAGAGCTGGCACTATTTCCTACAATTCCCAATAAAGATCTGGAGATAGAGCGGGGAGTGATTTTGGAGGAAATCCGCAGGCGGGATGACCGGCCGGACGAATTGTCCGGAGAGGTCCTCCAGGAGATGATGTTTCCCGGCAATCCTCTGGGAATGACAATTTTGGGAAATCCGGAGGTTATCAAAGCGGTAAGCCGGGGCGATTTTACAGCCTATCACTCCAGCCAATATGTGTCAAAGAACGTGCTGGTGGTCCTGGCGGGCAAAGTAGATATGAAAGCGGTTAAACCCCGGATCGAAGAATGGTTTTCTGATCTTGAACCCAAATTACCCAGGGATTTTGAAAAACCCGGACCGGGCCAGACGGATGCTAGAGTCAAAATAATGTATAAAGAACTGTCTAACCAGGCACATATTGAGTTGGCAGTACCGGGACTGCCGCTGACTGATCCCAGAAGGTTTGCCGCTACACTTCTGACTGTGTACCTGGGAAGAGGCCTTTCCAGCCGGCTGTTTTTGGAACTGCGCGAAAAACGGGGCTTATGCTACGCAGTGCGTGCTTCTGAAGAACGTTGGGTAGATACCGGGGTCTGGTCCGTTTATGCCGGATTGAACATAGAAAAGCTCGATGATGCGGTAACCGCTATTCTCTCTGAGATGGCTAGAGTAAAAGAAACCAAGCTGACTAAAAAGGAATTGGCCGAGGCAAAAGAGAAAGTAAGGGGTCCGATATTATTTTCCGCCGAAGACCCCTTGCATCAGATGGATTACTACGGCCGCCAGGCACTGGACAGACCAAATGAAATACTCACTTATGATGTATTGATTGATAGATTGATGCAGATTGATGCTGAGGAAATAAGACAGATTGCGAATGACCTGTTTAAAGCCGAAAGGCTGAACCTGGCAGTGGTTGGGCCGGTCAAGGGAGAAGAGAAGCTGGTTAAGCTGCTGAAGGTCTAATATAATTGGAGAAATGAAAGGATTGGAATTCCCTCTTAACGGGACCAAAGTCGAAGGTTTGTCTAGGGAATTTGATTTGGCAGACTATAATTCACGTCAAGAGTACTTTGAAGCAAAAGCCGGTTTGGATATCATTAAAATCAGAGACTATTTAAAAAACAGAACTTTCGTAGCATATTTAGTGGGAAAAAAGGCTTCCGGGAAAGGTACTAGAATAGGGATGTTTGCTGAGTTATTTGGGGAGAAAATTGTCCATATAGGCGTGGGGGATATAGTCAGGGGAGTTCATTCTGAGATCAAAACCACTAAGGGATGGGATGAATTGAAGTCTTATTTAGAAAAAAATTATCGGGGTTATATTTCTCCGGAAGAGGGCATGAAGGCCATATCAAATCGTACTCAGGATAAGGTATCGGTGCCCAATGAGTTAATGTTGTCCCTGATTAAGCGAGAAATTGCCAAGTACCCACAAAAATCAGTATTCCTCGACGGTTTTCCCCGGACTTTGGATCAAGTCTCTTATTCCCTGTTTTTCAGGGAACTGATGGGGTACCGCGATGACCCGGATGTGTTTATTCTGGTCGATACTCCGCTTTCAGTAATTGATGAGAGAATCAAATACCGTATCGTGTGCCCCATATGTAAAATTTCGCGGAATATGAAACTACATATCACCAGAGATGTTGATTTCAACAGCAATACGGGAAAATACGTGATGCACTGTGATAACCCAGCTTGCGAACGAGCGGAAATGATAGCGAAAGAAGGTGATGAGATGGGGATTGAGCCTATTTCGGGAAGATTGGAAAAAGATGAAGGTGTACTACGTTCGATTTTGGGTTTGCACGGAGTTCCTAAAATTCTTTTAAGGACACACGTACCAGTGGAAGAATCTCACAAGTATTTTGATAATTATGAAATTACTCCGGAATATGTTTTGAGTGTCGATAAAAAAACTCAGAAGGTGAGGGTGGAAGAGAAACCGTGGACGATCAGAGATGATAACGGAGTTTTATCTCATAGTTTGATCGCGGCAGTAGATGTAGTATTGATGGTTCGTCAGCTGGTCGATGTATTAAACTTATAGTAGTAAGAACAAAGCCTTAGTTCATTTTGGGGACGGATTGTGTTCAAAATATCCGATTGCCTCTTGACACGGATTTGGCAAAGTGGTTTTATAGATATGTGACTGCCTTGAATATATCTTCTATCGTTTCTTCTAATAGTACTTCTTTACGTGCTATGAAAGTTACCCGGAAAGCCAAAAAAGCTACCTTTAAAAAAGCAATAGAAGAACCTGTAGTAAAAGACGGATTTAAAGGACTTCTGGGAGCTTTGACGCAGTTTGTAGCGGTGGGCGGGGATTTTATCTAACGCGGGAAGGGATTTTTCGGCCTGGAGTTTAACGCAATATTTTTGAGTAGAAATTGTTATAGTCGGGGTGCGGGGAATTGAACCCCGTGCCTCCAAGTCCCGAACTTGGCGTGCTACCGATGCACCACACCCCGTAATCTGATACAATTTTACTCCAGATGAAGGCTAAATTGAAAAGTAAAAACCTGAAACAAATTCAGGAGTATATAGAAAAAAATGCCGGGAAAGGGGATTTGCACAGGAGACGGAAAGCGACCTTCTAATGTTACTGCTTGAAAAATGCGGGGAGTTGTCCAAGGCGGTGAGAAAAGCAAAAGGGGTAAAGACTGAAAACGCGTCGGAAAACTTTAAAATAGGCGAGGAACTGGCTGATATATTTTGGTATACCGCAGAAATTGCAAGCCGGTTTGGGGTAAATTTGGAATCTGCGTTTTGGGAGAAGAAGGAGAAGAACAATCAGCGGAAGTGGAGTTAGTGCCCTCAGGAGGAATCGAACCTCCATTTCAGGTTTAGGAAACCCGCGCTCTATCCGTTGAGCTATGAGGGCAAATCAAAGGAAACCAAGGTCAAATAATTATATATTATGCGGGAGGAGAATTACGGCCGGGGGCGGGATCCGTTTCCTGGTCCATGGGAGAATTTTAAGCCAAAGCAGCTTGGAATTAAATGACTATGGGTTAACGGAATGTGACTACAGGTATATTTTCGAATGCGGATTCTGTATTTGAAATCACTTCACCCAAGAGAACGAAAGTCTCTCTTTTATGCTCACCTGAAGCTGTGGAACGATCCATATATTCTTTAGCCTTGCTCAGTCTCACTCTGGTATGTATGATAACTATAGACATATTACTTCCTGGTGTTTCTATAGCAGAAAATTCGCGAACGGCCATTGTGATACAGACCAGGCTGCGGAGAAGGTCAATATTTGTGGCGTTGTGTATATTGTCTTTAACCGTTTTTTTGAGGCGCTGGTCTTCAGGTAAGGCTCTTTGTACGATTTCCGATGCCAGAGTTTGGGCCGGATAAAATCCTTCACCAATTTCCTGACCCCATTTTTTTATTGATAAATATTGGTCTGTTAATTTATCGGGGTCGGAGGTTGAATCAGAAAGCGAAAGCATGAGTTTGGTTAATCCTTCGGGGCATTCCCCACCGGAATAATAATTATAAATCTCGGTAAAGATAGCGAGATCAAGAGCGGGAACCGGTTGGGATATCGTATCCCGGGGGCGGATGAAATTTTTTAGACACTGCAGGATTTCATTTCTCATGCTCCAATTATATGACAGAAGCAGTAGAAATTCTACTCTATAGGTTACCGGAGACTGACGGCGAAGAGATGGGGTAAATATTTTACGTTTTTCTCGGTAGTGTCTATTGTGATTTTTTTAAAACTTCATTTACAGCGTGGAGCAGTAGGATGGCGGCCGTTTTTTGTATAGAAGGTGCCTCTGATTTATCAATGAAAGCTTTGGCTTTTCCCAAATCGTTAAAAACTGCTGCACTTGCCAGACTCTTTTGTTCAATATAAACGTACCACGCACTTCTGGACACTAGCACCAGACTCCGAAACAGATCAATATCGGTCATAGTTTCCATGGTAGTATCGATACCAATTTTCTTAAGACTTGGCCGGGAGGGTAAAACCCGCATTATGGTTTGTTGTGCTAATATCCTGGCAGGAATAATATTTTCATATTCACTCCATTTTTGAATTGCCAGATAATCATCTGCTATATATGGGGGGCGAGCTGTTTTATCCAGTAAAGAATGAATTAAGGCGGTCATCCCAGCAGGTAGTGCTTGTCCAGGATAATATTGCAGAAGCTTATCTAATTGATCAGGTTTCAATACAGTTTCGCGAGGCATAGAGGGATTTTAGAATAAAGAAGATAGGAATACAACCACTATGGGTTACCGGAGACTGACGGCGTAGAGATTGGCGTAAGGGTTGATTTCGGGATTGAGGTTAGCCAGGATCAAAAGCTGCTTACCCGATGGGTAAGGAAGAGCCAGGCCGGACTGCATGGGACCGGTATAAACGATAGTGGGGTTCTGATTGTCGTATTCGATGATGATGACGGTCTCCCCCTCGATTTTCAGCAAGTGGGAGGAAGTGGGAAACCAGGACAAGCCAGAGGGATGAGTGTACGCAGTGAGCGGAGAGAAGGGTTTGACGGTGAGGGTAGGTGTAGGGGAGGTCCGGCCCGTACGGGGAGTGGGTGAAAGCGTAGGGATTCGGGTGGGGACAGAAGTATGGCCGACTACGAAATTACGGTCTTCTATGACATCGTAGACATACACGGTCCCCGGTACGAGAGAGCGCTCCTGCGGCTGGGAGCTGGAACCAGGCAGAGGCCGGACTAGGTTGTCCGGTAAAGTGGCGGAAGCGGTAGCCGTATAGAGTATTTTGTCTTCCTTAGGCGACCAGACTATATCGGCAGCTGCCGACTCGAGCAGGTCTCTGAGCAAGGGGGAAAGCGAGGAAAGCCTCTGCTGGGAACGTAAATTTTTAGTTTCCTGCCAGCTTTCAAGTGTGACGGTCAGACTATTCGTAACTTCCAGCAACCGGGGATTACCGGTATCTATGAGATAGTCAGCCGGATCAGCCCCCGGGACTCTGACCAAAATTTGTCTGGAATCAGGAGACCAGGAAAGGGAAGAGACGGCAAAGTCTATTAGGTTGGACGTCAGTATCAACCTGGCTTCCCGGTTTAAAAGTCCCAGAGGAGATTCGTTTAAATCCAAAGAATACAGGCCGGAGAGAGCACCGGTGTTTTGGACAAAAACAATCTTTGATCCGTCAGGGGACAGCACCGGGTTAGAGGCGCCACCTGTCGTTACGGCTTTAAGGGAGGGAACGGTGGGGAATAAGACGGCTGTAGCACGGGTGACGATCTCCGGTTCTACCAACAGCGACTTTTTCCAAGGGTGATAGCTTTCTTTTTTGATTTCAACTGCATAAGTTCCGGGGGAAAGATTAATGGTGCTGTTGGTAGCGGATTTTAGCAGGCTATTGACGAAGATTTGGGCGCCGTCCGGATACGAATGGGCTACTAATAGGCCTGTGGGTTGCAAGGCCCGATCTTTAAAGTTGGGTCGATATCCGCGGGCGAATAGAATGACCAAGATGGTACCCAGGGGAACGACGACAAGACCGGTAAGAAAAATCAGCAGCCGCTGAAAGGATGGACCTTGCATCTTTATCAATTTTAGCATTAAATCATTTCGCTATTTGGCACGGAACGAGTATATCTAATTATGTCAAATACTATCAATAATAATCAATTAAAGAATGCTTAGTAAAAGGATTGGTATTGACCTCGGAACCGCCAACTGCCTTGTCTGGCTAAACGGTAAAGGGATCGTGATGAATGAGCCGACGGTGGTGGCGATAACATCCGATGACGGCCGGGTGGTGGCGGTGGGGAATGAAGCCAAAGAAATGCTTGGCCGGACACCGGGTAACATTGTAGCATCACGTCCGATGAGGGACGGGGTGATCGCTGATTACCGAGTAACGGAAGCGATGCTGTCTTATTTTATCCAGCAGGTTTCGGGCAGGGTATTTTTATTTAAACCGGAAGTGATGATTTGTGTTCCGGCAGGTGTGACCCAGGTGGAGCGGAGGGCTGTACTTGATGCTACGCTATCCGCGGGAGCGAAGGTGGCATATTTGATCGATGAACCCCTGGCGGCGGCTATCGGGGCGAAAATACCGATAGCGGCCCCTTCAGGCAACATGATTATCGATATCGGGGGCGGGTCCGCCGAGGCCGCTGTCATATCCCTGGGCGGGGTGGTGGTGCACAAAAGCGTCCGGGTGGCTGGGAATAAAATTGACGAGGCTATCAGTGCTTTCATGCGCCGGCGGCACAACCTGCTAATCGGAGAGACGACCTCTGAGGGTGTAAAACTTAAAATCGGGTCTGCGACTGTGCTGGACCAGGAAGAAACTATGGAAGTGAAAGGGAGAGATACCATAACCGGACTCCCCCGGGCTATCGCTGTCTCGTCCACGGAGGTGACGGAAGCAATCAGGCCGACCTTGCTGCAAATCATCGGGGCGGCCAAAGGAGTGCTCGAAGAGACGCCGCCGGAGCTGGCCTCAGATATTATCGACAAAGGTATTGTCATGAGCGGGGGTACATCTTTACTTCGCAATCTGGATCGGTTTATGACCGATCTGACCGGTGTACCCTGCCATGTGGCGGAAGAACCGCTACTTTGTGTTGCCAGAGGAACAGGGATTGCCTTGGAAAACCTGGATTTGTATAAGAAGTCTATAAGCAGAAGGTAGGTTGGAGGCTTATTTTAAATCCAAAAAACCAACCCTGTGTCTAAAAAAATGAGTCTTTTTGGGTTGGTTTTTGGTGTTATTTCAGTTCTACCGTTGCTCCGGCTGTGGTAAGCTTGGCTTTGGCTTCTTCGGAATTTGCTTTATTGGCGCCTTCCAGTATCACGGCACCGGGTTTTTCGGACAGATCCTTGGCTTCTTTCAAGCCCAAATTAGGATTGATTTCGCGCAAGGCTTTGATAACGGCAATTTTATTGGCTCCGGCATCCTTAAGAACGACATCGAAGGAAGTTTTTTCTTCCGCATCTGAGGCAGCGGGAGCGACTCCGTTGCCGGAGGGCGCTGCTGCAGCCATGACCGGCGAAGCGGAAACTCCGAATTTTTCTTCCAGGGACTTGACCAGTTCGGCCAGCTCCATGACGGACAGTTCTCCTATTTGTTTTATAAGTTTATCGGTTTTATCTGACATTAATAATTTCACCCCCTATTCAGGATTTACTTTGGCGGATTGCATCCAGTGTACGGACTAATTTACCTATGTTCCAATTTAGAGAATAAACCAGGCGGAAGATGGGGGAATTGAGGGTGCCGACGGTTTTGGCAATCAGTACATCCCTGCCGGGAATGGCGGCTAACTGACTGATTTCTTCGGCTGACAGTACTTTATCCGAAAGAAGTCCGGATTTGAATGAGGGCAGACCGTGCTTTTTGGCAAAATCGGCAATCGCCTTGATTGAGGACACTTCATCCAACAGCGAAAAAACAAACGCAGACGTCCCCTCCAATTTGAGTTCCGGCTGGTTGGCGGCAATCAGAAAAAGAGTATTTTTGGCTACGAGCAACTGACCTCCAGTCTGTCTGATAAGACGGCGAAGCTCAGTAACCTGGGAAACCTTAAGTCCCTTATAGTCCACAACAGCGACAGCTTTGGAACGCGAGAGGAGTTCTTTCAGGATTTCGACGGAGGAAGCTTTTTGGGGGGTAATTTTAGCCATATTTCCTCGGCGCGGCTTATTTGAGTGCACGCTGTCTCAGGATTAACAAAAGAATTATACCATATCAGATTTCAAGTTTGATAGCAGGGCTCATGGTAGATTTGAGGACTACTTTCTGAACTGCAGGAAGGTAAGAGACGATTGCCCGGATGTTTTCCTCAAGTTCTTTGTCTTTTTGCGAGAGTTTGCCGACTGTGGTGTGGACTACGGGAGCGTCTTTGTCGGTTTTCAACTGGACAGTATTGGACCCGGAAAGTTTTTTAGCTGCCGCTTCGGGATCGGGAACAACGGTACCGTTTTTGGGGTTGGGCATTAGTCCTCTAGGCCCTAATACTTTGGCGAATTTGACCAGTCCGGCCATCTGGGCGGGTGTGGCCAGCAGAATATCAAAATCTATTTTTCCGGACTCGATTTTTGTCAGGGTATCCGCATCTGCGACTGCTACCCGGCGGGTCTTACCCGATGAGTGAGGCAAGTTGAGGGATTTTGTCAGGCCTTTGTCTTTGAGGTTGATGTGCAGTTCCACCGTACCATCAAATTTGGCGAGAGTGACTTTGCGCAAAAGACCCAAGCCTTCGGCCAGGGTGTATTTCCTGTCCGCATCGATCTGTGATTTTGCAGCTTGATAGGATTTGGAACGGACACGCACCCGGCGGGCGGATATTTCCCCTGTTTTCTGAAGGGGGACAAGTGTCGGGGTGACCCCGGTATTTATTTGTGCCTCGATAACAGGAACTGAGCGAACTGCGGATTTTACCGGATTGGAGATTGTCTGGCCCTCCCGGAGCTTTTTCTGCTCCAGTTTGACGGCTTTTTTGGCCTTGAGGCTGGTTTCTTCCTCAGAACCAAGGACGGTGATGCGTTTTTTACCCACGCTTTGGATAATTTTATAAGTTTAACAGAGAGTATTATACCTAAATTACTTGTTTAATCCAAGTCGTAACGGGAGAGGAAGTTTTGGGTCTCGCCGGGTTTTAGCGGAATAGCAGATCTTCTGACTAAATCCCGACTTTTTCCCGTCTCGGGATCTTTGGCAGTAATCAATTGAATGGCGCCGATGGCCGTCCGGGCTTCGATATATTTGACAGGATCGACAATCATCTTTTGGGCGTTGGCAAAATGCAGGAGTTGCTTGACCGGGACGCCTTCCGGCTGGGATTTGATCAAATTGTCCAGAATTTGCCTTTCCTGGTCCGGGGAAGACATATATTTATAAAAAAGAGAGTAATGCTTACAATAAATAAAGTCAATGGCAAATCAATTTGGTTCGATTGAAGGAAAAAAAGTAAAGGGTCTTGCGGATTTGGGGAGCAGATGCCCCAAGAAATTGTGGTTTCGGGGAAATTGGGATGACAAGCTGTTTGAGAACGCGGCGGCAATTATCGGGAGCCGAAGGATGACGGATTATGGGCGGAAGGTGACTGAAAAGATGGCCGCGCAGCTTACGGCCGAAGGCAAAACTATTGTTTCAGGTCTGGTGTACGGGGTGGACCAGACGGTGCATCGGGCATGCCTGGAGTTCGGCGGGAGGACCGTGGCTGTATTGGGATGGGGGATTGGGTGGGATAAGTTGGGTGATGAAGAGAAAAAGTTAATCGAGTCGATAGAGAAAAACGGAGGATTAGTAATTTCGGAGTGGGAAGGGATGAGGCCGGCTCTGTGGACTTTTGCTTACAGAGATCGGATTATGGCAGCCATGGCGTCTGAAATATATGTGGCAGAGGCAGCCGTAAAAAGCGGGACTATGATTACAGTGGAATGGGGACTGAAGCTGGGCAGGGAGATTTGGGCGGTCCCGGGGCCGGTGACAAGCAAAGTATCGGAAGGGACGAATAAATTGATTTCGGAGGGAAAGGCGAGGATGTGGATGCCTAACCAACAGGCCAGTTTAAGTCTAAGAGATAAAAATAATACACAAAGAGACAGAAGCAATACAGATATATATATTAGTTTACAGAATGAGACATTGACGGTGGACGAGCTGGCGCGAAAGTTGGGGAAACCAGTGGAAGAAGTAGGCGGACAATTATCGCTCTTAGAACTTTCGGGAGAAGTGGAAGAAAGAGAAGGGAAATATTCAATAATTAATATATTAGAATGAAGTAGATGTTGGTAAAGGTGAGGAGTGTGGCTAATGTGGGGTTGGAATCGGTACCTATTGAGGTGGAGGTGGATGTGGCGGAGCAGGGATTTCCGGGATTCACTATTGTGGGACTGGCTTCCAAGGCGGTTGAGGAAGCGCGGGAGAGGGTAAAGACAGCCATAAAAAATTCGGGGTTTGATTTCCCGCCTAAAAAGATCACGGTCAATCTGGCACCGGCGGATCTACCTAAAGTGGGGGTGGCATACGACCTGCCTATAGCTATAGGGATTTTAGCTGCTTCGCAACAATGTCCGATACTCAATGAACTAGACTCAATATTTTATGGTGAACTAAGTCTTGACGGAAGTTTGAGAGCAACTAAAGGAGTACTTTTAGTCGGGCTTTTTGCCCGACGAAGTTCAATATTTGTACCTGTAGAGTCGGCGAATGAGGCAGCAGTGGTGGACGGAATAGCTGTTTTTCCGGTAAGGAATCTGAAGCAGGTAGTTGATCATTTAACGGGAGCCAAAAAGATGGAAGTGCTAAAACACATTGAGGTGGAGGAACTGGTGGGGGAGGAACTCGTGGATTTTGATTTGGCTGAAGTTGCCGGACAGGAAATGGCCAAAAGAGCGCTGACGATCGCTGCCGCCGGTGGGCACAACCTCTTAATGTGGGGTCCGCCCGGGACGGGTAAGACGATGCTTGCCCGGACCCTACCCGGGATATTGCCGCCGCTGCTTCCGGCAGAAGCATTGGAAGTAACCAGGGTATACTCCGTTTCAGGCATGATTTCGGCCGGAGAGACGATAATCCGCAGACGGCCTTTCAGGGCGCCGCATCACGGAGTGTCGGCGGCCGGGATGATCGGGGGAGGCAGCAACCCTTTGCCCGGCGAGGTATCTTTGGCCCATCTGGGGGTATTGTTTTTGGACGAGATGGCTGAATTCCCGCGCACCGTCCTGGAGGCTCTGAGACAGCCTATGGAAGACCGGGAAGTGGAAATTGTGAGGGCTGCAGGCCACGTGCGTTATCCGGCCGGATTTTCATTGGTCGGAGCGGTAAATCCATGTCCGTGCGGCTACCTGGGGCATCCGCGGCGGGAGTGCAAGTGCACCGATAAACAGATCCGAAAATACCGCGCAAAGATGAGCGGGCCGATACTGGACAGGATAGATTTACATGTAAAAGTACCGGCGGTAGAAACAAATAAACTAACTGCTGAAAGTTCAAGTCCGAGTCTAAGTTCAAGGGAGGTGAGGGAAAAGGTGGTGGGGGTGAGGAAAATCCAGGAAGCAAGGCTGGCAGGGTCGGGTATGTATACAAACTCACAGATGAGAAACCGGGAAGTACGCAAATACTGCAAACTGGATGAACAGACGGAAAAACTACTTAAACTGGCAGTGGAAAAATGGGATTTGTCAGCCAGAGCGTATTTTCGGTTGATCAAAGTGGCCAGGACGATTGCGGATCTGGCTGGAAAAGAGGATATCGACCCTTCCAATATGGCGGAAGCGCTGCAGTACCGGCAGACAAATTAGCTTCAGGTTTGATATAATATAGGATATGAAGAAGGAATCCGTTGCGATGCCTGCAGGTTTGGAGTCGGGTTTGGCAGCAGAACTGCAAAAAAGTATTGACGAAAAATATAAGGCTGATGAAAGGTTGGTCTTAATGGCAGTTTCCTTTGTTTTATTATTGTCGAAGCTGGCAAGGGAATTGGAAACCAATTTCGATCCCGGAAAGAAGTCCCAGCTCGATATATCAACAAGGGGCGATGAACAACTATATGTGGATTTCATATCCGGAAAAAAAGTCCGGGCCTGTTGGGAAAAGGGAGATATTTTGGATGAAGACTTTTGTTCGGTGAAAGTGGACAGCAATAAAAACCCAAATGTGGATGTATATGTGAAATCAGGTGAAGTCGAGACTTATAGCTATAAAGGGCGTAAGTTTTTATTTATTGACAAGGAGGGAAGCAATAAGGAAGGGACGTTGCTGGGACAGGTTTTTAGGGAACTAGGCAACTTTGTTCAAATGAAAGCATTATCCGAGGGCGATCGAGTTAATGAAGAAAAATTTTGGGTTTGGGTGAAAAGAGATATGATAAGGTCGATCGATGGGCAGGTGGATTGGGAAGTGGGCAAGGGAAGAGTGTGGTAAGCGGTGTAGTATTAAGAGGTGAAGAGAGCCAACAGGAAGACCGGAGAGAAGGCTGAGACAGCTGTTGGTAATTATTTAGAGAATAAGGGGTATGAGTTGATGGTCCGTAATTTCAGGACCCGTTACGGGGAGATAGACCTGATATGCAGGGACGGGAATCTTACGGTGTTTGTGGAAGTAAAAGCTAAAAAGGGACTGCAGTTTGGGAGTCCGGAGGAGATGTTTACTTCTGCAAAATACAGGCAGGTGCGGCGGATGGCGACAGCATATCTTGAGGGCAGGGAAGTACCCTGCAGGATAGATATGGTGGCAGTGGAATTGGGGGAAATGAATGAAGTATCGGCTTTGCGCCACTACGAGAACGTGGTTTGTGATTAAATATATTTGTGGCCAGGGTGCGGGTGGAAAATTGCAGTAAGACCCAGAGTTTTAAGAATGGGAAACATTTATGACGGAAATTGAACGCGAGGTAGTCCGGCTGCTGATCGTGAAAGACGGCCGGATGCTGGTGGCCACAAGTGCCAGGTCCGGCAGTAAAAAAATTCCCGGGGGAGGGACTGACGGCCAAAGTCCCCGGGAAGCTGGGGAGCGGGAATTGATTGAAGAGACAGGTCTCAGGGGGCAGTTGAGGTATTTGGGAGAGATATTTGAGAAGATAACAGCTATAGACTTGGCTCACGGATTGGGTCCAGGCAGCCTGATGAGGGCATACTATTTTGAGGTGCTGAATGCAGTAGGTGAAATGAGTCCCGGAGATGATGTTGCGGAATTGGAGTTGGTTCCGATAGACAGAGTGGAAGCAACACTGACTTATCCCGGGATGAGAGAAGGGTTCAGGAAGTTCAGGAACTTACTGGAGTGATCAAACCACTTTGATACCCATGGAGCGGGCGGTGCCGGTGACGGTGCGGATTGCGGAGTCCAGAGAGTCGGTGTTCAGATCTCCCAGCTTCTGAGAAGCAATATCTTTAACCTGATCCTGAGAGAGGGTGCCAGCCGGTTCGCGGCCGGGTTTTTGGGAAGCTAACTTCAACCCCAAGGTCTTTTTGATCATGGCGGAAACCGGAGGCAGTTTGGTAACGAAGGTAAAGCTGCGGTCTTCAAAGACGGTAATGACGGCGGGGATGATATTCCCTTTCTGGTCCTTGGTCTTGTCGTTATATTGCTTCACGAATTCCATGATAGGAATTCCGTGCTGGCCTAAAGCGGGGCCGACCGGAGGAGCCGGAGTAGCTTCACCTGCAGGGAGATTGAGTTTGAGGATGACTTTGACCTTCTTGGGAGCCATAACAACCGAAATTTTAACAGATTGAAGGAAAATTTGCAGCGTTTTTCAATTTTACGGGTTGTTTCGGGAGTTTGGTTTCAAGAGAACATCCTTCCTGGTCTGTGCTCATATCTAAAATAGCCGATGGATCCACACCTTTCAGACACCCATTGATAGTACGCGAAGTACAATGCGAACAGATTAAATTACGGGCATTGGAGATTTGTTCGGGAGAATACGACATGGAATTGATATATTATACACTGTAACCTATAATCTGTGTATGGGTTCACGACAGGAAAATATTGGTCTTCACATTAGGCACTTTGCCTTCCGGCAAGGCGGAGTGATAATAACTAAAGAAGTAAGAAAGGAAGTGGAGAAAAACAGGAGGAAAAGGGAAAAAGAGGAACGTGAGAGGGAAGAGCGCATAAAAAAGCATGGGCTCACAATTGTGCCTAAAATGCCGGGGGAAATAATCTCCAGAAAGAAAAGCCGGAAGCGGCCGGAACCAAAGTATGATATCGGAAGCAATGTCAAAGGAACCAGGGTATCACATGACCGACCGGCAAATATCATGATCAGACGGGGGTGGCCTTTTTAGATCTTCTTGACCTGCAGGAAGTCGAGTTCGACCGGAGTTTCGCGGCCGAAGATGGAGACAAGCACCCGGAGTTTGCCTGCCGTTTCGTCGATTGATTCGACAGAACCCAGGAAATCGGCAAACGGGCCGTCCGTGATTTTGACTGCCTCGCCGACGGTGAAGTTGGCCTTGTACTTGGGCGCTCCCATCTGGGCAAACTGCATGATGGCTTCAACTTCGGTGGAGGAAAGAGGAGTCGGCTTGTTGCCCACGCCGACAAATCCGGTGATACCTTGTGTGGTGCGGACCACCAGCCAGGAGTCGTCGTCCACGATCATTTTGATCAGCAGATAGCCGGGGAAGATTTTTTCCTTGACGGAGGACTTTTTACCGTGTTTGATCTGGATCTTGTCCTGAGTTGGGATCAACAGCTCAAATACTTTATCCGATTGTCCGAGAGTGGCGACTCTCTGGCGCAATGTCTCGGCAACACGGGCTTCGTGGCCGGAATAAGTGTGGACCACGTACCAGCGGGCGTCCTTTGATGTTTCCTGATTGTCATTGACGACCATATGGCCGGGAATGACTTTACCGCCCAAACCGCGTTCAGTGACGGATTTACCCGCGGAGGGTATTTCCGGCTGGGGAGTCTGCTGTGCGTCGGGTTTTTGATTTTGATCGTCAGGCATTTTATAAAATTATTTAATTATAAAAGTTAACAGGTTGGTAAACAGCAGGTCCAGACCGCCGACGTAGGCGCCGACGAAGACGGAAATACCCAGAACTATAAGGGTCAGCTTGATGGTGCTTTCCCTTGACGGCCAGGTAACCTGCTTCAGCTCGTTTATCGTGGCTTTGAGGTAGCTGACGGGGTTCATAATATTAAATTGTACACCCATCCACATCTTACTTCTCGCCTTCAAGTACTATATCGTACACGGCTCGAAGAGCGATTGTTGGAGGGTTATGTCGGCTAAAGCCTCCATAAAAAAAGAGTCTCACCGACTCGTGTCAAGGATTATACCTTAATTAATGTTCAATAATCAATGTTCAAACTGGTTTGCAACTAAAAGCTACGGGCGAAAGCCGCAGTCCGGGCACTCATCCAGTGTTCCGGATTTGACTTCAGCCAGCTCGTTTGAGTCCGGCTCCCAACCGCAATCCGGGCATTGAATTGCCGGGCAATCGGATCGGGATTCCGTGAACTTTATGACAGGCGTAGCAGAAGTATAAAAAAATATTTCGGGCGGGGCGGAAAAGTTGGCATTTTTCAGAAGCTGGGTGTTGGTAAAACCGCAACCCGTATCTACTGCCGAGAAAGAAATATTTAAGGACCGGGCCATAAAGTTTTCCCCCATAGCTCCCAGACGTAAATAATCCAGCTCTGCCGGGTGTGCGGCCAATCCCAAAAGCGCGGAAGCCAGAACCGGAGCAACTTCCCGGGCTGCAGACAGCCGCTCCTGATATTCGGTTTCAAACCGTCCGGTTTTAATCCCTTGATACAAATCCGGCCGGGGAATGATGCTGGTAAAAATAAATTCCAAAGGATCTATTCCCGACGGCGGCCGGACAAAGATGGGATAATCTTTGAGGTCAGTAGCATTAAGAGGAAGGGATCGGGGGCTATATGAGAATTGGTTTGCCCACTGAGCCAATTGAAGACATGCTGTTTCTGAGAGGTCGGTGAGCAGGCCGGAAAAGTTGTCTACACGGGCTGACGAGTTACTGGTTTGATGAATGCGGCCGACTCCGATGCGGGACTCCGGATTTCCGGGGCTGATCCAAAGATATGCAAAGTCACCTTGAGAGTAATTTTCCCGATTCAGAACCTCCTGACAGATCGTTTCTGCTTCAGAGCTGTGCCGGAATAATTCCCTGATATCTTCAGGGCTATATTGCGGGCAGGTGACAGTACCGGAGTCGAAATTTACAAGATACTTAAACGGAGTAGCGGGATGCGGGTTTTCCTGCCGGGATTGATTATCAAGGGTAAGAGAGGCTAAATCATGGGACAGATGCAGGACAGCCTGATCAAAATTTAGCCCGCAGTAAAGTGAGGTATCGAAAGCTTTGCGGATGTCGGGAGACGGCATATGGTTCCTGCTCGGGAATAAGAGGCTGTTAGTTTTCTGGCTTTACTACAAGCGTGTCAACCGCTTGTAGCTTACAGTTGCGGCACAGCAGGGGAATCACACCCCGTTTCCTTAAACACAACCTGCAATCAAATTATCCAGTTATTTCTTCGGAGTCAACGGCCCAGAGTAATATTGATACCTTGCGGGAGCAGAAAGATATATTAGTTGTTATTTTGTATGATTTTCTTTAAGACAGGGGCAAGTTTAACCGGATCGTGGCGGATTCTATGAAGGTGAGTAGTAACGGAAAATGTGTCACTAAGAACAGGCCTGATACCTGTTTGAGTCAGGCTTTTGAAGTGGTTGGGCGTCCAACCCAGAAAGTGAGAATGCTCTGTGGCGTAGTTGGAAGCTATTTGGGGATGAGCACCCAGAAAATCCAGTGTTTTGGTCCGGGGGGAAATAATATAGTCGAAGGGCTTTTTTAGTCTGGTGTACTTCTGAAATATCTGCAGGTAATCCGCAGGGGTAAAGTTGTGGGTCTGGTTGCGGTCGGAAATTAGATTGGTAATGAGAATTTTTCGGGCGGCGGAGGATTTGAGCGCTGCGGTAGCACCTCGGGGGAGGAAATTGGAAAGGACGGAACCATAGAGACTGCCGGGGCAAAAAATAATCCAATTCGCTTGATCAATGGCTGCCAATGCCTGTTTCGTAGCAGTGACCGGGTGATCAAGCCAGATACGGGTGATAGTGTTGGTAGATAATGATTGGCGGTCCAGTTCGTGTTCGCCGACAAAAGTAGCGCCTGTCTGGGTAGAGAAACAAATATTAGCGGGTTTGTCGGTGACAGGTATTGCCAGGCCGGAGAATTTGATTTGAAGCAGGTTTTCCAGGTGCTTCTGCACGGCCGGAAAATCATTGTCATATTTTTCCAACAGCGCGTAATAGATGGTGTACCCGAGGTTTCTGTTACGACCGTCGGTGAATGATATCAAATCGGTAAAAGCCCGGATTTGTGTCCTGGCTAATTCGCGCGGAGGAATAAGAGCCAGGAGGTTTCGGAGCAGATCCGATACGGATATAACCCGGTCGCGCTCGTCCGAACGGACGATACCCGTACGCCCTCCGGTGTCTGTAGCGGCTGTGATGGCGCAAATATCGGTAAATCCTGTCTGAACTAAAGCACGGACAACAACCGGGGCTCCCGAACCACCGCCGATGGTAACGATGCGGGGGGTAGACATCAGCCTGTCCTTTTTTGGGTCAGACTGAAAGCGATGTTTAAATTACGGTCGACATTCTTTAATACAGCCAGGGCTAAAACCTTCAACTTTTCAGATACTTCCGGATTTTTCTCCTCTTCTGCCTGCCTTAAACAGTCCAGGGATAAATTACGATGGGCATGAGATTCCATAATCAACCTTGCGGCGATTATCTTTTGTAATTCTTCAGGGGTAAAAAGTGATTCCTGAGATGACATGGGATTAAGGTGTGGGTGTAGGACTTGATGTAGGAGTAACCGCAGGGGTCGCGGTGGCGGCGGGAGTGGATGTGGCGCCGGAGGGTTTGGCGGTCGGCTTGACGGTAGGTTTGGCAGAAGGTTTGGCCGTCGGTTTGCGGGTGGGAGTGGATGTGATCGTAGGGATAGGTTCCGGGGTAGCTGAGGGTTGGGGGGTAGGAGCGGCAACTCCCAGAACTTCGGTAACCTGCAGCGGAGGGCGGGTGAACCAGTATATTCCTCCTCCTAATACAGCAAGAAGCAAAACAGCCAGACCGGACATCCCGGCCTTACGAATAAGGCTGCTGTCCGAGCGGCGCAAGTGGGAATAATCTGAAGAAGGGTTATAGACAGGGTCCACTGAAGGGATATTATCGGCCCGGTTACAAGATGTCAATCTGCTGTTAACATATTAGGAATGAAACAAATTTATATTGCCAATGTCCTTGAGGCTTATTACAAGTCTTACAGGAAATTAAACTCGAAAGACAGGATTTACTGGACTCAATATGACGCTCTGGACGGCAACCGTTCACTTCTATACGGGGGAGACGAAAAAATAATTGTTTCTACTACACCCATAAACCGGCAGCATTGGGAGTACACCTGCGGTTTGGCCGGCTGGAAAAATACTCTCAATCTGGTACCGGAAGAGAAAACCACCTCAATTTGCTCCAATATTTTGACGGATAACAGTCTGAACACCCAATTTATTAAAGCCGTAAAAACAAATCCGGGAATAGAAATTATTCCCTACCGGCATACGGAAGAGTTTTACGCCCTCACCGAATATCTTCATGCCCAAGACCTGAAGTTTCAACTGCCTGAGACTTTGCCGCAGGAACACAGGTTTATTGAGACTTATTTTCATAGCAAAAGGGGATTTCGACATTTGTGGGAGATGGTCAAGGACCCAAAACTCTCAATCGAAATTCCGGAAGGATTTATTACTGCCGATAGGGAAGAAGCGCTGGAAGCGGCATATTATTTCCGGGTTACAAACCGGGATTTTTTATTTAAATACAGCCGGGGTGTTCAGGGAGTGGGAATTATTTTTAATGAGGCTGATAAGCTGCCCGCGGATAAGGAAACCTTTATAGAGAAAACGGGGGAATTATTAAAAGATGATATCTGGTCTGAAGGATGTATTGTAGTGGAAGAAAAAATCCATGCGGATACCGCGGTGATGGGGGGATCACCAAATGTGGAGATGATGATCACCCCGGAGGGTGAAGTGAAACAAAGTTATGCCTGCGAGCAAGTGTTGGACCGCGACGGAAAGACTTTCATGGGCGTAGGAATTAACCCAGATGTATATGAGAGCGAATATATCAAAACAGCTTTCAGGGCAGCCAAAAATTTCGGCAGGAAACTTTCTGAATACGGGGTTAGGGGAGTGTTTGATATGGACCTGGTGGTGTCCAAAGACGGGCGGGTATACGCGGTGGAGTCAAATATAAGACGTACGGGAGGAACGCATATTCATGAATACTGTATGGCTCTTTTCGGTATCAATTACATGCAAAAATACTACATCAAATCGTATGAATTAAAGGTAGGAGCAAAAAACGGAAAAAACCTGGAATATAACGGAGCGCGGGAAATACTCAAGGGCCTGCTAGCCTCAAGAGCGGATAAATCCGGAATATATTTCGTCAACCCCGATTTTCTGGAAATGGATTTTCTGGTACTGATGCTGGTATCCAAGGACAAAAAAGGATTAAGACGATTGGAATCCGAAGTCAAAAAAAGATTTGAACGGGGTAACTATGGTTGATGATTGGAAGCCGGAGAAGGGCAAACTGGTGAGGGAACTGATTCTGGAGGACTTCGACGCGGCAGTGAAATTGGTGAACCGGATTGCCGTGATAGCAGGGGAGCTGGATCACCATCCGGATATCAGAATATATGACTATAAGAAGCTAAGAATAGAACTTTATTCCCACAAGGAAAAAAGGGTGACGGAAAAGGATCGGGAACTGGCTCAAAGAATAGAAGAGCTTCTGCCCAGATAAGAATGGGAAGAGCTATGTATATTTCGGGATAATACTCCTGATATTGCCTATTTAGCAAGTTTTTGTTATATGTATATATGTACATATGAGAGTCTTTTATACGGCATCGTATCTGGGGAAGCAGAAGTACCAGAAGTACTATGACCTGGTACGGCAGGCAATAGAAAAGTCGGGAGTGGAGCTGGTGAGTCCCGAGAAGGGGAACTACAAAGACCTGTTGACTGCGGCGGACGTACGACGGCTCCGAGACGAGAGGCTGATCCATTATGAAGCAATACGTCGGGGAATTGCCTGGTCCGACGCGGCGATAATTGAGATCTCTAATGAGGATTTCCAGCTAGGACACGAAGCAACCCTGGCCATGCAGAGCCGCAAGCATGTGCTGTGCCTGTCCGTGTATGAGGATTTTTCGGAAAAAATAAGAAACAGGTATTTCCACGGGGCCAGATATAGCGAATATGACGCGGAAGAGATAGTGGAGGCCTTTATCAATAAAGCCAAGAAGGAGTTTCTGGGCGAGAGATTTAATATGTTTTTGTCTCCCAGCCAGCTGGACTATCTGGGAAAGATAGCGGAAAAGGAAAAAATCGGCAAGTCAGAGTATCTGAGGCGCCTGATCGACGAAGACAGGGAAGTGAGGGAATAGTAAGCTAATTTAATTCCAAACTGGAAAGGATGTTGCCGTTGATAGCATGAAAGTTCTGAGATTTGGGGTCTTCCAGCAATTGTGTTACCTGGAGGTACCGGGTGCCTGAAAGGGGAAGAAAATAATGGACAAAATTACCCTGACCTGTGATTGAATAACTCCATCCAGGTTGGCTGGTAAAATTTACTTCCAGCAGTTCACCCACTTTTTCGATAGCCGGTTCATTTAGGCCTTTTTGCCTTTCAGATTCGGCAAGCTCCCTTATCGAATTTTCCGCATGACTGCCCGATTTGAAGGTCAGGATTAACCCGTCGTAAACTTCCGTGCCTTTTGTTTGGGAAGGACCGAATTTGACCAAGGTAACCGATCCGTCCCCATTTTCATTTTTTTCCATATCCGGGGGGTAACGGAAGCTGAAACCGCCGTCGGCAGACATATACGTGAGCCAGTTGTCCGGTATGGGGACAACAAACCGGGTGGGGGTAACATCAGACAGCAATTCCGGGACGGGGGAAGGAGCGAGAGATGAAAGTTGACGACCGGAGGCAAACCTATACCCTGCCAGGACAAAAATAATAATCAGCAGTCCCAGAATCAAAATTTTATATTTCTCCATACTTTAATTATTGTAATAGTAACGGGTAAATCATGCTACAATTAATTTGGTGAAACCGGCCATACTTTTCGGATTGATTTTACTCTTTTTTACAAACACATTGAAAGTTCAGTCGGCCGTCACAGGTCAGATAATCGCAGATCCGGCGAATTCGAGAAGACTGATCTACAACGGTGTGTCAGTTAACGGATATCCAAAACCGGTACTATTGTGCGGTGCAGGTGACCCTGAAGACTTTTTTTACCACAACACCTCTCAAAGTCTTAATACTTTGATAACAAACAAATCAAAAACCACATACATAACGGCTTATGTAAAAGATAATTGCTCGGGATGCAACCCGGGTACAGGTACCGCACTTGATACCAAATTAATCGAATGGGGAGGGTATTTAGACCAACTGGAGAATGCAGGAGTGACAATCGTATTTTTCTTTTTTGATGACGGTTACTCCATGCCTTCGGGCTGGCTGACAGGTGACGGACCGAAAATCGTTAATAAACTTAAAAACCGCAAGGACAATCCATCACAGCCAAGAAAATTACTAATCTGGTCGGTGGCAGAAGAATACAGCGAAGGGTTATCTGATCAGCAGGTAAAAGACATCGCAGCCATGATCAAGGCAAACGATGCCAATGGCCATGTCATAGGTGTCCATCAACTTCCGGGAACCGCGTTTAAATTCGGCAGCGACTCAAATCTAAAAATGTTTCTGATGCAGATAAACAAGGAGGATCCGGTGACAATGAATGCCGATCTGAATGCAGCGTGGAGCAATCCCGCCAATGCAGGAAAAATTTTAAATATGGCCGAAAACATAGACCATGCGCTGGATTCCCGGATAATCGTCAGACAAAGAAATTGGGCGGCGATAATGGGGGGTGCAAGTATAGTCCAGGTACATAAAATGGGAGGTACTGGAACAGGATTTAATAACGATCCCGCCAAATACGGTGATTGCAATAATCTGACCGGTTTCATGGAATCGACGCGGGTGAATTTTATGATTCCCAATAATACTATAAAAGCCGGGAGTACTGAGTGGGTCCTTGCCGAGCCGGGGTACAGCTATATTTTGTACACCAGGAATGGGGGAAGTCCGGGCCTGTCAGGAATGACCGGCGGCACCTATATTTTCAATTGGATGGACACTGTCACCGGATCCAAGATGACGGAGACTAAAACAGTAGGTACAGGTATCCAAACCTGGGCGAAACCCTCAAGTTTCGAGAACGAACTGGCCTTATATCTGGTTAAAAGTACCAACCCGCCTGTGCTTACTCTGACCCCTACGCCAAAACTCCCGACGTCTACTCCTACGCCCGCTATCAATAAACCTCCGATCGCCCAAAATCAAACCGTGGCGACAGGACAAGAATCAGCGGTGTTTATCCAGCTTCAGTTTGAGGACAATGACGGCCCGGGGCCTTATACTTACACAATAACCCAACAGCCGGCCAACGGTACATTGTCCGGCAGCAACAACGACCGCACTTACACTCCGAAACCCGGATTTACGGGGACAGACAGTTTTAAATGGAAGGTCAATGACGGAAAAGCTGACTCTAATATTGCGACGGTAAGTATTACCGTGGTTTCAGACAACAAACAGGGGGATGCCAACGGGGACGGGAAAGTCGACGGGGCGGATTACCTGATTTGGCTATCCTATTACGGCCAGAGTGTCACGGGACCGGCCAAGGGAGACTTTAATAATTCCGGCAAGACCGACGGGGCGGATTATTTGGTGTGGTTGAGCAATTACGGCAAGTAAAAAATGCTAGACTCAATAGAGTGAAACGGTCTGCCATTTTCGGACTGATAGTGTTGTCTGCCGGTCTGGCGGCGGGGGTAATTTTGGTCAAGCAGCGGCAGGACCTGAGAAAGAAGGCAGCCGTGACGATCGTGTCGCCGCCGGCGACAACTATCGACACCTTGGCGTATGTGGCACTGGGCGGGAAATTGAGGGAAGTGGTTATTTCCGGAAGCAACGTCTGGTGGCGGGAATCTACCGATGGCAGTGCGGACCATCTGCCTTTGACCTGGAACTCCAGACTGTTGACCGATGCTTGGGGAGCGGCTGTCTCCCCGCCGGACCATCCGTTGCCAATCAGCGGGGTTGACGTACATAATTACCAGCAGTTTGCCGGCTGCGGGTCCCTGGCAGCATTTGTGACTGAAATAGTGGTCAAGGGTGGTGATCTTTGGTATCGACGGTCGGATGATATCCAGGGAGCGAATATCGGAAATAAGATCTTTACCCATACCACTTTGGCCGCGATGTGGGGGACGGCGGGTCCGCCGACCACCGGAGTGGATGTTGTCAATTACGACATTTTTGCGGGATCGCCCAGGGAGATCGTGGTCAAAGGGGGGAATTTGTGGTATCGATCTTATAATTGCGCGACTTCCCAGTGGAGCGCCTGGACCGCATCCACGTTGACGAAATCCTGGAGCCAGACGAAAACCCCTCCGCCCACGACAAGCCCCGACGTTTACGTTTCGGATTATCTTTCCACCACCGGAGCCACGGAAATAGTAGTTGAAGGTGATAAGGTTTGGTGGCGCAGATCAAAGACAGACAGCGCCGGTATGCCGGCAGATTGGAACATAAATTTGCTTAAATACTTCTGGTATTGGGGTAACCCGTCTCCGGCATATGCAGAAATACCAACTGCTTTAAGTTTGAGCTTTTCGACGGCTAATTTACGTCAAACAGCAGTTTTAAACGGCACCTGGTATATCAGGCAGGACGGTTCGACCGCAGCGTTTTCCTCCATCAAAATTCCCGGTTTCTGGCGCAGAGATGCTTATGGAATCCAGTGGTATGTCAAACCCGCATATACCTCTGTATTTCGCTATTTAGACAATCCTTACCCTGGTTTTACCGGATCGGTTGTTTATGTCACTAAGTTTGTGCTGCCGGCTGATACCGCAGGTAAGGCAATCAGCCTGAATTTTGACCGGATATCAGCAGCAGCAGAGGTGTATGTCAACGACAAGTTCGCGGGGTTTCATATAGGTTCCACGGATCCTTTTGAATTTCCCATACATGATTTGACTGTTTCCGGGCAGACGAATAAACTGGCCATCCGGATAATTGATATGGCGGAGTATCAGAACAAAATGCTGCCTGCCAGCTATCAGGACAGGACCCACGGCGGGATATACGGGGATGCCAAGCTTACAGTGTCCGATAAAAACAAAATAAATCTGGTCAAAGCATATACCCCGGACAATGCCAGCGTCAGCCTGAGCGCAGTGGTGACAAATTACAGTACAGCGAGCAGCAGCATGACCCTCAAAGCAGAAGTGGTGAGCAGCACGGGGATGGTGGTAGGAAGCGGTACATCGGCTGCCTTTACGCTGGGTGCCGGTGGTAAAACAACCAAATCCTGGAATATCAGCAGCGTTCCGGGAGTGCTTAAGTGGAGTCCGGAAAACCCGAATTTATATACCATCCGCACTACACTGATCCGCTCGGGGATTTCTGTGGACCAGACCGTAATGAATTTCGGGTTCAGATCCTTTGGGATTTCGTCCGATACTCAAAAATTTACCCTCAATGGGAGCAAGTACTTTCTTAAAGGGGCCAGTATCGTCGCCCATCGTGAGGTCCGAAACGATCCTGTTTTTATCAAAAACTTCGTGGCCAAAGTGAAAGAAAGCGGTGCCAATGCTATCCGTTTTCATTTGGGCCCACCCTCACACTATTGGCTGGATGAGACCGACCGGCAGGGGGTACTGGCAGTCATCGAGTTTGCGCTGGACGGATTTCACAACCTGCCCTTCGGGGAAACGTGGTTTTCAGATCTGACCAAGGCAGAGTATGCCCGGTATATAGATACACACTATTCCCGGCCTTCGGTGGTCATCTGGAGCCTGGGAAATGAAAATATTTTGGGAGACCCGGGCAACAATACCAAGAGGGATTTTTTCAATCGGGTAGCCTCCGGTTTGAAGGCAGAAACCGATGCCCGGCATTATTATTTAAACGACGCGGGCTGTATGAGCTTCAGTCAAACGCCTACCTCGACCTTCACGGGCAGTCTGGCAGACATCTGCGGCAGCAGCGACATTACAGATAGCCATTGGTACCACGGCTGGGGGAGAATGTCCCCTGACAATGCTTTCATTATCGGGCCGAGCAACCAGTATTCTACGGACATGACAGTGTTATCGGATGCACTGGATCAGTTATTTGCCGTTCCGGTCAGCAAACCTCATTTGTTTACAGAGTACGGTGGGGCGTACACAGACGACCAGGGGAATTTCTGGCCTCTGTCAGATCTGGTGAACCGGCCGTCCGGCGACAGTGCCCAGAGCATATATTTTATTGGTTCCAACCCTGTTCCCCGACCGGATAAAGCCCTGGCCTACCAACAGACCCAGGCAAAAAATTCCACCCAAACCTTGTATGCACGTAAAGACTCAACCCGATTGGCAGGCATCTTTTATCACGGGTTTGATTTCCTGATCTATAACTCCACTAATCTTAATGCCGCCAATCTGAAGCAGTGGTATTTGGATACATATTTGCTGCCGTGCAAGACTAATCTTCCCTGCATAACCGCAGACGGCTCGAGCGGATCGCAAAAATATTCTACACATGCGGCTCTAGAAGGGAAGCCCGGATTTTATGCACTGCAGCAAATCTTTAAAGGTATTACCCCTTCTCCTACTCCCACTCCGGCCATCAGTTGTTCCGTTGTCTACAATCCATCCAGCGGTACCGCCCCACTGGCCACTACCGCGACTTGTTCTGTGAGCGGCGGCAGCGGAATCACCGACTACCGGTGGGATTCCTACAGCGATGGGACTTACGAACAATCCTCCCTGGACCAATCCGCGACCAGCCATGCTTTCAGTATCGGCGGATATTCTGCCGGAACCCATACAGGGAAGTGCGAAGTGACCAGAAACGGGATTCTCAAGACCTGTACCAAAGCCATAACCGTGACTGCACCGACACCTACTAAAACTCCCACACCCACACCCACCCCCTGCCCGGCACCTGGGAGTTTCAATACCACCCAGCAGTGCAACGGGGGGACGCTGACGGGGGTATTGGTTGATTGGGCCGCTTCAGCTTTGGCCTGTGGGGTAGACGACTACCCGGTCCAGAGATGTACGGGTTCCGGCTGCAGCAGCCCTGCATTTTTAGGCACAGCAGAGGGACCGAACACAGCATATACGGATACCACCGCCTCTGAAGGGACAACTTACGGATACAGGGTGAGGGGACATGACGATGCCACCGGGTCTTACACCGCGTACACGGCCATCGATTACATAACCCCCAACTGTATTGCCCCGACTCCCACCAAAACTCCGACTAAAACACCAACAAAAACCCCGACAAAGACATCCACTCCTCCTCAACCCACGCTTACACCTACAATTCCGGCGGGCAAACCCGGTGATGCCAACGGAGACGGGAAGGTTGACGGTTTTGATTACCTGGTCTGGCTTTCACACTACGGACAAACATCAAATAACGGCCCGATTGACGGCGACTTTAATTCCGACGGTTCTGTGAACGGTCAGGATTATTTGGTATGGTTAAGTAATTACGGTACTTAAAGAACTTTAAAGAGGATGATTACTTCCAAACGGACGCTTGGACTGATTATAGCCGTATTGATTTTGGTGACTGCCGGAGGGGTGCATGCCCAGGTAGCCGGGGATATTCCGTGGGCAACAGCAGGAGCTAATGCTCAACGTACTTCCTGGACATCCAACGAAGCTGGAGGAGCACTTAAAGCCCTATGGGTGAAGCGAATAGTGCCGTATGTCTCCCAAAAAGTACAACCCGTGGGAGCGGAAAATATGGTATTCCTGTCTACTGCCAGGGGAGTATATGCATTTGATGCCGATACCGGGGCGCAGAAATGGGTGTATATCACTGAAATGCCGATCGGGCATTCACCGACTTATCATGCCGGGATATTGTACGCAGCGGGATTAGACCGGAAGGTACATGCCATAAATGTCTTAAACGGTACAAAAAAATGGGTCTTTGATGCATCCCCAGAAGGCGGGGCCGGTTTTTCCACCAGTCCCTTATTTGCCGAAAATACAATATTTGCAGGTAGCCGCGATGGAAATATGTACGCTCTGGATGCCGCGACAGGTGCTAAAAAATGGAAATATAAAATTGAAGGAACAGGACCGATACTTTTTTCGGCAGCTTATGCAAACAGTAAGATATTCTTCGGGGCTCAGGACGGGAATGCCTATGCGTTGACAACCGGCGGTGCATTATCCTGGAAAGTCAAACTTCCCGGTATGGGTTTTATTTCCTGGTGGCCGGTGATATATAACGACAAAGTAATATTTACCCGGACCGAGGAGCAGAGAAATACTTCGAATGATTTCACCGGAGGCAAGGATTTTGGGTACGAGAGGGATACGATTATCGGCGGTTCCAACTCGGACAACCCCGCCGGTCAAGTTGTTACCCATACCATCGGTTCTCAAACCAAGGTGGCCGATGTAAAAACCAATCCTAATATGCCTACAACAATACCAAATTATTTTGAGAATAATCCTCACCAACGTAATGTGTTTATCTTAAATCAAACGAATGGGGTGGAGATAAATTTTGACATCGATAATGACGGCAAAACCGACGCCGTACCCGTCCTGCGTTCAGTACAAGATTGGGTAACTGCATACCCACCGGTATTAAGTGGTTACAACAGTCAAAACATCCTGTATTTCCGTACACCGTTATTCCAAAACGATGCTTTTCCCGGTTCCAGGGCAACAGGATGGGAATATGGCAGCAGTTACTTAAGTTTAGTTGTGTCAAAACATTTCGGGCAAAGTCTGGCCTGGCCTTTAGATGAATATACCGGTCTTTCGGGAGGTGGAAGATATATTTATTGGAATTTATGTTGCGACAGATTTGTTGGGAGTACGGATATATCCAAATCCAATACGGCTTATCCTTTATTAGACACCTCAAGACAGTGGCGACATCTAACTGGCAAAATCGGCGAAAATAGCGGCGATCTCCCTACCAATTATTTTGAGCAGGCAAAAAAATTCTTCTGGAATGACCCTTCCGCAAGTGACGGTGGAGGCAGATTTTACATGTCTCACGGTGATAATCTCGGACCGACAATTTATGACGGCAAGATGTATGTGATCAGAAGTAATGCACTGATAGCCTTTGCGCCGAATGGGTTAGGAGCAGATGCACCAATGTCAGACGCGGTTGCGCCGACTTCATTGGGTGAGCCGGCCGGTACACCGCCCATATCCCAGCTAGTCAATATTCTGGAAAGTGAAGTGCAGAAGATGATTAATGCGGGACACTTAAAGCCGGGTTATGGGATAGTGGGTAATTTTGACCAGCATATGCAGTCTAAATTGGGGGACCAGCTTTTAGATTATTGGCATGCGCCGGGGGACATCCATTATGTCCTGACCCGGGCGTTGCCATATCTTTCGGCCGGATTAAAAACTCAGGTAAAAACTTATTTGACGAACGAATTTAATGTTTTCCCACCGTACCAGTACAGCCATATTGGTTGGAAGGACGGCAAATTCCGGGACAGTTTTTCGTACCCCCCGGGTATGGGGGCAATTATTGCCACAAAAGGCCCTTCTACTTCGACTATTTGGGAAGGGATGTGGAACTGGCCGCCGCAACAAATGTACGCAATGTGGCTTTATGCCAAAGAGAATCCGAGTCAGGCTGCGACTATTTTTAATTCCGCGAAAAGTAAATTATCAGCCGGCCGGCCGGCATATTGCTCACCGAATTGTCCTGCGATGTGGCCTCAGGCAGTGAATGGTTTGATAGCAGGATACAAAGGTTATGTAGAGCTGGCAAAATTAGCGGGTCAACCCTCTAGTGTATATGGGCCGTATGAAACCACGCTAAGCTCTTTATTGGCCGAGCGAAAAAATAATTTCCAGATCAATTTGGTGCAAACGCTTGGAACAACCGGCACCAATAACGCTGCCAATTACTATGCCACCTTGATTCAAGCCTGGAATTTTATTTTTCTGACGCCGGAGTTGGGAGATTATTTAAACATAAATATAAAATCCACGGTCCAATCGGCCATCAACCAATTTACCAAAGGAATTGCCTGCCCTACAACCAGTGGTGTGTATTGTGCTTATATCCCGATGTGGTTTGAAGCCATGAACCGGGAAGTTCAGGGCGAAGGTGCCGCCAGTCCGTACCAGCAAACCCATGCCCTGTTCCAGGCCAAAGCTCTTATACTTAAAGAAGGATATAACGAACTGGCCAAGTACCTAGATGCGCCGATGATGGTAGGGGATCTATATTATATCGATAATCTGATAGTGACTATTCAGGCCAGCAGCAACCCGCCGCCGCCGGTTACTTCCACACCCACCCCTCCGATTTCTTCTACCAAAACACCCACTCCACCTGCCGGCAAACCCGGTGACGCCAACGGGGACGGGAAAGTGGATGGATCGGATTATCTGGTGTGGGTATTTAATTACGGCCAAAATGTCTCTGGACCTTCCAAGGGCGATTTCAATAGTGACGGCAAGGCAGACGGCCAGGACTATCTGATATGGGTGCAAAATTATGGAATCTAACTAAAAGCGTATTACTGGTTTTTGTATTTACCGGCGTGGTATTTATGTCGGCTTCAAGCCCGGTAAATGCGGAAAGCACAGTAGGAGTCCTGCCTCATGCAACGGATTTTCTTTCACTTCCAGCCTGTGGCAATAATTGTGGAACGACTTATCTTCCTACGGCTACAGCTTCGCAAAGATCTACTTATATATCACAACTTAAAAGCCGGGGTTATACTCATGTTTATCTTTCTGTAACTGCCAGCAGCTTTAATTTCTATTCCAACGCTTCCGGTTTTAATTCATTATTGACCGAATTGAATAATGCGGGCATAAAAGCAGTCATATGGCTGACCTCCGACACGGGGACCTGGAAAGATAAAACGGTATCCGCCATAAAAACCGATCTTTCAAATTTTATACCTCAAATCGATGCAAAGGTGAATAGCTATGTGGTGGGTTTAGAAGCTAATGAATATTGGACCTCAACGGAAATCCAGGACATCGGAAACCATATGGACAGTCTGACCTCCAAAGCCTTAGCCGCCCATCAAACCCCGGGTAAATGGGATTATTGCTTTCAGGGCTGGTGCGATTATATGGTTCTGCAAACAAATAGTCCAACTCAATCTTCTACCACAACTCAGGTTAATCAAAAAGTTCTGGATGCACGGGCTGCCTTGGGTAAGCCAGTAGTGGTAGGAGAATACCACAAACCTGATGAATCTACATCAATTACATTAGGGAACGCAGGACTTGAGGCTTGTGCAGCGGGGTTTGGCAACGGAGGAACAGTTTCAAAAATAATCTGGCCGAATGGCGTAGGTTGCGGTACCGGTCCCACCTCCACCCCTACACCAACCGGTCTGACCAACAAGGCGCCGTCTGTTTCCAACGGTATATATACCACGACAATGGGGAAGCCTGTCGATGTTATTTTTACCTACGATGATCCCGACGGCCCCGGGCCGTATACCTTTTCCATCACAACCCAGCCTTTGCACGGCACCGTGACCGGAGCCGCCACGGACAACGACTGGGTGTACACCCCTGCCGCCGGATATACAGGCACAGATTTGTTTAAATGGCGGGTCAATGACGGCAAAACTTATTCCCTGGCCGCCACTATCAACATTACGATTAATACCGGACCCACACCCACCAAAACCCCCACCAAGACACCCACGCCTGCCACTGCCAAGCCGGGAGATGCCAACGGGGACAATCTGGTGAACGGGCTGGATTACCTCATCTGGCTGTCCCATTACGGACAGACCGCGATAGGAGCGGTGAACGGGGATTTCAACAACGATTCGGCAGTTAACGGCCTTGATTATCTGATCTGGCTGAACAATTACGGGACCTAAAAAATGCTACACTGGTAAAAAATGAACCGGCTGCGGATCTTTTCAATTTTATTTTTATGGGGGATGGCTGCGTTTTTAACTGTGCCCGTAGACGCGGCAAAAGACTGCAGCCTGCCTCCCACAGGGTTTACCCCTCTGATCGACATGTCGGGGACGCAAACATATAAAGGCCAGGAAGGAGGGTTGTATGACAACGGCAGTAATTCAGTTCCTTCGGGACTTTACCAAAAAGTCCTGGAAGCGGCTTCCCAAATACAACCTGTCAACGGCAAAATAGGCCTAATCTCGGTTGGCATGTCTAACGTATCACAGGAATTTATTGACTTTCAAAGCAAAGCGGAGGTTGACCCGGAGGTATCGGCTGCTGTGGTGACGGTGAATGGCGCCCAGAGCGGGCAAAGCGCTGACAAATGGGTCACTCCTGATCCGGGAACAAATCCATGGAGTGTGTTGGCCAGTCGGATTTCATCTTCAGGATTATCCAACGGCCAGGTACAGGCCGTCTGGCTCAAACAGGCTAATCGGGGTACTATTGAAACACCAGGGCTTGAAGACGCGCTGGAGATGAAATCAAACCTGGCTTACATTGTTAAAAAATTAAGAACAGACTATCCTGCCATAAAAGTAATATATGTCTCCAGCCGGATTTACGCAGGATATGTGGGATCTGCCCATTCAAGCATCGAGCCTTTGGCATATGAGAGCGGGTTTGCTTTCCGCTGGTTGATACAAGATCAAATGGGTGTGGCCAATGCCGCTGGTACGGGTGAAGTTGATTATGTAAACGCTCCGGTAATTGTATGGGGTCCTTACTTGTGGGCGGACGATAATATACCCCGGTCGGACGGGTTGATATGGAAGTGCGAAGATTTTGAAGATGACGGTGGCCATCCGGGTCCCGGTGCCGAAGCCAAGGTAGCTCAAATGCTGCTCAACTTTTTTAAAACCAGCCCTATGGCTGCCTCCTGGTTTACTGGGTCCGCTCCTGTTCCTACGAAAACCCCATCTAAAACACCTACTCCAATTAAGTCACCCACAAAAACTCCAACGCAACCTCCCACCCCGCCTATGGGCAAACCCGGTGATGCCAACGGAGACGGGAAGGTTGACGGTTTTGATTACCTGGTCTGGCTTTCACACTACGGAAAAACTTCAAATAACGGCCCGATTGACGGCGACTTCAATTCCGACGGTTCTGTGAATGGCCAGGATTATTTGGTATGGTTAAGTAATTACGGAAAGTAGTGATGAAACAACTTTTTATTGCCACATTCATACTGACGGCATTAATTTTGCCTTCGACCGCCAAAGGATATATCAAGTCAGCTTCCGCCAGTTATTATTTCGGGACAGTCCTGCCAGCAGAAAGTGAAGTGTACAGCAAGGCATCCGAGGCGGCAGCCAAGGTAAAAACCGCAATGGGGGGTGAGCCGGCAAAGGCGGTACTGGTGATCACCAATTCCGGTTTTCCGGCAAAAATTATTGAAGCCGTCAAGAATTCTTTCGGTACAAATATATTAGTAGCAGGAACGGCCACAGGCGCTGATAAATACCAGCCTTTATCTATTGATTTTTTTGCTCCGCCTTCGACCCGGCAAATGGTAATCATAGCGATCGGCGGACCCAGTATTACATCCGTCAGCCAGGCTGATGACGGAGCGATGTACGGATCCGGCGGGGACGACGCGAAAATTATAGAAGGGGCAAAATTGATGGCGGGGAAGTTGAATCCTGATCCCGCCAAGAAAAATCTGCTGCTATTGTTGGGGCCCGGTCATTATGACAACAATGTCCAAATACTGACCGGTATTACCCAAGCCTGGGGAAATCCTTTACCGACATATGTGACAACTCTCGGTATGGGTTCGGCTGATGGTTTGGCTGCAAGTATTGTTAACGGATCAGTAAAAGGAAGCACAATTAACGCGATATTATTCACCGGCAATTTTAATATCTCATCACGGGGGATAGGGGAAGGGTTTGGCGGGGATCCGGTATTGGTATCCAAGAATTTATTGAGCCAAATTAAAACCGAGTTGGGGGGTGGGGCGGACGTATTATTTTATGTTCCGGGGCATCCACAGGTAGAGACCGGATATACCACAATAGACCCACTCATTATGTATCAAAATATGAAAAACTCGGTCACAGAAGTTTTCGGGCCGGTGACTTTGGTAGGACATCACGCATCCAGTGAAACAGGACAGAAATCGACCACTTCACCGGCAGAAGCAGTAAAATATCATTTTTTTGCGGTAGGAATTAAAGCTGCATTTACCATAACCCCTACCAAAACACCAACACCAATCAAGTCGCCGACCAAAACACCAACTCTGCCGGTGTCCAAACCCGGTGATGCCAACGGAGATGGACAGGTGAATGGGCTGGATTACCTCATTTGGCTGGCCCATTACGGACAAAACGTATCCGGACCAACCAATGGGGACTTTAACAATTCAGGTAAAGCGGACGGGGCAGATTATCTGGTTTGGCTGAGCAATTACGGATTATAAGGAGGTGTCCTGAGCCGAAATGTTATATTTAATTGACCCCTATGTCTAAGACTGCCCTGGCTGCTACTGCAGTATCATTTTCTCTGACTTTGGTGTTGGCGGGCGTAATAGTAAATCATCGTCTGCTTCCACTCTCATCTGTCAGGGCGACAGGTCCGTCTATCGTTAATCTTACTCAACCAGCCAGTGTGGGCAGGTATGAGAAATTTGAGGCAAGTTTTAATATTACCGGCACTTCTGCATCCAATTTTTATCTTCCCTTTACAACCGCACTACCGCCCGGAATCGCCACCGGTCAGGGGATAACCGTAACCGGGATATTCACTTCCCCAAATGGCCAGATATATAACCAACCGGGGTTTTATTTTCAGGAATTTCAGGACCAGATTAAATCCAACAGGGAGTGGTTTTATCCGGAAGGCAACACCGCGGCGGGAAGTTTTTCATGGAAAGTCAGATTTTCCCCGAATTCAACAGGTACCTGGAAATACAAAATCAGGGTGCAGGATACGGGTGGAACGACAGAATCAGCCTTAGTCAATTTCAGCGTGGTTGCGTCCGGTAAACACGGATTTGTCAAACCCAGCGCCGGCGATGTGCGCTATTTCGAATTCGATGACGGCACATATTTTCCCGGATTGGGATTCAACCTCAACGCAGGCAACATAGATTTTGCAGACCCGATTTTGGGAAATACTTACGAGTTTGACGGTATGGGAGCCAACAATATCCAGCTCTCGCGCTTTTGGCTGTCCCAAAAGTATATGTTTGGCGCAGCCTGGAGCCCTTGGCGGTCAGTCAATAGCCTGCACCAAAGCCAGGAACCGAACCCGCGTATTTCTTATCCCGGAGATCCGAATTTTAAAAATGCGTATCCGGCTTTGACAATGCCTCCTGCTGCAGCCGGGTCGGAAGTCTATTGGTGGCTGAACGCAGACACAACCGGAGGAGGCAACACTTTTAACTATACCCCCTGCCTGTTTACAGGAGGCACCAGCGGCTTTCCTTCCGCCCCGATTCCGGCAAAGAAGAATACCAATTACCGAGTACGGGTGCGCTACCGGACTTTGGATATTTCCGGACCGTTTGAAGTGCTTCATTGGAGCTCAAATGCTCCATCCCAAAGCAGTTGTACTTCCCCCGGCGGGACGGTAATAGCCTCGAGTGCGGCGGGTGTAGGATGGAGCAACAGCCCTGACGCTGCGAACACCGGATGGACAATAGTCAGCGGCACTTTTAATTCCGGGGACAGGGATTATTTCAACCCGTTTTATTTAAGTGCTGCCAAGGCCAGTAAAGGCCATGTTTTTATCGATTATGTATGGCTGGAGGAAGTATTAGCCGGCGGCCAATTTGGACCAAACCTGTTGTATAAACCATGGGCAGCCCAGCATTATTACGTCAATCAGAGGAATGCGTACGCTTTTGATAAAGCACTGGCCTATGCGGAACAAAAAGGATTAACTTTCAAACCCGTGATTCTTGAGAAAAATGATTTATTATGGAGGTTTTTTGAGTACAATGGCCAGTTGTCTTCGACTCCTTACAGCCAGAATGGAGATTTGTTTTACGGCAACGGCAGAGAGTCTACAGGAAAAACCAAAACGCGTTTTCTCCATGAAGCCTGGTGGCGGTATCTGCAGGCTCGGTGGGGTTATTCTACGAGCATTCACTCATGGGAATTGCTGAACGAAGGTCCTTCCGACCCGGACGGGCTGCATTGGATTATGGTAGATGAATTGGGTAAATACATGAAATGTAAAGTCTTTGACATCGCCGTATCAGGAAAAGACTGTACCTACGACCACCCCAATGCGCACATGGTTTCCACCAGTTTTTACGGTGAGGGTTACCCCTACTTTCTCTGGAACAACAAGGACGGCAATTACCCGGATATTGATTTTGCGGACCAACATATGTATGCCCGGGATGAAGATCAGGGATTTTTTGACGAGGCGGAATTTACATATATTTTGAGTACTTTAAGAGGCGCAAAAAAGTCCGATGGTACGCTAAACTCCCAGGGCGCTCCCAAACCATTTATCCGCGGAGAAACTGCCTGGTCGGGTTCTGCCGACAGTTTATTCCAGAATAACGCGACGGATGGTTTGTGGCTGCACAACAGCATATGGGGCGGAATTAATTACGGGGGGATGACAGAGCAGTATTGGCTTGACGGACCGGGGAAGTGCCATATTTACAAAGAACCGAATAGGTCCGGCTGTGGCACTGCGGGTGAAGTATGGGATCACAGGAATGAATTTGGAAATTTTAATAAATTTATTCAGAATGTACCTCTGAATAAGGGTGGTTATATAGATGCCGGACCATCCGTATCCAACTCAAATCTGAGGGTTTGGGGACAAATTCATAAAGCGGGAAACAGGGCACACATCTGGATACAAAATAAGAATCATACCTGGAAAAAAGTGTATGACGGTGTAAGCATTGCCAACCAATCCGGCACTATTACCTTAAGCGGTTTTACCCCTAACAAAGGTCTGAAAGTCGAGTGGTGGAATACTTATACTGGTACGGTAACCAGCAGTACAAATATGACCACAAACGGTTCCGGACAGCTGACGCTGACCGTAAGCGCGCTGAAGGATGATACAGCCGTAAAAATCGGAGATTATTCCACCGTCCCTATAACATCCACTCTTACACCAACGTCTATGAAAACCGCTACACCTACCCCTGCCGGTAAACCAGGGGATGCAAACGGGGACGGGAAGGTAGACGGGCAGGATTATCTGATTTGGCTTTTCAATTACGGAAAGAGTGTAACCGGTCCGGCAAACGGGGACTTTAATAATTCCGGCAAGGTAGACGGGGCGGACTACCTGATCTGGATTGCTAACTACGAAAAATAATTTTTTACGGGATGAAAAATGAAGAGTAGAATAAAGGCTGGCCTCTGCTTTGGCCTTCACCGGCAACTGGCGGCAGAGAATGCAATGGGATTGTAAATCTCAAGGGTTGGTATTTTTTTCTCTCTTGCCTTCCAAGACTTCTATCCCCAAATTATCGCGTACCCGGGGAACAAAAGCCGCGTAATTATCGCTGCCATTGCGTAAGGGACAACCTGTAAAAGTAAATCCATCGCGCAACTCTAATAAAGCCCTGCAACCGTCAGAAGTATGGCGACTCCCTGGTTCTATACAAAAAACCCGGCCATTGGTCACCATTGACTTACATTCGGTTCTGCCCAGGTTCATAGCTTGGGCCAGATGGGGAGTGAAGATGATGGTTACTTCTTTCATGGGGGTAATTATATATGTTAAACAAGTAATGGTAAAATCCGCATATGACCCGTTCTGAGAAGGAAGATAAAATAGTAAAACATAGCTATGAGCTACTGGATTTTGCATGCGCCTTAACCAGAACATTAGCTGAAAGTTGGTAAGCTATATAGATGCTTTTGTCGATAGCGAGCCGGAATTTATTTCTGTACGCAGGCGGGTCTTGAGAGATAAAGACAGAGTGAAGTTGTTGCCGGGTCAGCACCCGGGGTTGGGATTGCAGTTCTCGATCAACACAGGTGATATTTGCAGGGTAAATATTTACGGAGGAATAAGAGATGCAGATACCCCTTTCGACCTGAGGGATTCTATACTGGCAAAAGAACTCGAAAAAACCCATGCCGACAGAACACATCAAATTCTATCTCAACATACGGAATTAGGCTGGCATATTAAGGATTCAATGGAAAGAAAGATAGCTGAAGCGTGGATGAGATACTTTTTAAATACAACGTTTAACTTTGATAGAGGAAGCATTGGTGAACAAGACGACATTATTTTAGTAGGGGCCAGACTTTCGGGTAAAGATAAGGGGTTTGATTACTTCAAGAACAATTTGCACTCAATAGTGACAGGACTGATTGTCCTGACTTCCTGATAAAGAGAGAGGTAAATTAGAATTATCTTCTTACAAAGAGAATTGCGTTGGGGAGATCGCGGCCGGGGCCGACTTTGTAGCCGCCGGACCATAAAGCAGTAGAGCCGCCGTTATCCAGATTGAGGCCATTTTCCATACTGAGAGCTTTAAGGATTCGTGCGGATTCGGAGACAGTTGCGCTGTGGACCACGCCGATATATACAGTGTTGCCTTTATTGGCGACAAAACTTCGATTACCCTTACTGCCTTGTTTGGGATCATCGTTGCCCCCGAAAACCACGTTGCCTCCCGACACCAGCAGGGGATAATTGGACAGTACGCCGTCCACACCGGTATCCCGTCCCCATTGGGAAGCGGCTGAGACGAAACGGATAGAGCCGGGACTGAAAATCACTGCCGGATTGCCGGAATAAACATTGTTGGCAGAGTTGAAATAGGTCTTGTTTTTGTTCATTAACAGAAGATCAAAAGAGTTGGTTTTTCCGACACAGGATGGGTAACTTGCGGGGCAAAAATAACTGCCGTTTATTCCGGCAAAAGCGCCAGAACGAGAAACATAAGTACCCAGGGGTAATACAGGACAATTGTTGGCGCAATCGGAGTCCGACGCGGTATCCACTATTACCCGGGTAGAACCCAGATCCGCGGAGACTATGGAAACGACAAAACTGCCGGCGTCTGAGCTGACGGTTTGACGGCTGTAACCAGTACCGGGAGGGTTGTTGTTTGCGGGAGCTGCAACAGAATCGGGTGCCGGGGCGGAAGCCGCTGACTGCTTTTGGACTTCGGTAGAGATATCTTTAGAAAGTTGAGTAAGTTTCGCTTCAGCGGAAGAGTATTCGGTTTTGGATAGTAAATTTACAATTTCGGCATAGCTACCTTGAAGTTTGGCAGGAGGATTTTTCAGGTCAATCAGATCTTCATAGACGGCGACTGATTTTACATAGGTCTTTTTTATTTCATCTATGGTACTAGAAAGTTCAATATTTTTTTGGCGCTGGTTTTCAGATTCCAGTTCTGTAATGCGGGATTGCAGGTTTTCGTTATGAGAGCGGGACTGTGAGAGTTCCGATTGAGTGGTAAGCCAGGAGACGGATAGAGATATGGACCGCTGACGGTATTGATAAAGGAAAAAAGACAGAACTGTAAGGGTTGCAGCAGCCAGCACGAGAGGGAGCAAATTAGGTATGCGGATTTTTGGCAATCGCATCCGGGGCAGGCGGGGCATGGGTTAAATATACCAGAGAATCTTGCGAGTTAATGATATTTGATTACCAGCTGGGGGCGGAAGGCGGCGGAGTAGCCGGTATAACCGGTATTTGAGGAATGGAAGTAGGCCACATCTTCCGTGCCGGAACCATCAGTTTCCGTAGACAGGCGTAGTCGGTATTGGGAACGGGAATGACCTGCAGAAAGGTCCGCTTTAAGTGCGGAAGTGACTTCTGCATCCTTCCACTCGATGACGGCGTTGGCAGTAAGGGTGGCTATGCCGGAGGAGATGGCGGTGGCGGAATAATCCGCCCCTTCCAGACTGTCTCCGTAGTCCAGATGGTCCACAATGATTTTGTTGCCGCCGGAGTAGGGGGTACCTGTAACTTTATACTGGTACAAACGCAGGACAGCAGATTCGATAGTCTTACCGGAGAGGACGGCCGTGGGAATATCGAAGCCGGTGAAACCCCGTATGACCAGTTCATAGGCAGGTGCTCCTACCATGGACCCATTGCCGGCGCGGATCTCGATGGAATTATTGCCGCCGTTGTTATTGGCCCTGAAGCCGTCCAGAGAGACAATGGAATTGATAATTGTGGTTTGGGAAACGGGGGCAGTGGTGGGGGTCGGAGTTACTGTAGGAGCAGGCTTGAGGGTGGATGTAGGTTTGGCTGTGATTTTAGGAGTAAGAATCGGCGTAACTTCAGGAGTGGGAGTAGGGGAGATTTCAGGGGATGGGGTGGGGGTGGCAGCTGTATTCGATAATACTTCTGGACGCCGGGTGCCCATCAAGAAAGCACCTGCGATAATCAGACCTAATAGCAAAATTACCAGAGACAGATAAAGCCATTTCCGGGAAGCAGAGGCAGCCTGACCATTGTCCGGTTCCATGAGGGGATACTATTACAACTTATCAGGGAATGCAAATCATCCATAGTCTTGCGGGGATACTTTAAAATAAAGTATGCGGAAATGGTGGTGGTTGTTAATAATTCCGGTTTTTGCGGTGATGGCAATTATTCTCCCGCGGGAAAAAAGACCTGAGATGGTTCCGGGAGAAAGTACGGTACAGGCTCAAGAGATAAATCCCTACACCATAGAGGGAATGAAAGCCAGGACTTACGACAGCGAAATCAGCAGGGAAAATCGGGTAAGGGAAACAGCCAGTTTTACCTCTTTTAAAATATCTTTCGAATCGGACGGATTGAAGCAATATGCCCTGATGAATCTGCCCAAAGGTACGCCACCGGAGGGCGGCTGGCCTGTGGTCGTGGTAAACCACGGATATATAGAACCGGCAGTATATTCAACCGAAAATTCATATATCAATACCAGTGCGTATTTTGCCGACGCGGGTTTTTTGGTCGTCAAACCCGATTACCGGGGGCATGACAATTCCGATGGGGAAGCCGAAGGCCTGCTGTCAAGAATTAGTTACGCGGTTGACGTCCTCAACCTGCTGGCGGGTATCAGGAAACTGCCGGAGGCAAATGAAAAACAGATATTTATGTATGGCCACTCCATGGGAGGAGATGTGACTTTGAGGGTCCTGGAGATTTGTCCTGACTGCGCCGCCGCAGCCACATTATGGGCACCCGCCGTGACGGAATTTCCCGAGACTTTTATGTATTTTGCCAGGAGGGGGAATATAGCGGATCCGACGAGGACCGCCCGACTGGAAAGAAGACAACGGGAACTGGCGGAAAATTTTAAACCGGAAGAATATTCCCAAGTTTCTTCACTTGCCAACACGGCACTGGTAAAAGTGTCGCTAAATATCCAGCACGGGACAGCAGATGAATCTGTGCCGTTTGAATGGGGAATGGCACTGGCGGCCAGATTTGAAAAAAAGGGTGTAGAGCACAATTTTTATTCTTATATCGGTGATAATCACGATATAGCCGGTAATTGGGGGACGGCATTGGGGCGGGATTTCGGGTTATTCCGGAGCGTAACGGGTTCCTAGCGATATAGTGATGAGCAGGATAACCACCCAGGAGATTCCGATAATGGCCAATATAGGCAGCGGTTTTGCGGTTGCCGCCGACGGGAAGTCAGGGCAATGTTGGAATTTGTGGGGGTGGGGAAGTAAGGGCGGTTTAAAATTCTATATTTCCAGATTAATTTTTAATACTTCAAAATTTATAGCTTCTTGTTCCTGCCGTGAGAGGATATATTCATCTGGTTTGCCGTAGAGAAATTTTGCCATCGCGTCATCCCCCTGGCTTTTGTGGGTCTCATTTACCCCGTTTATAATTTGTTTTATCCGACCCGCGGAACAGGGACCTTCGGGGGCATAGCTGACATAAGCCGTTTCGCGCCAAAATCGGTCATGTCCCCGGTGAAAAGACGCCTGGCAATATCCATGCTGGAATTTTCCCTTGTACAAAGGGTCAGATTCTGCATGGGGCAACTCCATTAATTTGATACCGTCAACATCATATTCCCAGCCGAGTGTGATATGTTGACCGGCGTATGCTATAAGACCCAACAAGACTGCGGCTCTGGTTTCAGGTTTGTCTTTTGCGGTAATAGTTCTGGTGCTGGCATACCAGGCATATATCCAACGGCTAACCTCAAGGCCTCCAGGCATGGGATTTATATATAGTTCGCATGTCCTGGTCCTGTCATATGTATTGCGGAAGGGTCCTTTGTATTTCCCAACGGCCCAATACCAACCTTCGTTCCCTATAGGTTTGTATGGGCCGAACAGGAAGTTATCGATCTTAAGATCTTCAAATTCACTGTTCATAGGTTTTCGATTATACTTTTAACTATACTATGAGTCAATTTCCGAATGTTGTATAATCCTGGGTACGAAAATGGAGAGAAGGGAGCAGATCACGCAGTTCAGGGCAGCCAGGTACGGCCTGGTAATGGCTGTGCGGCAGATTCTGCCTGAAAAGCGGGATGAGAAGTTGGTGGGGGAATGGGGGATACAGGAGCTGATGGCCCATATCTCCGGCTGGGACGACTTAACTGCCCGGACGCTTGAGGATTTTTTGCAGGGGAAGACGACGAAATTGGAGGAACAGGAGGATTTTAACCAGCAGGCGGTAAAAAAACGGGGGGGCATGGAGTGGGAAGGTCGGGAGGCGGAATTTGAAGCGGTGGGGATTGCCCTTTTGGGTGTGTATCTGGCTGTACCGGAGGAGAAGTGGCAAGAGCCTGTATTTGAAGGCTCCGATTTGACGCCTTCCGGGATCATTGATGAAGATATCCGCCACTATCGGGACGAGCATTTGCCGCAGATTCTGGCCTGGCTTGGCATTATTAGTAAAACGACATATAATACTGAATAATGACAGTAGGGCTTTATAATAAGTATGTAGCCCGGTTTAGTGAAATTTTATACCGAGGGCTGTTGCCGGGAAACCGGCCTTCTCAAGAAGATGGTTTGCAAACGTATGCCATTGTACTTGAAGCGTGCAGAAATGTTTTATACAGAAAAGGACCGAATAGATTGGAAGAAGATGAACTGGCAGGTTTAATTCTGGGTGTGCAAAAACACAGATTCAATATTTTGTATGGGTATTTATCTCCACAGGAAGCACCGGTGAGGGTGTTGGATAAGATCAGTTTTAGCGAAAATGAGACAATGGGCTATCGGGCCAGGGAAATTGTAGCTAAGGCGAGAAAAGCTGTTGAGGGGGAAGGAGAATACGGAAAAAATGAATTTCTGGAAGAACTTAGAAAGGAATGGAAATGGCGGGAAGGAATTCAGAAAGAGATGACTTCGGAAGGTGCTCAAACCGGCCGCCGGAAGTAAAATTGAGCTAGGGTTTCCAGCCCTCGTAAGCGTAGTAATTGCCGTATTTTTGGATGCAGACGAAGGGGGTGTCGGCCTGCATATTGGCTGCATGGCCGGGGGAATTGATCCAGCCGGGTACTACAGCTTTGTAACTGCTGTTTAAAGCAATGTTTTCGGTGATGCGTGAATACGATGGATAAGGCAAGGTGCGGCTGTCTATACGGGACCGGAAACCATCGTGGTTGAAACTGACAGAGATTTCCCCGGCTCTGACTTTGGCGAAATTGCAGGTATATGGTTCACTGGTGACTTCCGAAAGATTTTGAGACCGGCGGTAATCGTTGACCGCGATTAACAGGTATGTCGGTATATTGAGCGTGGTAATCACAGGAGTGGGAGTTGGGGATGGGGTAAGTGCAGAGGTAAGAATAAGTGTAGGTGAAGGGAGCGGGGTGATCGTGGGGGTAATTCGGGGTAGGGTATATCGGGAGGAGAAAGATGATAGAAGCGTGGACACCAGCAGGGCAGTCTTGATGAACATCCAAAGTGAACTATAAGTTAAGAATTATAGAATGACAACTTGTGGAGATGATATAAAATATCAAACCTATTTGCAGCAAGTGGTTGTGCCGGTACAATTCAATTTACCGATGTCGTTACGACCGATGGGGCAGGAAGTGAAGCAGGTTCCTCCCTGGCTGGCGCAGGTGACAGGCGTGGGAGTAGAGCTCGGAGGCGGAATAAAGATAGTAGGTGTAGCCGTCGGCGGGGGAATAAAGGGAGTGGGGGTGCGAGTTGGACTCGGTGGGGGCGGCATGGTCGGAGTTGGGGAAGGCGGTACAGTGGCGGCGAATACGGATAAATCCGGATCAGGTTCGGTGGTTTCATTGCCGGTACAGTCGATTCCGCTTGTTCCCGGAATTGCCGACCAGATATACCAGGCCACAGCCGGAGGCGAACAGTTTTTTGTATTGGAGGCGGATTCCAAAGGGGCATAAATGACCGCACCCCGGGGATTTGCACTCGGGTCCGTGGTATTGTAGCAGTAACCGTTAGTCAAGACTGCTCCCTGGCCGGCAGCAGATGAGCAGTTGAATGATTTGGTAGAAGGGTTATTGGGAAATGACAGCATTTCTCCGGTATCTACTAGGGCGGATGAGATTAGGGATGGCGCCGGAAACGCGCCATTGCTGCTTATGCTGAAACTTTTTAGAGCACGGCCGATTTGGGAAATGTGAGATTTTTTGACAGTATCCCTGGAAGAAGCGATTTTTTCAGAGGGATTGATAATATACATTGTCCCGGCGGAAAGTACGGCCAGAACGCCGATTGCGACGAGGACCTCAATCAAAGTAAAACCTGACCTTTTACTTAAATGAATAATTTGTGTTTTCTTTAGGGTTATTAAATTAATAATATATCAATTGATGAAAAAAGGAAGAATTTTCAAGAGAGGATATTAAAAAAGCGTTGTAGACCTGCAGCAATTTCTTTAGCAGGAACAAGTTTCGGATCAATTCTACAGCGGTCTAGTACATTGTTGAGAGGTTCGACAAGAGTGATATTTCCGTGCCATGGAATTTTATTTTGAATCAGCAGGAAAGAAAGGACGGGGTTTTGACCGGAAGCAACAATTTCCTGGATCGCATAACCAATGCCCGGCCGCCAGACGGCGTCAGGATGCCCCTGGCCGGAGGGTGCGATAAAGATACTATTACCATCTGCAAGGCCGGAAGAAATTCTACCCGGCAGTGAGCGATTGTCAATCTCATCATATTTTGTACCTATAAATCGGAATATACAGTCTGTAACCTTCATTTTTAGAAAGGCTGATTTACTGCAGGCATGTTTTAAGTTGGACTTGGTATTTACCGGAATAGTCGCTATTCCCATAACTTTAAGCCAGGAAACCAGACCGGCGTCTGAGACAATGCGCACATCGGGGAATTTACATGCGAGCGCCAGGATGGAGGGCGCCAGACACAACAGGAAAGGGTGATTGGCAGCTATAAGTGCTGCGTTATCCGGGAGTTCGTTCAGGCCGGTTATATGGGAATTTGCCCATTTTTCGGTTAAGATCATATAGGGTTTTTTTAAAACTTAGGGGCAATTATTTTTGACATATATGTGTTTATGTTATTATCGAATTCCATGCTTGGTTCCCTGGAAGTAGGGATATCCATATTTTATCCCTTAACAGGAAATAATTAAAGTTATAGGACTTTTGCTTTGCAGGATCGGTGAAAATTGGGGGCAATGGTAAAATTCAGAGACGATGGGGATTGAGGTTGACTTACAAAGGACTACTGAAGTTGTTGAGAAGGCCTTGATAGCTATGGACAACCGGCAGAAGTTATTTTCCAAGGGCGTTTTTCGACCGGAGAAGACATTCATTGAAATGGTAAAAGGGTACGGTGAACGGATCATTAGGCCGGCGTTTGCATCGAATGCACTGTTTTTGACCACGGCGTTCGTATTCGGTGATGATACAGAGAGATTATTCGAGCGTATAGCAAATACCAGATACTTGTTTGAGTACTCCTGGATATTTGATCCAAAGGAGGCAATGAATAAGAGTGATGAGGAGATAATGGCTGGTTGTACGGAGTTTTTCCGGCCGGCAGGATATAACAGGAGGGTTGTTTCGGAGTGGCCTTATAACCTCAAACTATTGGAACGGAAATTTGGGGGTGATATAAGAAATTTTTTTAATAAACATGATCGTAACATGGAGAAGATTGTTCAGGCTTTGGTTGTTCGACCACGTGCAAAAACGATGGAAAAGAAGAAAAATGGAACATTTACCAGGTATGGCCCAAAAATAGCCACACTCGTGGTTCAATGGATGAATCAATATGGTCTGTATAAGTTTAATAATTCAAATGGAGGGGGGGTACCGGTAGATTTCCAGGTGACCAGAGTGCTAATCCAGACCGGAGCCGTGAAACTAGATCGGCCGGAGAATGCACATCAAATCACGACTCTGGTGGGCAGGACACTCGGACTGATAAGCAGCGAACATGGCTGGCAACTCCGCAGAATTTCTGAAAGCTTATGGAATATCGGAAGTCAGGGGTGCAATCAAAAAAGACATGCCGATTGTCCGTTACAGAAGGAGTGTGACAGGTTAATTTCCCGAAAGCCGTATGATAAGGACGGGTTATTTGATCCAAAAGATACCGGGCGCTGGGAGTAAGTTGGAATATTATATTTGAAATTGAGGTTGAGGCGCAGAGGTATAATTAGATGGTTGGAGTAGAATTGGGTTATGTTGGTGTTCATTGACGACTCAGGGGATCCGGGTTTTAAGGTTGAGAAAGGATTGAGCCTTGGAACCTATTTTGCTTACGCTAAGTTGCTTTCATATGACTGAGCAGATAGTTGGTAGTCAGAATCCTGATTGGTTGGGGAATAGGATAAAATTGATTAAGGCTTCCATATTAACCGGTGACAGGGAACAGGCAGAAATTGTTGCTCAACAACTAGCTGATTATTGTGGTGAACAAGGGGCGGAGCAACTTTATGAAAGTGCAGTTCTGTTATTGAATGAAGCTGGAAGAAAACCTCGGGCATGGTGGTTTTGGAGCCTAATAGGTAGGTGAGAAAAACTGTATAGTTCTTAAGATGAAGCAGCCCTGGTACGTTCAGTTTCATGAATGTACCCTGGATGGAAGACATTCAAACCTATTACGCAAGAATCTAGTCTTCTTATCTTTTGTAGACCTGGTCGTGGGTCCCTAAATCAAAGAAATATGCGCCTGAACCATCAAGAAAGAATAACATCCTCAGGTTCTTATCGATAGAAATACTCCACATGTCATCCAAGTTTCCCGAAAGCTTATGGATTCTAAGTGAAGGGTGGAAATGATTCTGTTGAAACAGTTTTAGTTGCTTTTCAATTTTTTGAGCCAACTGTTTATCCTTGGATTTAATTCTCCTTAATTCCTTGTCCAGGTCAGGCGATATTTCAAAGTTCATTAAAATATTTAGCCGCATCCTTGACCTTAATAGCATTTTTTCTGTCAGTCAGTGCCTTGCGAGCTTTTTCTTCCGAACTTTGGGAAATTCTGAAAGTAGGGAAGTCCAGATCGGATACATCCTTGAGAATCAAATGTTTAACATAACTGGCGATGGGCATATCAAATTTCCTAGCCTTACTCTCCAAGTAGTCTTTGAGGGTGACTGGAAGGTTAATTTTGATTTGAGACTGTTGGGTAATCATGTCTATATATTAGTACCATTATCAGGACTTGTCAAGGACTTTTATGAAAAAATCACAGAGAATCCAAAAGAACGATTAGACTTCCTGATGGATGTGTAACTGAGGTCATTTTAGCTTGAGACGGGGGCACGGTGTAGAATTAGGGTATGGCTGACAACACAACTGCCGAGTTTGTTGGAGTAAAGGTTGGTTCGGATGGGATTAAGGATTTCAGCCATGCCTTAAGGGTAGTTAAGGAACAGGAGGTAGATGCTCCAGGACCGTTAGGACTTCAGGCTGTAATTCAAAGAGCTGCCGAAGTTGGGGTAAATGAGCAGGATTTGATCTCTTTGAGGAATAGGTTGTCTTCTCATGCCGGAGTTAGGCTAGAAAGACGCATAGATGTGAATCAGTTTTCTAAGGTTCATGGTTTGAAGCCTGACGAGGCTTTAGGCATTGTAAGGGATTATGCGAAAGAGAAAGTAAAAGAAGCTGAAGAAGGAACATTAAATCATTACCATCAGATGCCAGTCGATAGAATTGATAGTGTAGTTGCAGATAGAGCATTGTTATCGACAGATATGCAGAAAGCTTTGGGTCGAAAGACTGGAGGTACGGCCAGACCGGATGTAGTGCAGATGACTCGTGACCGATATGATGCTCAGGGTAATTTGGTTAGAGGGGGTTTGGGGTCCGCAAACCTGACTGGGGAAGATATGGCAACTTGGGTGTTTAAACCGGGGATTATGGAGTTGCCGGGATATGACTGTACTGGCGAATATCCGGATTTGCCATCTATCCCATTACAAACTGAATATATAGAAGCTGTATTGGTTTCTAGCGAGGACAAAGTTAGTAATGTTCGATCTAAGTTAGAAGCCGGTGGTATTCAGACTAGAGTTCTGACTCAGGACGCTTGGAGGCAAGAGCACTCAGAGCACTAGGTAATTTTGGCTTTCAGGTTCGATTCCATTTGTCCGCTGATATAGTTCGATATGTTTACTATTCTCGGAAAAAATTGGCAGGGGTTAGTGGACGAAGTTGGAACCTACTTTGCTTTTGATGAAATAACTTTTTCTACAACCTTCGCGGGTTCGAGAGGCTCGATTTGAGAAACCCTTTCTCTCCACATGGGATCGAAATTTAAAGTGGGGGATATTGGTTGGCGGGAAAATATAAGCACTTCGCATGCCAGTGCAAACCCAATTTCCAATGCGGCCACGTCTCCTACATAGCCACCAGGGTCCTCTACATACTGAAAATCTGAGTTTCTCAGAGCAGAGAGGAAGCTGTCTTCGACTTGACGGACCGACATACCTCTCTCAGCAGGGAGTGGTCTGAAGTTACTGTGGGTAGGAGTAAGAATTTGGTATTTGGGCTTTAGTATCCATCCAGTATCGGGGGCCAAGACTTGAATACCTAAGTCTCGAAATTCTTCAATCGTCCTATCAATTTCAGATTTAAACTTCTCAAAACTACCTGACACCACACACTTGAGCCCAGTCTCAATAATCATCAATAAATTATATCAAACCATATCAGCAGGCCCTGGTGGACTATGTTGGAATCTATTATGCTCAAGTTATACTAGAGGGGTGGGCAAACAGTTCTTGGTAATCATTAGGGGGGCTCCAGCAAGTGGAAAAACGACCATCGCTAAGAAATTAAGAAATTTCGAAGACAAAGTGGTATGGCTGAAAGTAGATAACTTCAAAGACTTCTTTTCTGACGAAGTATCAGAGAAAGAACAAGAGTGCGTAGACCGAAGCGCCTTGGTTACACTGAAATATCTTCTGGATAATGGTTTCTCTGTTGTCATGGAAAAGATCTTTTATGACCCATCTATCATCCCCTTGGCCGTAAATGCTGCTAAAACTAGAAATGTTAAGTGTAAAATCTTTCAAATCAAGTGTTCATTGCAAGTTTTGCAAGAAAGAGATAGAAATCGGCCGGGGATTAAGGAAGGCTGTAGGAAACCATTGGGAGATGTGGTTATTGAGAATATTTATACTCAGCTTGAGAGTACCTACTATCCAGAAGCCATCCCCCTAGATACGGAACACTTGCCCATTGAAGAATGTATTGAGGTCATCAAACGGGAGATCGTAGAGAATTAATGATGAATGTGGCTATTTTGCAGGGGCTGGTAAACTATGTTGGAACCTGGTTTAACTTTGACTACTCAACAGTTTCATACCGGCCTTCGGCATAAGGAGGGAAGCACACTTCGAAAGCTTTTAGCGGAGAATTCGCTCCGGCTCGCCATTGCATAATATCGCCCACCATTACGGCTACAGCCAATCCGCTTTGGGCCAATAAAGTGACCATCGAGCCATCTTTCCGGACAATTTCTAATTTAACCCCTTCGCCGGAAATATAGCCTTCGTAAGTGACTTCACCTTGAAGCACTCTTTGTCGGGGTGTAGCATGGCCAGGCTCTACAAAAATGATGCCTAGGTCTTTAGTAGTCGGGTCGTTAACAAAAGTGTACACTTCGCACCTAACTCCGGGGGCCACATTTTCGGTCGTAACATAGGAAACAGGCTCAACTTGACCTTCCCATTCAAAAGACTCAAGTGGAGAAGATCCTCGCTCTACACCCATGTTGACATTATATCAAGACACATCAGCAACCCTGGATGGAAAACGTTCGAACCTATTACGCACAAATTTAAGATTTATCTTTGAAGTTTTAGCAGGTTTGTCTCTAGGAGGATTTTGGCCATTTCAGGACCACAGTCTTCTCTAATTGAAGTTTCACAAATTGGGTGTTGTTTGACTAGTTCCCGTGCCACAGTTGCGGCTTTTTGGTAGTTTCCATGTGCTACAAGTTCGAATAGTGCGAAACGTTGAACTGCTCGACCGGGTGACCATAATGCTTCTGCTAACTCGCTAGAGTTGTCGTCTCTCAATCGTATGAGTTCTTCATCGGACCATTGTCCAGTTGCAGATTCATTCCAAGAATAAAACTTGGGCCCTTTTCCGTCTTTCTTTTCAGCCATGGAGTGAATTTTATAGTGGGAGGAATGGAATGTCAATACTATGGGTCTTTTTGCAGCTCTGGATGGAAGACGTTCGAACCTATTACGCACAAATTTAGTATAAGTTATACTTAAGTTGTGAACTCGCAGTTTTTGGTCATTATTAGAGGTGCCCCAGCGAGTGGAAAGACGACAATTGCCAAGAGGTTAAGGAATTTTGAAGGAAGAGTTGCTTGGCTCAAGGTAGACAATTTCAAAGACTTTTTTTCGGATGATGCTTTGAGTGAAGAACAAAAATATGTGGACGAGGCTGCTGTCAAAACACTGGAATATCTTCTGGATAGTGGTTTCTCAGTTGTAATGGAAAAGATATTCTATGACCCTCATATCATTTCAGTGGCAATGAAAGTTGCTGTCGAGAGGAATATTAAATGTAAAGTTTTTCAAATTAAATGCTCTCTGCAAACATTATTGGAACGGGACAAGTCCCGTCCAGGTATCAAAGAAGGTTGCAGAAAACCTTTGGGTGAGAAATTGATAAAAGATCTTTTTACCCAACTTGAGAACACCTTTTATCAAGTGGCAATACCATTGGATACTGAGAAGCTATCGATCGATGATTGTATTGACACTATCAGACAGGAGATTGAAGACTAAGAGTTTATCTGGACATTTTTGCAGGGGTGCCAGGATTCGGACCTGGAAGAGCGGTTTTGGAGACCGCCATGATACCATTTCATCACACCCCTTCGGCCTACCTAATATTTTACTCTATAATTATAATGACGGTATATAAATAGAATCTGATACAGTTTTGTAGTATTTAGTAATAGTTATATACATATTGTATGCATCAAGATCTAAGACGAAAAACATTATTTATTAATGGTATGACTAGTACTTAGAGAAAACACCCACTTGACCGGTTGTTAATTTATGTTCTACGATATTAAAAGACGCCCCCTTACATGCCTGCCATAAAAAATATCTTAAGTTCGCTTCAAAGGCGGGTTTCCGGGCTTCGGGTAAAATACAAAGCGGCTCCCCCTGCAATGCAGATGCTGGGAGTGATACTGATGCTTTTGGGAATTGTGGGCGGAGTATGGGGAGTCAGAGAAGGATATAAATGGTTGTCCAGGGCAGCAGGTGAGACCGCAAGAATCTATTTTGAACCGGCGACGGCAACATTCCCTCCAAACCAGACGATGAAAATGATGATCGACTCCGGTACTACGGGCATAGGTTTTGTAAAAGCGGTCGTCACATTTAACCCCGCCAAAGTCAAACTGACCGGGGAAATTACCACATCCGACAAGCTGAAGACTGTGGTGGAAAAGACAAGTATGGCGACAGCTAACAGCACAGGCCAGATAACAATAGTATTGGGGCTGCTGCCGGCGGACAGCCTGAATCCTCCTATGGGAATATTTGAAATTGCACAGCTGCCTTTCGGTGCGGCAACTACTACCGCCAACCAGACGGATACGTTGGCTTTCCAGACAGCTTCCATGGAAATGTGGTCCTATCCGGGCAACGCGGCGGTGGCTATTACGGGTACCAACTCAACGGTATCCGTTAACCCTTCCGCAGGCGGAGTCAATTTCCACATGACTCCAAGCACTTTCACCCTGCCTCCCAGCCAGACTATGAAGCTGATGCTGAATGCCGGAATAAATAAGATAGGATTCGTGAGTGTCAATCTAACATTTGATCCTACCAAAGTCAGACTTGCGGGAGAAATAACAGCAGGTACAAGTCTGGGTACGGTGGTGGAGAAGACCAGCATGGCTACAGCAAACAGCACCGGAAGGATCTCACTGGTCCTGGCTTTGGCGACGGTTGACCGGGATTTTCCGCCCACCGGAGATTTTGAGCTGGCTTCGATTCCTCTTGCAGCGTTCGGGACAGGTTCCAACTTGACAACCACATTTAGCGTAGACCCGGCCGGGATGGAAGTGTGGTCATATCCGGAACAGCAATCTCTGAGCTTTACCCATACAGGGGCAACTATCACGGTGAACCCTGTAAATATTACCGCTACTCCCACCCCCATATCTTCCTGCCAGACCGGCCAACCCAATTTCACGGTAACGAATACCTGCACCGGCACTACATTATCCAACAGAATAACGTGGTCCACTTTTCCCTCATCGTGTGGATTTGATACGTACCCCATTCAAAGGTGCCTGGGTAATAACTGCACGCCCGATTTTTTTGTGAACATGTCCCCAGCCAGCACCCAGCTTACGGATAACAACGTAGAATACGGCAAGGTGTATGGATATAGGATGAGAGCATACGATATTGAAACACAGACTTATTCAGGCTATACCCCCACCTTATACGTAACTGCAAACTGCGCTATTCCGACGCCTACCCCGCTACCGCCTGCCGGGGGGAGATTGATAACAAACCTCATTGCCAACGATACGGCAGAAGCAATTGAATGGTCCGTCCGACAAAATCTGCAGCAAAACGATTTTATGTACGGTGACCGGCCGTATATTTTCCAGAACCTGTCCCAGACGCTTTTGGGTAGGGAGTGGATCCGACCGGCACAAAAATCGTGGACTTCAACTTTGTCCACACTGGCAAGTTTCCAGGTCACGGCCAACTCCACGGTTTATGTCCTGTTTGACGACAGGTTCACCACAAAGCCTTCATGGATGAACACCTGGCAGGATACAGGAGTAAACGTAAGTGGTTTGGACCCAGTCGGCATCGGAAGTGATCCAATCGGAACTTCCAACTTGGCCACGTTTAGCGTTTATTCCAAACAATACGCTACGGGGCAAACGGTCCTATTGGGCAGCATTGGTGATATAAACACCGGGTGGATGTACGTCGCCATAGCGCGTGCCGATGCGGTGTCACCGACTGTTACCCCAACCCGCACACCCACCCCGATTGCCAGCCCTACCCGTACTCCAACACCGTTTAATACTCCTACCAGGACGCCGACACCTTCACTACAGAAATCTGGTTATATAAAAGTGATTCAGGACAGCGTGGACCATACGGTGGGAGAATTATTCTCGGTGGCGATCAGCATTAATACAGGCGGCAGGGCGATATCATCCGTCACATGGAGGATCAGCTATCCGTACAGCGGCACTACACCCGAATTGAACGTGGTAGACCCAATAGGAACACAGGCCACCCAGATTGTACCCCTAACGCCGTTTACCGGGGCTACAGACTGGACATTTTCCGTCAACTCAGTCAGTAGAGCAAACGGCCAGGTGACAATTGATTTCGCAGCCGTCAATACATCCACAGCGGGGTATACGTCAAATGTTGATGTACCAATGGCACGGATTTACTTCAAAGCGAACAGGCTTCCCGCGGTCAACCCCACTCAGCTGACTTTTGATCCCCTGCAGACCAAAATGCTTTCCAAAACCACTCCGCTGACAGATATTCTGGCGGCATACCAGAACTTCACAATCAGAATAACTTCATCCAGCCTAATGTTCTCGGCCCAATTGCAGGGAGTGACCAAGCCCTTCGTAACCAAAAGTGCACTGCTGACTTTGAGCAGCGGAGGCTCGGATCTGAATTACAACGTATCCGTGGTTAGCGACAGTGCCGGAATTTTCAGGCCAAGCGCACCTGTGGAGCTGAACGGAGTCAACGGAGGCCAGTCGTATGATGTATATCTGAAGCCGGAAGGGTATCTGCGCCGTAAGCTGGGGACAATTACCATCCAGGCAGGCACTAATACATTGGCACTGGCGAACCAGGAAGTACTGGCGGGAGATTTTGACGGCAATAATATCCTCAACATTCTGGATATAGGAAAGATCCTGTCCGTATACACTGAATTGAGTGTGCCCGTAACAACCGCTACCCGCATCTATGATATCGACATCAGCGATGATATAAATATTACAGACGTGGCTATAGTGCTGATTAACTACACGGCACTACAGATATACGGTGACTAAAAATAGTATGAAATTAATATTAGTACTTGTCGGAGTTATATCGGTAGCAGGTTTGTGGCTGGTAAGCCGCAGCAGCGTGGTACAAAATAAGACGGAAGAACCGGCTACGATGAATGCGAACCCGTCTCCGGAACCGATTCCGGTATCCGAACCCAGAGATGCTGCGGCGGGGGAGACAGCGGCGTTTGAGATAAAACTTAATGCCAAAGGGAAGAATATTGCAGCCTTGGCTACCCGGTTGACCTACCGGTTTGAAGGAACCAATCCGTTTAAAGTGATTGATGCTTCTACCAAGAAAGAAGGATTACAACTTCAATCGAGTGCCCAGTTGCAGGAAGCCGGGTGGGCGTTTCCGGTTAACAAGGTGTATGTGGATCAGGAGCAAAATATGTTAATAGTGGATTTTTCGGCAGTCAATCTGACGCCGGAAGGATATGTAGCCGCAGGGGAGGAGACAGTAGGCACAGTCCAGCTGCAGGTTCTAAGGGACGTATCGGGAGTAGTGTTTGTGCCGGATCCGGAGCAGACGAAAGTGATAACAAAACAGGGGGAAGAACTCACGCTGGAAAACAAACCGGGAGTGCTCTGGGTAAAATAACCAGGCTTTTATAAAAATGACGGAAATACCATCCAAAAAGTGGGCGCTTTTAATTGGAGTAGGAGTATTGGTGGTGGGTTTGATCGTCGGAGTGGTGCTGGTGATGCAGCGACAGCTATTTGGCAAAAAAGCTGCTGTACCCACCGGATCAACTACAGTTTCGATAAGTCCAGCACAAGCAAATATCCCGGTGGGACAGTCACAGACAGTCACGGTTTACATCAATCCATCAGGCATCCCGATATCGGCCGTTGCCGTCCGGCTTAAGTATAATTTTTCGGGTGCATCACCGGAAGCGACGGTAGCTGATATCCAGATGGATTCTTTTTTAATCGCTGAAGAAGACTGGAATTGTCCAATCAAAACCTCAAGCATTACCGGCAATCAGGTATCAATTGACATTGCCTGTATAAATTCGGATACTTCCGGCTTTGTCTCTGCCTATGAGTTTCCAATGGCGAGTTTTGTTCTGAACGCGGGCAGCGTGCCGGGAATAAATCCGGTCGTGGTGACCTTTGACGAGGTGCAGAGCGCTATTACCCGAAAATCAGACGGAGAGGATATATTGCTGACGCCTTCGGCAACAGGGCAGTATACGATTATGAGCGATAGTGTACCGACACAGACTCCTACAAGAACACCAACACCGTCTGCCGTGCTATCACCGACACCTACAACCGTGCCTGATGATGACAACGACACAGTGACTCCCACTCCAACCCCGACTCCAGGCTCCGGGGCTACTGATTCAACAACAAATACGACGACCACGACGACCTCATCGACGACAAGTAACGGGGGAGGAGATCAGGGTCAACTCTTGACAACGGGTTTCAGTCTGCCGACCATATTAATTACGGCAGCGGGGATTCTGGCTTTCGGATGGGGTGGGGTACTGCTTCTAAGGTAAAAACATTTCAAGAAACCTTATAGTATAATCCAATCATGTTGAAATTTCGGCCGAAGTCGAAAAGAATGGAAATGGAACCGGAGCAGATGTCCCAACAGGAGTTTTTTATAGATGAGGAATCAGAAGACAAACGAAAAGAAACTATAGGTAATTTAAGTCTGCTCACTGTTTCTTTGTTTGGATTTTTATTCATGGTGCAAGTAGCAGCGATCGATGGGGTATCCAGAAAGGTTTTCAACGGCTCAACTGGTCCTATTTGTTGTCTTTATCCGGCTTTGTTTGTTGCCGAATCGTTTGCCTGGGAGTTGATTTGGAATGATCCAAATGCAAATTTCCTGAGAATGATCAACAATGCCTGGATGGCCAAGGTCAGAGAAAAAGCTCCGTACGAATAGGATTGGCGGTATATTGATCCTACTTCAGTTTGGATGTCTCACGGTGTAATTGATGTTTGCGGCAGCGGCGACAATATTTCTTCATTTCCAGCTTATCGGTACTATTCAGCTTGTTTTTTTCACTAACATAATTCTGTGACTTACACACAGAGCAGATGAGGGCAAAGATCTGACGGGCGCCTTTTTTGGCCATAGGACTAATCTATTTTAGGGGAAAAAACACTCCCGCGCAAGAAGCGGCGGGAGTGAATGAATGCAAAAGAGAAACTATTGGACCGCTGTGGGAGGAACGGAATTGCCTGCCGGAGTTTCCGGGACAATGAGTGGTGCCGGTGCGACTGTCGGCTCAGCGGGCTGGACCAGCTGGTCCGCAGCTTTTAATATTTCGGCCTGAGCGGCAGAGGGGTCCGGGGTCAGGTCGGGAATTGTGTTTTCCCGGCCGCAGGACTTGCAGACCCAGACTTTGGAGCCATCCGCGAGAGTGACCTCGCCGCAGTGGCTACAGGAAAGGTTTTGTGTATTGGGATCCAAATAAATCACCTCCCAACTATATTTAGCATTAAATAATTAACATTTGTCATTTAAACATACTTTACCGTTGACATAAATGTCAAAGACAGGCCACAATGGATGCATATGAGCGCTGTCGGTGCTTTTTCGCTGTCGGAAATGTCTTCCCCGGTGGAAATCGTAGATCAGATGGTGAATCAGGCGGTGAGACTAAACGCTTCAGATATTCTGATTGAGCCGCAGGAAAAACAGGCCGTTGTCCGACTGCGGGTAGACGGAGTACTGCAGACTTTCGGAGAAATGCCCCTTGGTTCATATGACCAGGTGATGAGCCGGATTAAAGTGCTGGGAAATATGGACGTGGCGGAAAGCCGCAAACCGCAAGAGAGCAAAATCCGGTTTTCTTCCGACGGTCATCCCTACGTACTGCGGGCAGCGATAGTTTCTACCAATTTCGGGCAAATGGCCGCCCTGAGGGTCCTGGACAGTCCCAAATTTACGGAATTTACGCAGCTGGGGATGTCTGAAGCGGTGATAGACAAAATAAAAAGAAACATCTCCGGCCGATATGGTCTGTTTCTGGTATGCGGTCCGACGGGGGCGGGTAAGACGACCACTGTGCATACCTGCCTGAAACATCTGAATAATGGGGAAGTGAACATCATGACAATTGAAGATCCGGTGGAGTACATCATGGACGGACTAAACCAAATAGAAGTGGGAGAAGATGTGGGACTGGATTTTGTATCGGGATTGAGAACTGTCCTGCGGATGAATCCTGACGTGGTGTTTGTGGGGGAGATACGGGATGCCGCTACCGCCCGGATCGCCATCCAGGCAGCCCTTACCGGGCATCTGGTGATCTCCACGCTACACAGCAGAAACAGCGTCGGGGCACTTTTCCGTCTTCTTGACCTGGGAGTGGACCGGTATATCCTGAATTACGCTTTGAGGGCAATTGTTTCACAGAGGCTGATGCGCAAGATCTGCTCCCACTGCAAAGAGATTTACCAACCCACGGAATCGGAACGGATGTTTTACAGACGGGAAAAAGGGGATTTACCGGGGCAGCTGACGGCCGGCAGAGGATGCGACCTATGCGCGCATAACAAATTCCAGGGGATGGCCGGTATTTATGAAATGCTGGAAATGGACGAAGTACTTCGGAAAATGGTCCTCTCCGAAGCGGATGAAGCCGGATTTAAAGCAGAACTGGACAGCCGGGAATTTGAGGACTTAAATTCCGCCGGTCTGCGTCTGGTGGATGACGGGACGACCAGTCTGCATGAGTATATCCGGACGCTTTACGACGCGGGGTGAGCCTGCCTGCTGGCAGTTTCGGATGGAAGACATCGAACCTATTAGTAGTGAGGTGAATTTCCAGCTTAGAGTTAAGGGCTTTAGCAAGCCTTTTCAAAAACTCCAGAGTGGGATTTGCTCGTCCGATTTCTAAACGGGAGATGACTGCTTGTTTGGTTCCAATTTTTTGAGCCAACTGAGTTTGAGTGAGACCACCCCTTTTCCTTGCTTCAATAATGGCATTGATGAGTTCAAATTCGGGTTGAAGCTTGTCATACCCAGCTCTAACCTTAGGATTTCTGAGTGCTTGTTTTTTCTGTCAAGCGCAGTTTGCAGTTCTTTGAGGGGGACTTTTTGAGTCTGCTTTTTAAACGCATGGAGAAGCTAGTAGGTACCCTTGTGACTTGTGTATAAAATCCTCACAGATATCTGTCCAGAAGTTCGTAACTCATATAATCCGGAAGCTAACTTTTCTGATTGTTGTGAAGAATTTGTCTATGAAAGCCACAAATTGAGTTTAGCATTTTGCGAGCTGAGGGGAATTGGGGAGCCTGGGGTGGGAATCGGACCCACGACCTCATTCTTACCAAGAATGCGTTCTACCACTGAACTACCCAGGCGGATACCAAGAGATTTTAACAGATTTTTAGAAGCCTTTGATGAGAGCTTTCCCGGTAACAATTTCACTTAAAAAATACAGTTCACCCAGGGTCCAAATATCTCCGCCAACGATGGAGTTGAACCCGGTTTTCCCTGCGGATTCTCCTAGCATTAAGGCTTGTTTTAGTAACTTGTCCAGAGAAGTAATTCTTCCGATCATAGCAAAAACGAAGGCGGCTTCAAATAAACTATTTAAGGTTCCGTCACTATCAGTACGACGAAGACAATAAAGAGGATCCATGCGGGAATCAGGGATAACTTCTGTTGCCTGGAGATTTCCCACACGGAAAGTGTTATTTATCTGATGCGACGGACCCACAAGTTCCTGGATTTTCTGTTTTGTTTTCCGATCTGTCTGGGTAATGATTTTGTCTACAATACTACTTTTCTTTTTGGATTTTGCAGTATCAATTTTAAATAAATCTACCACGTCCTGAATTTTAATTGCTAAATCCCGACGATGTGATCTGGCTAACCCGGTCTGCTCTATAGGCAAACTGGCGTGCTGGACATACGTTAAATCGTAGTCAGGAATAAGTTTATGGCGGGTTGAATGGATTGCTTTAATAGGATTGGTTTCTCTGAATAGGGGATTTCTAGACGGGGTTAATTGATTCATGAAAGAAATCAGTGACTTATCGACGGGAACTTCAGAAATTTCAGCCACTCTAAATACAGGTATACCTTGTCGAAACCCGGAAAATACTTCGTCGATAAGGATCCTTTTAGGATCAACAAAAGAAGGGGATCCCTGGTTTTCTGCCAGCTTTAGAGCTACGCGAAATATATAATCTGTTTCATTTTTAAACGACATAAGCTCCTATCTGGATGTAGGTATGTCTTTAAGAGTGTCTTTCATTGTGGTCACCTTTTCTCCTAATAGCTTTCGATTTGTTTGAGCTTGCTTGATAAAATCTCCAAAGAGTTCCTGATATCTCTGGCATGTAGCCTGAATTATCCAGGCGATGTCCTGTTCATAACAGGCAATACCAAACAGGAATGCAGTGTTAACCATTTCCTCTAGCAGAAAATAACCTCGCTCGGCGGCAGTAATCGTTTGAGTGCTGCCTATCGCGGGCAGGATAGCTCCGATACTGATACCTGCCCTCGTGGCGGCTTTAGCTTCTTCGATTCGGGCATTTGATTCCTTGGTAGACAAGGAGTTTGCATTACTGACCAATTTATCGGTGGTCGTGTCATGAATTAAATCCAGCGGACGGGATAATTTTTGAGTTAATTGTGTCAGAGCACTATCCAATTCGGATCGATGTACCTGAGCACGCCCTGCGGCATCTCTGGCTTTTTGGGCACTGGTTGCGTACGACCGGGCAATTGTGGTCTGGTTGGATAGTGCCTTTTTTCTGGAGAACTCTGTGTCCGCAATTCGCTTTTCTGTGGTGAGCCCTAACTGATGCAATTGTTCCAGAGTAGGTTTGTAGTGCTGTTGAAAATGATTATCTGAGGCAAAAATACTGACGGTTTTTAGCTGTCTGTTTCTCCAACCGGGGTTTTCTCCGCCCAACACTTTCATCAGTTCTATTCGGAGACTAGATAAAGCTGCAGGATCTTTCGCAGTAGCGATGGACAATGCCTTTGAGGAAGCTTCTATTGCCTGAGCGGCGTGTTCTTCAAGAAAGAGAAGAAACGACAAGGCAGAGTTTTTATTTATTTGCGGTAAAGGGACGGGTGGAAAATCGAGTTTATTGAGGATGGTGTTGGCAGCATTTGCTGAATCCTGGGCTGCGGATTGAAGCTGTTCAACGGCAACTTTTGATAACAGGCTCCTATCTAAAAAACCACCGGGAATGATATCTTTGGGTACCATTTAAGGGGATTATAACCCAGAAGTCCAGATTGGCAAGCTCAGTGCCGGGAGCAGGATTCGAACCTACGTAGGCGAATGCCAGCGGATTTACAGTCCGCCCTCGTTGACCGCTTGAGTATCCCGGCGACTTGAGCAATTTTATCAAATAATTCATATGATTTGGTACGAAATTTATTCCCATTTATATATTAACGGTTTAAAAACGCTTTCCAGTTGTTTGTATTTTTCTTTGGAGATGATCTCGAGCTTTATGTTTGGGTATTTTTGCCGGAATAGTCTGTCGCGCTCCCGGGAATAATCATTCATATAGTTTTTGACTTCTAAAAATAAATTACTATCGGGTAGATAGAAGTCTGGCCTATATGTATGCTTTCCCAAGTCAAATATTTTGGGGGAATACTGCCAATTAATATTCATCAATGTTAGAACCCGGGCAATATTAGCTTCCCAGGTGCTGTAAAAACAGATGGAATCATCAATGTCCGGGCGAATACCTGATTTCCCCCTGGAAGCTTTTGGGGAGGTTGTGTTCCTTCCAATAATTTGCATATGACAATAGTTACTACAATATTTTCTTTTCGTTGCCATATAAGGAGGTACGAAAAACACCTTCTTACAGTTAGCATTAAGACACTGGACCGGGAGCAGCGTTACAATTCTTCTGGGGGGCGGTGGACAGAATCTTTTTATAGTTGAAGATATTTTTTGTCGGGTTTCAAGACTATGTTTCCGACCCAAATTATTCACATGAGCAGCACATCGGCGAGAACAATATTTTTGCTTTAAATAAGGTTTTATAGCGAATGTTTTGTCACAATCCCGGCTGCAGCAGACCCGATTTTGTAATGGTTTGATACGGAATGAGTATTTTCCCAAACGCCAATTTGTCTTGGCTATCGTTGACTGGAGGTGTTTATATTTACTATCTGAATAAAAATTTCCACTCACTGACCCATTATTTTCCGTAATATTCCCGAAGGTCAATCTGCAATTTGAGCCGGCGGGGAGTTTTGCAATCCCGACCTTGGCTTTACAAAAGCCCTGCTCTGCTTCTGAGCTACGCCGGCGGAGTCAATTTTACCAAAAAAAACCGGCATAATGCCGGAGCGAACAGAATGTCCCGCCAATCAGGAGCGAAGGTTTTTCCCCAAGTAGTAGCAAAGTGGGCGAGCTCCCCCCAAAATATCACACTTTAGGGGATGTCCGCTCCGGTACTCGGACCGGAAGGGAGTTGTGCCCTAGCCCTACTGGATTAATATAGTCGAGGAAAAATGACTTCGACTATCCTTCTTGGCAGGACAATTATTATTATACCTGTATTTGCAAGAGGGAAAAAGTGTCAGGGGAGAAGAAAATTGATTATCAGGCGGGAAATGGGAGAGATGATCAGATAAGCAACTGAGTATCCTCCGAATATGGGCAAGATCAGCAGCAGGATGAGCATTAATGAATTGGTTTTCAGGAGCGGATGACTGGTCGGCAAAAGCTTGGAACCGTCTAACGGCGGGACGGGAATGAGATTAAAAAGCGCAAGGTTTACATTCAGGGATACCAGACCGTAAAAGACCACCAGCACCTGGGAGGGCATGGAAGTAAGCTTGGTGATTAATGAAAGAAGTACAGCCAGGACAATGTTGCTGGCAGGCCCGGCCAAGGCGATAAGGGCAGTATCGCGGCGGGGGTTTCGCAGGTTGTACGGGTCAAACGGCGTGGGCTTGCCCCAGCCGAAAAAACCGGTAAAGATGATGGCCAGGGTGCCGTATGGGTCAAGATGGGCAAGGGGATTAAGAGTCGTCCGGCCCAGAGTGCGGGGGGTGGGATCGCCCAGATAATCTGCCATGAATGCATGGGCGGCCTCGTGGATGCCAATAGCCAGGATAATTCCGCCGAGAATAACGACGAAGGCGTAGGGATTGGTAAACAAAAGGTTTAGCATGTGTTAAAATCCATAAGTATTATGGCATATAAATGTGATAATTGCGGCAGAGGCGTGCAATATGGTGAAACCCATACCCACGGGCGGGGTGTGGCGGGAGGCCGGTGGAAAAAAAGAGCTCCGCATACCCGCAAAGTATTTAGACCCAATCTGCATAATGCAAGAATCATGGTAAAGGGAGTCGTAACCAAAATGAAGCTATGTACTAAGTGCCTGCGCAAGCTCAAATCTCAAAGCCAGCTTGCCGTCAGGCAAGGTACAAAGCTCAAGACCGAAGAGGTTGTATCTGCCACGGTATAGGATTTTTACCTTCATATTGAATTGTCGGAGGGGTCAGGGAAATAAGTTTTATTCTTTTGCCTTCCGGGTTTTCAGTCCAAACTCCGGGCCAGGGATGCAGGGCGCACCATTTGCGGGACAATTCTTTATTGTTTGTTGTCAGTTGGTCGTTGAAGGCATCCCAGGGGATAAAGCCGTCGGCACGGGTGAGCTGGCGGGCATAAAAAATGCCATCCGACGGAATCTTTTGGGGTACCGGTTTATTTGCCCCAGCGGCGATTTTAGGTAAATTGTCGATGAGCAGATCAGCTCCAAGGTGATACAAACGGTCGTATATTGTCTGCCGGGTATCGGCGTCCGAGATAGGGGTTTTTATTTGGGCAAGGATCGGACCGGCATCGAATCTTTCTGTCATTTTGACCAGAGTGACGCCCGTTTCCTTCTCACCCCAAAGAATCGCCCATTCGGCCGGGAAGCGGCCGGGATATCGGGGCAGAAGGGAAGCATGCATGTTTATGGCCATAATTTTGGGTAATTCCAGCCAGGCTTGAGGAAGAAGTTTGCCGTAACCGGATGCGATTAAAAAATCGGGAGGATTTTTTGAGAAGGAGAGTAGAAAAGCAGGAGAGTCAAAGTCGGCGGGAGTATGGACGGTAAGGCCGTGTTTTTCGGCGAATATTTGAACCTCAGTCGGCCTCAATTCCAATCCGCGGCCTGATGGGGAGGGAGGAGTAGTAACAACGGTTATGGATTTGTTAACCGCTAATAATCTTTCAAGTACTACGACGGAGTAGTGCCGGAAGGAGCCGAAGAAAACAATATTGAAGTCCATACCCTAATTATATTTGATTGGGGAAATAAGGGAGAAGTAAAGATAATGATCATTTATCGACCATTAGCGCGCATTTGCTGATATTCTTTCATAACTTTTAATGCTGCTTTCTTACTTCCTGTGACTTCGACAAGTTCTCTCCAGGCATAACCATCATCAGCGATAGCCTTCTTGATAATTTCCTCCATATGAAATTGGGCGTTAAATTCAGCATTTGAAGTTTTAAAGGATGCAACTCCCTGGGAAATTCTTTCTCCAACTCTTAGTTTTGTGGCTAGAACATACCCGATGCAAAAGAGGCTTGACAGGCCGCTCACGATGGTAAGCGGAATGTCGTTATCTGCGTAGGATTCTTTTACAATAACCCCGCTGATACCTAATGAAGTTCCTGCGCCAATATTGGATATAACTTGGTAAAAATTGGGGTGATTATCGCCTCTTATTTTAGATTCAGCAAGTTCTGTCAGACCACCTATCACTCCCAAAGCTACACCAACTAATAATATTTGAGTTCTTAGTTCTTCAAATGATTGCTGGGCAGGGGCGCCGTTAATATCGAAAAGGCTTTTGACTCCAATGAATGCGATCCCACTCATGTGGCCCCGATGATTCCAGGCGGTCTCAGCGGCATCTTTTAAAGGATTGAAATTCAAATCTATACCCGTATCCATGAAAGCCAGGGAGGAGGGGAAGTCCGGATTTTCCTTGCGGCTGGGGGTGAGGGTCATGTTTTTTAGAATTCTAAATTAGTACTGGCTTATAGTCAATATTGAAATATATGCTAAGATAAGTTGACATGGCAGTGAAGCGGGAGTTGGAATATGTTGATGTTCCGCCGGATGTGGAACCGGGGGAGATAAGGAATTTGGGGGAAGTGAAGGGGGAAATGAAAGTGTCCGAGACCGGGCCGGACGGAAAGAAAATAGGTTATAAAAAAGAAGTCACTGTGACATTAATTTCAAATAAGTCGGGAGAGATTGTGGCAGTGCCGGGCAGTGAAGGACAACCTTGGAGAAGAAGGGATTTGAGGAGAGTATTGGAACCGGGGAAAGTTGACGAAGTCGATTCCGCATTGGAGAGGGTGAGAAAAAGGAAAAGAAAAGCCAGAGGTTAGGGCTGATCAATCAAAACTGATTTGCCCCAGGATTTTATCAAATTCATCCTGAGTGACCAAGCCCTGGCTGGTTTCATATACAATTTCACCTGTAATAAGGTCTTTGCCGATGGCGCCGTTTCTATTTTGTAAACCTGTATCCAGTTCTATAGGTCTGGTTGTCCCGTTGAGGAACCTCATGTCTTTTACAGACGGTGCAGCATTTATCTGCTCCACCGCCAGATTATGAATTTCCCGATGTTGCTGTCCGGTGTATTCTGCTTCGACTCCCGATCTTTTGGAATCATATAACTGGCGGGGGTTAGGGTATTGCCGTCCGCCTACCAAACCCGATAAAAAGTTGTGGATGGCAAGTCCTGCTTCCTGGCGGATAGTGGTACCGCTTTGTGGCGGAGGAGCACCCAATTTCCTTTCCGCTTCAATTTGGGCCGCTTGATGGATAACTTCCCATACAGACCCAACCCGCACTTTTGCCTGAGGAGCGGCGGGGTGCCTGTCTCTAAATTCCGGGTCTTCCTGAGCTTCGGCAATTACCTTGGCGATTGATGCCAAACCGCGGCGTTCATGGTCGGCTTTAGAAATTTTAACCCGGGAATCAGGTCCTCTAGCAACTGCCAGGACTCCGGTGGTATGATTCATAATTTCATTCAGGGCTTGTTGCCGAAGTTTCAACGCAGTGTCGGGGTCCTTTTCCAATCGGGCCTTACCGGCATTTTCCAGGCTTGTTCCTGTATGACCGACGACGGGCTTGAAAGCGAAATTGAGAAGTTCACGCAGATTTGCCATTGATTTACTTGTCCCGGCGGACGCTAAAACGAGTGCTGCCCACTTCGATCTTGAGAGTAGGAGTATGGACAATTGAAGCATCAACTTTGGCAGCACTGCCTTCTGCATAGGCTCCACCCGGTCCGACGCTGGCTCTGGACTGGCCGGTATTGCCATTTGAGTCAGGAGGTGTATATGCTCTTGCCTCTGCAAACACACTGGTACCGCCTTTTATCTCCAAAGTGACAGGGGCGGAAGCGGCTGTGATATCCATACCAGGCGGGAATTTTTGTCTTACTCTCTCAAGAGAATGTTGAGTCTGACTCCTGCGGCCGAAAAGACCCCGGGATTCCGTTTTGGTTACAGTTTGTATTTCCCTGTCATCGGTCAAATCGCCGCGTTGGATGGACTGAAGAGCCTGGCTGATAATTCCGGACAGAGTTCCTTGGCTTTCGGTGTGCAGGTCGCGGGCGGTGCTGTATGCCTCAAGCGCCATTGCTGTTTGCTGGCTGACTACATGTGAAACAAGACCATTAATAAGTTCAGGGTCGGATGGCTTTAGGACTGCCTGGATTGCTTGGTGGGTAATAGCTGCTTGTTGGGCATTCTTTTCCCTTTGGGTTTGGAGCAGTATTGCGGACAGAGCTTGCTGGCGGAGAAGCAGTTCTTTATCCTGGTAAGGGCCCAGTTGATTCAACGGCCGAGAAACAGGCGCCGATTCTTTTCCGGCCACAGCAGTAAGTATGCGTTGAAAAATACTTGTCATCTTACGTTGGCTAGAGAGAATATTGTAGCACAAATAGAAGTTCTAAATTCGTCAGTATGATAGGAAAATATTCTTGGATTTACCCGAACAAACAATTCCCGTTCGCGAACTTCCACCTGTACTTGGTCGCGGGAATTGTAACCAAGACATATTATTTTCGAACCCGCCGGCAAAGAGATTTTTTCGGGTTTGTCAATCTCAGCCGCGGGGTGGGGATTATTTTGGGCTAAGGTGTTTACGAGCCACCCTGAACCAAACTCAATCGCAGTAACGGGTTTTCCGTCAAAGTGCAAGCCCAGATTTGTGAAAGCGATTTGGTGTGGCGGCAGATATTCGTGCAGGGAGTGGAAAAAAGTTAATCCTGCAGGCCATTGCAGAGACTCAGTACCGTCGTATGATCTTACGGGATACGCTCGACACCCCTCGCTGATTAACTTTATCTTGTCCGCATCAGGCAGAGATGCGCCAAGAATTTCTTGAATCTTTTCCAACCTGGACGGCATAGAAGGATTCTAAGTGAGGAGATTGTGGCTGTCAACCTATAATTACTCTCTTCCTATGTATTTTTCCGGACTTATATTATAATCCCGTTATGTCTTTGGAGCTTCTGGACCTGGCATTAAAAAATCATGCGACCAAAGAAGCGACGATGCTGGCGCTGAAAGCGGCGCAGCATTATAATGGGATTTTACTCGATATAAATCCGGATGGGAAAGAAGGATCGGATTGGGAAACGGTATTAAAATGGAGTATCCCGGCACTGATAGGAGCAGCGGCGGTAGGGACGGCCATGGGTACTTTGGAAAAGCTGAAAGCCAGAAGACGGCAGGAGGAAAACAAGATGCACGAGAGGCATAAGGTGTTGGCGCAAGATGAAAAAATGACCCGGATTCAGGAAACCACAAAAGCAAAAAAAATATCAAACGGGGATTTGGGATATAGATTTATATTACAAGCTTTGGATGTAAACGAACAACAGTTGAAGGATAATCCTTCCTGGAGACAGATCATTTTTCTTTTTATGGATTACACGCAAGATTTTGGCCGGAGTGCAAAACATAGGGAGGTTTTTGAGGCAGCTCTTGCGGACATGAAAAGTCAATTAAGAGAATGTAATTGGCATCATACCAGTCCGGAACCGCATGATGTAGATGATGCCCTTAGGGCGCAAATGCCGGACAAAGGAATCAGGGCGCATGGCTTAATAAATAAAGGTGAAGCGTTGGAAAGAATAATAAAGGAAGAAGAGAAAAAGAAAAAACAAAGAGCGGAAGCAGAGAGGGATGCCCGCAGAGCGGCTCAATCGCTTCAAAGCATCGAAGTAATCGGGAGGGAATATAATCGTACCAACCAGTTTTATGAAGACAATGAGAGAAAAAGGGCGGAGGAAGAAGCTCAAAGGCACCAAGGAGATGGGGGAATTGAAATTACACACAGGACTTTAAGACAGCAGCTGCTGGGGGATAGATTTCGCCGTGGCCGATAACACTTATTGACCGGTAATAATGGGTATGCTATAAGATGATACATCAATGGCAAATGAAATTGATAAAATAATAAGCAGGTTTGCCGGACGCCAGAAAAATAGATTACTGCAGGAAACACAAAACAGATTGACTTCGGGTAATGATCCGGAGTCAAAAATTAGCGCGGGTGCAAAAGCATTTTCAGAAGCCACTACGAGAATGGAAAGTATTAAAGGAGGCCATGTAAGGGTGTCTGAAGCTTCTGAGAGATTTTTACAAGAAGGTACTGCGGGATTGGAGGAAATGGAAGCCCATCCTGGCTTGATAAATAATTTTGCAACAGGGTTTTTGGCATTATTCCAGGCAGTGTTCAGAGAAGAAACTGAAGAACGGCACGCGGTAGAGGTATACGGTCCCCCGGTGGCCTTGGGAAAACTGGCAAAAGAGCTCGGGTTGGATTATCAAACCGCCCACCGTTATTATTTACAGATGATAGACAGGAGGATAATCGAAAAACCACCAAAGAAGAAAGGTGATAAATTCAGCTCTTTAATAATATCAGGTGAGGCGGCGGAATTTTTGGGATTACTAGTTGAGCATATCGGACCGCCCAGACCGGGAAAACGGACAAATATGGACAGAACATTCAGTTGGCTTGAGGCTGAAATACAAAAAACGAAAATGACAAAAATCGGCAGCTTAACGCCATCTCACAAACATGCAAGAGGTTGGAACGTGGATGCCGGGACTGCAGATATAGATGTAAAATCTAAAGGCTGACTTCTTCCCACTCCTTCCCGGAGACACGAAACAGCTTGGTGTTTTGAGACAGGACGTGGTCGATGAACAGTACTCCGTTTAAGTGGTCCGTTTCATGCTGAACGATGTGAGCTGAGAAACCGCTGAGGACAGCAGTTTTTTTTGACAATAGCCATTTACCATTTTGCATTACAGGAACGTGATATTTTATAGTAACGCTTGAGGATCTTTTGATGGGGGCGAAATGGCGGGGAATGGATAGACAGCCTTCATAGATACCGTTTTTTGAGCTGGGATTGAGTGTACGCTGGGAGTAGCGGATGATGTCGGGGTTGATGAACAGCCGAGGTTCTTTTTTCAAGTCGGGGCGGATAAAGAAGATGCGAAGCGGTACACCGATTTGGGGAGCTGCCAGACCTACACCCTCGGGGTCCCGGGCAGCCAGAAGGGCTTTTCTCATCTCTTCAATGATCCTCAGGATCTTTTTATCTATCTTTTCCACCGGTTTGGCAACCTGGCGCAAAACGGGATGGGGGACGGTAACAATCGGGGCCATATCCTAAATTTTACCAGAATCAAGGATCGACGCAGATTTCTATCTGTTTGCCTTGTTGGCTTTCCTCCATGGCTTTTTCCAGAAGCCCTTTGCTAAATACAGTTTGGATTTTTCGGTGGGGGAGGGCAGCTTCGGGGCGGTGGATTTGGTAGGGCGGCAATTCGATGACGGCAGGATCATTAGCAGCCAGCAGCAGCTCGTTCACAGTGGTGTATTTCATGGCGGGGAGGCAGGACCAGGAGTATGCGACTATGGCCGCATCGAGGGAAAGCGGCGTGGGTCCGGTGCCGGTGTCTAATGCCTGCTGTTGGGTATCTCTATCCCCGCCGCAATTGACAAGTGCAATGGCCAAAATAGCTGCCAGCCCGAGGGGAAGGAATATGTCGACCCAGTGAACATATCTTTGTTCCATAGTTTTTTTATAGGAATTGATTTGACTTTACCTTTTTTAGCTTCCTGGAAACAATAGTCTATAGATTTGATGAAAAGATCGGGTAAGGATACGGGTCCTGTAGTATAATTTGCGAATGAAAGATTGGAAGGTTCGGTCAAACAAAGTGATATATGAAGATGAAATTCAGTCCCGAAGTGCTAATCCATACGGCCGTCCGGAAAAAGGATTGGGACCCGGAGTATTAGTAATTGCGCTGCCTATAATTGGTATATTGGGGTGGCTGGGAATACGCAGCCTGGGCGGGAATGCGGAAGCCAGAAGCGTAAACAATTCCGAAAGTCCCGCAATTGGTTGGTGTAGTGTAGATGTGCTGGACGATTACTTCGGGATGGCGGCAGGGCAGGCGTCTTGCGTGTGCTTGAAGGAGAGCAGCGGCAGACCCAAAGCCATTGGCACTTATAGTCCTAATGAGTATAGCATCGGTTTATTCCAGAAAAATCTGAAGGACGGAATAACAGAAGAAAACTTCATTAATAATTCCGGTACCGAGGCCGCACGCGTGCTGAAAAATATCCTTGAGAGACACAACGTCGATAATTGCTCAACCGGCCTGCGGGGAAACCGGGCGTTGTTGCAGGAATGTGTAAATTTTTACAGCACGCCGGAATTCAACCTGATCTGGGCTGCATGGTTTCACGAGCAATCTGGTTGGAATCCGTGGAAATGGGCAATGGCCAAGTGCGATATAAAATAAATTATGGAGACTCGGGCGTTGCCGACAGGGTGGCGATTTCGGACATAGAGGCCAGGGCATCTGCAAAATCCGGCTTGAGTGCCAGAGCTTTTTCCAGATACCTCCGGGCTGTCGGATAATCTTCCTTATACCGGGCTACCAATGCCTGCATCTGGGGGATGCGGGGGTCTGTAGGGGAGACACGGGCGGCCTGTTCCAAAGTCGCTTCTACTTGCGGATAGTAGGAAGTATCATATACGGCAAGCAGTAGGAGGCTGCGGCCGCGGGATTTGAGATAGTTTGGGTGATACGGGCTGGCGGCTACCGCTTGTCGAGAAAGGGATTGGGATAGGTCAGCCAGCTGCCTGGCGGTTTCCGGTTTTGAATCATAGGAAAGTAAAGACATATACGCGGCAGCGGTAGAAAATTCCGAGGCTATAGGCGGATCTTTATGGTTCAGGCTATACGCGGAGGCTAAATCATCATACGCTTTAACTATATAGGCAAGATCCTGGGTGAGAATGAAAGCCCGGAAATTATTCTGGCCGGAGGCGTATTTAATATCCGCTGTCCAATAACGGAGGATGGAATATGACAGGTAGAGAGCGGGAAGAAAGAGAAGCATGATGGAGAAGAGGCGGGAGTTTGAAGTAGTGGCGGGCAGTGCGGAGTGGGTAGCGGGATTGGTAGTGAGAGTGAGGGCGAGGGCCGGGAAGAGGAAAAGGAAGATTTGGGTAATGACTACCGAGAAGCCCCAGTAGTTGGTGACAGAGAGGGAGAGCCACCCCGCGCACAGCGCGGGAATGACCAATTTCCAATGACCAATTTCCAATGTATTATCCAATTTCACAATTTTTAATTGCTTAATGAAAACCCAGGCCATTGCAAGAAGCAGGAGAATGTACGAGCCGAGGCCGATTAATCCCGTAGTGGCCAGGAAATTCAGGAATTCATTGTGGGCTTTATTGTATAAAAGTTCCCATTCCGAGGTGTAATTGTGTTCAACCGGACGGTGGTTGTAATAAGCCATGGCAAAAGTCTCGGGGCCGGCGCCGAGCCAGAAATTTTTATCGGAAGCGCGCCAAATATCAATTGCGCCTTTCCAGACAATTTGCCGGATAGCTCCGGATTCGGTGCCGCCGGATTCCAGAGCGGGTTGGACCGGGGCAGAAGCTGAAGGCAGGGCCGGTTGGCGACTGAAGACGATATCCTGGACGGGATTACGGATAGAAATAGCAATAATTATGAACACAAGATTTAAAGATAACAGGAATTTAAGATGGGTTTGGAAATGGCGAAGGAGTATATAACCCCAGAAAACGGCGGAGGAGACGCCGAAGGCAAGGAGGCCGGAGCGGGATTTGGTAAATAAAAGAGTGATAAAGAGCAGAAGAGTGAAAGAGAATAAAAGAATTGATTTTGCACTTTGTATTTTGGACCCGGAACTTAATATCATGCTGATGGGAATAAAAATCAAAGCTACCAGATAGGCCGCGAGCCAATTTGGCTGTCCGAGAGTGGAAAAAACGCGGTGGGCAACATCCTGCACCCACATCGGGTCATCGATGCCGAAGTGCTCAAGAAAACCCCACCCGGCGACTACGCCGGCCAGCCCCACTGACCAACTCAGAAGATTCAATGAAGATTTCCTGTCCAGATTGGAAACAGCTGCCCAGTAAAGGAGAGCATAAGACAAAAGGGAGGCAAGACCGCCGTTGAAGCGGGAGTAATAACCCAATAGAGAAGTGCGCGGGTCGATGGAAAAAAAGTAACTAAGTGATTGAGAGATTAAGAAAATTAAGACGGGTAGATCGAGGGCGGTGCGACGGAAAATAAGGCGGTTTTCCAGGATCATGCGGGAAATCCAGAATGCAGCGATCAGGACGGCTAATAGATAGACAACGATCATTTTGTTAAATTCAAACAGTTCGGAGGTGAAGGGGAGGAAGATCAGGGGGACGAGGATTAAGAGGAGGATGAAGGAGATCTCAATTGCCTTTTTGGGCCAAGACATACTTTACCAGTTTATACCAGGTTTGGTTTCTTTGCTTCCTGAACCGTTTTTCTGTTATTGGAAAGAGGGGAAACGGGAGTAATATTGGAATATATGGCGCAGAAAGTCAGAAAAGCAGTGTTGCCCGCTGCGGGATATGGGACCCGGTTTTTACCCCAGACCAAAGCTATGCCGAAGCAGATGCTTCCGATCGTGGACAAGCCAATCATTCAATATGTGGTGGAAGATCTGGTGAAGTCCGGGATTACGGATATTATCATTGTGACGAACTACCACGAACGGGCGATTGAAGACCATTTTGACCGTCCGCATCAGGACCTGGTGGAAAATATTTTGCTGGGCGGAGAGAAAAAACGCCCGCTTCTGGAAGTTTTGACGGAGATATCCGATATGGCAAATTTTGCCTATGTGCGGCAGAAGGGCCCCTATGGCAACGGGACGCCGCTATTGAATGTGGAACACCTGGTGGGTGATGAACCTTTCCTCTACTGCTGGAGCGATGAATTCATCGAAACGAACGGAGGGAAATCCACCCCCCAGCAAGTGATGGAGGTTTATGAAGAATTCGGATGCTCGGTCCTGGGGGCAATTAAAGCAACCAAAGATGAGGATTATAAGCGTTTTGGGTTTGCGGCCGGCGCAGAAATCCGGCCGGGGCTGATCGACACTAATGAATTAATAGAAAAACCGGGAAAAGACAAAGCACCGTCCGACCTGGCGAATGTTTCTACCTTTTTATTCACACCGCAGATTTTCGAACGGATCAGAACGGCTCGGGAGAACCTGAAAGAGGGAGAAGAATTGTGGTACAACGATGCTCTTAAACTAATGCTCCAAGACGGAGAGCGGATTTTGACAAAGGAAATTGAGGGGGGAATTTACCGCGACGCCGGCACGAAGCTGGAATATATTAAAACTATGGTAGATATGGCCAGACGACACCCGGAGATAGGGAAAGAGTTTGGGGAGTGGCTGAAAAAAGCTTCCATTTGACGAAATGAATTACAGGCGTGATAATTTCCAAAGATGAAGAGGATCGAGAGAGTGATATTGGACAATTGCGTGCTGATCGAAGCCGCGCAGGGGAATCCGACTGCCGGACAGATAATCGAACAAGTTTTGAAAAAGAAAATCCGAATGGTGATGACACCGCGAATGATGGGTGAGTTTGATGCCGCGCTTAATAAACCTAAGGTTAAAGAAAAGTTGACAGAAAATGGTTTAGAGGCGGTAGTTTGTGCTCTATACACCGCACTAATAATCGACGGCAGCAATTACAGGGAAAGGATGAAATTCGGCGGAGTAATAGACGACGAAGGTGATTTGAAGTTCGCGGCCGCAGCCCAAAGATTCGGCTTACCTCTGGTCACAAACGACAGTGACTTACTGAATCCCGCACGGGAGTTAAAACGCCGGGGAGTGCATGTGATTTCGATGTGGGAGTTTGCTAAGTGACGGAGCTGTCCGGAGTATTGTCTGGCGGGGGCAAGGATTGCTTTTTTTAATTAGACTTGCGGCGCTCAGTAAAGAGGCTGGCGGCATAGAGGAGGCAGGCGCTAATGGCGAGAACCACGGAACCTGTATCTGCCAATGCATATGTTAAATCCGCATAATCTATTCCGGGTTTTAGAAAATCCAAGATACGGGGTAAAGCATAAACGCCAGTTGCCAGGCAACCTAGGACCTTCGCATCAGCTTTATAAAAACGACCACTGTTTTCCCGTGTTTCCTGGGTATTTGTACGCATATTATTGATAATTATATATCTTACTATAGGTCTTGTCAAGAAATGACCTTACGCGTAGGAGAAGAGAGGATTTTCAGGATTTGAATAATCGGTATGTTACAAATATTTTCAAGAGGGCAAGCAGTCAGGTTATGTATACATTCTTGTGCAATTTGTATTGCATGACCCCTTGCTTGTTCAGCCTGAAGACGACTTAAAAAGGAAGTCCCTGCAGACAGTATCTGAGCAGAATGCATTGCTTCATCCGCACAAAAAGGATTACCACATGGTTTAGCCCGTTTTGGGCAATTATTAACGTTGGGAAGCCAATTTCCTGTTTCACGGTTGGCTAATTCAAGTACATCTATATCCATATTATAGGACTATTATATCACGTCTTTTCCTGCTATGGTATAGTAGCTTCATGGTCGAAGCTGAACGAAGCGGGTTGAAAGCTGCCGCGGATGCATGGAGAAGGTATAAGTCAGTAGTAGGATTAAATACTGTACTGGAAGAAAATCTCAGAAAACTGGCTGCAGAATTGAGATTTGACGGTTTTTCTGATGAAGAGATCCGTGAATCCCTGGAAAGCGAAAAATTAATATGGCGAAAAAAACTAGATGCATTTAACGAGGATATCGGAATGTTTAAAAATGTGATAAAGATTAGTGAACCGGAAGTTTCTCCAAATGGTTTGAAACCGGGAAAGAAGAAAAAAACGAAAAAGTAATTATTGAAAGGGTAATGCAGAAGCCTTATAGTGCGGCAGAAGGGTACTGAACAATAAAATGCTTGATTACTTATTTGGTCTACTGTCGTATGACGTGGGAATTGATCTGGGTACAGCCAATACACTAGTGCATGTAAAGGGGAAGGGGATCATGATCAGGGAGCCATCCGTGGTTGCCCGGCACCGCAAGACAAAGCAGATCCTGGCAATAGGTGAGGAAGCCAAAAAAATGCTGGGGCGGACGCCGGCCACTATCGAGGCACTGCGGCCTTTAAAAGACGGGGTGATAGCGGATTTCGATGCCACTGAAGATATGCTCAAGCATTATATTCAGAGGGTACATGAATCCGGACGGCTGATCCCCCGTATACCAAAACCGCGGGTAGTAGTGGGTATTCCCTCGGGGGTGACGGAGGTAGAGCGGCGGGCGGTCCAGGAAGCGGCTTTGAGCGCCGGTGCCAGGCAGTGTTTTCTGATAGAAGAACCTATGGCGGCGGCAATCGGAGCCGGACTGCCTATAGGCGATGCAGGTGGGGTAATGGTAGTGGATATCGGGGGGGGAACGAGTGAAATTGCTGTGATCTCTCTGGGAGGCATTGTGGCTAATAAATCCATCCGAGTGGCCGGTGACGAGTTGGATGAAGCCATTATCCATTTCATCCGCCTCAAGTACAACGTGCTTCTGGGAGAAAGGACGGCAGAAGATATAAAGATTACGTTGGGAAATGCCCATCCAAACGCTTTCGGAGAGGTGCAAAGCGGCGGCGGAGACGCCGAACAGGTCAAAAAATCACAAGTGAGGTATATGGTAGTCAGGGGCAGGGACCTGGAGAGCGGATTGCCAAGGTCACTGAAAATATCGTCAGATGAAGTCAGGGAGGCAATGATGCCGGTCCTGACTCAGATCACATCTGCGGCGGCTGACCTGATCGAAGAGACCCCGCCGGAGTTGGTGGCGGATGTACTGGAGAGGGGAATAGTAATGGCTGGCGGGGGCAGTCTGATCGCGGGCATGGACAAACTGATGAGTGAGGAGACACAGATGCCGGTGTTTGTGACAGATGATCCGATGACCGCGGTCGTCCGCGGGTGCGCCAAAGTGCTGGAGGACAATGAACTACTGAAGAGGGTGAAGGTGGTGGGAGGGTTGAGGTGAGTATGTGGGACAGTGTTGCGGACTATTATAAATCCAGCCAGTGGCTGTACAGATTGTTTATATACAACAAAGATACATTGGGAATGCACTTTGGTTTTTGGGACGTGCATACAAAAAACAGACAGCAAGCCATATTGAATGAGAATGACGAGATAATCCGCCTGGCTGGAATTAAAAAAGGTATGGTGGTACTAGATGCCGGGTGCACTCAGGATTTCGGCAAAACCAATTTTGCAAACGATTATTTTGATGTTATTTTCGGTATCGAAAGCCTATGCTATGCTAGTCCGAAAACAAACATTCTCAAAGAGCTGCACAGAATCTTGAAACCGGGAGGTATATTAATAATCGCGGACGGTTATCTAAAGGGAAAATCAAACATGAATCTATTTCAAAAGGATATCGAAGACTTTAAGAGCGCATTTGCCTTAAAGGAGTTCGTGACGGGAGGCGAGATGGTCGCCTCATTGAAAAAAGCGGGGTTTTCAGCAATTCAAAGCAATTCATATCTGAACCGGGTAAAAACTGTATTATATTGGCTGGTGAAGCTGGGGGGTAGTTTTTTCAGGCCGATATATGCCAACAGTCTGGCTTTGGAGTTAGCCTGTAAGGGCGCGAGTCAAGGTTTTATGGATTATCTGGTTATCAAGGCGGTTAAATGATTCGAGGCAAATTCAAACCCGGTGTATCTTTCGGTGACTTTGTAGTGACTGATGTGATGAGCAGGAGAAAACTGCCGGATGACAGTACCCCGCGGGATTTCCGCCGGGGATGGATCATTTGGGTATGGGTGGTGGTGCTTTTCGGGATTTTGGGGGTGAAATTGGCCACACTGCAGCTGTTTTATGGCGGCCGGTACAGGATACTGGCAGATGAAAACCGGATCAAACAAATAAAAATACCTGCGCTGAGAGGTCAGATTACAGACCGAAATGGCAACGTCCTTGCCAGAAGCGATATATCCGAAAAATATGATGAAATACTCAAACTTACTTTAGAAAAATCCACACGAGGTTACCCGGCGGGAGAAGCTGCTGCGGCAGCCGTCGGCTACCTGGGACAAATCAAAGAGGATGAAGTGGGGTTATTAAAGGAATTGGATAAATATCTTCCCGGAGACTGGATCGGACGGGACGGAGTGGAGGCGGTGTATGAGGAAGATTTGAGGGGAGAGGACGGAGGCCGGCTGGTGGAGGTAGATAATGGTGGAAAAGTGGTCAGGGAGATGGGCCGGAAGGAACCGAAAGTCGGGAAGGACTTGAAACTCAGCCTGGACTTGTCCCTGCAAAGAACGGCACTGGAAGCCATGGAAGGAAAGAAGGGAGCAGTAGTGGCAAGCGATCCCCGGACCGGGGAAATACTGACCCTGATAAGCTCACCCAGCTTTGATCCAAATTCTTTCGTCAATGCTCAATATCAAGTGTCCAATGCTCAATATCTTATAGATCCGAATTTACCCCTGTTTAACAGGGCGATCGGGGCGGTTTACCCACCGGGATCTACGTTTAAGATGGTAACGATGGCGGCAGCCATTTCAGAAGGCAAAGTAAACCCCGGGTTTACCTACACTGATACAGGGATAATCAGCGTAGCCGGTTTTAAATACAGCAATTGGTTGTTTACAAAAGGGGGCGGCCGCGAAGGCACAATCGGTTTTGCCCGGGCGCTTACCCGTTCTACAGATACGTTTTTTTACAAGATCGGTGAGATGACTACACCTGAATTGCTGGCGAAATGGGCAAAAAACCTGGGGCTGGGAGAAAAGACAGGGATAGATTTGCCAGGTGAGGTTGCGGGTCTGATACCGGATCCCGAGTGGAAGGAAAAAGCCAAAGGAGAAAAGTGGTTTTTGGGAAATACATTTCACATGGCAATAGGGCAGGGGGATGTGTTGACTACTCCGATACAGATCAACCAGATGACAAATATTCTTGCAACCGGGGGAAAGAAGTGCACACCTCACCTGAAGTATGACCAATTGAATAAATGTGGAAATGTTCAAATTTCCGAAGAGGCACTAAAACTCATCAAATTAGGGATGGAAGGGGCTTGCGCACCGGGAGGGACGGCTTTTCCGCTATTCGGATTTGATGTAAAAACCGCCTGCAAGACGGGGACAGCGGAGTATGTAGCGGAAAACGGCAAGATGCGTACCCACGGCTGGCTGACGGCCTATGCTCCTCTACAGGATCCGGTGATTTCTATTACCGTGGTAGTAGAAGGAGGAGGCGAAGGTTCAAATGTGGCGGCACCAGTCGTCCGCAAAATGCTTGCCAGGTATTTTGACGTGACCGATACATACAATTACGCAGCTATTCCGCAGGAAATAGGAGAATAAAAAAAACCGAAACTATAATGATTTGGAAATCAGGATTTTCCGGTATGCCAGACCTGAGGAGATCAGGAGGAGGGCAGCCCCGGATATGATGAGGGTATATTCGAATGAGCCGGCGACGGGGGTAGAGGAGGTTTCCAAAGTCCCGTCCACATCCTCCGGCAGCGGCCCGTTTGTAAGGGTGAAGCTTTTGGAACCGGAGGGAGCGGAAAATGACAGGGTATGGTCGCCTGCCGATAGAGTCAATGTGTGGCTCCAGCTGCCTTGGGCATCTGCCACAGCGGAATAGGCGGTGCCATCCACAGTAACGGAAACCGTTTCTCCCGGAGCGGCGCTGCCGGTGACGGTCACATTGCCGGAGTTGTACCAAAGATGGTTAAAGCCCGAAGCCGAGACATCCAGGGTCCCCACGCTTTTGATATAAAATGTCCCCGCGCGAGCGGACTGGGCGAAAGCGAAACTTAAAAACACGAGAAGTAAAGCGCAGGAAAAAAATCTTCGGAGCATGTCTGTTTCTATTACACCGCCCGGCAGGTGTAAATGTCAAGGCTTGATAACAGGGTGTTACAATGAGATTTATGAATTTGATCGTCGTTGAATCGCCTACCAAGGCCAGAACTCTCTCCCGATTTTTGGAGGGAGATTTTGCAGTGGAAGCCACTTACGGCCATGTCCAGGATCTGCCTCAGAAGAAGCTGGGAGTAACTATAGAGCAGGAGAGTGGAAGAGCAGGAGAATATAGGTTCGAGTTGCAATATGAGCAGTTGGAGAAACAGCAAAAACGTATGGATGAGATTAAAAAGCTGGCAGGAAAGACCGACAAGATATATCTGGCAACGGATCCCGATCGGGAAGGTGAAGCGATAGCTTATCACGTGTCCCAGATATTAAAGAACGGGAAAAAACAACACGAGTTTGTACGCATTGTGTTTCATGAAATTACCAAAAAGGCAATTCAGGAAGCCCTGGAGCATCCGCAAAAAGTAGACCGGCAGCTGGTGGAGGCACAGCAGGCCCGCAGAGTCCTGGATAGGCTGGTCGGGTACAAACTTTCACCACTCTTGTGGCGGAAAGTGCGCAAAGGCTTGTCTGCGGGAAGGGTCCAGAGCGTGGCCGTCCGGCTGGTAGTGGAACGGGAAAGGGAAATATTGGCTTTTAAACCTGAGGAATACTGGCAGATATTCGCAGAAGTGGAAAAAATGAATATACAAAAATTTCAGGTACAACTTACGGAGAGAGAAGGCGAGAAAATTAAAGTCGGCAACGGGGTAGAAGCGGAAAAAATTAAGCTCGATTTGGAAAAAGCCGCCTACTGTGTGGCAGGGGTGTCCAAGCGGGAGTTTAAAAAATCCCCCCCTGCGCCTTTTACAACATCCACGCTGCAGCAGGCAGGGGCAAACAAATTGGGCTGGAGCGCCAAAAGAACTATGCAGGTAGCCCAGTCCCTGTATGAAGAGGGGCATATTACCTATCACCGGACGGATTCTACAAATCTGGCAGTGGAAGCGGTAGCACAGGCCAGAGATTTCATTGCCGCAAAATACGGAAAAGAATTCGTACCGGCAACACCCCGGATATACCAGACAAAGAGCAAAGTAGCGCAGGAGGCGCATGAGGCCATACGGCCTACAGAAGTTAATGTTCAATATTCAACCCAGCCAACCGGCGGGCAAGCTTCCAATGTCCAATGGGGAAAGGACGAGGGGAGACTGTATGAACTGATCTGGAAAAGGTTTTTGGCCTGCCAGATGGCGGATACGGCAGGTGAGGAAACTAAAGTGACAGTGAGGGCAACCGGAAGAGACGGTGAATACCAGCTGGAAGTTAAAGGTCAGGTAGTTAAGTTTGAAGGGTGGAAGAGACTCTACGAGTCAAGCACTAAATCAGAATTACTAAGCTCCAACGGTGAGGAGGACAAGGTGGAGGAGGTAATGTTGCCGGAATTGACAGAAGGGGAGAGGCTGAACCTGCTTTCTGTGTTGACCGAACAAAAATTTACCCAGCCTCCGGCCAGATTCAACGATGCCTCTCTTATAAAAGCCCTGGAAGAAAAGGGGATCGGACGGCCCAGCACCTATGCGCCTACTTTGACTACAATCCAGGATCGGCAGTATGTGGAAAAGACGAATATCGGAGATTCCCGGCAAAAAAGATTTTCCCCCACAGCGCTGGGAATGGCGGTAAATGATTTTTTGACTGCAAATTTTCCGGAAATTGTGGACTTTGAGTTTACTGCCAGGATGGAGGATGAGCTGGATAATATCGCTGCCGGGGAAAGACAATGGCAACCTGTACTGTCCGCTTTTTACGGGCCGTTTGAAAAAAACCTCGTAAATGTGAGCGAGACGGCACAGCGTGTACATATAAAGGCGGATGAGACAGGAAATCCCTGTCCCAAATGCGGCGAAGGGAGGGAGATCGTAAGAATCGGGAAATTCGGCAGATTTCTAGCCTGCAGCCGCTACCCGGAATGCGACTACAAGAGGAACTATGTCAAAAAAGCCGGGGTGTTGTGCCCGAAATGCGGTGGGGATGTGATCATGCGCCGGACGAAAACGGGAAAGAATTTCTTTGGCTGCTCAAATTACCCCAAGTGCGATTTTGCCAGCTGGACCAAACCTAAAGCCGCCGCCACTACTGAAGCTATGCAGGCACCGCGCGAAACTACCTAAGAATTAATATTCGGGGATGTAACGGGAAGTGTGGTGGAAAAAATATACAGTTTCAGCCAGACCGATGGCCAGATATATAATTGGCATAGTCCAGGGAGATTCAGGACTGTTTATCGCGGTTAATGCCTGGCAGGCCAGTCCTATCCGGATAGCGTCGAGCGCAAAAAGAGTTGTGATTTCCACCTGATTGAAGGGAAGAGGATTATCGGGGGAAAGGTGTTTCTCCCCCCGATTGCAGATACCGGCACCGGTAAAGATAGCAAAGGGAACGGCGCTTAAAAGGGTATATGCGGGAACGGCGCATCCCAGATGAGACAAGAATATTTTTGACCGGGGTGGGGGATTTTCAATCATTTTACTCGGGACAGGGAGACACTATTATAGTATAAATTCAAAGTAATGCCGGATGACGGGCTGGAATTAACTGAAGATAAGAATCAACTACCCAGTCTCAGGAAACCTATCAGTAAAATTTTCAGGGACACGGGGTTGCTGATAGGGGTATTGGTGTCGCCAACCGTAATTGGGGTAAATTCCGAGTACCCACCGGTGTTAATGGTAATAGCCGGAGTAATAGCAGCAGCGTTTTTGAAAGTGGCTATGACTGCCAACGATGATGTTCGATTCAGAAACCAGGCATCCGGAAAGGAAGAAATTCCCGGCTCTGTGGTTATGATCAGACTGGAGCAGATGGCTAAAAAAATAGTGAAATTGAAAAAGACGTCAGATTGATCCAATTTGATATAATAAAAGCATGGCTGTACAAGAAACATCACCGGGTAAAGAATCTAAATGGTGGAAACCCTGGGCTTGGGCTGCTGTAGCGATTTTGGGATTGGCTCTCTTTTTGTAAGAGTGATACAATTGGAAATTGATGAGAAGGGGATTGTTTATTGTCCTATACGGACCTGCTGGTGTGGGGAAGACCCAGCAGCTGGAGATATTGGAAGATACCATGGCGAGAATGGGCGTGCATGTGCGGCGGATTAAATACCCGCTCTACCGGTTGGAGCCGACAGGACCGAAGTTGTACGGAATTCTGCATAGGAAGGAGATAGCACCGGATGAAGATGAAATGCAAAAAATGTTTGCCCAAAACAGGAATGATTTCGAGCCTACCTTGAGATCATGGCTGGATTCCGGTGTGACCGTACTGGCCGAAGACTATAAAGGGACAGGCGTAGCCTGGGGAATGGTAAGGGGACTCCCGCTTGAAAAGATGGAAGAGCTAAACGATGACCAAACCCAGCCGGATCTGGCTATATATTTAGACGGACCCCGGCGGATGGAGAGCCCTTTGGAGCCGCACATGTATGAGGATGAAGAGGAATGGTATAAGGTGCGCAAGGTCATGCTGCAGTTGGCGGACCGCTACGGGTGGATACGGGTGGGGGGAGATGCGCCTATTCTGACCGTGGCAGGGAGAATTTTTGCCGTGGTCAAACCCCTGGTGACGGTGATGAGATAGGCAGTCTTCAGGCTTCTATTTGTATTGTGAGTAAAACTTCATGATCAAATATGCGGGAATAATACCTAAAGTTTCGGTAACTATATCTGAAGTGTTGACGGGTCCGTTTCTGAATGTGGCCTGCAGATACTCGGTTGCGGTGATAAGCCCGATCGCGGCCAATCCCGCGGTATTTAAGATCGTTTTTTCGGAAATCTTGTCTGAAAGCAGGTTGTCCATGGCCAAGGTAATGCCGAAAAAAGTGATGAATGACTGAATGGCATTAGGGGCGCTGTCGAATGAGGCCAGACTGCATAGACTTTCCGGATTTGACTCCAGGCATTTTTTTTCAATAGAATTCCAGGGTACTATACCCCTGACTAGGTATTTGCCGAGTATTCCGGATGTATAAAACCTTACTAACGAAAAACCAGCCTCTATTGTTTTATTTTTCAGCACACGCGTAGTATATTATAGGTTTTATTAAAATACAATAATGATAATGAATTATAGGACGTAAAAGGATATTATTTAAGGATATATGCGAAGGTAGGAGCGGACGATCCGATAGACAGGGTGGCAGCAATGCCGAAAAGATGACTGTGGATGCGGAAAGTCTATTTGGAATGCTTTGGGTGGAAGAAGGGTGGAAAAGATTGATATTTCTGGTGCCGGAAAAGAAGTAAACGTGAACGGATACCAGGGAACGGGAATCATGGGAATATTAATGTTGCTTTAAGTTGGTTTTTTTGGTAGAAAGTTGGCATGCCTGCCATCGAACAGGAGATTAGAGTAAACGGTAAACTAATGGTGGCGCATTTTGTACCCGGTTATACGGAAGAGAGAAACCTGCTGTATGACCAAAAGGTAGTTCCCAAAGAGGAGTTGGCTGGATGGGGTGAGGCATTGAAAAGAAGACACAGGAAAAAAGTCTTTACAACCGGGGCGTATGATGTGATTCATTTGGGACACATCCGTTATCTGCAGCTAGCCGCCAGCCTGGGAGACGATTTGATGGTAGGCCTTAATAGCGACTCCTCGGTACGGACATATAAAGGCGAGGGTAGGCCGGTTCAGGAGGAGACGGAAAGAGCCGAATTATTGTGCGGATTGACTTGTGTAGGATTTATCACAATATTCGACGAATTAACCGGTGCGGAAACGATTAGGTTGTTCAGACCTGACGTTTACTTGTGTGTGGAAGGAAGTTGGGAAGGGGATTTGGGATCTAAGGAAGAAGTGATTGCAATGGAGGAAGTAGGAGGGGAAGTGTGGTGCTGCCCCAGGCAAGGGCCGACAATCTCTACAACTGCAATTATCGAAAGGATAGAGAGAAAGTATGGTGAAAGAATCATGGGTGATTTCAAACAACTGATTCAAGGTGATAAACATGAATGAAAAAGACGATTTTTCCACAGATAATCAATTAAATTTGAGATTGAGGGGCGGATATGAAAAATTGGCTGAAAAAATCCTGAAAAATAGCTGCCCGTTTTGCAATTTGAAGGAAAAATATATTTTGGCCGAAAAGGACGGGCTGGTATTAACTGTAAATATTTTTCCTTATATTGACGGGCAACTGATGGTAATACCACGCAGACATATAAAGAGTTTTGAAGAAGTGACGGTAGAAGAGACGGTTACCAATTATTTCCTTTCACAATTAGCAATAACCTTATTAAGAGAAGAACTGGGAGTAAAGGGGGTGTGGATGCTGCTGCGGGATGGGGGGTTAGGCAGCGAATCAGGCAAGACGGTGGAGCATTTGCACTGGAATATTCTGCCTTATACAGACAGCCTTAATACCTGGCATCATCAGGAGCTCAGTGTTACTCCGGCGGAGATGGCAGTAAGGCTCAGGAGTAAAATAGACAAATGAAAAATCAGGAATATCTGGTAATAGACGAGTCGGAGATATCGTGCAAGAATCTGCCCCGGATAGCGGAGGCGGTGGCCCAGGCCAGGCTGGGAATGGTGCTGGTAATGCCGGTATGGCAATTGCGGGAGGGTCTTCGGGGCTTTGCCAAAGCCCAAATAATTCGGGCGATTCATCCGGAAATTGTCCAAACCTTGGGAATGGGTGAACAGCAATTGCAGGCATTGATCCGGAGGGAATCAGGAGTGTTCCGAATGGGACCACTGCACAAAACAAACGAAAGGTGTTTTGGAGTCGGGATTTCTAAACATAATCCGGAAATACAAGAAACGGATTTACCCCAAGATCGTAGATGGATGAAAAAAGCAAAAGAGTTGATCGATAAAAGCAACTGCTGGTACTTTCCGACTGCATGCGTATTCGTGAGAAACGGGCGGGTGGCATGTGAAGGAGTGTCTACCTCTTACAATCACTCGGAATGTAAAAAAATCCCCATGTCGTTTACGGACCTTAAGCTTAACGATGGCGAACGATTGATATTTTGTGATTCCCAGCATGCAGAACAGCAGGGGGTTTCGGCCGCAGCCGCCAGGGGAGTTAGCCTGGAAGGGACGACAATGTACCTGCAGAAATTTCCCTGCCGGCCCTGCATGCAAGCTTTAATAGGTGCAGGGGTAAAGCGAATGGTTTATGAGATCGGGTCGTACGGTTTGCCGGATTTGCCGCTACTGCTGAAAAACGGGATTGAGGTACAGAAATTGAGACGGCAAGTTTAAAGGGCGACCGGTACCTTCATTGCAGGGTGGGCTTGATAATCGTGAAGCTGGAAATCTTCCACCCGGTGGTCGAAGATGGTGCCGGAGGGGGAATCAGATATAGTCACACGGGGTCTGGGGTAAGGTTTCCTTTTTAATAATTCTTTCATAGCGGGTATTTGGAATTCGTAGACGTGAGGAAGGTGATAGTTTATTGCAAGTTCACCGGGCGGAAGACTCAATTCCTTGGCAAACATCATCAGCCAAAGCGCGTGTTGGGCAGTGTCGAAGGGAACGCCAACGCCTATATCGGCACTTCGCTGGTCATAACCCAGGTTGAGTTTTCCATCAAGGACGACAAAATGCAGATCCAATATGCAGGGCGCGACATCGACCACATTGGTGCAGTCGGGGTTCACCACGTCACCCAGGTTCCAATAACTGATAATTGCCTTTCTGGTCCGGGGATCCTTTTTAAGCATATCCAGTACCCGGACAAGCTGGTCGGTTTTTCCGGCAAAATTTCTTAACTGGTAGCCGTAAGTAGGACCGAGTTCTCCGTTTTTGTACCCCAATTTTTCTTCAGCCGCCTTAGCCCATTTTAGCCAGAGTTTGGAACCATAATTATTAAGCAGATCGTATGCATTTGTACTTCCGGACATGATCCACAATTTCTCAGCGACCAATGTGGGCCATGCCTGGCTCATATCCCGGGTAGTGATTAAAGGAAAACCATCTTCCAAGTTATAACGGACAGTACGAAAAAAAGCATCAATTGATTTTTCCGGTTTTTGGCTCTCACGGTATTTGCCATTAGTGAGTACATCTTCCACCAAGTCCAGATACTCAATCATGAAAGCATATTAAACGCAATAAAAGGAAATAGTCAAGGGATGTATAATCAGCTCCATGGCGGAGGATGAATAGATATGAGCAGAGAGCTGGAGTTTAATATCAGGCCGAAAATCAGGATCGGCAGGGGCAGGCAGACGACGTTTTTAGCAGGATCTGTGGAGGATGTGTGCCAATCTTACAGGCGAGCGATGGGGATAAGATGGCAAGATGATTTAAAACTCGTGGGGCAACTGACGGAAGATTTTTATTTTAAGCAAAAAAAACGTGGTATTAATATCCCGCAGCCTACGATCATTCTGGGAGCAGATTTGACAGAGTGGGAAATCAGAGCGAAGGGGTCTGCAATGATGAGTGCAAACAAGGTAAAAGCGTGGGGGATTAAGGTATAATTTGGGGATGGCGAAGCAAAAAAGGGACAAAACATTTGAATTGATCGAAAAAGAGACACAGCGGCAAAACGATACTTTGCAAATGATTCCCAGCGAAAATTACGCTTCAGCGGCCGTACGTGAAGCGATGGGAAGTGTATTTACGAATAAATATGCCGAGGGGTATCCGGGAAAGAGATATTACCAGGGAAACGAAGTAGTGGACGAATTGGAGAATCTTTGCCGTGAGAAGGCAAAAAAGCTATTTGAGGTACCTCACGTCAATGTCCAGCCCCTTTCCGGTTCGCCGGCGAATTTGGCAATACTTAAAGCGCTGATGGATAAAAATGATATTCAAATGTCGCAACATTTGACCACCGGAGGCCATTTATCCATGGGGTGGGAAGCCAGCATTACCGGTGAGTACCGCAAGACTGTGCATTATTTTCTGGACCAAAATGGGGAAGTAGATTGGGAGCAGCTGTACCGGCTGGCGCGGGAGCACAAACCCAAACTAATTTGGTCGGGAGGGACGGGTTACACCAGGATTTTCCAGTGGGAAAAATATGCCCGGATAGCAGATGAAATCGGGGCGTATTTTGTGGCGGACATTTCCCACATCGGCGGATTGGTTGCCGGAGGAGTTCATCCGTCACCTGTGCCGTTTGCGCATGTGGTGATGACCACCACGCACAAGACTTTGCGGGGGCCGCGGGGTGCAATGATCATGGTGACAGAAAAGGGGAAGAAAAAAGATAGCGAGTTGGAGAGCAAGATAGACAAGGCTGTTTTTCCCGGAGTACAAGGAGGGCCGCATATGGAAAACATCGCCGCTTTGACCATAGCACTCACAGAAGCCAGCACTCCCGGGTTTGGAACATACGCCAAACAAATAGTGATAAATGCAAAAGCCCTGGCGACGTATTTATCATTTAACAATTTTCATATGATTGGCGGGGAGACGGAAAACCATATGATCTGGATTGATCTGACGAATAAGGGGATTGACGGATGGAGCGCGGCGTGGGCTTTGGAATACGCCGGGATAATTGCCAACAGACAGACAGTGCCGGGGGAGAAAAGATCCCCATATTATCCTTCCGGGCTGCGTCTGGGGACGCCGGCAGTAACGACCAGGGGAATGAAAGAGGGGGAAATGCTGTTGATAGCGCAGTGGATCAATAACGTTATATCCAATCTTCAATATTCAATGTCCAATAAATATAAAGATATCGGGAGCGATGATAAAAAGAAGGATCAGGTGGCCAGAAAACATTTTAAGCTGGAGATGAAAGAGGATAAGAAACTGCTTGAGACCGCGGGGGAAGTAAAGGAATTGTGCCGGAAGTTTCCTGTAAAATAGATGCATGGTAATAATCTTTGACGGGAGAACCTTTGCGGATAAAGTGTCGGAAAGCATCGGAATCAAGGTTAGAGGGTTGAAGCTGGTATCGATATTCGACCCGGATAATCCCGGGAGTGTGGCATATACAAAGATAAAAGAGAAAAAAGCGGGAGAACTCGGGGTAGATTTTGAAAAAATTCAAAAAACTAATGATAAAGAACTGATCAAAAATAAAATTCATGATCTAAATGCCGATAAAGATGTAAACGGGATAATCGTGCAGATGCCTCTGGGATTCGGGGATGAGGATATGGAAATTGCCGGAATTATAAGCCCGAAAAAGGATGTGGACGGACTCAATCCTTATTCCGGAGTGATGCCGGCAACGGTTCGCGCCGTCACGGAAATTTTAAATTCTATTAACGAGGCCCCAGATTCCAGACAAAAATTATGTGTCTTAGGAAATTTGGGAATGGTCGGCCGGAGAATGCAGGAAGAGCTGGAAAATACGGGCAAATACGATGTTGAGGGGATGGATAAAGAGGATTTTGATCCCGAAAAGATCCGGGAAGCGGACATCGTGATCAGCGCAACCGGACAGGCGGGACTTATAAAGCCAGAAATGGTGAAAGCGGGTGTAATTGCTATAGATGTAGGCTTCCCGGTGGGTGATTTCGACCCGGCAATTGCTCAAAAAGCGGCATTTTTTACCCCGGTCCCGGGAGGAGTGGGACCGGTGACGGTGGCGATGCTGTTTGCCAACCTGGCTGAACTTATTTCAAAGAGAATTAAAAACTGAGTAATGAATGAGTGGAGACATCAGATGCTGCCTGACAAACCTGAGGTAATAAACAAGCCTTCGAAGGAGAAAATGCCATTACGTGCAAAAATGACGGGGGCGGCGGTGTTTACGGTATTGATTTTGGCGGCTGCGGCGGCTAACGCTGTGGCATACATTATGTATGGACCGACGGGGAAGTAGTTGCGGTTATGAAGTAAATCCGGTAAAATAGATAAATTGCTCACACCCGTCTTTTCTCCTGATTACTTCCGACGGGTGGCGGTATAAGGAGAAAATATGCGCAGTATTTCATTGCAGGAACTTCTTGAGGCCGGGTGCCATTTTGGGCATCAGGTGAGGCGTTGGAATCCGAAGATGAAGAAATACGTTTTCGGAGAAAGAGATCACGTGCATATTTTTGACCTGGCGAAGACTAAAGAAGGGCTGGAAGACGCCTACAAATTTTTAAGGGACATCAGCAGTGAGGGGAAAAAAGTATTGTTTGTAGGGACAAAAAGGCAAGCCGCGGCCACAGTAAAGGCAGCAGCTAATAAAACAGGAATGCCCTTTATTACCAAACGCTGGATGGGAGGACTCTTAACTAATTTTTCACAAATTTCCAAAAGTATCCGCCGGCTCTCCGACCTTAAGTCCCAGCGTGAGACCGGTGAGCTGAAAAAGTATACCAAAAAGGAGCAGCTGCTGATTGACCGGGAGATTGAAAAGCTGGAAAAGTTTTTCGGGGGAGTTGCTGAAATGGACAAATTGCCGGACGCAGTATTTATCGTGGACACACACAGAGAAGATGTGGCGGTCCGCGAGGCCGTAAGAATGGGCGTACCGGTGGTGGGAATGGTAGACAGCAACGGAGATCCCGAAATAGTTGACTATGTGATACCCGTAAACGATGACGCAGTGAAGTCTATAGAACTGGTAGTGAATCTGATAACGGATGCTGTGGAGGAGGGAATAAAAAGAGGTAAAGAGGCTGAGGCGAAAAGCGATGGAACGGAAGTTCAGCCTAAGCTTAGGACCAAGACCAAGCCTAAGACCAAGAAAGTGGAAAAAAATGAAGTTTAATATTGAGGATATTAAAAAGTTACGCGAAGAAACGGGCGCCGGAGTGGCGGACTGCCGGGAAGCGCTGGAAGAAACGGCAGGCGACGTAAAAAAGGCGAAGGAACTGATCCGCAAAAAAGGCATCGAAAAAGCAGCCAGGAAGTCCGATAGGGAGGTCAAAGCGGGGATGGTATTTTCTTATATCCACCATACAGGGCGGGTAGGGGCGATGGCAGGGCTGGCCTGTGAGACGGATTTTGTGGCTAAGACGGAAGATTTTCAAAAACTGGGACGGGAGCTGGCTTTGCACATTGCCGCCAGCCGTCCGAAATCAGTTGAGGAGCTGATGAAACAGGAATATGTCCGTGACCCGGGTATCAGAATAGAGGAGCTGGTAAAAGAAGTCATCGGCAAGTTGGGGGAGAATATCCAGGTGACGGATTTTAAGGTGGTGGAGGTATAGATTTATGGAGATTTTGAAGGTATTTACCCGAAACAAAGAGCAGCGGAAGAAAGCTTTGGGGCAAGTTGCGGCATGGAACCGGTATCTGCAGGAATTGACTGAAGATTATCAAAAGAAGCGTTTGTGGGGAGTAAATTTCTCACGCGAAAGACAAATAAGAGGCCGGACGGCCATAAGGAAAGTATTTAGAATAAGAAGCGGCGAAGTGAAGAAAGAAATCCAGCTCTGGAGTCTGGAAGCAAAGAAGTGATAAGATAAGGTTATGGATTTGGATGAAGTAAAGTTGAAAATGGCCAAGGCAGTGGATTTTGTGAAGCAGGATCTGGCAACAATCAGGACCGGAAGAGCGAGCACTTCACTAGTCGAAAATATCATTATCAATGCCTATGGGGGGACAACGAAATTAAAAGTGGTCGAACTGGCCCAAGTGGCAGTACCGGACAGCCAGTCGATTACCGTGACACCTTATGACCAATCCATTATCGGCGATATCAGAAGGGATATTGAAGCCGCGAACGTGGGTTTTAATCCGGTGATAGACAACCAGGTGATCAGGATAAATGTCCCGCCCCTGACCGCCGAAAGAAGGATGGAGTATGTGAAGATGCTGCACCGCAGGCTGGAGGATGGCAGGGTAAAAGTGCGGCAGGTCCGCCATGAGGTAATGAGCGAGTACAAGAGAAGTGCGGAAGAGGGCAACCTAAACGAGGACGAGCGGGAACGGCAGGAAGATGAACTGCAAAAACTTACTGATGAAATGATGGAGAGAATCGAGGAAATAGGTAAAGCCAAAGAAGAAGAGCTGGTGACGATCTAAACCGGGGTAAGTGTTATTCTTTAAGGAGTGTTTGATAAGAGTATTTTAAAATGGCTGGTTTTGCTGTGTGTCTGGTTTGCCTTTTTTGTCAGCATCGGGGTGTACCGGGGCGGCTACCAAGGGTGGTATTTCGGAGTATGGTTGGGGACCCAGTTATTGTTCCCTGTCGTGACATGGATTTATGAGAAGACCATTTTCAAATTAAATTGGAAAAAAGTATTTACTGCTCTTCTGATATGCCTGCTGCCGGTACTGTTGAGAGAAACATTAGCCATCCCGGGGCGGATAAACGGGGATGATATTAATACAGCTTATTTTACGGTTATCACCGACTGGAGAAGCATAAATATGTTTTCCGGGATTCCCGCCGATAAGCTGAAATGGGTGTCGCAGTTTCCAGTGCCTTTTTTCCTGTTCCAGAAAATATTTTTCAATGTGTTTGGGGAAAATTTTGACACGGTACGACGATCAGTACTGCCGTATGTCTATATTGTTTCTCTGGGAGTGTATTATATTGCGGATAAATGGTGGGGGTGGAAAGCGGCAGTCGCAGCGGTGGTGTTTTATGCGTTTCTAGCCCCGAGCATGTATCTGGAGACTTTAGGCCTGCATTTTGTTTCGAGCACGGCAATTTTTACAGTATTTGCAGCATGCGTCGTGGCCTTTTTGTACAAACCGGATCGAACTACCGCTGCCGCCGCCGGTCTGGCGGCAGGCTGGTGTTATTTATTTTATATTACTTCCTATATTGCTCTCGGGGTGTTGGGTGTGGCCTGGCTGGCTGTAGCTGTGAAGAATCCCCGCGACGGTTTCAGGCTGTTTATTTGGAGTACTATCGGGGCAATGCTTGTCCTGGGCCCGTTTGTCGGATACGCACTGGGCGTGGACAATTATTTCGGTGTGCGGATGGGGCAGGTAAAGTTTGTGCCCTCCGAAGCAATATCACCCGCCCGGTCGAGACTGATGCATCTTAAGGCAACCATAAGGTCGATGTATACTCCGGGGATCGGCGGGGCGGGGGGTTACAACTTCGGTGGTCAGGCTTTTTTGGAGCCGGTAAGCCTGGCTCTGCTGTCTACCGGGCTGATACTGGTTCTTTACCGGACCCGGGGAGGTTTTTTTGTACCAGTGACTCTTCTGGGGGCATTTACGGCAGCAGCAGTTTCAGCCTGGCCGCCGGCATTCCACAGGATGTCTCTGGGATTTCCGGCGCTGGTATTGGCGATGGCAGCATCAGTTCATCATCAAAAAAAGCTGCTTTTGAATGCGGGGTGGTGGTGGGCAGTGGCGGTAATTTTGACATACACTGCAGCTAACCTTGATTTATGGAAAAAAATGGCTTATGAAACCGGGGTGAACCACGATATATCGCTGGCCCGTCACCTGACGGAAAATTTCCCCGACAGAACCATCCGGATGGCAGCTTTTCCGGGGTACGTCTTTGAAAGGATGTACCGTTTTTTTCCGGGTAGCAACCGGCCAATTCTGGAAACGGATTATCATGCGAATTTGTTAAACAGATTCACCCCGGACGAAAAGTATGTGTATGCCATGATTTACGCTGAAGAATTCGGTCCGAAGTTTCAGGCAATGGACCCGGTAGGGAAACTATACAGGTATTCAGATGTGTACAGTATATTCGCCAATTGATAAGACTGCCTTTTAACGTTTGAAGGTCTTGAGACCCGGGAAAAGCAGACCCGTACCGCACAAAGCCAGCAACAACTCCCACGTGTCGCGTGCGTCGGTAAAAGGCTGAAAATCACCGGGGTCGGATAAATAATTTGCGGCGGCCAGAGAGACTAATGCACCCAAAAGATACGCCAAGCCCTTTAGCCTTTCAATTTGATTTGGTGGGATTTTTGGTGCTTCTGGTTTTTCGGGTGACACACGTGGAATTATAGGTCCAGATTGATGGATTTACTAGGAGTGTATAATATATGGCATGTCTACTGAAATCAGAAGCGGAGATGTCCGGTTTGACAAGCTGCTGCATAAAAACAACAGGCCGGAATATAAGAAATATTCATTAATCGGGTTAGCATTACTTGCGGCGGGTTTAATTGCCAGTGTGCTTATTTATCCCGGAAGTTGGTAAACTTTCCCAAGTTTACGGTCTAAATTAAAAAGATGCCGACGTGGCTGATTTTTATCATTTTATTGTCTATTCTGGTACTGGTCCACGAACTGGGCCATTTCCTGGCCGCCAGAATATTGGGGATTAAGGTAGAAGAGTTTGCACTCGGGCTGCCTTTTACCAAACCGCTGGTAAAAATACAAAGGGGAGAGATCCAGTACGCAGTATACCCTGTTTTTTTCGGCGGTTTCGTAAAGCTTTACGGAGAAGATAAGGAACCGGAGGGGGTCAAGGCGGATAAAAAAGATATCGGCCGTGATTTCTGGAGCAGGGGAAAAAAACAACGCATTGTGGTGATAGCGGCCGGAGTAGTAATGAATGTGGTATTGGCGGTGGGGGGATTTGTTTTGCTTTATTCCGTAGTGGGGGTGCCGCGTAAAACCATACAAAAAGTAACTGTAGCCGGGGTGGAAATGGATTCTCCTGCACAGGAGGCTGGGATAACAGAAAACGACCGGATTGTTGAAGTGGAGGGAAAGACTATCGGAAGCGTGGAGGAATTCAGTGAACTGATGAAAGCCTGGGGAGGCCTGGATGTGAATCTGACTTTGGAAAGAGGCAGCGGCACCCCACTATTTGAGGGAATTGTGGAAGGAGAGATTCAAAGGCAAATATTAAGCGTTGTCCCCCGTAAGAATCCTCCGGAGGGAAAAGGGGCACTGGGAGTGATGATTTCAGCCTATCCGTATCTGACTACAGAGAAATGTTCAATGACCAATGTCCAATGTTCTATAGGCGCATTGGAGCAAGGATTTAAAAGTACAAAAATTTGGATAGATCGTGTATTTGAAGGCTTGAGAGGCATAGGCGGGAGCCTGGTACGGGGGAAAGCGCCGGAAGGGGTATCCGGACCTTTCGGTATTTATCAGCTGACCGACACGGTAGCGGCTTACGGCTGGCTGCCGATACTGGAGCTTCTGGCTATCCTGTCCATCAACCTGGCGGTTTTTAATATCCTACCAATACCGGCACTGGATGGGGGGAGAATGTTTTTTGTCGGATTGGAGTGGCTGATGCAAAAGAGAATTCCTGCAGAAACAGAGCAAAAAATAAATTCCTGGGGAATGGCGTTTCTGATTACACTGATGGTACTGGTATCCCTTCAGGATGTGATCCGGCTAGGGGTAATGGAAAGAATTTTTTAAGCTTGATTGCCGGTTATTTTACGACAGCTGATCGTTTTCGGGATAGGTAATTCGGGAAAGTCGCGACGATATTGATCGAGAATGCACGGCCCTTTCGGCCAAGTGCATTTGTATTTGGGTTTATCACAAGAAACAGGCTTTTTTTCAGGAAAATGTTTTTGCGGATCCGCGCCGTTACCGTTCAACGATTCTGTCATTACCGGATTATATAATCAACATCGCGTCACCGAAGGAGTAAAAGCGGTAATTGCGCTTAATAGCAGTTTGGTAGGCACGGCTGATTATGTCTGAAGAAGCGAAGGCCGAGACAAGCATAAGGAGACTCGAACCGGGTAGGTGAAAATTGGTAATCAGACCGTCTACGAATTTGAAGCGGTAGGGGGATTTTATAAAGATATCTGTTTGGCCGGAATCGGGACTGAGGTTTCCTGAAGTGCTTGACAATGTTTCCAGTACACGGGTTGTCGTGGTACCGACGGCGATAATCCGGCGGCCGGACGATTTGGCCTGACTGAGGCGACGGGCAGTATCTTTTTTTAATAAAAATTGTTCTGAATGCAGTCTCCCTTCTGCAATTTGCTGCACAGTAGGAGGCTTGAAAGTACCGAGGCCGACATGAAGAGTAAGGAATTCCAATTCAATACCATTATTTTTCAGGAGGGAGAGAAGGCGGGGGGTAAAATGCAGTCCGGCTGTGGGAGCGGCGGCGGAACCCTTATTTCTGGCATAAACAGTCTGGTAGCGGCGGCGCAGGATTTTTTCCGGGGCCGAATCGGGAATATAGGGTGGTAAAGGGGTATGTCCGTATTTCGTTATAAGTTTTTCGTCATTTGAAGATAGTTTAAGAATTTCGGAATCTATGATATTTGCCCAGAAATCCGGGGAAATAATAACTTTATGGCCGGATTTGAAGCCGGGGCGGGAAATATATTTCCAATTACCGTCCGGCAGCCGGTGAAGAAGCAGGATCTCGACTTTACCGCCGGTCGGTTTGCGGCCGATGAGACGGGCGGGAAATACGGCGGAATCATTGAAAACCAGGACGTCGCCAGCGGTAAGCAGGGACGGTAAATCCCGGAATATGTGGTGGGAGAGGGCTCCGGTGCGGCTATCTATAGACATCAGGCGTGAGGAATCACGGGGATTGGAGGGGGAAATGGCAATCAGCTCCTGAGGAAGAGTAAATGTATGTGGTTCGTGCTTGTAATGAATATTATTCCTAACACGAGTTGTAGTTATAAAAATACGGTCGTGAAAGTTGGCTAATGGAGGGTTTATCCAGTTTTACCTATTCGGCTGAGAGCGACGGCCACCGCTTTATTGATTTTATTTAGCTCTTCTTCAGACAAGCACAATAGTTTCTTAAGCTGTGCATCATTACGAAAAAGCAGCTGGCCGGGCGTAAAGGGGCTGTCTCCATGATACATTTTCCTATAAGCGACAGAGAATTCTTTAAGGCAGGTTCCTCTTTGTTCTTTGGAAATTAATGAAATACTCTGTGAGGTCATTAAGAAAGTCCGAAAATCTTCTGCGTAAGAAGTGCAGCAAGGATATTATAGTCTATTCAGGGCTTTTAATCAATGGGATTTTGGGTATAATACTGTTATGCCGGAAAAGAAACCCAGACGGGATTTTGAAGGGCGAAAGCGTGTGGACGAGAAGGGTAAAACCCACTTTATCTCTCAGGAATGGGGGAATTTTTTAGCCGAATTGAAACAAAGGGCTAATAATGTCCGGGACTACGAGGCAGATAACAAATTGCCATTGGAGTTTGCCGAAAGGATCGCAATTTCGGAACCGGGAATAGAAGGGGTCGAAAAAGAGTCGGCACTTAGGGCTATTTGGACAGAAATAAATCGGGCCAAAGAAAAAATGTCGCCCCGACAGTCAGAAGTCATAGATTTGTTGTTTGAAGGGAAAAATAATTTCGAAATTGCCGTGGAATTGGGAATTACCGTAGACTTGGTAAAAATAGCCAGGGATGGAGCAATTCGCAGACTGAGATACAAAAATCCCAGATACCGGATAATTACGAGGATGGTTGCCGAATTATTTGATTGAACTGATATATTCGACGGTACGGATCATCATCCGCAGATTATGGATTGAAGCCAGGCGGTAATACAGCAATTCCCGGGATTTAAAAAGATGATGCAGGTAAGCCCGGGTAAACTGGCCACAGGCAGAACAGTCGCAGTCTTTGTCGATCGGGTTTGTATCGAGGCGGAATTTGTTCTGGCTGATATCGATGCGTTCATTGGGAGACTGCATGTTGTACAGCAGACCAGCCCTGGCAAGACGGGTGGGGGCAACACAGTCAAACATATCCGCACCGGCGACTATCACGGATTTGAGATCGGAGGGACGGACGCCTACCCCCATGGCATATAGCGGTTTATCTTTAGGCAGAAGCTCCCTTACGGCAGCGATGGCGTCCGCAGTCTGCCGGGGGTCTGAACCGATAACCGCGCCGCCGATGGCAACCCCGGGGAGATTTTGGGAGATGACAAATTCTGCAGACTGTTTTAAGAGGTCAGGGAATTCTCCGCCCTGGATGATGCCAAAAAGAGCGGGTGTACCACCCTCTTTAATTCCCCCTCCTAGTTTAGGAGGGGGAAAGGAGGTGGTATAAAGACGGCGCCATTCTTTTATACATCTGACAAGCCAGTCGTGTGTGCGGCGGACGGCTGTTTCGGCACGCTTGTAGTCAGCCCCGGCGGGGACTGAGTCGTCGAAGGCCATGATTATATCCGCCCCGATTTGGAGCTGGGAACGAATAGCCAGTTCGGGAGTAAGAAAATGCAGGGTACCGCCATCCAGATGGGAACGGAATTCCACTCCATCTTGCGTGATTTTTGCCAAAGCGATATCTGCCTTACCTAAAGACTGGACCTGAAAACCTCCGGAGTCGGTGAGGACGGGAAGGGTCCAATTCATAAATTTGTGGATACCCCCCAAAGCAGCTATAGATTCTGACCCCGGCCTTAAATAAAGGTGGTAGTTGTTGACCAGAATGATCTGTGCCCCCACTGATTCCAGATCCAGGGGTGAAAGGGATTTAACGGTGGCAGCGGTCCCTACGGGCATGAATACCGGAGTAGAAATCTGCCCGTGGGGAGTAGTAATTTGTCCCGTGCGCCCGAAACCTTTGAGGGCGCCGGTATCACTAAATTCAATCACCGATCGATTTTACGATAAAGGCCGATCGGATTATACACAAGTTGTCATCTTGACGGTAAAGCGGGTTTTATGGTTTACTGGTAATGGATGAAAAATTGGGTGCTCGTGTTGGTACTGGCTTTGATACTGGCGGCGCCTATCTGGGTGCAGGCAAGTATGACGGCAACGGGGACAGGGAGTATTCAGCAGAGGCAGTTGAGACAGGAATGGCAGCAGAAAAGGGAGGAAAGCCGGGCGGAATTCCGGTTGAAGCTGACGGAAATCAAGGACGAGCGACGGAAAAATATTTTGGCAAGACTCAATGAGAGAGTATGTGAAATAAATAAAAACCGGATGGAAAATATGGACCGCCACCTGGACAAAATGGACAGTATTCTGGATAGAGTGGTGACGAGGACGTCCATAGCCAAAAGTGAGGGACTGGATACCGGGAGCGCAGAACAGGCTGCCAAAAACGCACGGGACAAAGTAACCGAAGCGAGAACGGCAGTGGATGTGCAGGCGGAAAAACCATGCGATCTGATGATATCCGGGAGTGAAAAAAACCTGGGAGGAGAAGTTTCCGGGTTGATCCGAAGGTTCAGGCAGGATGTGGCCGGAGTGCAGGACAAAGTCGTCTCAGCCAGGAAAGCCGTGTCTTTTGCTATCCAGTCGCTAGCCAGAATAGTGGGAGAGAAAATTGCTCCCAGCAAAACACCTACCCCAAATCCATAAACTATGAGTACAAAACGCAAAATCGATTCATTATTTCTGGCAGCAGGCGCGGTAATTTTTGCCGCCGCGGCGGTCGTACTTGTTTTCAAACAGGATCTTTTTAATCAGACTGATAAGATGGTGCAGACAGAAAATACCTCGGTGGAAGCCAAATATGAAAGCGTTAATGATTTGGTTGAGGAGCTGAGACAAACAGAGGATGATGGAGGAGAGAGTGAATTGTCGGAACTTGAAAAAGAAGCTTCGGGGCTATAATAAGCCTTTTTTTCGGCTTGTCTTCGGGTGGGGATACAAAGTATAATCTCTGATTGTATATATGGATAGATGTATATTTTGTAAAATTGCCAATGGTACAGAAGAAGCCCAGGTAATTTACGAGGACGAAAAACACCTGGGGTTTCTGGATATTTTTCCGGCGGTTCCCGGCCAAGTTATATTAATTACCCGCAGTCATGAGCCATCAAACGTTTTTGAATTGCCTGATGAAAAACTATGCGCATTGTTTCTGGCGGCAAAAAGAGCAACAGGTAAGATCAGCCGGGGACTGGGTGTGGAGAGAGTGATTCAAGCAATGGAAGGGTTTGGCGTAGATCATGCGCACATTAAGCTGTACCCCGCAGTCAATCTGGCCGAGGGAGGATTGATACCGGTCGGGCACAGAGCCGATAAAATAGAGTTAGAAGAAGTCGCTTTAAAAATAAGAAGGGGGGGATGATGTACAATGCCGACTGTAGTACGCAAAAAACCAGGGCAATCGGAAGACAAACTGATTGCTGATTTCAGAAAAAAAGTCCTTTCTGACGATGTCCTGCTGGAACTTAAAAAGCGGGAGTATTACCGCAAGCCGTCCCTGGTAAAACAGGAGAAAATTAAAGAGAGACGGAAAACATTCCGCAAACGGAGTTACTGATGCTGACAGACCGGATAAAATCAGATATGACTGCCGCGCTTAAGGCGGGGGATGCCCCGCGGCTTCTGGTCTTAAGAATGTTGGTGTCGGAAATAGGATATAAACAAATCGAACTGCAGAGAGAATTAAAGGACGAAGATGTAATTTCAGTAATCCAGAGAGAAGCAAAAAAGCGCAGAGAAGCAATTGAATCCTACCGGGAAGGCGACAGGGAAGATCAGGCGCTGACAGAGGAAAAAGAGCTGGAAATACTTTTGGGGTATTTACCCGCGCAGATGGGAGAAGGAGAAGTAAGGGAAGAAATTAACAAAGTGTTAGAGCGGCTGAGCACTGAAGAGAAGTCCGATTTCGGGAAGGCAATGCGGGTGATAGCCCCAATGTTTAAGGGCAGGGCGGAGGGGGCAGTCGTTGCCAAAATTGTAAAAGAAATATTAAATTAACCGGATTCTATAAGAATATATATTCCTTGATAAATACAGTAATTATTAATGAATTGGGGTATAAAATTGATCGGGACGACTTACTCGCTGCTGTGGAGGAAACCATCCGAAGCAAAGGCGTAAAGGAAAGGACAGAAATTGTAATTTCTCTGGTGGACGAAGCAGAAATGAAAAAACTGCATAAACAGTATATGGAAACAGATGAAACGACTGATGTATTGTCATTTCCTTTGGAATTTGACCGGGTTTATCCCGACGGAATTACCAGATTGGGGGACATAGCGGTCTGCGTACCTGTAGCCGAACGTCAGGCACGAGAAAACGGGCGCAGTATTCAGGAGGAAATTAAT
>Ga0209751_10000048_pt1 | contig 108862 bp, 182 predicted proteins | sample RifCSP13_1_FD_184019 | JGI IMG/M metagenome (GOLD analysis project Ga0209751, IMG submission 184019) | Soil microbial communities from Rifle, Colorado - Rifle CSP2_sed 13_1 (SPAdes) (version 2) | ecosystem: Environmental > Terrestrial > Deep subsurface > Rock core/Sediment | place: Rifle...
AGAAAAGGAAGAGTTTTTCCGATGGATCTTTACTGCCCAAAGTGCGGAGAGCCTTGGGATTTTGACAGCCTGCATGACGAGGCACAGGCGCGTTATGGAGTGTCCTACTACGTCGAGGACGATCCATATATCTTCCCAACTTCACGCACCAAGAACCCGGATTACGATGCTGACGCCTATCAGCGTATCTTCCGTGAAGTGCAGCGTGAGTTTCAGTCCAAGGGCTGTGAGACGCTGTATGAGGCATACGGAGCCAAGTGCGGTTCTCCTTCATCTGAGACAGGACCACTGGGTCTGACACGTCAGGCCGCTGCAAGTGCTTTGTATGAACTTCTTGGCGACGACATGGATGGCGCTGCTGCCATGCTCGAAGATGAGTTCGGCTGGTAAAAAGCAGTAGCTCTGCGGGTGAGATTCTCGAACGTTTGAGAATCTCTTGCCCGGAGCGCTATTGCTCCATCTGAAAGGAGGTCTCTTATGTCCAAGCTCCTGTTCATGGTTCTGAATGACGGAGAAACGTACACAGGACTTGGAGGCTGCAAGATCGTTGCGGTTGATTCGCTCATTGCCAGTGAGGAGGACGATGACAAGGCCATGCTCGCTTCGGGCATAGTCGCGTTTGAGTTCTCGAACCGTCCAACACTCTGGGAACAGGACGTATTCCAGTTTCCGCGACTTCTAGCCGAAATCATGGCGATTGATTTCCGGGAATCTCAGTGGGATGAACTGCTCGCAGCGATGGATCTTGAATCCGACGATCTAGCAGCTCTCTTTGACCGTGCTCAAATGTCTTGGGAACGGATCAAAGAAGCCACCACGAGGTAGCCTGCGATTCCCGCTGGCTTCCTGAAAAGGAGATTCTAAAGTGGACATACGCATTGATAACTCCGGCGATCGAGACTTCGGAGTCATCGAACTAATCGATGGTGACCACATTGGAACGATCGTCACGCTTTGGATCGCAGATGATGGATGCCCGGTTATACAGATTGATACGCCTACCGAAAAGGACACACACGATTTGATTCGAGTGTTTCTCAATGATGCGGTGATGGAAGCCGCAAGGATCAGGTAGCCCTGCGATTCCCGCTGGCGGGAATCCAGTTGGACTGCTAAACGAAAAGGAGTCACTGTGTTCAGTGATGCTGCCATGCTGCGGGAACATCTCAGTCATAACTTCGTTCCTGCGATTTCGGAGTCCTTTGATTGCGCACAAGAGGCAATCAAGGCAGTCAAATGAGGGTGACTATGATCGGCAGATCAAGACTCCCTCCGGAAACATGATGGAGGCGTGCGAGATTATCCAGGAACTACATCTCGACTTCTTCATCGACGAAGAACATCTATAGAAAAGGAGGTCCTACCGATGTACGACGAATACTACGACGAGGATGAATGGGCTGAGCGAGTTGAACGCTTTGCCGATCCTGGAGGACCTTCGGCGCTTCATGTCGCTGATTCTGGCAATCCTCGTAATCTGCCTTGTCCGACCTGTGGCTGGCCGAACCGTCTCACACCACGAGACGTAGCGGCTGGCTATCAATGCGATTCTTGCGCTGATGCGCTTGAACGCGGGCAAGACATCTACTACTACGACGAAGATGAGGAGGAAGATGAGCTATGGCTCGACGATGGGATATAGCTCTCGTCGTGACGATTACGGCAGACATCTACAGTGATGCGCTGCAAGAGGCGGAAGCTCTCGCTGAGGGAATCGGGATGCAAGATGAGATCTCGATTTCTGCCGTCACCCACTACGATCGCGATAGCGAAGGACAACGAGTTCTCTACTTGCACGACGAGAAGCAGCCGATCGTGTAGTTGCGGGTTCCGTCGCTACCGCGCGGCGGTTCCCGGAGCTACATACTCCACAAAGAAAGGAGGTTCTACGATGCTGCATAAGGGTTTTGTTGTCATTCAATACGACAATCCCGAAGTTGTCGGTCCATTCGACACGTTCGAGGACGCGCTCGAAGCAGCATGGAGCGAGTTGAATGAAGATGCCTTCGATCCGGAAGGTGATTTCAGCTCGCTAAACGAGTGGTACTACGACGAGGATGGGCTCTGGATCGGAAAGCTCAGAGCCACGCCCTATCCGATGAGTCATCAGCACACTAGCCACGAAATCTTCGAGCTGCTCGACGGAGCACACCTTGTCCGCTATGACAAGAGAAACGCTCTCTTGCTCATCTGGTTCGGAGGACACGGCATCCACGCCTACGATCCCTGGTGGCGGGAAGTGTCCTTCTGGAACGTCGAGGGCACGAGCACGAGCGAAGACGCTTCGCCTGCAAGTGTGCAGGAGTCGATGGAGAAGCACATTTCGGGCGAATACGAATACACAATCGAAACGTAAGGAAAGGAGAAAGGGACAGATGGGCAAGCCAATCTTCTGGGTAGTAGCTGATGTTCTCCGAAACTTGGAGTCCTCCGGCTTCTTCATTGAAGCCGATGCTGCACACGGATCTATCACGATCTGGGATGTGATGGATTCTGAAAAGCAGATCGGCTGGACGTTGAAAATCACGTCTGGCCCGCATGTTCGAGAAGTCGAGCACGTCTAAAACTTCTGCCGCCTTGGTGTAACGGGAAACACGCTCGCCTGTAAAGCGACAGATCGTGGTTCGAGTCCACGAGGTGGCATTTCTGAAAGGTTTGAGAAAAGGGAGGCCATCTTGAATGTCGTAATCGAATGGGAGGTTTGCTTTTGCGAACGCTGCTTTCGTCCCTTCGATATACCCAAATCTGGGAGTAAGGGGCGAAGACGCATGGTCTGTGATGATTGCTTGCGGAAACGTCATCGTCACAACAATCGTGCGTCCTGGCATCGTCAGCGCAAGGTTGCGGGTCGTAGGTAGTAATACCTTCCTGCGGCCCGGAGCCTTCCGGCTCCGTGAGAGAGGAGGTTCGTCATGCTCCAAGCGATTGTGCCCTGGTCCGCTTCAGGTCCAGGATGGGCCAACTCTGGGCTGACTCTGTTTTATGAGGATCGTGTGACAGGAAAGCTCAATCGCCGCACGATCTACCAGCGAGACTTACGTGGAGACGCTGCTGTGCTGTTCCCACACGTTCTTCATCTCTATAACGATCTACAAAGAGCGATCCTGGACGACGAGAATAGAGCTTTTGTAAGCCCGGAGCACTAACGCTCCTATTCTCAATCGTTTGAGAAAGGAAGTTCTATGGATGACGTGTTGCCCCTAATCGGTGGGTATCTCGTTGTGACGATCAATGAGGCCGGTTACATCCTGTACGACTCCGGCATCGTGATACATCGTGAGACTCGTGACCTTCACTTGCTACCTGAATGTCATAGCCGGTTCTCAGATGCCAAGGGTGCTGTCGATCCGACCGTTTTACATGAGTCCTGGCATGATCAGGTAGCTGTTCTCGAACTCACGCCTGACGGTGGAGGAGCAGTCCTGTGGATGCGCGAAGATCAAGTGCCAGAGCTATCCACCCGGCGTAATAAGTTCAAAGGCTGCTACGGCGAGTGGCCAATCCGCGTTTTCTCAAAAGGAAAGGAGATTTTAAAAATGAAAGAATATACTGTAGAAGTTCCAGAAGTTTGGTATCAAAGTGTGTCTATCGAGGCCAATTCTGAAGAAGAAGCAAAAAAATTAGTAATGAGTGGAGAAGGAACTATTCTAGATTCTTCTTTAGAATATTCTCATACTCTTGATCCGCGCGAAGCTAATTGGTATGTAGAAGAAAGTTAAAAGATGAAATACAACCATGACACTGGCCGTGGAGTCATGGACTATGCTGATGTTAGGAAAGTCGCCGAGGAAGCTCTTGCGCTCTTACAGCAGATTGATATGACAAAAGTGCAAGAATCGTTGGATTGGAGTGTCGATAAGCGACTCGATGAAGCCCGCACCGCTCTCGAACATTCCACGAATCAGCTAGTGCGTATAGAGACGTTGCTTCTCCGAATCATCGGCTCTACTCCTGTCTAGCCCTGCGGGTTCTGCCGACTCCATGCGGCAGTTCCCGGAGTGCTAAGTTCACTTCAGAAAGGAGGTCCTTCACCATGACGGAGAAGGAAAAGATCCTCAACTTCATAGGCTGGATGGGAGCGATCTTCCTTGGTGCCTGTCTGCTCGCAGGGTTGATTCTCTCACTCACGGTTGCGGTTCATGCTCTCGATGCAGGACCGCAAGCCGAAGCACGCAGAGCGTACTACCAAGCCTGCAAACGTCAGTTCAAGGCCGGAATCTTCCAAGAACCATGCGTGACGGCTGTGAGAGATCGTCTAGGACCATAGTCTGCGGATGGCGAGTTTGACAGGCTCGCCGTCCGGAGTCTTATGGTTCTCAAACGATTGAGAAATCGCCCACATCGAGGGTGGGTAGCTTATCGGTAAAGCCCTGGGTTGTGGTCCCAGACGAAGTCGGTTCAAATCCGACCCCACCCTCCAAAGAAAGGAGTTCCTAGTATGAGATATACCGTGATCGACCGTCGCCGTCTACGACGCTCTCTCGGCTCTCGTGTTATCCGCCGTCAGAGTACGAAGATGTCTGGTTCGCAGTTCAAACTCGGAATCCGGGAGCGTCCGAAGACCCGCATGAAGAATCTCATTCGAGACATTCAGGCGGGCCTGATCGAGCATCCGTAGATTGCGGTTCTTCCGCTAGAAATAGCGGAAGTTCCGGAGCCTTCGGTTCCAGAAAGGAGTTCTCATGCTGCCAGAGCGCATGACAAAGACTGATGAGCTTTTCCTGACGGGAGACTTGATTGGTTTCAACAAGTTGCTGTTGAAACGGATTCGTTCTAACCGCACGCAGGCCAAGAACCTCATCGCACAATACGAGATGATGTTCCGGAAGTGGCCTGACAGCACCACCGAAGAAGAGCGAGAGTTCTATCGGCAGCTAACCGAATCCATCATCCGTCTTGATGCGGCGGAAATCGAGGTAATGGGCCGTCTAACTGACTTGTAGACAGGTCTTTACTTACTCCAGAAAGGAGTTCTGATGTCAGAGTTTTACGACCAGGAAGGTCGTCCCATGGAGATAATGGAGTGGGGCAGGGCAAGGCAAGACCTAGCCAATATCATCGTTGCTCGGGATGAGCGTGATGAAATCATGGTCTCGACTGTTTGGATTGGCATTGACCATGGCTGGGGTCAAGGTCCTCCGATCATCTTCGAAACAATGATATTCGGCGGCAAACACGATCAGTACCAAGAGCGCTATGCGACGCGAGATGAAGCTCTTGCAGGGCACGCTCGGGCCGTTGCTCTCGCTTTCGGATAATGCGTCACTTATTCGGCATAAAGGAGTTCGGTCTGCTCGTTCTTCTTGCGGTTGGCTACGCAGCGCTGCAAGGTTCTGTTCTTGCTGCGATTGTGTGGCTCGCATACGCCGTGCTATTCGTGGCTAGCGCATAGTTGCGAGCCGAAGTCGGCGGTTTGACACCTACTTCAAGTTGGGGTTTATCCTTACTCTGTGTAAAACTACGCTGGGCATCAGCCTAGTTGCGGGTAGGGGCGGGCAACCGCCTCCTCTCGGAGCTAATGGCTCTCATTCTCAAATCTTTGAGAATGTCCGATAAGGAGGAAAATCAATGAGCGATCTCTACGGAGTCCCTCGCCGTCGTATTATCGGTGAGGGATTCTTCTGGATCGTGGTTGTCATTGGTTTGATCCTCGCTCTCACGGTAGGTGGTCTTGCCTGGCGGTATGTGATTGCCGCTCCCAAAGGTAAGGTCGAGGCTCGGGAACAGATCCAGTCGGGTCCGTTTCGGATAGCTGCTTATGACCGCTTCTTCAACCTCTGCGCTGCGGTGCAATCGGATGAGGCAACGATTGCCGCTTTGCAAGCTGAGTTGAAGACGAAGCCGCCTGCAAGCCGTGTCACGCAGATCAACGCCTCGATTACTGGTCTGCGTTCCGGGAGAGCCGAGAAGATCAACCAATACAACGCCGATGCCCGCAAGGATTACACCATCGGGCAGTTCCGTGCGTCAGGCCTGCCATATCAACTCTTTATTGAAAGGGAGGCAACAGAATGCGTCGTTGGCTAACCATCATCGCTAGTTTCATCCTTCTCTCCGGATTGCTCGTTGGCTGTACTGAGGGTGGACAGGACGATGCAACCAAGAGTGAGACCAAGATCCGCAAAGGCACCTATCAGGCGCTCGTGGCGGCTCAGCCAGCTCATTCCATGAGTTACTCGTCGTCACGAGACACGATCAACTTCTGGATCGACACCTGGGGCAATCAGCCCGGCAAGCTCTCCTACGTCTATCTGCTCGCCTCCAATGGGCAGATGATCGGGTACTACGTGTTCAAAGGATTGCCTGTTTCCTACTGCGCCGCTCTCACTCCGAACTACGATCTGATTGACGTTCGAGACGACGGAATAGGGCCAAATCTCATAGTCCCAGCACCCGGAGTCGATGGTGTCTACTACTCCGGTGGACAGTGTTCGGCCTATTACGGCAAAGACGCATCCACAAATCAGTACATCGAGTACACCATCGGGCAAGGGATTTCGGCGCTCGTTTACGAACGTCCGCTTCCTCGTCAGGATGTAGAACCGCTCGGCTTCACCCGCATTCCAGAGCGGTAGTTGCAGGTAGGGGTCGCTTGCGGCCCCCTCCTGGAACCATCCGGTTCCCGATTCTCAAAGGTTTGAGAATCGCATCAGTTTCAGAAAGGAGAATCGCAATGCAACTCAAGGAGGCGTACTCCAAGATTCATGCCTACTTCTCCAAGCCGGGTGCTGCCTTCGGATTCGATCGTGAGCCGGATCTATGTCGCTTCCGTACCGAGGACGGACGTAAGTGCGCTGTTGGAGTGCTCATCCCGAACGAGATCTACGATCCCTACATGGAGGACGAAGAACTCGATGATCTTCTCCATGACGGGCTCCACTTTCTCTTGGAGGATCTGCCAGAAGAAGAAGCGGACGATCTTGTCAGGTTTCTCCGAGATGCCCAAAAAGCTCATGATTCACGGGCTGTTGGGAGAAGATGGTCTGAGGACAATCAAAGTACAGAGAAGATCGAATCTTCGATTCCACTCTTTCTTCAGGACCTCGATCAACTCGCTCGCGAGTACGGGGTGGAAGTGGCAGCGTAGAAAGCTGCGGTAGGACCAGCTCATCACTGGTCCCTCCCGGAGCCTTTTATGCTCGATTTTCAAACCATCATCACACTCGATACGTGGGTCACTTCCGATCAACATTGGGAGCATCCTCGCATTCGTGAATATCAGGGGAGACCAGAAGGACATTTCTGGCTTATGCGAAATCGTTGGCATGAACTTGTTTCCGAGAATGACGTGCTGCTTCATCTCGGGGACATAGTTTGCTTCGGAGATCGAAAACAACATGAGTTCTGGATCAATGGACTTCCTGGAAAGAAGTATCTCATCCTCGGAAACCATGATTATCACAGGAAATCATGGTACGAAGCTGCTGGGTTCGTGGTTATTGGACGAGGAAATCGCTTCTATTCTTGGTTGTCTCCCGACGACAAGATCATTGCCTTCTCACATGAGCCGCTGATTGAACAACATCAACTTGGTTGGGATATCAATGTTCATGGACATATACATGCGAATGAACATCGAGAAATTCCATTACCAGGTTCTAAGTACATCAATGTCAGTGTAGAAGTAACGAGCTATGCACCAATAAAACTTCGAGACATACTCAAATAGAAAGGAAAATCATATGCTTCCGCACGTCGGCGACCGTATCGAGTTAGTTCTCATGCCTGATGATCCCTGTCCGATTGAGCCTGGTACACAGGGAACTGTCCGTTCAGTTTCCGGTCCTTGGAACTCACCGGCTGGAAAATCATGGCAAGTGAGCGTGGATTGGGATGTTCCTCGTTCACTCCTGCTCTGCATTCCTCCAGATGAGATCCGGATTATCGAAATGGCAATTGATTGATCGGCGTTCTTCTACTCAATCCCAAATATCCACACAACGTTGGCGGTGCGCTGAGAGCTGCTGCCTGCTTCGGCGTGAATGTTTTTCGTTGGACCGGAGATCGAGTACCGCCTCCAGATGCGTGGCCGAAGGGTGCTCGCTTACCACGGGAAGAACGACTCCGTATCAATCAGAACGTGAATTGGGGGCATCTCAGTTTTGAGAATGTCAACTCATCAGCACTACGCTCTTTCACGCCTATCTGTGTCGAGAAATTAGAGCAAGCGGAATCGCTCTACGATTTCATTCATCCCGAGAACCCCCTTTACATCTTCGGGCCGGAGGATGGTACAATTTCACAGGGCTGGCGCGCTTTCTGTCACCGTTTTGTTCGCATTCCGACAGAGAATGACGGTCCATTAAACCTCGCTGCTGTTGTCAATGTCGTCTTGTACGACAGAGCAGCAAAGACATACTCAAACGTTTGAGAAAGGAGTTCAAATGGCACAGTCTCTTGAGGAACTTCGGGCTGAGGCTCTGCAATTTATTCCCGACAACATTGCGTTTCGCAGTTGTTGGAAATGCAATAGCGCACATGAGCATCTAAAACAATCTAACTATCCGTTTGCGTGTTTCGTCTGTGGACGGTTCTTCTATAAGGGACAGGACATCACCGAGGAAGGAGAGAGTGATGAGTGCTGAGTGCGGAAAATGCGGTAGCGACATCGTGTATCCGGTCGGGACATGGCCTGTCGGCGAGTGCCCGAGCTGCTCAAGAGACGAGAAAATCGTCCGCCTCGAAGCTCGCCTCGAACGCGCTGAGAGTAGTTGGGTTCTGCAAGTAGCTGGGCTTGAACGCCGCGCCGAAGCCGCCAAAGCCCGCCTCGCGCGGCTGGAGCGGATCGAGGAGGCGGCACGGGAGATTGATAGACGAGCGATGAACGCCATTCCGTTTGAGCCAGCAATCTTCGTTGCTCTCTCAAACGCCCTCGCCGCCAGCGAGGAAGGGGAATCTTCAACATGAGCGGATTTGCTCACATCAAAAAAGGAGACGCGGTGACTCGGATGCTCGCTGGAACGATTCCAATGACATTGAGGGTCACTCAGGTCGATGATAAGTTGATTCACTGTGGTCCTTGGACATTCGATCGTTTTACCGGAGCCGAAGTGGACCACGACCTCCAATGGGGACCACAGTACGGAATCACTGGCTCTTACCTCACTGAAATAGAAATCTGAAAGGAGCCCAAATGAGCGGAGGTGCTTACGACTATCTCTACGGCCGAGACCCTGGAGATGGATACGACCGTAATGTTGCTCGTGCGCTATCACATCGTCTCCGAGAACTCGGCTATTACAAGGCCGCTGATCAACTCGATTCGATATATCTACGGCAACCCTCAAATCCTTTACGGAATCTGATGCGGGAAGTTGAGTGGATGGATTCTGGAGACACCGGGATTGAACGAGTGCGAGAAGTTGCGGCCGAGAACGGATATGAGGATTACAGAGAAGTCTAAATGTCCAGTTATCTCGCGTACACTCGCTTTACTCGTCCAACAGGCCGCGTTATTGCTCTTGAACTTGGCCTGCGATATGGCATCAACAAACCGCCTGAGAGTCCAGAAGTTCTGATCCGATGGGGAAGTCGCCGGAGGATGGGTTCTCCTGGCAGAGTTCTGAATCGAGCTAAGGCTATTGCGCGTGCCGCAGACAAGCTGGCGACACTCGATAGGCTGCTCGATGCAGCAATTCCTCACGTTCCATTCTTTCGATCCTGGGAGGAGGCGCTTGATGAGACTGGGGGGAGTGGAATCATTCTCGGCCGCTCGCGTTATGGAATGAGGGGACGGGACATTGTCGTCTACGATCCTGCTCAGATATATCAGGGGAAATATCCACGAGAACCACAGTTTGTGCATGACTGGTTTTCGATCTACCTCCAGCCAACAAGAGAGGTGCGCTTACACGTTGTCGGTAGCGAAGTGATTCGCATACAGGGAAAATATCTCGACTTTCCAGAACAGGCAGATCTCAACCCATTCATGCGTAATCATAGGACGGGATATCGCTTTCGCGCTCCACGTTCGCAGCTGCGTAGCTCCCGTCGGAATGCGGCAATCGAGGCAGTCCAAACTCTTGGACTCAACTTTGGAGCAGTAGACATGCTGCTCTTTGGCAATTCAGCAGAGGCTCGTGTCTTGGAAGTCAATACCGCTCCTGCCTGTAGCCCGTTGACTGCGAGTATCTACGTCAATGCGTTTACACGAATTCTAGAAAGGAATTGACATGAAGTTAGATGATGTTCTGAAAGAACTTACTCCAGTAGTGGGGCTTACTTCGTTGATTGGAGCACCGCAAAGTGTCTCCTCTCGGCAGGCGCTGCAGCCCACATTGAGGCAAGCGAGACGAGAATACGAACGTGTCCAAGCAGCACAAGCCGCATCCAACTCTGATGCCGCGTATTGGGGATGGGAAGGTCAACGAGCTTATTGGGCTTGTCTTGTTTCTCTACTCGAAGCAACAGAAATCACAGGGGAAGATAATCTTCCCGATGTTCCTTTGCCGAAAAGAATAGGAGTGGTAATGGACCTCTCATATGAAATGGAGGAATTCGGCAAGATGGTGCTCGAACTTGCCAAACAAAGTCCATGAGGCTCTGCGCTACTGCTGACTTCCACGGCTTTCTGCCAGAGATCCCAGAGTGCGATGTGCTCTTGATAGCAGGAGATGTATGTCCTGTCAGTGATCATCGCATTTCCCGCCAGCGGGAATGGCTGCGAGGACCATTCAATGAGTGGCTCGGTTCACTCTCAGTTAGAGAGATCGTCGGAATCGCAGGGAATCATGACTTTGCGTTCCAAGAAGATCCTTTGCTCGGCAAATCACTTGCTTGGCAGTATCTCCATCATGACTATGTCGATATAAGCGACTTCAGCGCGATGTTCCGCTTTTGGGGGTCTCCACTGTCAGCTGAGTTTTTCGATTGGGCGTTTATGGCTTCTGAGAATGAACTGGCGGAAGTCTATGAAGAAATTCCTGTTGATGCCGACGTTGTTATCACTCACGGGCCTGCGTATGGCTTACGGGATATGACTATTGATGGGAGGGCAGTAGGTTCTCCGAGTCTTCGAGAACGGCTGGTTGCAATAAAGCCCTCACTTCTCGTCTGCGGTCATATCCATGAGGCGTCGGGTATGGATAGACTCGGAAAAACTTTGGCGGTAAACGCTTCTCTCGTTAACTTCTCTTACGAACCAATCTTTCCCCCTTATCTCATCGAACTCAGCAAGGAGAAAGATGCAAAACCCATTCCCAAAACTCACATCTGAGGTTCGGCGTCATCCTGAGAACAAGCGTCTTCTAGACGAGCTTGGCGCATATCTCACCTCTCTCGTCACCAAACCTCACAATAAGTTGTACGACTTTTATGAGAACTTCGAAGATGAGAAAGGAACATTAGATGCTGTCAGTAATGATCTATGACGACAACCGAAACTTGTCTGGTCTGGCTTGGCCGAGGGACGAATCAAGATCGAGAATTATCCGGACAACATGCGCTGTTCTCTAGAACTGCCACTTGACGGCATCCGTGCGGGATGGCGTAAATTTCCATTTCCGGCTAAAAACGTGCCGGTTCGTCGCATCTACTAAAAGAAAACAACACGATTCTCAAACGTTTGAGAATCGAGAAAGGAAGTTGAGATGAGCGCGTCTGTAGAGGCAGGTCCTCATTCGCGTAGGTTCGGGGTAGAGATCGAATGTGGACTCCCTGGCGGAACACGCCATGCCAGGGAATTGTTCGAGTTTCAACCCGATAGTCCCTACTTCAATAAGGACGGATGGTGTGTTGACTCCGACGGCTCCGGCGTCGAGTTGAAGACTCCTATCTTGCAAGGAGAAGAAGGATACGAGAAAGTACATTGGGCGATGGAGAAGCTCAAGGATGCAGGAGCATTTGTGACTACGGCTGATGGACTGCATATCCATCATGATGCTCCCGAATTTGTCAACAATCTTCATAAGTGCCTTCAGTTGGTTCAGAGTTGGCGCAATAACGAGCAATTGATTTTTGAGATGGTTGCTCCCCGCCGTCGGAATGGTCCTCCATGTCCAGCATGGGACAATTGGGCCTTTACGCATCTCCGGGACTTGCTAGAAGGCGAGGATGATTATTTCGAGACAGGAAGGTTTGACTTGAATATTTCTTCTCTCGCCGATCACGGAACCATCGAGATCCGATTGCATGAAGGCACTCTGGATGCAGATGTTGCCATCGCTTGGATCAAGTTTGGTCAGTGCTTTATCCATGACGCTTTGCAGAGTTCCCAAGCGATGAGAGCATCCAAAACAGATGCCACACTCCTGTCCCGGATCCGCCTCTCGCCTGAAGCGCAGGCAATCCTAGCTGCAAAGAAATCAGAGAACTACATCACGGCGGGTTCAAAGTTCAGATCTCATAATTACTGAGATTCTCAAACTTTAGAGAATCAGGAAGGAAGCCAATGTACTCCGACTACAGAGACTATCTCTGTGCTATTGCAGATGAACTCGGATGTGAGTTTCGTTTCCATAACCACACTGTCCATGGAATGATGTATGTCGAGTTCGGATATGTTGAGGGACCAGAACCATACAAAACCTCCAATCCGCAGACATGTTTCGCTGTCGGACTTCATGAACTCGGGCATTTCTACCATGGGCATACACAGAGTCGGCCGCCGATGGAACATCTAAGACACTATTTCGATAATGGTGTCTTGCGTTCAGAAGCCGAAGCCTGGGAATTCGCTCTTGAGCATTTCGAGAAAAGAGGTGAAGTCATCTATCGCTCCACACGAGATTTCATGTGGAATGTGTGTCTGGGCTCCTACTACAGAGGCTATCTATCTGCAAATGGAGGGATCGATCAACTCTGGAATGGGAGTCGTCATCACATTCCATTTCGATATGACGAGCCTGACGAGTATTTCTGGCGAATCAAGAGCGCCATTCTCGGGGAGGTGATGCTCAACGCTTGACATTCGACGTTGTAGCTGAAGTACCCTTATTTCTCGAAACCCACAACTCACACTAGAAAGAAAGGAAGTGATTACCATTTGTGGCATCGTAGGTGCTTATGTTCGTGATCCCGATTTTAAAGTCGATCTCAACGGACTTCTCGATGAGATGTTGCTTCAAATCGAGAATCGCGGACGGGACGCTACCGGGTTCGTCGCTATCTCCGATGATGGGGTAGCTGAGTGGCACAAGGCAGCATGTAAGGCATCTGTCTTCATCAAGTACCGGCGTGCGATACCCAAGGGGACGAGACTCATCTTGGGCCACACGCGGTTTGCAACCCAAGGAATTCCTGGGTTCATGGAGAACAACCATCCCATCAGACGGGGACCGTATTTCATCGTTCATAACGGTCATGTCCTGAACGATAATGAGGTCTTCGAGAATGCTTCTCGGCAGCGCTATGGCCAAGTCGATTCCGAAGCCATCGCTGCTCGGCTCTCCTCTCTTGGAGATCTTGGTGCTCTTGGAAAGGTCATGGAGGAGATCAGAGGCGATGCTGCTGTCGCAGCGGTAGATGAACGAGATCCTACGAGACTCGTGATTGCTAAGGGCACCATGTCACCGCTCTGGGTATACAACGGACGCGTCATCGTGCTCTTCGCTTCCATCAGGAGTGCAATTGAGAAAGCGCACACAAAGTACATCGGGAAAATCTCAGAAAGCAATCTCAACTGGATCGCTCCCGGTACGCAGATCGAATGGAATGGACTAACGATGATCAAGACGGAATTCGTGGTCCAAGAGTCGTTCATGAGGCGCTGGTTGGAAGATGATCTGAGAGAAGGTGTCTCGGTGCCGAAGAAGGTCTGGTCGCCAAGTGACTCTCTCTTCTCCACTCCTCCTTCGAGAAAAGAGCTGCCCAAAAGTACAACTCAATTCGATGAGAAAGATGACGATGATTACCTTGACTGTGAGAACTGCAATAATCCTGTTCATTGGGCCGATGGAAATTATCGTTACGATACAGATGATCGTGTCACCTGGATGTTCTGTGATGAATGTGCAGGTATTTGGGATGCGGGAAATTTCGAAATCGTTGATGGCAATTGGGAGGACGTCGATGACGATGAAGAAGATCCCACAGATAACTACAACGGCGCAAACCAGTCCATCATCCGTCGCCTACTAGACCACGGCATCTGATTCTCAAACCTTTGAGAATCAACTAAAAGAGAAAGGAAATCCTAAATGCCGCTTGGCGAAATCATTACCGAACGGGGTAGAAACCTCTACCTATGTTCATCATGTAGTTGCGGTCACGTATACGAAGAGGATGCTCGTGATTGCTGCACGTGGCATTGTCAATCATGCGACGAGATGTATGAATCTGAGGAGGAAGCAGAAGACTGTTGTATGTACTACTGCCCAAGCTGCCAAACACAACATTCCACCGATGAAGATGCATATAACTGCTGTCTAGACGAGCCAACGCCGTCAGATTACATCGAGACAATGGCAGGACCCTACAGTTATCCCTCATCCGTCTTGGAGACAATACCTGAGCATTTGCTTTACGTTCAGAGACTCGAAAATCGCCCAGCACGACTCTGTTCCATCGAGCAGGAGTTGTGTACCGGAGGGCAGAACATCGCGAGAATGCTCTACGGTCTCGGCTACTCCGAATACGATCACATGACGAGCTACAGCCAGAGAGGATCGGCTGGATACATTCTCGTCAAAGAGGATAGTTCACTGCCTTCCGGTGGTGGGGAAGTGCTTTACAGCCGCTTCAGACTCGATCATCGATCAAGCGTCGATCGACTCTCAAAGGCAATGGCTTGTATCGGCATCCTCGATCATGAAGGTATTGCTCGGCCTGGGCCACAGGCAGGAACACATATTCATGTGAGCGCACAGGATCAGGGAGGCGAAAGAGTTTTTGGACCTGCCCAAATGGCAGCGCTCTACGAGATCTTCTCTTTCACTGAAGAAGTGCTATTTCGGATCGGTGCTTCCGGCTGGCCCGAACACCGAGGAACAAGACACACGCTTGTTCTCCCCAAGAACAACCTGGGAAGGCTCGGAAGAATCGCTCAGCAAAGTCAACGTGAGCGACACTTCTCACTCAATTTCGCTCGGCTTCTGCGAGCTGCTCAGCAGTGCAGCTGTGGAGCATGCGTAGCAGGAGATTGGCAAGCATGTGAATGCGGCTCTTTGGGTCAAGGAACAATTGAGTGGAGAGTCTTCAATTCGATGACCGATCCCCATACGATCCACGCTTGGCTGCTCCTCGCTCATGGTCTGACCGCCAAAGCCTTCGATCATGAGTTGGGCACACTGGAGCCGAATGGCTGGAATGAAACACCAGATCCACAGGAACGCCATCCTTGGCTCCTTGGCTGGATTCTCCAGAACTGTCCATTCACCGATCCCGAGCGGCAGATCATCATCGATTGTGCGAAGGAAGCTCCCGGTCTTGAAATCGACTGGGCTGACTTTCAGCGCTCGCACGGAGGTTGGGGACAGCTCCAAGTAACTGAGCCGTCAATTGATCCATCGATACCTCCCGAATTCATCACAGTAACTTACAGGGACACAGCAGATAGCAATACCTCGTTTACTAGTGAAACTTTCTAAGAAGCAAAGCTAATGCTGAGCCCAGAGAACGTAAAACAAATCAATCGTACTCTGACTCTTCTTCGAGAACTACAAGGACGGCCAGTGCATACCTTCGGAGAAGGGAAGTTTACGGAGGCATGCAAGGTTGCTGAGATCGTCCTCTTCAACGTACTCATCGTCGCCCGCACTTGGACGGAGACAGAAATCTCAAACGGCGAACTGGGGCTCGAACCCGAGACATTGTTGCCAGAATAGTGGTAAAATGTATAGATACCAGCACCGGAAAGGAAATCATGCCCGAAAAGATTTCCGTTGAGTTGACCTACGACGAGTTGAGTTATCTCCACGGCTGGAGCAGCTTCGTCCGACATTCTCCAGATGGAGTTTGGGATGAGCGTGATGAAGCTGTTCGATTGTTGATTTATGAGGCGATGCTCAACTTTCCTAATTCTCAAAGGTTTGAGAATCATGACGCATCTTCAATCGAAAGTGACCCTATGCAAGCACAGAGGCATGGCCTATGAAGGCCGTCCTCGACAACCAAACGAAGTTTCCAACTGAGAAAGTAAAAGAGGGAGTGTCCTGGGTACTCAAGGAGATTGAGGCTGATTATGAGACACTCCTAGTGCGAGTAAAGAAAGCGGGCATCTTTCGCCATCATGGTCGCTTCTACCCTCATGCTCGCGAGCACTACCCATTGGTGTGGCGAGATCGAGGACGGACTGAGAATCTTGGACTACCGCCAGCGGTAGAACATCTCATCGTGGTATACGTTCCATCCTTTCCAGTTGGAAGGCAAGATCGAGGCTTACGAGGTGGGCCACCTTCCGTCTACCCAACAGATTGGTTCGAATCACTCATCTGCATCGTCGCGCACGAGGCAAAACACTTCCGTCAATTCCTGTTCGAATGGACGAGAAGTGAAGTTCAGAGTGAATGGGCGGAATACAACTTACTCACCAAATTCAGGGAGGAAGGAGTTTCATAATGTTGGAAGGAAGAATCCAATGGGAACAGCGTCTGAGCGCTGAGTTTTATCAGGAGACTCCAGAGGTTCGTGGTCCACGAGGCTGGTTTCAGAAGCGAGAATAGTGCCCGTCGTTTTTTCTTCTGGTCCTATCTCCGATACGCTTAGGTTTACCAGCACTCTACGTCTATCGAGCACAGGAAGGAAGTTCATGATGAAGACGATTTGGAAATTCCCAATTCCTACTACTGACATACAGGAAATCTCAATTCCTCAAGGAGCTGAGATCCTCACCGTCCAGATGCAAGGAGACATGCCTTGTCTCTGGGCCATCATTGATACAGATGCTTCACTTGAACCCAGAACTATTCTCACTCTAGGAACTGGGCATAAGGGTCTAGAACTTTCAAATGGTGGGCAACCTCGTTACATCGGTACGTATCAGATATTCGGAGGATCACTCATCTTCCATGTTTTCGATGGAGGAGTTGCTGCGTGATCAATCCGAATGGATACATCGTTCGTTTACTCGGAGGACCTTTCAACGGCTCGGAGATTCACCTTAAACCGGGCATCGAGGATCCTGCTGATGAAATCATTGCCTGTCGTACACAGTTTATCGCTCCTGGCCTTGTTGCAATTTTCGATCGAGAGAAACAACAACCTGTTTACGAGGGGGATGCTCTATATCGTGTTCGGAATCGTTCTCAGTTGCCACCTGATTTTGAAAGTCCCCATGTCATGCGAGGAGCTGAATACGAATTCGTAGAGATGTTGGAGAAACCGTGAAGAAATTCCCATGTCCAGAGTGCGGACGGAGAATTCGTCCTTCCAATCTCGCTCGTCATCGTCGAGCGCAGCATCTTCCCAGAGGGCGCGCTCGAAAATTCGGGATGAAGTTTTCAGTACCAGCAATTCCGATTCGAGTTGGGCAAGATCAAGACCGCCGCTATGACGAGCATGTTCCCCGAGGGGAAGGGCCAAATAAGTTTCGTATCTATCGTCTTCGGAGGGGAGAGCTTGAACTCCTAGCCACAGCTCCTGATTCTGGGAGTATGGGACTCGCTCTGGTAACGCTTCACAGTGAAGGTGAGTTCATCACAGATGATGCAGTAGGAGTTCTTGACACTGCCACAGAGCCTGGACATTGGATTGTCTCACCTTGGACCTTAGGCCGGAGAAAGCTACCCGAAGCTCTCGAATAGCAGAGAGAAGGAAACCTAATTCCTGACCGCTATCAGTTCGACCATCTCCCCAACTGGGGTGTTATCCAGCACAGATGCATCGAGTGTGGCTGGCCGGAGAAACTGCGATCAGTATCTGAGAAAGAACGATTGCACCATTTTCTCCAGCATCAGACAGAACAGAAGAGAAAACTCTCTCAGCAACGTGCTTCGTCACTCGAAAAGGCGAGATCCATGAAGAAACTGGCTGCGAAAGAAAGGAAAAACGAAAATGGAATCCATACATCGTGAATTCATACTGACATGAGCAAACGCAACGACGAAATCGTTACCCGTTATATCGATGACGGCTTCAGTCTGCAGGATGTAGGAAAAGAGTTTGGTATCACCCGAGAAAGAGTGAGGCAGATTCTCGCTCATGCTGGTATCACTGAACGTCATCAAGGCATTCATAACAAACTAGAAAGAAAAAGCACTACCCAGGATGCCTATGCCCGAATCACGGAAGGACTTATCACAGTTGTAGAGGAAGCTGAGAGAATAGGAATCAAGACGACTTCTCTCTATGCCAGATTTCATAGATACCAGCTTCCATCTTTAAAAAAAGAGGCTGAACACGGAACGTGCTATTACTACCGTAATTATCGCTGCCGCTGTGATAATTGTCGTGCAGCAATACGCGCCTATTCTCAGAAGCTAAAAACAAAAGAAGCACCGCATCATGGAACCCTTTCCGGCTACCACAACTATGGCTGTCGTTGTGATGATTGTCGAGAAGCAGCCCGCGAGATGCGCCGACTTCAGAAAGAGAGGAAGAATGCCTCATAAAGATCCGGAGAAAAGGAAAGCAGCGATGAAGCGCTGGCGCGAAGATGTCATACCCAAGGGATATGGCAGATGGCTCTATGCTCGGCGCAAATTGCGCTTTGATGATGCTCAGTCTTTTCGTGAAACGCTCGAATCGATCATTGTTTTTGCTGATGATCCCAAGATGAGCGTTGGTGCAAAACTCGGAGCAATAAGTTTTCATGCTCAAGCAGCTTTAGAGGAGTCTCGCAAAGCCGAAGAAGCTCTCGGCCGTTGGCAAAGACCGCAATCGTAAGAAAGGAGTTCAAGGTGAGTGAACCATTGGGATACTTCGAATCACCAGGAGCCTTTGTCTCTCGTACTGGTCTGGGCGTAGATCAAGCCTGGAAGAAATGGAACGCCTGGAATCTCAGTCAGGGGCATGAAGGACTGACTCGTGATCAGTTTCGGGCGGCGGTGAGACAGTACGCCGGAGGAAAGTGAACAGAATCGTTTCTCAAACGTTTGAGAAACTAGACTTCCTTCAGAAATGTGGTATGTTTACTGACGATGAAGGTACGAATCCGTAGAAAAGACAAGATAAGCAGGGGAAAAACAACCGACACCTATCGAGAAAGGAGCGTGAATGATTGAACTTGAAGTTCATCCAGCGGCAGATATCTTCCCGCTCATGAGCGACGAAGACCTTCATGTTCTCGCAAATGACATCAGCGAGCACGGCCTACTTGAGCCGATTGCCCTTCTGGAGGGGAAGATCCTGGATGGAAGAAATCGGTATCTCGTTTGCCGTGAACGGGGTATCGAACCCAAAACCACAGATGCCGTGCTCGGCAGCATGACTGCTGTCGAATATGTGCTTTCCAAAAATCTACATCGCCGCCACCTGACAACGGCTCAGCGAGCAGTGCTGGCAGTCGAACTTCTACCAACATTCGTCGAGCAGGCTGCTATAAGACGTCGTTGGTTGGGAAAGAAATCAGCTCTTGAACTAACAGAAGAGATGGGAGAGCGCGGTCAAGCGGCGGAGAAAGCTGCTGAAATCGTAGGTCTTGGAAAGTCAACCGTTGAAAAAACTGCCGCGATTAAGAAACGTGATCCCAAAGTAATTGAGGAAATGTGGAGCGGTAAGATCAAGACAGTTGACGCGGCACGAAGAGCAGCAGGTATGCTTCCAGGTGATCATTCCTCAATCTCGGAGGATTTACCACGGGTCTACTATGGAAAGGGAGATAAATGGCGTGAGGCGACGCAACCAATTCTGCGCTATCTCAAGGCTTGGGAAAATCGGGGTTATGAGTTTCGCCATTTGAATCCGGCTGAGGCTAGACGCAGAGTAAGAATCATTCAGGAAATCATCGATCGATTGAATGCTGCTTCATCTGATCTGGAGCAACGATCAGTCAAGGCATACACGTCTATGGCAGGAAGGGAGTAAAGATGGAAAACTACACTGGCACGTTCGAGATGATCGAGTTGAGTGTGATCGTCATCGACCATCGCTATCAGCGTGGAGAGAAGCCCGCTCTCATCGCTGCCATTGCTACCGACCCTCGCTGGGAACTGTTCGGCGTTCCTGTGCTCTTCAAGCGCTCGAACAATATGTTCTACGTGGCCGACGGTCAACAGCGAATTCAGGGCATGAAGCTGACCCAGGAACCTCCGAAGGTCATTCCGGCGGTATGGTTCCCGGTGCAGCACCTGGACGACGAGGCTGCGGTCTTCGTTCACATCAACGAATTCCGCAAGGCTTTGACCTCGTTGGAGAAGCACAAGGGCAAGATCGTCGCCAAGGATCCATCGACACTTGCCATCGAACGAGCAGCAGAAACGGCTGGTCTTACCATCGGCGCGAGTGGGAGTTCGGGCTCGGACTCTCGTGCTATCACGGCAGTCGCAACGCTCTACTCGATCTACAACGATCTGGGCGAGGAAGGACTCTTGCAGACACTGATCGTCTGTCGGGATGCTTTCCCGGATGACGCGGGTGCTTTTTCCGGCCCGATTCTGCGTGGAGTAGCAGAAGTGATCTCGGATCAGGATGGAGCCTATGAGCGAGGTAAGTTGACCAAGTCGCTTCAGCGAACGAGCGTGCCACAGATCCTGCGCAAGACAGAAGAGTTGCGTTTCGATCTGGGCGGATCTCGACAGCGTAATGTCCGTCGAGCACTCAAAACTCTCGCTCGCGTCTAGCTACTCAGGGCAATCAGGAGGAGCACAACCCAGTGCTCCTCCTGATTCACGAGAGGCTCAAAAGAAAGAAGCTCGTGTATTCGCCGAGCAAGGATGGACAGTAAGGGAAATTAGGGAGCGATATGATATTTGCAGGCAGACTGCTCGTCGTTGGATGGATCCCATTTATGATGAGAAAGAGCTTATTGCCTCTCGCCTGCGAAAAGATAAATATCGAGGAACTTGTGTTGTTTGTGGGAAACGAACAGATGGTTCAAATGGGCCGCTGAAAGCTCCTCGTTACTGTACCCAACATGCTTTTAGCAATCCGAACCGTAAGCCTAATCCTAAGTCCTGGTCTAAGGAGCAAATCATTGCAGCAATACATAAATGGAATGATCTCTATGGTGAACCTCCTGCAATAGCAGACTGGAATTCTACCTTGGCTCGGGAATTTAGAAATGAAGAGCGTGCTTTACGATTTGAACAAGGTAAAGGAACAAATTGGCCTTGGTTCTCTCATGTCGTTCGAAACTTCGGCAGTTGGAATGCTGGAATTGAAGCGGCAGGATTTAAACCTCGGGCTCCCTTTGGAACTACTGAATCGGCTAAAAAGCGCAGTGCTGTGATTAAGAAAAAAACTAACCAAGTCACTATGAGGAAAAATAAATACTGGACACGAGAGAGAATCCTTGAAGCCATTCAGGATTGGAATGCTAAGTATAATAGGCCACCTAAAGCAAATGAGTGGTTTCAACCAATGCCAATCATCAATGGGCGAAGGCTCTATCCAGATGTATCAACCGTCCGTAAAGAATTTGGATCTTGGAGTCGTGGTATCCGAGCGGCAGGATTAAAATCTGCTTATGAAAAGAAGATTTTAAAGAACGAAGAGAAGCCTAAAAAAAAACCTTATAAGCACTGGGAAAAAGAAGAGATCATTACCTTAATGCAGGAATGGGCAAAAGAGAACTATTCTTTGCCTCCTTCGGTAAAGGAATGGTCAGAATCTTCTTTCCAATATCCATCCCAAAGTACAGTCTTCAGTTTGTTCGGGAGTTGGAACGAGGCAGTTAAAGCAGCCGGTCTAGTGCCTCGTCCACAAGGGCTCACAAAAAAAGCGATCAAAAGATACTTGCCACTTCCGAGAGAAAGGAGCGAATCCAATGTATCAGATTGAAACCATTACCGGCATCGTACTTTGTGAGATGGCCGATGAACAAGATGCCATCTTGGAAGTACGGCAGCGCCTCGAAGACGATCCTGAATTGGGAGAACTTTACGTTGCCCTCAATGGGCAATACTTCTGGCGAGCAACACATGCTCCAGACAAGAACTGGGATTCAGTCGTCGTCGTTATCGGTTTCGATGAGAAGATTCAGCCACCGTCACCGTATCCTCTCCTCTCTGAGGAGGAGTTCGAAAATCTCGTCAACGACGCATATGCAGATGATTGGCCCAAAGCCGAAGGGATGCGACAGATGCGAGAAGCAGGGCTGTGCTGATGGCACCACCACGTATTCGAAGGGTCGATGTCAGAGCGCCGCTCGTCAGTGGGTCCCACGGCCTGGAATTGCCAGCCGACTGCGAAGGCTGGATTCCATTTCAAGTCGAAGAAAGAAAGAGTGGACAGTCTAACGATATGGCTTCGAAAGGGCCAGTCAAGACCCACAACACGAAAAGTGCAATTGATCTCACGAGAAAAGGCGCTCTCAATATGAGTGAACCGTGGATCCCAGTCCCACCGCCAGTAGAAGAACGGGATACATCCGAGCCAATTCCTGTATGCCCAATATGCGGAGGCATGCTGCGGCGTAACACGGATGAAGGAATCTCTGGTCGGCGGTGCGATCTTCATGGCCATGTAACTCCCGAATGGGTAGAATTACCGGAGGAAGAAAATGAGTGACGGAGCAAACCTCGGTATAACAGCGGATCGTGCTCTCGAAACGATACTGGGTGATGATCCGCAACCTACTGAAGAAGAACGATCAACGAGGGAGAAAACGCGCGCACGGCTAGAAGCGATCCCTCTTTTCGAAGGACCTCCTCCTTGGGAAGGCATCGAGTCGGGTGGTCCCGATAAAGATCAGCGGAACACTGCCTATGGACTTGTCGCTGATGCTATTGCTCATGCTTTTCTTATTCTGATCGAAGAAGATCCAACGCTTCTTGAACCTCGCCTCTATCCCGAGACTTATCCAGACGGATCGCCGATGACTGAGGTTCTTCGTGGCAAGCCGATGGATCAATCACGTGTGCTTTGGGATGCAATGAAAGAACGATGGCCAAATGCTAATGAGTGGTGTGGCGGTGCCAGTGGATTTCAAGTCGGCTTCGCTTTCAATGCAGCACTCTATGCCTCTGATCGAGATGCGACTGGCAATCCAGCCATCATTGAGGTTGGGACTAGGAGGAAAGGATGAGTGAAACACTCACTGTTGTTGGTCAACTCCAGGGCATCACTGAGAAACCTTCCGGCTGGACAACTGTCGAGGTTGCTGTTCCCGGCAAGAATTGGCCGCTAAAACTCGACACCAAGCGATCTGAACTCATCGAGACTGCACGCGCAACCAAAGGCGCGATTGCTACCTGGACCTACAAAGAGACGGAAGCCGAAAAAACCAATCCAAATACTGGCAAGCCATATCTCAATCGGTATTTGGAGAATGTCGAAGAAGGAGCAGCTGTTCCCGCTGGCGGCGGTAGTGACGCTCCCGAGCCTCATCACGAGCCCATTCATTTCGCTGATAAGGATCGCGCAATCTCTCGAATGGCCTGCATCAAGGCAGCAGCTTCTATGCCAGGTCCCGAATCACCGCCTTCTGACTACGATTGGGCATTAGAAGTAATGAAAGCTGCCCACCGCTTTGAGCAATGGGTCTATAGGGATATAGATGCCGTCCCTTTCGAATAGGGGAAGAACCTCTCGTTCTTCCCGATGAAATTGCCGATGAGATAATTGAAGCGATGGCAGAAGAGGCAGAACATTATGACGATCCAGCCTGGGGGCATCTCTCTGAAGCCGATGATCAAATCCCATTCTGAACCAGTGAATCCGAAATTCTCACCTGTGCCTAATTGTCCTTACTGCGGAAAGAAAATGTCTAGGACAAATACACAAGCAGGAAGAGGGCTGTTTTCTTGCACAGATCGTTTTTGTTTTGGCTCAAAGCGATACTTTCGTCGTGATGGAACTCCTCGATGATGATCGATACGACATACAGTATCGCTGGAATTGCTTTTGCGATACTAGGAATCTTAGGACTCTCATCCAAACTTGTCTATGAAGATTTCAAAGGGCTTGTTTGGATGATTGTTTTCTGCGCTTTTTTAATTGGCATTCTCGGTTTGATGTTCCGTACAACATGATGGAACGTTATTACTACACACAAGAAGATCTTGAAGAAGCGGTTCGTGAATATTAACGAACATATGGACTCTCCAAAGTGGAAACGATATTTCAGCAGCCGCCATATGTCACACGATCCCCAACTTCCGTACGCGGTTTTCAAAAGAAGGGAAGGAAGCTATGACTGAGAGACCATTCGAAACAACGGCTGTTGATCTCGAAACTGCCATCGAGACAATGGTTAATTTGGGCGAAAAAGATCCACTCGATATCGCCCGTAAGTTAATCAATCGCTTCGGCGATACTTGGGCACGAACAGAAGTCGCTGCCCATGCCGAGGAGTTCATCACCGATCTCGCTCGACGTCGTCTGGGATCAGTACGCCGTTCGGCAGAACTTGCCCTAGTTCCAGGGGATGAAGTAAGTGCTTCTCATATGCGGATTGCCAAACTCTGGATTCCCGGAGAGGGCTGGAAAGTGGCTGCCGAACTTACCTCCAGCGATCTACGTGCAAGAGCGAAGTGGTACCACGTTTTTTCTCATGCTGCCCGTAGACGAGAAGCCTGGTGTCTTGAAGTAGCTTCCATGATGGATGCAGAAGGCGCTGAGACACTTGGAAAGCTCCAGGCTTCACTTCCAGCGCTGCCAGACGATGAAGAACTTCTAGAACTTACCGGATAATGATACTGAGGCCATCCTTCCGACGATAACCATGTCAGGAACGCCCGATCATCCCACTTGCGATAACTAAACATGAAACGTCTCCAGAAAGGAATCATCAATGTCCGAACTAGAATTAATCGAATATCAACCTGATCGATCGCTAGAGACAATCCGCACACTCGGACGCTTACTCGATGATCTAGAGCGCGTTCGCATCATGAATTCCAATCGCATCGGTGCGCTCGAACGTTCATTCGGAGAATCTCTCCCTCACTTGACAGAGATTCAGAGTCCACTTACTCAGGCAGAACATCTTGCCGAACTAGAGCTAGTTCGGACATGGCGACGTCATGCACTTGCACCTTGGGCGAAAGCAATCCATGGCCTTGGAGAAAAGTCAATCGCACGTCTAATTGCCGAGATTGGAGATCCTTCAATCGGCTCAACCGGACATTGGGAAGTAAGTACTGATGGAACCAGTTCGATGACGAATAACCAGAGGGCCAACGTTCCAGAAGATGAGGAAGCTAGTGACATAACTGATGCTCAGGCGAGGGACGCTCCCAAAAATCGTATCTGGATAATTGACTCGTATTACAACCGCACGGTTTCCCAACTGTGGGCATATTCTGGAGTAGGAGATCCTGCACGTTCGCGCATTCCAAGAGATGCCGTTCAAGCAGAAATTCTCTCGCGAGGCAGGCCGAGAGCAAAAAAGCAGCTCTATCTCATTGCTACCTCGATGCTCAAGACTGGAAATCGTGAAATCTACGATGCTGCCCGTGAGCACTATGCAGAACGTATTCACAGTGAAGCCTGCCCTCCCTGCCATGCACATGTAGGAGATCCTTGGAAGCCGGGCCATCAGCATATGGCGGCACTTCGCAAAGTCGAGAAAGAGTTCTTGAAGGACCTCTGGAGACAGGCGAGAAGGCTACGAGAACTGGAAGCTCATTAGCAGGCCAGAGCAGGAACGTCTATCCAATCCACATACGCCTGCCATAGGAGGGGCGATTCCCATTCGCCAAACGCAGGCCCAAAGATGTCTCGATTTTCCCAAAGGACGTGCGGCCATTCTTCCTACGTCTCTCCACACTGCTTGCGCCTGCCATGTCAGGAACATTTCTCCATGCAGGCCAGGGTAGTGATGTTCTCCAAGACTGACACGCCTGCATTTAATATGAGCCAGAGTTCGTTCGATCTCCATCCTTGCGACGCTCATCAGAAAGGAAACCATGAATGTCAATTGACAGCTTCTCGGGTGAGAATTTCTTCCTCTCAAACTTCTATCCAGTCTTAGTTGAGATGGAAGGAGAAGTTTATCCATCGGTAGAACATGCGTTTCAGGCAGCGAAGACTCTCGATGTAAAAAAGAGAGCAGAAATTAGAGCTGCCTCACGTCCTGGTAAGGCCAAGCAATTCGGACGCTCTTTGAAACTTCGGCAGGATTGGGAAGAAATCAAACTCGACGTGATGAAAAATCTTCTTCGGCAGAAGTTCGCACCTGAAACCGAGCTATCTGAGTGGCTTCTCGAAACTACTCCCGCTGTTCTGATTGAAGGCAATTCTTGGAACGACACCTATTGGGGAGCGGTACTTGTCAGGCGAACGACTCCTTGGGATGATGATGCAGAAGTACCCTGCTGGGAAGGGAAAAATTATCTCGGGCAACTGCTGATGCTGATTCGAGAAGAACTCATCGATTCTCAAAGGTTTGAGAATCAGGAACCTTGGATTGTTCTTGGACCATGTATTCACGGATTCAATCTCGACCGCGAATTCTGCCCTCATGGATGCCGAATATGAATAGAAAAGAATGGCAAGCGCTGCTTGATTCTTACTCTTCCGTCGAAGAAACAGCAAGAGAATCTCTTACAGGAGTACGCGATCATCTTGAAACTAAATGCAATAAAGGACATACTTTTACTGCTACGACACTTGGCGCTGATCGTCGTAATCTACCTCCTTTTCATGTAGAACCGATGGTATGCGATAGAGGGACACGGGGTTGCAATCTTGAACATCGAGATCGAGAAGCGCTTGTCTTTGCTCGTATGACATTAGAGCGCATTAACACTCTCATTGAAGAAGTACAATGAAAGAAATCTATGGTGATCTGTGGGAACTTGCCCCCAAAATGGATGCGATTTGCATTACAACCAATGGAGAGGTCCGCAAAGATGGCCGCGCCATCATGGGTAGGGGATGTGCAAAACAGGCAGCGATGCGTTGGCCAGAGCTACCGGAACTTCTCGGAGGAGCACTTCTCCTTAGCGGAAATCACATTCATACCTTTTTAGGATGGGATGATGATTTTCATCTCGTTACGTTTCCAGTAAAGCATCGCTGGCGAGAGAGGGCGGACCTCAATCTCATCGAAGCCAGTGCTCAACAGTTACTCTCTATCACCGACGAATTAGGATGGAAGAGAGTGCTACTACCGCGTCCCGGTACTGGTAACGGACGACTTCGTTGGGAGGATGTGAGAAAGCGAATTTCTCCCCTCCTTGATAATCGGTTCTTAGTGGTGACATGGTGAGCTAAGGAGAAGCCATGCGTGACGCAGAGGTCCAGGCGTGGATCGAGACGTTAACGATAGATGAGCTTAAAGGCCAAGTTTTTGGGCTCATAAAATCCGATTCTAAACAGAAGATGAAGATCCATAAACAAGAGCGTTCTCTACTTGGATTGGTAGATAAGAATGGCCGTCTTCGCTATGAACTCGAACGACTGGAAGACACACTAGTAGACTGCTTCAAGCATCCGCAGCACACGAAGCTCATTGTGCAGCGCACTATTCCAAAGCGGATCTACAAAGAGACACTTTAATGATGAGGTGGAAATGGAAGTTTCATGCAATATTAGAACGTTTAGATCGCTTCGGTCATCACCATTTGCCGCACTGGGCCTTCGGCTGGCTCTGCAATATCTATGAGATCGGAAACGGCTGGGGGCCAGGAGCGACAGATTGGCGCGATACACGGTGGGCAAGATGGTGGCATCGATTCTTCTATCCGAAGTAAGTGGAGGCGGCAGGATTCGAACCTGCGGTGGGCTTTCGCCGTCGGCTTAAAAGGCCGCTCCAGTCGTCCTCTCCGGACACACCTCCGTGCGAAACGGCCGAGTTACCTCGGCCGCTCGCTCGTCGCCAGTTCCGCATGACCGCGAAACTTGGTATGGTTTCAGGGTGGAACCGAAACCTGATAGAGCGTAGCAAAGAGTACCGACGAGATGAGTGTCCATGTGATCTCGTGGGTACTTCAGCACTCCGAAGAAGTGCTCGCAAAACGGCTTGTTCTACTCGTACTTGCCGATCATTCACGCGGCGACGGTTCATTAGCTTGGCCCTCAGTAGAGACCATCGCCCACGAAGCGCGACTCTCTCGAAGACAGGCGCAGCGTGCGCTTCGTGATCTTGAGGCCTCAGGAGCTATCACTCCCACAGGGCACACACGCCAGGGCGTTCACATCTACACCGTAAACATGGGGGGGCGACAATTTGACGCCCCTGGGAGCGACATTTCCGACCTAGAAGGGGCGACATTTCCTACAAAGGGGGGCGTCAGGATTACGCCCGAACCGTCCTTAGAAGCAACCGTCCTAGACAAACCTGAACCATCCATACGGCAGAGAGATGAAATTTGGGATGCGCTTGAGTCCCACTTCGGGCCAGTGCGTACTCCCTACGAGCGTGGAAGAAGAAATGCAGCAGTGAAGGAACTACGCGAAGCGAACATCACTCCCACCGAGATTAAAATCGCCTATGAGTGGTGCCATAAACACTTTTCTCGTTTCACCGAGCGAGCGATCTGTAGTCACGTAGGACGAGCGCTCCACGAATCAAAAATCAGCCCGAATGTGCGCCAGTTGTTTCAGCGAGCGAGAGTAGGGAAGGAGTGAAAACAGTCCGGAAGAACGTCTACTACTGCGAATTCTGTAAGAAGCACGGTCTCTCGCGAGCCGCTATGGAACTACATGAACGTCACTGCACCTTAAATCCAGAGCGCCGTTGTCGCTGGGCACTTCTTGATGAACCTCGTACCTATTCGCGTAGCCATGCATTCCGTCGTGGATTGCCGCGTTGGCTACGGCTTCGGGCACCGCTCACAGAAAAAGATATCGTCGAACTCCGAGAGCGAGTAGGTAGCTGCCCCGCTTGCATGTTGGCTGCGCTTCGCCAGTCGGGTGTCGAGTACCACTACGATCCTGAATATCGTCGGCTATGGGATTACGACGAAGAGATCAAGCGCTTTCGAGAAGATGAGAGATTCGCGGCAAATGAGACAGAGCGCCGCGAGATTGAAGCGAGTTGGTTATGAAATCTGAGGAAGCACGAGACATTCTCACTATGCTCAAGGCTGCAACTGCACCTGGGAAAACGCTTGAACCTGCCGAGGTGGATGTCTGGGAGGAGAGTCTGCATCCTCTCGATGCTGATTTTGCAGTACAGGCGGTTCTCTCGGGCCGGAAAACCTGGCGTTACTTTCCTTCCTGGGCACAGTTCAATGATGCTTATCAGGCACAACGCAAACTCGCGGAGCCGGTAGGGGAACAGCGTTTGAATCTACCATCTGAGAAACAGTCCAAGACACCCGAATGGATTTTCATCTGGGGGTGGTGCCGCAATAAGCGCTCACCTCGACAGATGCGTCCTTTCCCGCAACAGGCAGGTCATGTCGATGATACAGATGTGATTTCGCAAACTGAATACGAAAAACTACGGGAAGAATGGATTGCAGCAGGCTCACCGAAAGCTGAGAATCCAATTCCATTGGCACGATGAAAGGAAGTTATGACCCAAACCAGAAGTCTTTCTCAAACGTTTGAGAAAGATTGGTTTCCGCACAAGCTCATCCTTCTCTCGATTGTTGGTTCTTCAGCGCACGGCTTAGCTCTTGAAGGAACTGACGATCAAGATGAGATGGGCATTTGTATCGAAGGCCCAGAGTTCGTTATCGGTCTAGAGCATTTTGAGCAGTACATCACAAGAACGAAACCCGAGGGAATTCGTTCAGAAGCAGGAGATCTAGATCGTGTCGTCTATTCAGCGCGTAAATTCTGTCGATTGGCGCTTTCTGGCAACCCGTCTATCTTGACATTTCTTTTCGCTCCATCAATCATATTGATGTCACTTGGAAAAGAACTTCAAGAGAACGCACATTGGTTTGCTTCTCGTTCGGCTGGAAAAGCATTTCTTGGCTATATGACTCAACAACGTCAACGTCTTCTTGGGGAACGTGGTCAGATGAATGTCAAGCGCCCAGAACTTACAGAACGTTACGGCTTTGACACAAAGTATGCGATGCATATGCTGCGTCTAGGATTTCAGGGAGTTGAGTTTCTAGAAACAGGACGATTGACGCTGCCAATGCCAGAACCAGAACGCTCCTTTATTTTGTCTGTTCGCAAAGGAGAAGTAGAATTGAATGAAGTCCTAACACGAGCTGGAGAACTTGAACAGCGAGTTTCTGATCTTATTGAAACTTCACCACTTCCTGCTCGGCCCGATCGAGAAGCAGTTAATCGCTGGCTTGTGAAGGCTTATCGTGAAACGTGGGATGATTGCGCCGATCCCCCATAAATGGTATCTTTACGAAAGTAACATGAGGCCGGACTTCTTTTACATCTAGGGTAACTTTCAATAGTATCGAAAGGAGGTCGAAGGTGAACACGACTGATTTCTTTCACAAAGCCCCATGTTCTCGCTGCGGCAAGGCCGTCCCCTCTATCCCGGAAGGGGCCGGACGGTGAGTGCCCTAACGATCCGGCGATCCTCGTGGCATTACCGACTTTGGAAGTGGCACCACGGGAACACGCCCGAGAACGAACCCCGCGACTTGTGCAGCTATTTCTGGGGGCTCGTGAACATCATCCTGAGTCTCGTCTTTATCCCTTTGGCAGTGGTAGTTTTTGCCGCTTGGATCGTCCTTTTGGCACTTGAGAGCCCGTGGCTGCTGCTCTGGATACCAGCTGTTTTCACCATGGTCGCAGGAGGTGTCGTTCTACTGGCTCTGCTGCTCCTAGCCTACGACCGCTGGGGACCAAAGCCGTCCCCGGAACTTCGTAGCTCGTTTGGGGTCGCCCGCGCATACCTAGCGGCTAAGAAGCAGCGTATCTGTCCACTGGTCGAAGTCGAGCAAGCCGCCACGAACGACGGCGAGGACGCGAGTGAGGCGGAGGTGTGGGAATGAGCGACCGGGCTTCTGAGGTCGTCGCTCGTGGTGATCCAGAGGAGATCCTTCGAATGGCGCTGGGCGCGAGATTCGCCGCCGAGGAGGGACGCTACTGCGAGTGCGTGGAGCCGTCACTGCATGGCCGTGACTTGATGTGCGGCAACTGCCTCCTAGAGAACAGAGCGCAGATCGCATCGCTTGAGAAGGCCATGCGCGAACCACACGCCTTTGAGCCTGATCCGCGCGAGGACTCAGCAGCCGCTCGACTCGGCATGTGCCGTCTTTGCTCGCACTGGTACGAAGATCCACGACATGTAAAGCAAGCCGCCTCTAAGCAAGACGGCGAGGACGAGCCTCCGACGATCGGAAAGGTGTCCTGAGGATCTTGGCCACCGGCGCACTCGTCATCGCTATCGCAAGTTCACAAGGATCGGGCGCGGTCGGAGACGGCACCGGCGTAGCTCAGGCAGGTAGAGCACCGGCCACTGGTCGGTTCAACCATGGCCGGAGGTCGGGGGTTCAAATCCCTTCCGCCGGGCCGTTCTCTATCCCGGGGGCCGCGCTCGACTACACCGCCACCGCAACGCCCTGGCTCACCGAGTCGGGCGGGGAGGCTAACTATGTCGAAGGGAAATCGGAAAGGAGGGAAAGTGTCTTCACAAGAAGCACAGGCAGTAGCACGCGAGGCACTCGTGAAACTGCTGTCGAGCCAGGACGAACACATCCAACTCGGAGCGGCGAGGCTGATCTGCGAGATGGTGTGGAACTCCAAGGAGTAAGCCTGACCCGGCGGGCCTGCGCTGATGCTCGGCGCGGGCTCGCCTACAACTGTGCGGCCGTGTCGGAGCGGTCATCGGAGGCAAGGCAGGTGTCACCTGACGGAGTACACCTGCTGGCGTCAGGCTCTGGTGACCGCTCTGAGACGTGCCGCGCAGCGCGCAAGGCTCTGGCGTTTTACCGCGCCGCCTACCGAGGCTGGCGCGCCAAGATGGGGGCAGGCCAGCACTTAGGCCGAACGTATGATGCAACGAATAGGGGTGTCGGGTTTGCTGTCCGGCATCGGGCCTGTCCCCGCATTCGCTATCTCGCCGCACGCTGGAAAGCCAACGCGCACGCGGCGCGGCTTAGGTACGAGCGCTGGTACCGCTACCACTACGCCTGGCGCGAGTGGTTGCCGGACAAGTGGCAGCGGCTCGGGGCCTGCGAGACGGGATACGGAAAGCGGCCGGGGAACTGGCGCTGGAACTCCGGCACCTACCAAGGCGCGTTCGGCTTCTACTACGGCTCCTGGGATGCGTTCGTCCCGCTCGCCGCGCGTAAGGCTCGGCCGTATCCCTCGGAAGCCTACGAGGCCACGCCGCGTCAGCAATATGAGGTCGCGCTCGCGATCTGGCGACGGTACGGCTTCTCAGGCTGGGGGTGTCGGGGCGCATGATCCCCCGCCCCATCCTGCGACAACTACCAGAGGGCGCACCGTCATGGCCGGGGCCTCACGACGACCTGCGAGGCGAGTGCCGTGAACGTGGCATCGACCTCGACCACGTCACCGATCACGCTCTCGGCTACGTCTTGGCCGCCGTCGAGGGAGACGTACAACTCGCGGCCGATGCGCTTGAGATGAACCCGCGCGCTCCCTGGGTTGAGGAGTTCGCAGGCGTACATGGACGCGGGCTGTGATCCCCCGCCCCATCCTGCACGAGCTGGGCTTCCTCGTCACCTTCATGGGCTGGCTCGCGTTAGCCATATTCGGTCATGCGATGGTTGCGACAATCGCGATCCTCGTGGCGGTTGGGTACGCGGCATGGTGGGTGGCGCGATGACTGCCCTCTTCGCCCAGAAGATGAAGTCCATTCCCGGCCTTGATGCTGGTATCGCGCAGTACGTCGAGATCCTCCGTCGTTACGGCGTCGAGACCTACCAATCCTGCGAGGGATGGGGTGATCTGACACAGCACGGCGATGAACATTCCTTCCCCGAGCCGACGATTCAGTTTCACGGTGGGCCTGAAGGCGGCGCCTACGCCTACGCGATCGCCCGCGTCTTCGGCCTACCGGTGAAGGAGATTCGCCGCTGCTGGGACGAGCAGGACGGCGAACTCACGGGTCCGCACTGGGAGATCGTCTTCTGGCGAAAGGCCACGGATGAGCGCGTGAATGTTCAAAGTCTCGCTGAGATCGAGGCACTCGCATGACCTTCGTTAGCGTCACGGCGCTCTATACCGGGTGGTGGGTGGTGCGATGAGACGACGGCTACGTCGATTTCGGTGGTGGATTGTTCCGTATCGTGTTCAGGATGGTATGAGTGTGCGCCGACAACAGTGGTGGGAATGGCTCGGTAGGCGGTGGCTCGCCCGATATATCGAGGAAGAAGCCGCGTACCAAGACCGGAAAGGTCGTTACGAGAAATGGAAGGCCGAGCGGTGACCGTGGCGGCGCTCTATGCCGGGTGGTGGGTGGTGCGGTGATGACCGGGGCTCAGATGATCGCCAGAGAACGTACTCGCCAGCATCGGCAAGAGGGCTGGACGGCCAAGCACGACAACGGTCACGTTCATCACGAGCTTGTCCGCGCCGCCGTCTGCTATGCGCTTCCCGAGCAGGTGCGCGAACAGAGGGTCCTGACCCAAACCCTGTTCTGGCATCTATGGCCTTGGGGATCGCGCTACTGGAAGCCGACTCCTGATGATCGCATCCGCGAGCTGGTCAAGGCGGGCGCGCTCATCGCCGCCGAGATCGACCGGCTTCACCGTCTCATCGCCCCGCCCCCTGAATCCGAGGAAGGTGGGGAGCGGTGAGTGAGCAAGAGGCTCTCGGCATGAGCAGTGGATGGACGAAGGGCGAGTACGTTGGTTTTCTGCCATTTGCGGCTGCGAATGTGCTGGTAGCAACAGGTCGCTATCAGTTTTGGCAGGCGAGCTTCTGGGGCTACACGGTAAAGCGAGTTTCTAAGCCCGAGGAAGATGGGGAGCAGTGAACGGGCTAAGGACTCTCGCGTATCGAATTCTGGCTGATCGTTATGCCACGCCTGCGGCGGCGATAGCAGCGGCGCAACTGATCATTCTCGACGACACCCTGATCGACGTGACGCGGGCGGCGGAGCGCGCAGTCACATATCGCGACACGCGTGGCCTTGGTGGCTTAGCGAACCTGCCAGAGGATGCTCTCGATGATCTTGCAGAAGTTCTCGCCCCGTTCCTTGAGGAAGGTGGGGAGCGGTGAGCGCTGAGGACGTGCGGATCGTGCGGGAGGGACTGGATCGCCTTTTCAAGGCCAGCGGAGCACCGCTTGAATGGAAGATTGAGAGCGTAGATGCCCTCGACCGCCTCGCCGCCCGCTTGCAGGAGGCTGAGCGGGAGCGGGACGACGCGGAGCAATCGTGGTCGATGTATGCAAAGGAGGCCGAAGACGCGAATACTCGCGCCGAAGCCCGCCTCGCGGAGGAGGAGAAACGGGCAACTGAGAACGGCCGACTCGCACAGACTCATTGGGATCGTGCCGAAGCCGCCAAAGCCCGCCTCGCACGGCTGGAAAGAGCGTTGAGAATAGCGCGGCCGGTGGTGGAAAAGATGGCACAGGAGCGCGATTGGGATACAGACCTTGAGTGTTCGGTTCTAGCTTGGCCGGACATGCTACATCGGCTAGTAGTTATAGACGCCGCCCTCGCCAGCCAGTGAGGAAGGAGGGGAACGGTGAGAATGATTCAGGACTCTAACGACGAGTACGAGTACATGAGCGATACGGCAGAGAGCCGATGGGGAGCTGAGGACGTGCGGCCCTTGGCTGGGGCTGAATATGTCGGCAGGCGGTTTCCGTTCGCGGAGCGAGTAGAAATGTTCGTCGTTCGCGTCAATCATCCAAATGGACCGTGGGAGGCCATCTACTGCCACACAGAGGCTCAAGCTCAAGAAATCGCCCGGATCGAAGCCCGCCTTGCGCGGCTGGAGCTTGCATTGGACACGATTGCTCGCGGTGAATATGCCGACTTCGCCGAGAACGTCGCCAGGGACGCCCTCGCCGCCACCGAGGAAGGGGCAGAGAGATGACTCCCGACGAACTGCGCGCGCTCGCAGACGAATGGGAGAGGCTTGGCATCCCTGACGACGAGTTGCCGATTGCGCTCGCGCGGCTGTGCGCGGAGATGGGGGAAGCGCTGGAGATTGCGGAGACAATCGCGATGACCTCGGCGCAAGGCTGGGAGTTACCGCGTGATGTTGTCACGGCCCTGAAGCGTGTGGAACGTGACAGCCGCGCCGCCCTCGCCAAGCTCGCGAAACTGGAGGCACCGAAATGAGTGGCATCGCTGTCTATTCGGAATGGCTCGGCAACTGGGGGGCGCACCGCGCCCGCGACTTGCACGCAGAGGGCACGATCAACGCGGTCTATGCGCTGGTCTGGCCGCCGAATGCTGCTGCGAAGGCGAACGCCGCCGCCTGGGAAATGTGGCGCGCGATCTACCCCGGCCCGCTGTGGGCGTGGATGAACTGCTCGAAAGACCAGGCGGAGGACGCCTTTCAGCTTGCCGCGCTCGACGCCGCGCTCAAGCCGGACGGCTGGCTGCTCGACATCGAGGGTGAGTGGACGAAAGGTGCCAAGCTGGACACTATCGTCAGGGCTGCGAAGGCGACGGGAAAGCCCGTGAGGGCTTCCCTGGCTGGCGCCTCGGCCTCGCACGTTGAGTACGACTATCGGCGCCTGGACGCGGCCGTCGAGTGGCAAGCCTACGCCGACTCGGGCGAAGGTCCGGATCCTGAGACGGCGGTGCGCGAACTGTACGAGTCGAGCTTCGTGATTCCGGGGTGGGAGTACCGGAGCTGGGTGAGACTGCCGGAGCAGAAGCGGGCTGTTTACGGCTGGGGCAAGATAGGCAGCGTTGATGGCGCAGCCGCCTGGTTTGATTCTTACCGTCGACCAAACGAAAGAGACGCTTACTTCATCGTGAGCGCGCGCGAATGGGGCTTCACCGTCAAGGATCATGTTCTGTGGCCGACTGAAGTATCCGAGCCACCGCTCGGCCGCCTCCTCGGCCGCGCCCGCTACTCCAAGATCAGGGTTGCGCTCATCGTCTCCGAGGAGATCGAGCAGCGCCGGACACTCGCGGAGTGGACAGCCTACGCGGCCTCGGCGCGGATGCCGGGGATGGCGAAGCGACCAATCAGTGTGTACCTGGCGGAGCGGGCGAGCGATGACGTGCTGCGGGCGGTGGCGAAGGGAGCGGGATGATGTACGACACCCGACATCAACAACCGCGAGTGGCGTTCCCATTAACTGAACAATTTCATGGGAACGCGATGGTCTTTCGATTGAGGACTCGGAGATTCCCAAAATGCTCAAACGGTTCCTCGGGACGTGAGTTGCTCGTCTTCGAGGGTGAGGCGGCGAAGATTCAGGAGATAAAGGGAACGCTGCGCAAGCATCGCAAGTTTCAAAGATCGCCGCTGCCGAGTGCTGACTTATGGAAGAATGCGGCGGAGCGAACGGCTGCGTGGCGCGATCGTCGAAGGGAGGAAAGGGTTGATCAGATTTCGCAAGAGGCGTAACGGCCGCGTTCGCACTGACGTCGTGATCAAGCGGTTCACCCAGAGCGAGCAGGACGACATCCTTAGGGATGCTCTGAGGCGCGAGCGAGAGGTCTTCCAGCTCACCGCTGGCCAGCGCAAGACCTTGCGCACTGGGAGCTAAGTCACCCGCCATGACGGAGGTCTGCAAGCGCGCGAGCTGCTTTCTGTCCTCATCGAGTTCGAGAATGGAGACAGAACTGTGACTTCTATTCGTGCCTTGCGATCAGCGAAGAAACAGGAACAACTTTCAATATGACCTTCATACCACTTGAGCAGCGCAAACAAGAGCGCGAGTTTTACGACTCACAACCTATGCGAAGTACATGTCTTTTCTGTGAATGGTCTATTGAGGGGAGGGCAAATGAAGTGCGTAATCAAGCACTTGCCCATCGACAAGAAAAACATTCGGAGACGTTTAAGAGACGTCGATCTTTTCGAAGCCGTCGTGCTCTGAGTACGTTTCGTTATGTGGAAATGGATAATGAGGAGCGCGATGAGGTAGAGCAGGAGCGGAGACGACGTGCATACCTCATTGGGATCGAAATTGACGAATGATTCCATTTCTTCAAGATGCAGATTGCATTATCTACTGTGGTGACGTCGAAGAAGTGTTGCATGAGCTTTCTGCTGAGAGCGTTGATTGTGTTGTAACCAGTCCACCCTTCTGGAATCTTCGGGATTATGGAACCGCCAAATGGGAAAGCGGAGATTCTCAGTGTGATCATATCGAGAGAGAGATTCGCACTGGACTAGGATTAGCTGAATGGAGTGCTGAGAACGCAAGAGGTGGAGCCCATAAGGCAGGCTCTGTTGATCGTATTGCTTACCGCTCTAAATGTGATAAATGCGGTGCAGTTCGTATTGATCAACAATTAGGACTTGAATCTACGCCGGAAGAATATGTAGAGCGGCTAGTTAGGATCTTTCGAGAGGTACGGAGAGTTCTTGCTCCGCATGGGACGGTTTGGCTGAATCTAGGAGATTCCTACGCTGCGAATCGTTCTTATCAAGTCAGTGATTCTAAACATCCTTCTCATGACTTTGTAGATTCGAACAAGGCAAAAACGCCCTCTGGGATGAAACCAAAGGATTTGATAGGTATTCCTTGGATGGTTGCTTTTGCATTACGAGCTGATGGCTGGTACTTAAGAAGTGACATTGTGTGGTCTAAAAGTAATCCGATGCCTGAAAGTGTTACTGATCGTCCAACTAAAGCCCATGAGTATATTTTTTTGCTTTCAAAATCACCGCGCTATTATTTTGATCAAGAAGCCGTCCGTGAACCTGCCGAATGGAATCGCTGGGGGGATCAGACCGTTCCGAAATATGAAGGGACGCAAACCTCTACGGGTTGGATCAAACCAAAGACGAAAACTGAACTGTTAAACAGGAATCGCCAAAGCTATCCATCTGGTCAAACAGGTGGGAACACACTCAAAAATCATGTTAAAGGGAGTTCAGGAGGTATGCCTATTAATCCAGCGGGCCGCAACATTCGTTCAGTTTGGGAAATGGAGCAGACGGGGCGCGCTGCATGGTCGAAGTACACACTGAACGACGCCTACTTTTCATCCATCGAGACTGAGGAGCAGGCGTACTGGCTCGGCTTCCTCTACGCCGATGCCCACGTCGGGGTTCGACACGTTGACCTCCAACTCTCGGACAAAGACCGAGAGCACATCCTTCACTTCCGCGACACGCTCGGCTCGTCTTATGAGCCAAAGGACACGGGAGACGGGCGCATTCGTGTGGTCCTCTCGTCCAAGCGCATGGCCGAGGATCTCCTAGCGTTCGGTATCAAGACGCAGATGCTGATTCCCGACATGCCAGACGATCTCGTTCGTCACTTCGTACGCGGACTGTTTGACGGTGACGGAAGCGCGTGGAAATACCTGCCGTCAGGCCGAACCAAGTGGCGTTACGGAGCGCAGTTCCTCGGCACCGAAAGGATGCTCACCGCAATTCGAGACATTCTCAGACTGAAGGCGAAGCCGAAATTCGAACGCGGCATCTACCGCATCTCCATTGCGTCAGCGGCTGAACTGGCGCAGCTGTACGAGTACCTCTACGACGGGGCGACTGTCTATCTTAAACGTAAGCGCCGGGAGTTCCCGCAAGCGCAGCACGTCGCCTCTGACGTGTGGTCTATTGCTACTCAACCCTATGCTGAAAGCCATTTCGCTGTATTTCCTGAAGAAATACCACGACGAGCGATTCTAGCAGGTTGTCCTGAGCAGGTATGTCGTACCTGTGGTAAGCCAAGAGAACGGGTAGTTGAGCGTGAAATACCTATTGATCCAGGTCGTGGTGAAAGCAAACTTCGTGATGCTTCTGGTCTTTCAGCAAGGGCTTCCAGCACAGCAAAGCGTCAGCTAGGCGGGAACTATCAAAAACAACTTGATAAGAATCTTCGCACTTCTACTTGGACTGACTGTGGACATGAGGATTTCAGATCAGGCATTGTGCTCGATCCATTTATGGGCTCAGGAACCGTAGCCTTCGTCGCTCGCAATCTACTCCGTCATTCAATTGGAATTGAGCTAAATGAGGACTATTGCCATCTGGCGGCTAAACGTCTGCAGCAACTCTCATTACTTGTATGAAGCTCGTCTGCTCCGACTGCGGCCGCGAGATGTTTAAGAAGGACATCGGGCGAGAGCATCATGACGCACGGACGGGCGAAACGACATACCGCTGCCGCACCTGCGCCGAGGCCCGCGTGGCGGCCCTGATCGAGCGGACGAAGAATACATTGGGGATTTTCTCATGAAAGTAATAGCCGCCCTCATCTTTGTTCCTGGCTTCGCAGTAGGTGTGGTGGCTGGTATATCAGCGACTCTTGATCTCCCATTCTGGCTGCATCTCATTCTCGTGGAAATTACCTTCATAGTCATATTCAGCATCGTCTGGCTTGAAGCTAAGTGGATACATGAGCGCAATCAAGCTCGCGCCGAACTTAATGCCCTCGGACTTCTCCCGAAAAGCTGAGAGCCCTTCCGGGCTCTCTTCGCGATCCTCCTTACAGATCAGCCCGAGCTACGCGCGGTTCACTCGTTCCGATCCTCCAAACCCACCGTTGACATTCGGCAGGCGGGGAGCGTCACACCCCAGCTTACATATCGCGAACAGAAAAACTCTAGCGTACATGCCCTCAGACTTCAAGTTCTGGGCTAGGTCCGACCTCGTGAGGCAGTATAGTTACAGAAGATAATGTCGAAGATAGCTGAGGCCCTATGTCCAAACTGATCTTGAATGAAGAACTTCCTCTCGATCTAAGAGAAGCTCTAGAACGGGATGCGGCAGAAGATGACATCACCATCAATGACGCTGCTACTCGTGTTCTAGCCAAGAACTATGAAGTGAAGTGGGAACCGTCTGGGTTTCGATACCGTCCTGTAGCTGCCCGCTTCAAACTCCGCGTCCCAACAGTTCTTCACCGTGAGATTCGAATGGATGCTGCCAACAGACTGGCGACAGTCCGTGGTGTAGTCTTGAGTGTGCTTGCGGAGCATTACGGGGCAGTCAGCATAGATCCGCATCGTCGTTCTCGAAAGGAAGTGGCATGAGCGAGCGAGAAGCAACTATCGAACGTCTGCGAGAGAAGGTTGCAGGAGCAGATGAGACAGAGCAAGAAGAAGTAGACTTGGATGAATCTTTGGTCATCGAAAAAACAGAAGAAAAAGAGACCAAGCGCTCATCCACCCGTGAATATGTTGTTCTCGGCACTTGGAAGGAAATTGCTCGTATCGAAGCTGGGAGTGCCGAAGCAGCTCTAAAAGTTTTGGGTAAGGGAGACGGTGAATACGCAGTTGTCCCTGCCCGCAACTGGACTCCGTTTACAGTTAAAACTGAGACGGCGACAGTCGTTCATATCGATCGTCAGTAAATATACTCGCTTCGAATTCAGTGAGAGAATTCCCTGCCGAGGTTGAGGACCTAGCGCCTGCTTCGCAGGAGCTTCTACAAGCGCTCCCAAAATCGCAAGAGAAAGCAGCTATCGAGCTATTGCGAGCGCTCGAAGAAGCAGGAGCAATGACACCTACCTCACTCATGCTCACTGACCCAGAGATGCCTTGGGAACGTTACGAGGCTCTCTGCTTTTTTCTAGGACGAATAAATCGTTCGTGCAGTTTTTGGATTGGCGATCTTCTCGTCTATGGAGAAGAAACCTTTGGGCACTATGTTTATCAAGCTGCTGAAGCGACAGGTTTAGCACCACAAACTTTGGCAAACAGAGCGAGTGTTTGCCGACACATTCCTCCGAACCGAAGACGCTCTTCTCTGCCATTTGGAGTTCATGCTGAAGTTGCCTATCTCGACCCCCAAGAGCGAGATCGTTGGCTCGATCGCGCTGAGCTAGGTGATTGGACGCGCGCCAAATTGCGGGAGGAGATGCGTGATGTTCGGGGGATCGAACCGGGTTCGATGGGCGATCTGGCTGTAACGAGCAAGAGCGAGGTTATGCCTCGTGAGGAACACCTTTTAGGGGTGCCTGCCGCGAAGATGGACTTCCTCGGTGAACTCGTGTCGGGTCCGGTTCAACTACAAGAAACAGCTACTCAAATTACCGTGGCTCTGGGTTGGGTGCCAGAAGAGCACAGACCTATCATTGTTAAGCATCTCCGTCCTGAAATAAGGACGCGAGTGCAGGAACTACTGGACGAAGATTTCTATTAAAGGTAGAGGCATGACCTCCGGCGGTATGTGTATGATTGTTCATGTGAAAGCCAATGGCGATCAAGTCGTATACACACCGCTCTTGGCGAGAGCTTCCGCGCGAAGGCGAATGCGCTCTCGTTGATCTTATCGGCGGCGAATGCCGGGGTGCTCTTGGCTGGCATCATATTCATCCTCTTTCTGAGGACGGCAATGACGAAGACGGTTTGCTGCTTGCCTGTCAACGCCATCATCAATTGCTTCATGGTGCTCGCAGGCGCGCTCTACCACAATGGAGACGGTGTCGGCATACGCATCGGACCCGCGAGTCACGGCTGCTCTGTGAGCGTCGTCTAAACACAGGCTAGTTTCTCAAAGTTTTGAGATTTTAGTTTGCGTTGTATTGAAAATCTTTGGTATACTTCTAATACCCCCAAAGAAAGGAGCCAGCAATGGCCAAGAAGGAAGTATTCGTCTCCGACCTGTCTGGCGAGGCGATCGATGGTGCGGCTGCTCAGGTGACGATTCGTCTCACCTCCAAGCCGCGCTCTGTGTTCGTGCTCGACGCCAAGGAAGAGGAAGTGGGAATGCTCCTCTCTAAGGCAACCGAGCGTACTCGGCGTGGTCGCAAGCCCAAGGCCGTCGCCGCTGCCTGAGAATCATCTGGGACCTCGGCTCTGTAGTAGCGAGTTGATCGCCGCGAACTGGGCCTGTGTGTAAACGACCCGGCTAAGCGGGCGTCCCAGTCTCAAGCCTGTTAGAGTGCCGCCCATGACGGGCGAAGAACTCGTCGTACCTGTTACCGGAGAGATTGTTGATCTCTCAAATGAGACGCAATGTGCCCAGGCGCTCGCAGCACTTCGGGATGCTGAATCTCAGATTCGAGAGATTAAAGCGGTGTTGACTGCCGCTATCGTTGAGCGGGCAAAACTGCTTGGGACTCAGACACTTACTCTTGAAAATGGAATGAAGGCAGTTCTCAAGGGCGGCACTGAAACGATATATGACGCTACTGAGATCGAAAGACAACTTCGCGTACTCGGAATGCCAGAAGAACGAATTCGAGAAATCGTGATCGAGGAGGTATCTTACAAGGTATCAGCGAAGGAGGCAAAACGAGCAGCGGCAGCGAATGATGAATACGCAGCCGTAGTTAATAGTGCGAAACAAACAATCGAAAAGCCGCTCTATATCTCTATTCAACGGCGATGAGAGTAATCGTAACTGGAAGTCGTGGTTGGGGAGATCGCGAGCGAATTGCTGAGCGTCTATGTGATCTTCCTGGCGATACTGTTATCGTTCATGGTGCTGCGCGTGGAGTTGATCGTATTGCCCATCAGGAAGCACAGAAAGCTGGATTCTTACTAGAACCGCATCCTGCTGATTGGGACCGTTATGGGAAACGTGCTGGCTTTATCCGTAACGAAGAGATGGCGAATCTGGGCGCCGACCTCTGTATTGCGTTTTGGGATGGACGAAGTAGAGGTACTTTGGACATGATGGAGCGATGTGCGGAACATAGTATTCCTATCGAAGTTCAACACAAGGATTTCCCGAACCGTCCGCAAAGAGAAGTATTTTCGACATAGTCGATTTGGATTCTCAAAGGTTTGAGAATCAGAAGGAGGGCAGACCATAAGGAACCCACGCCGTAACGTGCTCGTGATCCGATCAACTAAGAACGTCCCGGAACGGAGCACGCCATCCGACGTAGGAGGCGAGTTTGAGATTCATTTTCCTGTTAGTCGCGACAATTGTCGTCGCTGTTCTCTCAATCTCAGCGACAGTTGCGACGAAACCCCCTCTGGCGGCAGGTGCGAACGAAGACCGCCATCAAAATAAAGCTATCGAATGTCGCTCTGCAACTAGAGCTATTGCTTACTATCAGCAACGGTATTCTTACTGGAGAAAGTTGCAGGGAATATCAACAGAATTACGAACAGTTCCTTTTCGTGGGTGTAACTATCAGCGTTGGCGAGCCAAACTTTGGCAAGAGAGAGCTAGACAAGCACGTAATTCCTATCAGAGATATCTTCATGCCCACTTCACCCTCCAAGAGCGTGAAACATGGCGAGAGGCCGTTCAGGAGACCCAGAAAGCGTTTCCAAGAACCAATGCTTGGTTACTCTCATGTTCTGACTCAGAAGGAGGCTGGGGCCGCTGGGTTGCAAATGGAGATGGCTCTGGAGCAGGTGGCTGGATGCAATTTCTCGAATCAACATTTTGGAGGATGTTTAGAGCCTCTGAGATTCATCTAAAAGCTCGTGGTTTTCATCTGTCAGCGTCGGCGGCTTCATGGTATTCACCTCTCGGACAAGCTGTTGCTGGGGCCTGGGGTGTAACTCACGGGCGACAGCATGAATGGTATGGATCGGGTTGTTAGCTTATTTTCTTTTTGGAAGAAGTTTTACCGCTAGCGGTAGTCCAAATCCCAAACCGCGAGAGCGCATTCGAGATTCAAAGCTCTTGGCTCAGCTTCATCTTCTTTGGCGAGAATGTGCTCTTTGTCATACAACAGGGCAACTCTCTCTTCATCATCTCTCCAAGCACCCAAGAGACGATGTGGAGGCCAATCTTGTCATGCTCTGCGGTTCAGGAACTACCGGTTGCCATGGGCTCATCGAGGCTAGAGACTCCGACAAGCTCCGAGAACTCGGAACCTATGTGTTGCAAGCACGAGGAGACATCATCGTCTACCTCTATGAGCAACTAGGAGCAGTTGCTGCCCAAGAATGGATGAAACGACACTTCCTCATCGAATAGACGGAGCACGAGCGACCTCCTAAAATAAGATGGCCCGAGGGGGCGGGCCATCTTAGGGGAGAGGGGGAAGTGCGTCTCGCCAAACAAGTCTACGCTACAAACTCGTCGATTTCAAGACCTCCAAGAACTTGAATAAGCCCCAGACCCGAGTGTACGCCTCGGGTAGAGAGATTTCTACCTGCCTAGCCAGTCTTTCCCCACGGAATCGCTGGCTCGAACCAAGAGGCTATGAACGCGAGCACGGCGTTCACGGCCAACATGATGCCCGCGAGTTGATCGTCGGTCAGGTTAATGACTCCACCCAGCACAAGAGCGCCGAGCACGGCCTGTACCGCCGCTGCGAGAAGAGCGAGTTTGGTCATCTCAATCACCTCCTCTCATTGGATCGGAGATCAAGTATCATCATGGGCTCCGCTCAAGCCCTTTCCATTCACACGCTTCCGGATCCACACGATTTGAACGAGAATAACGACGAAGGGGATGGCAAGCATCCCATTCACGATCCGTCCTTGCTCCTGATCGAGCAAACTGAGGAAGACAACCATCCGCACGACCGCTGCTAGTAAGAGATAGATAGCGACACAGACAAGCGCTTCCCGCCCGAAGCTCGTGAGGCGTTGTACGCTCCGGGCTACGTCCAAAAGACCGAGCGCGAGAACCACGATTCCGAAGGTGCCCACGAGCTGAAACGCCTGACTCGTAGTCATCGTGTCCCAATCCAAATCATCGCCACAATCCCAATGAGAGTGAGGGTGATGGGGACACCCCAACGCAGAGCGGCGATGGCAAAGTCCTGAACAGTCTTTCCGCGTTCGAGAGCGGGAATGCGCCCTACATGCGTACCTGGCCCAACTTGAAATTCACGCTCGATCGCACCAACACGACGCTCAAACTCCTCGCGGCTGACAATCCCCTTCCCACTGACATCGGTCACATGATCCCCTCATAGACGAGTTCGGACATCTTATCGATAGGCAAAAAAATCTTGGATAGGAGGCTGTGGATAATGTCATCCATCTATTGAATCGTAGAGAACGTTCCGGTCTCCTCTTCTAAAAGCGAGACCACTCCAATTCCAATAACCATGCGGTTGAAGTTCTTTACCTTTGGCGGTAAGAATAGGATCGTATTTATAGCCAATAGACTTCAGCACCTCAATCCAGTATTCATCTGGCTGACAGTGAACATGATGATGTCCACCTTGTCCTGGCTGTGCATGGGTCATCAAAATCATCTCTGCGCAAGAGAACGTTGAGAGATAATTAGACATGAATCTCTCTTCAACGTGTTCTACGAATTCACAGCACCAACAGAGATCAAACTTTCGGTTTGGTATGAATGATCCAACCGTATAATCATGTTCCACAATCCAAGAATCTCTCTGTGGTATTCCTTCTACACCAAGTACATCACAGCCGAGATCATGAAAGAAACGAAGTGCTTTCCCACTTCCGCAACCTACGTCGATTACCGAATGGATCTTATACTTCTCGATTACCCATCTCCAGAAATCAGGAAAATAACTTCCAGGATCTCCATCTGGGAAATAACCACCCAGCCATGGCCGTTCAGAGTCTACAACCATTCCATATTCATTCAACTCAAACATGAGTCTGAAAGACACCGTAGTAGCAGCGACCATGCGCACCATTTTCATCTACATGAGCCACGAATCCAAAACTGTCAAGCCATTTATCGAGTTTCACTTTGTCCAGGCGATGAGGATGTCCTGGATAGGGATCTATCTCAATCCATTCAAAGATGCGAATGATTTTGGCGTCCCTTCTCGCATTAGTGATTATCTTCTCGGGATCGCGAACATGCTGGAGAACGTTGTAAATCCATGCCTCATCGTAATGCCCATGTGGTTCTCCTGGCTCTCCCATATCTTCGTAAGAATAAGGCCAATACTGAATGCCACATTCCTTATAGCGAGCCATTACCCAATCTGGATACGGAGCAGGATCAACAACACATGATTTGCTATTTAGATTCACACATTTTAGAAGCAGCGAGACAGGGCCGCCACCAACATCGATTACTGAGCGCCCGTTCAGATCGAAAAAAGGCGGATGCCCACCAGACCAATCTGCACGTAGACCCATGCGAGCTGCATAGACAAGTTGCTTCTGCTCTTCGCGGAATGTGTTTCGGCAGTCCTGCCAAAACTCTAACTCATATGCGATAGTGTCAGAAACTGTAATATCCATCATCCCAAAGCGAATCCAGACTATCGAACCAGCAGGTAAACATTGGCCCTACTGCTTCTAGTGAATAATGTTTCAGTGCATATTCACGGATTTGCTTACGATTAAACGAAGATAAATTATGGACTGCTTCAACACCCTGTTTAAGCGTGTGAAAGCGTGCTCCCACTTCTGATGTGACGATTTCGGTAAACGAACCCCAGTCACTCGCAATAACGGGGCAACCACTGAGCATTGCTTCAACGGCCACTCCTCCGAAAGGCTCGACGTAGATTGTGGGCACGATGATCGCTGCTGCATTCGCCATGAGATCTGCACGCTCTGCGAAACCAACCGTACCCATATACTCCACGTCTCCCTCAAGTGTTATTTCTGGCGCCACGATCTTGCCCTTTGACCACTCAGTTGCTCCTGGACCTGCAACCTTAAGCGGCATACCCGCCCGTTCAGCGATGAGAGCAGCGATGTGCGGCCCCTTGCGTTGCACAATGCGTCCTATATAGAGGAGATAATCCGCCCTTGGCCTACGCGCCATCTTGAACTGCCGCACATCGAAGAAATTGGGAATGACTGCATCAAAGGCACGCCCATTCACGATCTTACGATCGCCGTAGACATGATGCATCCAGGCGTAACTCTCGAAAGCACAGAATGGCGAGAAGATTCCGAAGTATCCGACACCCCATTCCACCGTAATCGGATTGTTGTATTTTGATCCGGCGACTGCTTGCGCAATCGGTTCTTGCGCCCAACCTCCGATTAGGCATAAAAAATGATTACGCCTGTCTTTCGGCAGGCGCTGTCGAATGGCATCGGTGGCACGAGTATTAGCTTCGAACCAATAAGGCTGCGAAGCATCCCATAGAAATGGGGTAAGTACTGTATCGAAGCCACCACCGAAGCCCCAACGCTCACGATCAGCTTCAGTCGTGATAACGACATGTTCATCAGGCTTGCAGCTGATTTCATCTGGACCATATAGGATTACTTTGCAGCCCTGGGCTTGCATCATAGGTACGAACTTGCTGCACTTCTGACTATAAGCGCAAGTCGCATCACGTTCAGTAAGCGTTGTATGGGGTAAGGCAACGACGTGGAGAACTCTTTCAGTCATTGCTCACCAAGTAGTGCTCTGGACGCTACTCCATGACGCTGCGCATAACGCCAGTTCATACTTACGATGGGCGAGATACCGAACAGCGATACCACATCACAGAGATTTCTCATACCATTGGAGGTCCCTGCGCCCGGATATTTGAAAGCACCAAAGGAGCCCCCTACATGCAGATCGCGCCGATTTTTGGTAATTGAAAGCGTCTGCGGATAGCCTTCATGGAAGGCAGCTGTATATTCGATGCTGCCATCGCTGTTACAGAAGGAGACTCCTATCCCAGCTCCGCTGTTATTGGGATCCCAACCTTCTTCGATCTGATCGTTCCCATAGCCAAGCAGACCAACTGGTTGAGCTTCTGTAGCCACTTCTTTATCGTTAGCCGTCGGATCAAAGAGAAACCGGCCTATGTCTGCTTCTCCGATCGCAAGCCAATGGAAATAACGCGTCTGGCTATCCGCGCTACTCCAGTTGAGAAGAAAGCCGTCATTTTCCATTGAAAGAAGCGATGCCTGTGCATCAATACCGCGTCCTACACCAAAGCTCGAAGTAGAGCTATGTGCGAAAGTCACGATTTTGCCAGTGTCATTGCGGGCACTCAGAAACGGCGCACCCTTTCGAGCCCCACTCCAGATTGAATATTGCTCGCTTGCATCTCCTGCACCTACACCGATCCACTGATGATCTTGAAGAAGTAGTCCACCAGGGCCATTAGCGATGAGCACAGCCTTGGGTCGGAAACCGACACCTGTTATCGCCTGATTTCCGGTTACAGTCGGCGCCTGTGTAGTTCCTACCTTGTAGCCGCCGCCATTACGAGCTGCTAAATAGATACAGCGGATCGTCGAGCTAGGCGCTTGATCAATATTCAGAGTAAAACCGTCAGCATCAAAGGAATTGAGGGAGGCACGAAAGCTCTCCTGCGGGTAATAGCGATAGCTACCGCCTACGTAGGCGATGACACGATCGTCTCGCCAGTAGGAATGGCGATCCGCATTCCAGGTGAAGTTGTTGTATTCACCAGTACAACTCCCGGCCCATTGATCACTACCTGCCGCGAAGCCGAGATGAAAGGCTGCGCCGTACTGATTGGGTATCGAAGAAGGCAGGACGACGCCGATGATTCCGACGAGACTCGGAAGAAAACCGACACCTGTGATTGCTTGTAGTCCGGTCGTCGTGTTCAGATTGAAGGTCCCGACCGCGACCTCTTGATCGGGATCAGTCAGCGCCAAAAAATGGCGCCGCGAAGTATCTCTTGCGCCGCTGATCTTATCGTAGAGAAATCCGAATTGGGCCATCAGTTACGGAAATGTGCTACCTGTGGAATAAAGACAACAACCTCTAACACGATTGCCTCGACTACAAGCTGGCTCAATCGTCCTTTGGCACTTGTCGGAGCAACGACAGTCTCGACTGGCTCCTGACTAAGACGGCCCTTGGCACTCGTTGGGGCAACAATGCTCTCAACTGGTTCTTGACTGATACGTCCTTTGGCATCGGTGGGAGCAAGGACGCCCTCGACAGGCAGTTGTGAGATGCGATCATTCGCCATAGTTTAAGCTGTAATCTTTACGCCGAATTCAGCACTATTTACATCACTGATTGCCCAGGCGCCCCCGCCAGGCTTTGTCTCCCGGATATCCGGATAATATGTATATGAGGTCGAGAGCGTCTTATCGGCGCTGTCCACCTCGGTAGCCGAGACTCGTGCGACGCTGACAATGGAGCGCACGCCCGCATCCGTCTTGCGCGCATAGGGAAGAATCTGCACTCCGTATACCGTGCCCGTAGTTGGGGTCAGGTTGCCGAAGGCATAGGTATCTTTGTCACCGATGTCCGAAGACTCGACGTAGTCGGTATCTCCGTTCGGAGCCGATTCGTCCACAAGCAGGTAGTTGTCTACCTGGTTACCGTCTGAGCCATCGAGCTGGCTGGAGTTCCCGTTCCCGCTCGGAAGAATCGCCTCGACGCGAACGTCGCCGAGGAAGTCGTTAGTCGGCGCGCCGCCCGTGCCGTCGCAGACGTAGAGATCGTCAAAGTCCCACGAGACTCCTAGAGCCGGGCCGGTTGGGCCGATCCTAACCTGGTCTGCGGTGGCGTTGGCCGTATTCTTGGTATCGATGCTGGACAGGTTGAGGTCGGTAACGCCGTTAACCTTGGTGACGATGACGCCGGAGGCGTCGCTGATCGTCGCCTTGATCTCGATGTAGTAGAAGGCGCTGAGCGAGAGCACAATCGTCCCGAGACCGAGGCTCGTGCCGTTCCTGGTGGCGCGGAGCTTTCCGTCCGAGGTCACTCTCAGATCGACCTGTGTCGTACCGGCGTCAAGAAGATTGATGATGGCGGTGTCGTTACCAGTAGTAGGGTACGCCGACATCCGAAACGCCACGCCCACGAACCAGGTCGCCTGGCTGTCCAGGAACTTCGTGAGTATCTGGGTCGCCAGGTTGGTCGCCCGGAAGCTGGCGGTACCGTTTCTCCCGTTCCCGGCGGAGATCGTAGCGGAGGTCTGTGCGTTCCACTTCGAGAGAACGTCGGCGGTGACGTAGTGGTCAAACGAGTCGATGAATCTCAGAGCCATCTAATCTCCTTTAAGGCGGCGGAAGTTCAAAGGTAAGAACCACACCGAGTCCTTTGGCTCCCGTCCCCGCAGTATCGACATCAATCGCAATGCGATCACCGACTGCTACGTCGTCATTAGCGGTATCGATTACGGGCGGGGTTGCAGCCGTATAGGACGTAAACTCATTGGCGTCGATGGTGATCGCTGTCGTCAGCATGTCTGCGGCCTGGGTAACGTTTCGCACCTGTACGGTGACGAGGCCGGAGGACGACACAGTTGAAACGAAGGCGTGCGCTTCGATCAGGTTCATGGTGTCGAGGTCGGAAGGAATCATGAAAATGATCTTTCCGTCCCCTGTCGTGACATCTGAACCTGTTCCAGAATCAGGAAAGACCTTGAGCTGAACGATGTTGGCGTTGATGGGGCCGGTAGCCCCCGTGGATCCTGTAGCCCCTGTAGCACCTCCAGGCGAACCGGTAGCACCAGTTGCGCCTGTTGCCCCTCCTGCTGGGCCTGTGGATCCTTGTGGCCCCGTAGCACCCGTAGCGCCTGTTTCACCTGCTCCGGTAGCGCCAGTCGCTCCAGCGGTTCCTGTAGCCCCAGTAGCTCCAGTAGCACCTCCTGCTGGGCCTGTTACACCCTGAGGACCGGTAGCACCGGTCGCTCCAATACCACCAGCAGGCCCAGTTGCTCCGATTGTGCCCGCTTCTTCATAGATCGTGACATCTCCAGTGCCTGTCTCGATGACAACACGTCCCACCACAAAATCCCCCAAGATGGGATCGAAGACATCCATGAGAAACGAGACATCATGTGGTGGCACATAATCAGGTTCCTCTACATCAAAGCCAGGAAGTGTGTAAACGAGTGCTCCGAAAGTGCCGGGGATAAGAAAACCTTTGAATTCCAGCGAACCATCCATGTGCAGCCGGAATTCATGCTCGCCGAGTGTGCTTTCTATCCCTGTTCCGGAAAGATCAGGTTGACGCCAGCTATTCTGAAGAACAGGCTGGATTTTGCCCTTACCATCTTGAAACGGTTCTCCGGAATCACGCACACGATTCCAACGACCTGCAAGAGGACGATGTTGAAGATCAACTCCACGCCATTCTGCCTTGACGATCTGAGTCTGTTCAGTATCTTCATAAACCGAGCGCGACATCAGATTGCATCCTGATCAGGAGAAGCCTCAAACTCGCCCAATGCCTCTACGGCATCATCGTCGATCTCGATGACATAACTATAGATACGCTGTGCCCCGGAAGAGATAACTCTTGCTTTGTCTCCGACATTAATCGTAATGAGATCCCCGATATCAAAATCTCCGGGACCAAAATCACCACCACGAACAGGAGTGATATACACCATTTTTCTCGGTGTAGCTCGCAATAAACTCTCAGTATTCCAAAGAGATACATAGAGAGGCCGTACTGAAGCCTCACTTCCGAAGTTGTCGTAGATGGAGATACTCATGAAGACACCCAATTCTTCACGAGATGTAACAATAAGCTCTCCGAGCGGACCTACTGGGGTAGGAAAGGTGATGCTGGACCCCGTAATGCTCGTTCGCCAGTGCTGTTGATCAAGTCGTGGACCGAGGTAGTACCAGATCTTATTTCCAATTGTCGTCATGTCTTCAGAACGACGTAGCAAACGAGCATTGAAATCACCTGTTGCATAATCAAAATTGACAGTTGCTGTGCGATCAGTTCCATAATCACCGTTGAAACAATGAACACGGCCCATATTTATTCCAGAAACGATGGGTTCAATAACGATGTCGAGTTCTCCTGTGTTCGTAAGAAGAGATGCAATCTCGGCGATTGTCATTGGCCAGTTTGTAGGAGCACCCGAAAGATCTGAACCTCCAGTGGCATAAGTGCTTGAGGCAAGATCAAGAAAAAGTGGTCCCTCCGCGTCAGGAGGAGGACCCGCACCAGCGCTCTCAGAGGCATTTAGAATTTCCTCCATAATCTGCGGTCCAGAGAGATTACGGGCAAGAAAAGAAGGATCCGAGAAATTCCCTGCATCACCTGAATAAGAATTAACAAGATCACGGGCTGGACGGTAACGCCATACGACCATAGGGTCGTAGCAAGTAACTCTGGTATAGACCATGTCCTCATCCCCCTCTTCTTCCAGCGTCCAAACAAACCCGTGAAAGAAAAGGCCGGTGCTATCGAGTGTCACCGAGAGCATCCGATAGCCGGTACAGAGAAGGGGACGGCCGTCGGACTGAATCTCATTGACCAGATAAGAAGGAACAGTAAACGAACACTCAGAAGGACGATTTAGCCGCCGTTTGAGACGTTTGCTCATGGCGATATCGGCGATATCAGCCAATGCTGTCCCGTCGCGCATTCGTAGAATAAAGGAAGCTGCCATTTATTTTCTGGCCCTACGCTTTTCTTTTTGTCGTGCATCCTGAATACGACGACATGCTCTACATCGTAGAATTCCCTGTGGAGTACGATATCCATATTCATTACGGAGATGCCCATAGGCGCATTGAATATTGACTGAATAAACTGATAGCCCACCAGTATTTCCAGAACATCTACCAGCGGCCCAGGCTCTCTTTGTATTTTCAGATGGAGAGACTGCCTCTAAATGCTCAGGATTAACACATGCCTTATTAAAACAAAGATGATCTACTTCAAAACCTTTGGGTATTTCACCCACCCAAAGTTGATATGCGATGCGGTGAGCGCAAACCATATGACCATCCAAATAAAATGATGCATACCCCGTACTATTTTTGGTTGCTGTCCATTCCCAGCAATCATCGCCTATTAGAAACTTCTTGAGAAATCGTTTCTGAGCCTTTTTTGTCATCACCAATCCGGATTCGCAGCGATGAGTCCAAAGACGAAGGTTTTTAGCTCAATTCCTCTAAACTCAACTGGTATCTCGTTGCGAACTGTCAGGGAGCGAGCATCCGGGCCTCCAGAGAGCTGCACAGTCCAAGCAAGAGTTCCATCAGCCGCTTCGATGGATTCAAGCGCGACTCGAAGATCCTCCTCCATCTCATTACGAAGTACCCTGATCGAGTTCATGATGCGAGTAGAACGAATCATCAGCGCACCTTCGATGGTGACTCGCCGAGGACCTTTAAAGAAAGGATGAACGAGACCACCGTCGGTTTGCGGACGGTTATCTACAGGAGCACGAATGGGAGCCCCATCAAGTCCCTGGATATCGGAAATGTAATACTCATCTGCTCCGTAAGCATTGAAACTATCGATCCCCGAGTTATTGAAGAGAATTGTTCCTCCGGGAGTCGTAAGGGTATATTGGACGCTTAGATCAGCCATTTAGACACCGTGAGGTAGATCCATCGCGGCACTATTAACTACTGCCCGCCGTCGCGCTTCTGGATGTTTAGAGCGCCCCTCTATATGAGCGAGCAGCCGCACCATTTGACTGAGAAGATGGATAATGGTCGAGAACTGAGCGGGTGTTCCTCCACGCTCGCCAGCAGCTATTGCAGCAGCACGATCTGCAAGCCTTCCTGTTGGAGTCTTACCGAGATCCCCTCGCGTCACACCTGCAGGCAGACGGCCTATAGATGGAGGCGTTACAGCAGTAGCTCCGATCTTGGTAGGAGCGGTGACGCCACCGACTAGACCGCTGGACGCCAGCCCGCCCGGCAGCAGATTGCCGAGCAGATTGGCCGCAAATCCCTGTTGTGTAGTCAAGAATTCAAAAGCCATCTCCTGGAAGAGACGTTGTGCTTCTCCCCGGAGTTCCTTGATCGCCTGTCGTTGTTCAGCAATGGCATTACGCAATCGTTTCCACTCAAGCGTCCCTTTCTTGACCGTTCTCTGTTCGGCTTGCAACTGTCGAATGAGGCGCTCTCGTGCTCGAATCTCTGCCTGTCGGTTCTCTGTTGTCGCCGCAAATTCAATATCAAGTTCAATGCTTTCGTGAATAAGATCACGAAGTTCCTGCTGGGTACGGATGATTTCAAGTCGTAGCTGAAGAGCTAGATTTGAACCTGTTCGAGCATCCCCGAGTGCTGCTCGTAGTTGCTTAACGCGCTCGCTCATAAGACGACGAATAAGAGCCAGGCTTCCAACCTCCCGAGCAATATCGAGACGAAGCTCAAAACGTGTTTGTAATTGCTCTTGCAATTCTTGCTGTAGATGATCAAGTTCTTGCTGTGCCTGAATTAATTCACGAGTGAGAGAAGTTATTGCTTCTGCTTTTGTTTGTGCATCCTTAACTGTTTTGCGCACTTCTTCGATAGATTTTTTGAAAAGGTCACGCAATGCTTCCTGAGCTTTAATATCATCACGCAGCCCAGCTGTCCCTTCAGCTATCAGAATGGCGTTTTCTAGTCTTCGTTGTCTAATTCCGATCGCATCAAGAATTTTCTGATCTGCTTCTTTCCGTTTTCGTTCGATTTCCCGAGCACGACGTTCTCGTTCAGAAGATGTTTCATCCAGAATGGACTGAATCTCATTCTGAACACCAAGCAGAGTTGATTCCAATGTTCGCTTCAGTCCGGGCCGTCTTTGTACGATCCCACGTCGAAGCTGTTGTTCCAAGAATTCCTGCTCTTTGCGTAGAGATTCAAGAAGTGCTTCGGTGTCTTCTCTAATACGAGCACGTGTTTGTTGTGCTTCTAGGGCTGTAACACGACGTTCAATACCTTCTGGCAAAAGACCTCGGGCTGGTCCTGGAGCAGCTGCTGCATTCTCTATAGCTACTCGGGCGCGAGTAGCAGCATCTGCAAACTCTCCTAGATCGAAAACAACTCCTTGAATAGGTTGCTGCGCTCTTGTAGCTGCATCTGCAAGACTTGTAAGTCCACTCGCTGTAAGACGAAGATCACCAGCTACCGCGCCAAGATCCAATTTCCCAAGAGCTGCAAGCTCTGTACGTAGATCAGCGATGCGTTGAAGAAGTTCAGGAGGCGGCGGTCTTCCAAAAGCAATTCTAAACCGGCGGGCTTCATCCTCAGCGGCTTTTAGATCATCTTTAAGTGCGCTAACTTTCTTCGCAGTATCTGTAGATCTTTCTCCTACTATTCCTATGTTACGTGCAAGATCTACTATGTCACTTACTTCAATTTCTGGTGTGTCTACTCCCAGAAGACTAATGATAAGTCTATCCGTAGCATCACTAGCTTCTTTAACACCACTAGCGAGATCACTAAAAAAGCCCGCAGTGGCAGTAGCCGTTTCTTTACCTGATTGGACTACAAAATTAATTCCTTGAACAAGAAGATTAAGATCATCGATCAAACCTTCAAGCAATGGAAGCACGACACTTCCAAGACTTTCACCAAGAGTTGTAAGGCTATTTTTCAAACCTTCGACTTTCCCAGAAAAACCTTCAGTGCGAGCACCGGCTAATTCAGCAGCAGTTCCAAATCTGTCTATCTCTTCCCGAGCTTCAGCAAAACCTTGCGTTCCCTCTCGAACAAAGATGCTGGCAGATCGAAAAGCATCCTGACCGAAGATAATCGCCAATGCAGCATCCCTAGCTGCAGGAGAAAGATCACGCATAGCTTCCTGCAACTGAATAAATACATCGGTACGAATAGCCCCATTAACATCTCTTAGATTAATTCCCAACTGCTTCAGCTTCTCTTGGGCTTCATCACTCGGATTAATAAGACGAATCAGAGCGGTTCTTAGAGAAGTACCTGCATCGGAGCCTCGTAGACCATTCTGTGCAAGAAGTGTAATAAATGTAACAGTGTCCTCAAGTGTGAATCCAACTTGACGCGCAGCTGCAGCAGACTGCTGCAATGCAGCACCCATATCCGAGATTGAACCCTGGGCAGCAATGCTTGCATTTGCAAGAAGATCAGCAACATGAGTTGCTTCTTCACCGCGCAAATTGAAAACATTGAGAGCGGTTCCTACAAGCTCAGTTGCTTGCGCATTGTCAATCTCAGCTGCAGTAGCAAGCTGCAGCACACCCCGCGCTCCTTCAATTGAATCCTGAACATCAAGTCCTGCCTTAGCGAGTTCACCCATTGCGCTCGCAGCATCTCCGGCTGAAACAGCAGGAAGCGTAATATCTGCACCTAGTGATCTAGCCTCAGCACCTACTCGCTTCATTTCATCTGCTGTTGCTCCCGCAGTAACACGAAATACATTCAATTCACGCTCTAGATTGGCTGCCGCACCGACTGCTTTGACAAAAATTGCTACTGCAGCAGCACCAGCCAGGAAGGCAGCACTAGCCGCCAGCGTTGCTCCTCGCACACCAAGAAGTGAGAGTCCCGTCGCACCAGCACCACGCGCTATAGTGCGCTCTTGGGTAACGCGTTTGGCACGTTCAGCCGATAGTTTTCTCTCACTTGCTGCTTGTGCTTGATTGGCCGCTATTTGCAACTCTTGAGTAGCTAGAGTTTTTACAGCCTGACGTGCTGCAGCAGCTTGCAATGTAAGACTTGCTTCCAATGCCTGTAGTTCAGTTGCTATAGCGGTAGCATTTGCCGTTGTCGCTGTAGCCAGAGCTTCTTTAACAACTACAGCGACACGTTCAATTCGTATTGCCGCAGCTCTCGCTTCAACAGAAGTCGCAACTCCACGAACTTCCTGTTGAAGCGCCGCAGTTACTGTTTTCTGAACATCAACTAGAGCAATTCTTGCACTAATCTGAGTCTTCAAAGCCTGAATATCCTCAGACTTCGCAGTAGCACCTGCCAGCAGCTGCTGATTTTCTCTACTACGCTCAACAGCAAGAAGAGCAGTAGCTTCTCTTACTGAATTTCTAGCCGCTACGCTTGCTTGATCTAGAAAAAGTTCTTGCTGCTCAACCGAAAGTCCTTCACGTCGAGCTTGAAGTAGAGATTCTTCTGCAAGTTTAAGTCGGTTATTGATCTGTACTCGTGCTTGCTCTTGAGTAAGCGCTGCTTTATCAGCACCACTCTTTTCTTTTGTGGATCGACTGGCTGCCTGGGTAGCATCTACGATATTTCCTAGCTCATTGACGACAAGACCGACTTGGCGCTGTGCAATAGCGGCTCCTGCCACATCGACCGGGACCGCAACTTTGATACCTCTCTTTGCAGTTTCAATTTTGGCAAGAAGGAGTTCTCGAAATCCCTTTGTGTCAGGGATGACAGGAACTTCAATAGGTTGAATACTTGTCTCTGCTTTAACTATTTGGCGGAAACGATCGAGACCAGCAGGACGAATAGGAATTGGAATCGGATCAATACCAATTGCAGCCTTAACTTGTTTCTGTAGTTCAGTCTTAAAACCCCGAACTTGTGGTTTAATCTGAACAAAAGCAGTAGCAAGAAATTCAGGCATTTAACGGATACCTGCTAATTGCTTTTCAAGCTGTGCGAGTGCTAGATCATTCTGAGAAATAACTCCTCGCTGCGAGCGTGCCGTGTCTGGTTCCTCACTACCGCCAGCGGTAAAACCCGCTTGCCACGACTTCGTCTGTTCGATTGTGTCTTCTAGGCTCATACCCAGACGCTGGAACTCTTGAAAGATCAACACATAAGCAGCATCCAGAAAATGGCCGAGTTTCATAGCATCCGGATTCCCTCCGGCCAGAATCACGCGGCCTTCAATGAGACTGCGGTTTTCCCACGCCCACCGCCCGAGGGCGAGGGCGGATTCGTAGGGCGGGCAGTCTGGATCTCCACCATCCAACGAAGCAATTCATTGAACTTCACAAGTGGGATTGCATTGTCTTCACGTTCACGTAGCTTCGCCCATCGCTCACGTTCCTCATCGGAAGCAAGAAATGACTTAATGCGCTCATCTTGACGTTTGAGTACCTCCTGCGATTTCTCTTCCAGAGGTTCTTCATCCCAGGCTGCAAGAACCTCCGGACGCACCCAGCGCATCTGGAAAGATTCACCTCCAATAGTGAAACCTAGATCTTGATCTAGGTCTGAATCGAAATTCTTCATTACTCCTCCTTACCGAATATGAGAATTGTTTCTCCCAGAAGGAGGTTCGTCTGCACTAGCTCTCTGCCGAGTGTTACAGTATTGTGGAAGGTGTATCTTCCAGTCGTCTACGGAGTCATACTCGGTGGGGAGGAACGCTATGGCGGGCTGGACGAGAACGGAAACTTCTTTGAAATGGAAGATCCACAAAGCGCCCTCGAACGCGAACTTCAGCCATTAAGAGAGGATCTTGCGCTTGAGATGCCTTGTTCGGCTGAGATTCTCGACATTCATGGAAGCCATATCGCGACTGCCGAGATTAATGTCGTGCAAAATCATGCCGCCTGCGTTGCTATACGAGCCTGTGAGGGCCTGGAACTGAATGGACAAGTACTTCGCCAGGTTCCTATCTCTCGTCTCGTGAGAGAGGCAGCCAGAGGCAAGATCGTGCATCTCCGCGATGGTTTTGGAGTGCGCTTTGTATACGGTCTCTCGGAGACCGAAAAAATCGACGTTCCTACCAAATCACGTCGATGGATGCTGGATGAGAAATTCCTATCTCAGGTAGCTCAGGTCTACAGAACAGCTATAGCTTCTGATTTACCGCCAGCGGTAGCCGTCCAAGAGCGGTTTGGACCTACAACACCTGAGAATGCGCGACGTTGGATCATGATCGCACGACGAGAAGGGTTTCTCGGAAAGAGTCTCGGAATTGGGAAGAAGGGGGAGGCTCAGGAGCCTGGCAATTCCTCATAGCCCTCAAGTGCCACTCGCAGAGTAAGGGTCCATCCACCGCAGCCACCAGAAGGAACAACAGCTACAAGGCCATCCCAGAATACTTCATCACAGAGTGCAAAGAGTTCTTGGTTGCGAATCATGTTGAAGATGTGATTCCAGAGCGCCCAGCCATCGGCATGGATCTGTGCGGCTGCCGTCTCCATATCCACAATCTCAGGGAGATCATCAATAGAAGTAACTCCGGCAACAGGGATACAGCGCTTAATAGTCGCAATAAGCGTTACAAGATTGATTCGACCAAAAGTTGCACGCCGCCCGATAGCTAATCCTCCTGGAGAGGTATCACTTTCAGTGACGGGGGTGGCATGAACTGTAAGTTGATCGCAACAATCATCAACTGGAAATCCTGGCGATACGAAGGATCGCTCCGGAGCACCCCCGAGCCCCGGAGCGAAGGTAGGAATCGTGTCGAGTGATTCCACACAAGCTGAGAGGAACTCGTGCGCCAGATTGTCGAGATCTTCGGGACCGACACCGGCCATTACTGAAGACCCTGAAAGACTTCTCGCAGCGCAGAGGTGAGCCAGGGACGCTGTCCACCGCCACGAGACATTCCAGCTCCTGCGATGTCATGGAAGGCTGGATAGGCGAAACGTTCATTTGTGGCGGTCGTTCCGACTTCGACATACGGCTCATCTCCTCGGAAAACAGGTGAAGTACGGAGGTGATCAAGAAGTCTGTGCGTCTTGATTCCGATGATCTGCCCAGAAGCATTTACACGCGCTTGTGTTTCAACTCGTTCTCCAAGTCGCAGGACATACTTCATGACAGGCCCACCTGCGCCTCGCAGGAAGCGGTTTACCTCAGCTTCATGGATTACGAGCTGACTGGCCACAATCCCACAGGACGCGCATAACGCATACGAGAAAGTGGGGACCAAACAGCTGGTCTACGACTTACCCCATTTCGAGCGTAAGTTCCCAAAAAGGCATCGACAAGCGGCAGTCCTGTGCGCCAGGTGCGATCTCGAAACGCCCATGAGGCGAAGGCATTTCTCTCAATCGTGATTCCCTGGCGAACAATACGAGTAACCCCGGAAGGCAGAATGCAGTCTGCACCAGTTGTGGCACAGGCTTTATAGATCTCACAGGCAAGCTGCTTAGCTGCTTCCTGGCCAATAAGTGGTGGATTTTGTCCATAGGTATACGTAACAGAGAACGTTCCTATTTCGTTCTCATCAAGATCAAGTGCTTGACAGTTAGGCCAGAGAAGAACGGTGTCAGAATCAAGTGGATCACGGACCCTCGTCAACCATCTTCGTTCATCCAACCGATAAGTACTAGGATCAATGACCAGACCGTCGATCTTAACCTCGGTTATGTCTCGTACTGGATATCCAGAAAGAAGAACACGAGAGAGAGGTTGACAGCCGCAGGCACGAATATCTCCGTTATCCCACCATGAACCATTCCAATTAAAACCATCAATGATGTGACCACGTGAAAGTGTCTGGAAACCGCACCAACTTATTCCACAAGGACGAACAGTCTTGGAGCAAAGACCAGAAAAGAGACGACCAGAAAGCTCGTAAAGAAGTTGACTAGCAGTATCTACTGAGGAATCAAGAAGAGAAAATTCTGACCCTACATCTACTGAGCAGCAAAACGCAACATCCTCTGCAGTTGTCCAGGTAGTACATGGACCAAGAGCAAGGCCACTTCCAACAGAAATCGGCGGGAATCCTCCCGATACCACAATGAGTTCATCAATCCCGATTCCTCCTGCCGGAGTGAAAGATCCATCAAGTGACCATTCAATCGAATACTGCCCTAGTGTTGCTGGTGCTGCTGGAGCGTTCCAGATATAGACACCGCTTGCCCCATCCTCGGCGATATTCGTACCAGTGGGACCAATGACGGTCGCCCCGTCATTGTCGATGACCTTTACTTGAACAGTTCCGATTTGCCCTGAGACGCCAGAGTCAAAAACAGCCTCAAACGGTTCGGAAGGACCAACGTACATACTAAAGATTGTGCCAACAGTGTTGGACGCTTCTCATGTGACGTGCTGGAGGATCTGCTGTTGGAAAGCCGCCGCCGCCGCCTCGCCGATTGCGAGCCAGTTGTACTCTCGCGCGATCGCGTCCGTGTCGTTCCAGGTGAGGCGGAAGTTCGACCCGGAGAAGGAGCCGTCCGCCTCCGAGGCGAGCGAAGGTGGTCCGCCCGGCGTGTAAAACGCGATCGTCTTCGTCTGCTTGAAGAAACGCCCGGTGACAGCGTTCGTGTTGCCGTCGTCCTGCGAGCGCCCGGCCATCCCCTCGTTCGTGCCGTCCGTACCGCCGATCATGAAGGCACCCAGGTCTGCGTGGTCGATATTTACGAGCGTCGTGGTCGTAAGGTTGTTGCCCCATACGAGCGCGCCCTTCGGCGTCCCGCCCGTGGCGTTGTCCTGTGTCTGCGGGGGCGAGGCGGTCGGTGCCGTGTTCGAGCCAATGTCGAGCGTCGCGCCGGAGCCGAGCCGGATGACGAGGTATTTCACCAGGATCGCCGACGGCGCCTGGTCGGAGTAGGAGAGGCGGAAGTTGTCGGTGGGAGCGCCGCTCGTGACGTCCGCCTCGGCATTGACTGACGTCACTGCCACCGCGACTAGGCCGTGGGCTATTTGGTAGCTAGAGCAGGACATCAAGGGCGCGTTGTCTGCGTCCACGAACACGGTCGAGCGCGGCGAGGAGCCGTCGCCCTTGCACGCGCCCAGGGAGATGTTCGCGTCGTTGCGGAGATAGGCGCTGGAGAAGCCGTGATTCAGGAACAGGATCAGGTCGTTCGCGTCCGGCGTGCCGAATCCGGAGGGGAGCGGCACGTCCTGGGTCGCGACCGCTATCCCCATCGCGAAGCTCCCCACCACGGCGTCATCCACGTCCGAGCCGCCGATGATCCAGTAGTGAACGAGGATCTGCGAGGCGGGGGCGTCCGTCCAGTCGAGGACGAAGGTGGAGGGCGTGCCGGAGTTCAGGGAGACGAGATCGACGGAGTAGTCGCGCGCCGTCGCCTCCGTGCCCTCGACCGTCAGCCCCTCCAGGACGGCGTCGGTGTCGAGCGAGACGTCGGTGGAGGCCGCCGTGCCCCCGTCCACGGAGACGCAAGCGTGAAACGCCTGCTGCACGACCGAGCCCCGATAAGTGCCGAAGCCGAGCGAGAAGATCGCGTTCCCGTCCGTGTCGGCGTCGGCCGTCTCGTAGGTCGCCCACAGGAGGAGCGCCCGGGGAAGGATGCCGTTGAAGGCGGAGCCGAGGTTATAGGTCTGCTGGCCGGTCGCGGCGGGAGCGGTGATCGTCCCCTTCTCGACGACGATGCCCACGGGCGTTACCTCGGCGCTACGTCACGCCAGGATTGGGTGGCCGAGTTCCAGCGCTGCCCGATCACATTTACGAAGGTCGCTGGGCCGATGATGGGATCGCTTCCGTTGTAGCCTGCACAGCGAGGGTCGGAACCATCTACTCGGCCAGTACGGAAGCCCGTGTCCTCGACGCGGTTGGAGATCATCGAGTTGCCGAAGAAGCCGTGATTGCAGGTCACGTAACGGCCGCCATACACGTCCACATCGTAATTGTTCGAGTAGAAGATCGCGCCACCCGCGCCAATGCAGGTCGCAGTACCAGCATCCCAGTTGCCCGAAGTGCCGTTGACGATGTCCAGGCGGGCGATGAGCCAGGTAGGATGGAACTGCCACACATCCTGATGCGCGCCCGAGGCTCCGAGCGGCCCACAGTCGAAATTGCCGGTGATCTGGATGTCAGTCGGACCCGCAGTACGGAACTTGCCCGCGCCACCTGCCGCTCCGATCGTAAGTCCATCGGCGTTCGAGGCCACGATTACATCGATCGTATCTGAGTCTCCGTCGCCTTTGCAGCCAGAGAGGAAGTCGAGATGTCCCTGATCTCCGAAGTCTGGATTGCCAGTGAAGGTCCATATGAGCTTGAGCGGAAGCGGGCCGTAGTTGGAGAGCGGCTGCGAGCAGCGGAACTGCTGATTCTCGAACGTGAGCAGCGTCCTATAGCCACAATCCGTTCCGGCGAGTGACCATTCAGAACGGTTAGAGACTCGACAGTCGAAACCGCCTGGCGGAGGCGGTGGCGGGTCAGTCTCGTCGTCGTCAAGCGCATCCGTACAACCAAGATCAGCAGGCCAGTCGATGAGAGTGTCACCGTCGTTATCGATCAGATCGGAACACTGGGGAAGCGGGGGTGGAGGTGGCGGTGGGGGCTGCGTCTCCGTGACGGTAATCGTCTCGGTGACGGTGATGGTCTCGTGTGGTAGCTGATCCGTGTCTGTGATCGTGGCCGCGCCCGTGACGTCGCCCACGGTGAAGGGAATGACGTGCTCCTCGGTAGTGATGGTGTGCGTGGCGAGCGCGGCTCCACCGAGACCAAGAACGAAGATTGCAGCAAATACTGCTACGAAGGCGAGTTTTTTCATCTGACGACTCCTTACGTTCCGAAGGTGAGAATGACCATTAATCCCTTGGTCCCGGTTCCCGCAACATCTACATCGATTCTAAGAATGTTCCCGGTCGCCACGTCGTCATTGAGCGTGTCGATCACTGGCGGCGTTGCGGCTGTGTAGGAGCAGGTCTCATTCGCGTCGATAGTGATCAGGGTCGAGAGCATGTCGGCGGCCTGCGTGACGTTGTTGATCTGGATGGTGGGAAGGCCGGAGGACGAGACGGTCGTGACACAGGCATCAGCGTCGATCAGATTCAGGCCGTTCAGGGTGTCGGGCACGGCGTAGTACGCCTTCCCGTCTCCTGTCGTCAGGGCCGCTCCATTTGGATCGCTGGCCAGAATCTCGACTAGGATCTCGTTGGCTGGACCAGTCGGCCCAGTCGTACCCTGAGGCCCAGTCGGCCCTGTCGTTCCTTGAGCCCCGGTAGCACCCTGAGAACCAGTCGCACCTTGCGGGCCAGGAGGTCCCTGTTCACCCTGATCACCTTCAAGACCTTCTTGCCCTGGAGTACCTTCAGGCCCAGTGGCTCCTGTCGCTCCCTGCGGGCCAGTCGCTCCTGTAGTTCCTGCTCCCGTAGCCCCAGTCTCTCCCTGAGCCCCTGTTGCTCCTGTGGCACCTTGAGATCCAGTAGCTCCTTGAGCGCCTGTTGCTCCTGTTTCACCTTGTGGCCCAGTTGCACCTGTTGTGCCTGTTGCTCCTGACGAACCAGGGGGACCCGGATCACCAGGATCCCCTGGCTCACCATCTACCCCTGGAGAACCGGGAGGACCAGTTGCTCCTGACGACCCAGTTGCACCTGTGGCCCCAGTTTCTCCCGTCCCAGTAGCTCCAGTAGCACCCTGCGACCCAGTTGCACCTTGTGAGCCAGTTGCACCAGTCGCCCCATCTGCTCCGGTTGCTCCGGTAGCACCTTGGGATCCTGTTGCTCCTGTAGCACCACTTGGACCGGCGGGACCTGGTGGGCCAGGATCTCCATCCTCACCGTCCTCGCCAGAAGGACCAGGAGGACCTGTGGTGCCCGTTGCACCACTGCTCCCTGTAGAACCTTGACTACCAGTTGCTCCAGTTGTTCCTTGTGATCCAGTAGCACCTGTAGCACCTTGAGATCCAGTAGCACCTGTAGCACCTGTTTCTCCAGCACCTGTAGCCCCCGTCGCTCCTTGTGAACCTGTTGCGCCAGTAGCACCTGTGCTTCCGGATCCTGTCGCTCCTGTAGCTCCTGTAGCTCCAAAATCACCGGGAGGACCCGGAGGTCCTAGATCACCTTGCTCTCCGTCTTCACCTGCAGGCCCCGGTTGTCCATCGGCTCCAGGAGGTCCAGTTGCACCGGTTACTCCTGTCGCTCCAGTTGTCCCTGCACCTGTAGCACCGGTTTCTCCCTGAGCCCCAGTTGCTCCCTGAGCCCCAGTTGCTCCCGTAGCTCCAGCACCTGTTGCTCCTGTCGCTCCCGTAGCTCCCTGAGCACCCGTCGCTCCTGTAGCACCGGTTGTTCCCTGACTGCCAGTAGCTCCAGTAGCCCCGGTCTCTCCTTGTGAACCAGTCGCACCTGTAGTCCCCTGAGATCCAGTTGCTCCTGTTGTTCCCGGAGGGCCGGTTGCACCAGTAACACCTACTGGACCAGTCGCACCTGTAGCTCCAGTCGCGCCTGCACCAGCAGGCACTTCAACATGAAATTTGTCATCAACCCCGCGATAAGTGGGAACTCCACCCTCAAGCGGCAGCGCAGTTGAATCTACATCGAGTAGACGGCGGAGGAAGCGAATGACGCGGATGGCGGCCATAGGCCCCCCGCTGCTCGGCACCCCCCTCACTCACGAGGGGAGTGCCCGAGCTAGCTAAAGCACCCCCAGAGAAGGCGCTTACTATTCATTAGACAAGTTGCTCTTCTGCGTCGATTGTCAGGACGAGGATGTTGTTCGTACCTGCAAGAGCCTGAACAATTTCCGCTGCCGCCAGCGTATATGGTCCCCAAAAATCCACATAGCTGTTGGCGGCAATCGAATAGGCATCGAAGATCCTCGTTGCCGCCGCATCCGCACCGATGGACATGGTGAATGTCACCGGAGACCCAGAAGGATTCTGGAGATGAATATGACGAAGGATTCCTCGAATTCCAGTCCCGACGGTGTATTTGGTTGCCGCCGCATTCGAGACCTGGGCTGGCCCGTGAACTCGTCTTAGTGTTCCTGCCATTTATCAATTCACCTCCTCTTAGCTCGACGGGGTCACGTCGGCGTAATCACAAGCAGCCGTAGGCGGTTCCACATCCGTCTTCCACCAGCCACCTTCGGAAATATCCTGATCATCAGGCGGACCATCTCCATAAGGTCCCGATCCCCACATAGCATTGGTACGAGAAAATCCAGTCAGAGACGGCTGAGCGATGTCCTCTTCAAACGTATTGTCTGCAAGCTGCCAGACCGTCTTCGGAAACACCCAATGAATCCAGGGGAGTGGCCCATCCTGACCTGAACCAACGATATGCTTCGTCCAAAATTCAAGCGCGACAGAAGGCTCATCTTCATCACAAGCCAAAGCACTCAGAAACGCTTGACCGACAATATCCACTCCATCTTCAATCGTCGGTGCTCCGAGCATCAGAGCCCACATTGCTGGTTCGAGAGCACCAGAGTTGAATGTAAACTCAAACCAGTTGAAAATATCGTTCGCCTTGAAACGAGCAATTGAACAGCCACAGCCGTTTCGAAGCGAAAATGTATTCCCAGTCTCAATGTTTGGAGTAAGCGTGATCGAAATCGGCTTATCCGAGACATATGAGTTGTCTGGGGGATCAACCACAACTCCCGTAGCATCGACCTTGGTAACGCGCACGACACAAAGGCCGAAGCTGACTCCGCAGTTAACCGCCATCTAGAGCACCTCCTTAAGTGTCATGGCGTCACTCATTACGGCGTCCAATCGATCAGAACACCTACTTGCAAGGCGGTATCCCAAATTGCAAGTGCGTATTTCTCAGCCCGTACAACAACATCGTTAATGGACTGATCGAGATTTGACATAAGGTCGTCCCCGCCGAAATCAATCTCTGAAAGACGAACTTCGACAGGGCCGGTCGCAAAGACCCAAGACTGTCCAGCCGCTGGGCTAGCTTCAGAGACAGGATCAGCCCCGATGTAACCTCCCCCAGAAACAACGGGAGTTCCATTTGGAGTGCGAAGAACCTCTCCTGTTTCAAGTGCCTCAAACTCCCAGGCAGCTACGACAGAGGGCGTCGCATGAATCATCCCCATCCGCCCAGTCGCCCCAATAGCATCTTCGAGATAGCGAAGACCGATTTCCGGCGTTACTGCCGCACCACCAGCAAGAGCTACGAGATTCCCATCTCCAAAGAAGGGATTAGTAGAACCAATGACACCCTGGGAAAGAGCTTCTTCGATACCAAACGATTGCGTTGCATCAAGAACAACAGCCGCCCGATTACGAAATTCTTCCCATTCTCCGATTCCCATCGCCGTGCAGTTGATCGCTACGTAGACGGCGATTGGATCAAAACGAGGAGTCGGGAATCCCTCACCCTCACCTTTGACTCGAAACGTTCCAGTCGAGCAAGGCTCCCAGGTTGAAGGAACGTCTTCGGGATAGCCGTAAACATTCACTCCGTTCATCCACCGGTTCCCATCCTCAACAAGCACATCAGGAACGGAAAGCAGCGAATAAGGCGGAGCGACCGGGAGGGGACCGTTGATGTCAAGGGCAGGTCCTACTGCCGTTATTTCTGACATCTCTGGTCTCCTCCTCGGTCTCTACTCCAGTCCGTTATCAGCAGCTAAGGGCCGTTCCGAGGGCCGGGAATTCACCACTCGGGCAGATACCCTGAACCACCCAGAGAGCACCCTGTGCAGGGCCGAGACGAGCCACGTTCTCGAACGTCTCCCCGAAGAGCTGGTAGTCGTTCGTCGAGTTAAGCGTGGAGTCACGGACAATCCCGAGTTCGAGCGATCCACCATCAACATGGATAAACTCGCCCTCCGGGAACATCGCCCACTGAATGTCATCCGGGAAGTCGTCTAGAGCAGTGCCCCCTACTTCGTTGGCAAAGCCCTGAGACGTATCACTCCCGATGTCATCGAGATACCACGTAACCGAGATGCCATAACGATCCAGAAGCGCCGCTGCCTGTGCCTGCGCCTGAACGCGATCGAACTGCGTCATCGCAAAGTCTGCAGCCAGCAGATCCGGAAGGTACTGAGGCAAAAGCACCCGGAAACGAGCATCCTGAGTCATGCGCAGACGGAAACGAATTGCCGCCTGTGCTTTCGTCAGTGCATGCACAAGATCAGCGAATGCACCGAGAATTTCTGCCTGTGTAACACTGATCGAAAGTGCTTTGATCCGATCAAGCAAGTAACCCTCTGCGGAACGGGCATGTGCAGCCATCGTCAGATCGTTCTCATGCGCGATCTTCTCTGGCCACGCCCGCGCGTTGAGGTTTCCATATTCGCGGCAGTGAGAGATAATCGTGACTGCCGTTTCCGTATACGCCGGGCAAGTAAGGTCCTGACAGGACTTGGTAGCAAAGGTGCCACCAAGAGCATCATCGGACTCCTCGATCACCGTAATTGCCGAAGTAATGTCACCGATGATCGTCGCCGTCGGGACGTTCACCCCACCACGATCCGCCTGAAAAGACGGGAGCGAATCACGCACAGGACGCGCCTGAGAAGCGAAATTCGGCATCGTGTAGAGCGGAGTCAGCGGAGCGCAGAGACCACCGGATGCGACCAGTGCATCACTGCCATAGACCCCAGGAATGTTATTCGGAACAACCTGGGCAATTCTCTCGGCATTAGCACCCCAATCGCTGGCGTCAAGCACACGCTCCTCCGGGAACGTGAAGTTCGCCATTGCGATCCGGATCTTTTCCTCGACACCACCCTGTTGCTTGACAGGCGGACCGCGCCGCACTGCCGTTGTCTTCATTACCCGCGCCAAGGAAAGACGATCGAGAGGCTTTCCGGCACGGACGTCTTGCAGTCCTCCAGCAGCAACAAGAACACCGCTGGTGTTATCCGGAAGCTGTCGTTCTTTAGAAGGACGGGGCGGCTGCCGACGAAGAGCAGTCTTCTTAACCTTATTAGGCTTCTTCGTTTCGGGTTCCTTTTCAGCAGAAGCAGTCACTGAGACAGGAACTTCAACTTCAGCCTCCTCCTCCTCTTCAACCTCTTCCTCTGCTGTCTCTTCAGCAGTTAGTTCGGCAGACTCTTCACCGTCGCCTTCTTCACTGCCGTCACCCTCGTCACCATCATCACCGTCGCCGTCACCTTCATCGCCGTCGCCTTCAGACTCTTCAGCAACAGCAAGCTGAACTTTGCGACGTTCAGACAAGACCGACTTTCTTTCCTGATATGCGGTATGAGCATCAACCCGAGCCTTCTGCTCGGCAAGAATGCGTTCGATTTGCTCAACACCTTTTTCATATTGCGCAAGGACTTCTTCGGCCTCCATATCCTTGATGAAGTCCTCATCTTCTTGATCAATCAACTCTGCAGCAATCTCATGTTCCTGAAGAAGATTCGCTAGTTCTTCATCAGAAAGCGAACTGAGATCTTCTGGAAGTTCTGGGAAAAGCGGGTCCACTTCGTACTCCTTTCGACACGGTAAAAACTTCGCGTCGAAGTCCTGTGGACTCCGCGTAACGGATTAGCGCTATGCGCGTTCCTCGTCGAAGAAATTAGAACAGACGCTGCGGTCGTTACTTGCACTCAATCTAAAGCTGTGGTATAAGTGCCGAACTGCAAAGGCGACGGCCTGCGCAGGGGGTGGCACGAAGAGCCCTTCTCCGATGGGGCAAAGGCACTCCGGGGGAGACATCCCTACCCGATGGGGTAAACGGAGGTCCGGCGTTATCGATTACATAGCTAATCGGAGCGACCGGTGGAGGGAGCTAGTCCCTCTCCCCACTGAAAAGACCCGCTACGGCGGGTCTTTTCTTTGATATCATTACTATCGGCTGGGCCGAAGAGCGTGGTTCATCTCCTTATAAGAGAGAGGTCATTGGTTCGAATCCAATCATTGCCTTGGGTGATGTAGCTCAGTGGTAGAGCGCTAAAGCTCCACACTCATTTCATGCCCGCCCTATACACTTTGATTCGCCTCCGGCAAGAGGCGATGAGAGATGGGCCGAAGAGGAATTGTTCTCACTGGTCAAAGCGGCAAGGCCCCGAAGTACGCCGCACGGAGCACTAGTGGCTCCGTAAGATCGATTCTTCACACCACGCCCTCTCTCTGTTAGATTTACTCCTGCGAATGGGTCGAAGTGAATGGTTCATCCGGTACTACCGGGGTAGCTCAAGGGTAGAGCACTGGCTTAGAGCCAGAGGTTAGTGGTTCGAATCCACTCCTAGAACAACCATTGACATAACACATCCTTCGCTTTTATGGGTTATCATCGGCCCATGCGGTCAGTTGAAGAGCGTTTCTGGGAGAAAGTAGATCGCTCAGGAGACTGCTGGCTTTGGATCGGCACAAAAGACAAGCACTACGACTATGGTCGCTTTCGCATTGGAACAAAATCAACTGACAAGAAAGAGCGTGCTCACCGTGTAGCATGGATGTTGATTTTTGGCCCAATCCCAGATGGCATGTGGGTACTTCATCACTGTGATAGACCTGCCTGTGTTCGTCCAGAGCATCTCTTCCTCGGCACAAACTCAATGAATCAAAAAGATGCATATCGTAAAGGTAAACATGACTATCTTCACAAACAAGGTCGCAATAGCGGAGAAAAAAATGGAAGCTCGCGACTTACTAAAGAACAAGTTCTGGAAATACGTACAAGTCATAAGTCACAGTATGCGCTCGCAAAACGATTTGGAATCTCACAGCCAGCTATCTCATACATCCGATCAGGGAAGACCTGGCGACACTTGCTAGAGTGCTAATTGCGAGTGGGCCGGAGGATCTACGGGTTATCTTCTGTCAAAAGACAACCCCGTATCCGTAATCACGCCCCTCGTCTGCTAATCTCCTGAGCGCGAGTGGGTCGAACGAGATTCGGTTCTCCCGTCATTGGTTCGATTCCAATCGCGCCCATATCACGGGCGCGTAGCTCAGTTGGTAGACGCAGAGTCCTCGGAAGAGGAACCCCCGAACTCACAACATATCCCTCGCGATTTGCATCGCTTTCTGTAGATGTGGTACAGTTACAACTGCTACTGAGCCGAAGGGTCAGTCGGTTATCTTGGCAATAAGAGCAGCCCGTGACGCTCGGGACACCCGACTCCCACACCATGCTCGTAGCTTCAAATCAACTCTTGCCGGGAGGTACAACACGATGTCTGATTATCTGACTCGCTACGGAACACGCGTCACGCCGCAGTCTGAGCGGATGCGTGAAGATCAGGTTCTCAACGAAGCTGGCGGCTTTGTTTGGGAGATCGACGCCTGGGCGCGGATGCGTCGTTTCCTAATTCTCGGAAGCGAAGGGGGATCGTATTACGCTTCCGAATTCCAGGCAACGAAGGATTCGGCTGCTGCTGTACGCCAGTGCATCAAGGAAGATGGTCTGCGTGCAGTAAAGGAGATCGTAGAAATCTCGCAGAAGGGCCGGGCTCCAAAGAATGATCCGGCACTCTTTGCGCTTGCCTGCGCGATTTCACTGGGTGATAAGGAAACGCGCTCGGCAGCTGCTGAGGCGCTACCTCTTGTCGCCCGTATTGGAACACATCTCTATCATTTCGCCGCCTACGCGGAGACGATGCGCGGTTGGGGCCGGACGATGCGCTGGGCTGTTCAGAACTGGTATGACCGCAATCCCGAGCAGCTTGCACTTCAAGCGATCAAGTATCGTCAGCGAGATGGCTGGTCGCACCGTGATCTCTTGCGCCTAGCACATCCTTCTCGAAATGAAGAGACAGCTTCGCTCTTTAACTGGATCACGAAGGGTGTTCCAGAGGAAGGCAAATCTCTATCTGAAATCGTGGGAGGTTTTGAGCAGGCACAAAGCGCTACCACGCCACAGATAACGGCAAATCTTGTCCGCGAGTATGGTCTACCACGCGAAGCACTCCAGACTGAGCATCTGAACTCGAAGGAAGTCTGGGCTGCGCTTCTAGAGATGCAGATGCCGATGACGGCCATGCTACGTAATCTGGCCACCATGACACGAGTCGGAATTCTCGACTCGAATGATCATCGCAAGCTGGTTCTGAATGCCTTCGATAACCAGGAGGCGATCACAAACTCGCGTCTGCATCCGCTCGCCATTCTGATCGGAATGGAGACGTATGCACAGGGACACGGTATGCGTGGTCAGCATACTTGGAGCCCAATCGCTTCCATCGTGGACGCTCTCGACGGTGCTTTCTATAAGGCGTTCGGGAACGTGCAGCCTACTGGCAAGCGCCTACTCGTAGGTGTGGATGCTTCTGGATCGATGCGAAGCGGAGTGATCGCAGGTGCTCCAGGAATGATGCCGGTTAAGGCAGCAATGGCAATGGCGCTCGTTTTCACTGCCACCGAGCAGGATGTCGAAACGGTGCTCTTCGATACCTCACTCTCGACATTCCCACTCTCTGCTCGACAGCGACTGGACGACGTTGTTCGTCGCCATCCAGGCCATGGACGAGGAACAGATGTCGCGCTTCCGATGCAATACGCAACAGCGAAGAACCGGCAGGTTGATGGCTTCGTTCTTCTAACGGATATGCAGACTTGGGCTGGTTATCAGCATCCAGCACAGGCGCTTCAGCAGTATCGCGAGCGTAGCGGTATTCCAGCACGCCTTGCCAGCGTCGCACTGATTGCTAATCGCTGGCAGGTGGCAGATCCACAAGATCCGCTAGCCTTCGAAGCAATCGGATTCGACACCGCTACACCAGAACTCGTTTCCGGCTTCGTTGCTGGTGAGTTCTAAAGAAATCGGAGGATGCATCTCCTGCCGAGACACAAGATGCATCCTCCGAGATATACGCGGGTAGCTCAGCCATGAAGACAATGCATCCTGCATATTTAGCAGGAATCATTGATGGTGAGGGCTCAATCTTTAATGGCCTCTTTGGGATGGGGCCATCATCCCTGTGATCAGCCATGAAAAAAATCCCAACCATTTTTGAGCGCGACTGGGAGGGAGATCGCTCGCGGGTTCTCAATCGAATTGTTCCCGGTTGCGAATGGGTATTCACTGGTGAGGGCATCGCTACGCGCAAATACGACGGCAGCGCTTGCATGGTCGAAGACGGTGTGCTCTGGAAGCGGCATGAGGTTCGTAAAGGAAAGCAAACTCCCGAGGACTTTCGTCTTGTTGAGGATGACTTGGAAACCGGCAAGACAGTCGGATGGATTCCCGTGAGCGACGGTCCGGAGGATAAATGGCATCGGGACGCTTTCGCCCGCGATATGACTCTGGCAGACGGAACCTATGAACTAGTTGGACCAAAAGTTCAGGGCAATCCTGAGGGCTTCGAGCAGCACACTCTCATTCGTCATTCAGATGCTGAAACGTTTATCGTCTTGCGGCGTACTTTTGAAAGAATCCGCGATTTGATCTCTGAACTCGATGTGGAAGGCTTCGTCTTCCAGCATCCTGACGGACGCATGGCGAAAATCAAAGGACGAGATTTCGGAATCAAACGTTCGAGTAAAGAATGAAACATTATACTCCTATAGGATGGATTTCTGAGCCAGAAGATGCGATTAAAGGCTGGGGTAACGAAGACGACTACAAAGATGTTCTTGAACAACTTAATACGACACCAGAAGATTTCCTATCAGCTGTCGTATATTCACTTACTTGGAATCTTAAAGACGCTGCTGCCTCGATTACAGGTATCTACTGTGATCAATGGTGTGGAGTAGCTGGCAGCGGCGCCCCTCTTGAGACGCACGGTCTTCTCGCGATGACGGGAGAAGAGGGGAAGATAAATACTTGGTTTCAATGTGATAAACCTGAATGGGGAGTCGCAGCGACTTGGAAAGCCTTTGTAGAAAAGTTTGGGCTGCGAACGCAGGATGATTAACTCATGATTCTTGCGCGTTACATCCTACTTCTATACGGACCTGAGAAATCTAATAAAGAAACTGAAATACGTCTACCGCGTGTACTAGCAGACATGCCCGCATACCTAGAGGAGGCTGAGGAAAATCTGAATGATCTGCTTCCAGCAGACTTCAGAGTAGAGATTATTGAGAAATCTTAATGGTTAAATGGCGAAGCAAAAACACGATCCAGGAGTTATAAAAAGTAAGAAGAATCAGAAGAAACTGCCAAAAGACCTTCTCTGGAAAGAACGGAGGAAGCGGGCGTTGCCTCGGCTCTATCCCGGATGGGATGAGGATAAGTATCCACTTAGCGTTGTAAAAGCAGAACTCAAGCGCCGAATGATGTCCGAAGCCGAACGTCATACTTCTTCTTAGCCCGTGATGGGTTGCCCGTGAAGGGCCGAGCAAGGAGGGCAAGATGCCCAAAGAAAGTGTGTACGGTTCTGTTCTTCCGCTCGATGAGTCTATTCCGGCTCATGAGTATGAGATGCAACAGCCGATCATTGAAGTGCGCTGGGGCCGGTATCCAGAAAGCGATGTCCAGATCGTGACTCGGCGGAAAGGCTATGAGGTCGCGGTGCAAGAACCGATCACATGCGATTATGGCCTTTATGTCGATCTTGATCGTCCAGCGATCAATGATCTAATCCGTAAACTACGACGGGCTCGCGATCAGGCATTCGGTCGAGACGAATAGAATCTGATTTGGAGGCTCGCAAGGCTGGCGTGCTCATCCGCCTTGAAAGCGGTGATGGTCGAAAGGCCGTACAGGTTCGATCCCTGTAGCCTCCGCTTGGAGGGTCAAGTCTCAAGGAGAGACGGCGGGCTGCTAACCCGTTCGCGGTGCAAGCCGTGGGGTTCAAATCCTCGGCCCTCCGTGATAGAATTTCATTTCCGTGATAGGGGTGCATAGGGCTTTGGCGATCGTGCCCGCAGTCCGCGATTCGGGATGGTGACCTGAGCAGTTCGCGGTAAACGAGCGTCCTCTGGTGGACCGGACAACCGGCCAACAAGAGCGGCTCTTGGAGCCGCTCTTGTTATTCAGGATATGTCTGATTCAGCCATTTGATACCACGTACTTGAATAATGAAAGCAATCTCTGACTGAGAAAGTCGTTTGCGCAGCATCTTTCGCTCACGATATCTGACATCACTTTCTCGTGAATCAATCAGATCATGGCAAGCTCTACAAAGAGGCACAATATTTGCATGTGCATTACGTACCATACGCAGATGCACAGGCTGCTTAAGAAACCATGATTCAGCGACAAGATGATGCCTGGTAAGTGGGCGCACAAATGCGGGCCGAAGACACATTCGACAATGACCTTCAGCCCGCATTTTGTGTTCCGTCGTCTTCGGCGATTGCAGCGATACCGAAGGACGAGGAGCCCAGCGGTGCTCGATAACGAGCTTTCTGCTCATCCAAGAACCTTTCGCACCGCCGCCTCCGGCAACCAGTAAATCTTGTCAGACGGATTTTCGACGGCAGCCGTCAGCGCGACGGCAGCCAGAATATCACCGTCGAGCTTCGCCTTCTCAATCAGATACCAGCCGTAGCGCCGACGAATCTTGATTGGGATATCGGTGAGACGGACTCCTGCAACCGCCCCACCATTCCGGTCGGGCGTCACAGTGTCCTCCTTTGCGTTTAGCCCGAAAAGTCCTTGATGGGATTTTCGCTTTGGCGCTCGCAGTTATCCTGGAGCGTTTTTGCGATTGATCCTGCAAACTCGATACCGACCAACTCGTCTAGTAACGAGAAATCGAGTGTTATTCCCTCATGCGGGAATGTCGAGTAGGCCCAAGCTCTGGATGGCTTGAGCCTCAGATACAGGACTTCTCCGGTGTCATAACGCATGACGCTCATTGACACGGCTGGTAGGAATCGAACCCACTTCGTACCGGGTTGGAGCCGGACGAGACACCATGTCTCAGCCGTATAGTGGGCGGATTTTTCGAAGACCAGCACCGTCCAGCTGGCTTACGAACAGATGCCTCGTGAGACATCTACCTTCTAGTAGCGCGCCTGGGAGTCGAACCCAGAGACTTCGGCTTATGAGGCCGACGCAGGAAGTCCGGTCCTGCTCGCGCGCATAACAACCGTACCAAAAACGGAGCCCTGACTCAACCGTGGAAGCACATCGCTGTCTAGTCCAGAGTTCGAGCCAGGGCTCCTTGACCAGTTTAGCGACGGTAGATATACTTCACTCCCGTCTAGTCCATTTAACCGTGGAGGTATCTAATGTGGTATGTGCTAACAGTTCTCGCTGGACTAATCATCGTAATAAGTTTGACGCTTGGATTGGTACTGGGCGGCTCTCGTGCATTTGAAGATAGAGCCGGTCGTCAACAGACGACACCCGATTGGCGCAAGATGGGATTCGCTATCGCAAGCGGAACCGCAGTTACATACGTTCTGTTGTCGATGCTATTCATCTGGCATTCTGTGGAAGCAGGACATGTCGGGCTAGTACGTGCGTTTGGTGCATATACCGGCGTCAAAGAAGCAGGACTAGTTACAACTTGGCCATGGGAATCTATCGAAGAGGCCCGCATCCGCAATGCGTCTCATGAGTTGCTCATGGATGGCGGAGTCAATGGATCAGCCGCGAGTCAAGAATCACAAGAAGTATTTGTGGTTGCCACGATCAACTATTCACTAGAGAAATCGTGCGTGCAGGAGTTGTATACCAACTATGGAGCGGCGTATTACGAGACGATCATTGAACCAAGAGCGAAACAGCTATTCAAGGCGGAATCGGTGAAGTTCTCGGCAGTTGATATTCTGCCCAATCGTGAGAAGATCCGGCGTGAAACACAGAGTGAATTAGCAAAGCAGTTGGATCAGTTCTGCGTTCGAGGACTGGATTTTCTTTTGACGAATGTCGGTTTTAGTCCAGAGTTCACTGCAGCTATCGAAGAGAAGCAGGTGGCGACACAGCAGGCCGCTGCTGAAAAGAACCGCGTAGAGATTGCCAGGCAGCAGGCTAAGCAAGTTGTCATCGCAGCGGAAGCGGACCGTAAAGCGTTCTTCAAGCGTCAGCGCAATCTGACTCCACTGCTCGTAGAATGGGAACGCATCCAGAAGTGGCAGCCTCAGATCATCTATCTCCCCAGTGACACGATCATCGGACTTCCTGGTCTAGAGAGTAATAGATGAAGAATATTACAACTAAAGTAAGTCTCTCATGTGAGTTAGTTCTTCCATCTAAGGTTGTTACTCTCTATTTCGCACCTCCAATATATAGTCAAGATGGTACAACGTGTTGGACTCTAAGTATGACTGCGATTTCAGATACTGAACGTGATGCTCTACAAGCATTGAAACAAGCCATGGAAATAATCGCATCTGAATTAATCGGTTGAGAATCAGTGATTAGAATCGTTGAAATTCTCGTAGCTGTCAATGCGATTGCTGGGATTGCAACGTTTCTGGGAGCACGCTATGTTATGAGAAAACTCTTTTGGCGCAAGGTAGGCCGAGAAGATCTTATCGAGCCAGAGAGTCTACAACTTAAATCCTTGCCCAATCCAAATCAAGAGGATCATTCTCGCAAAACATAAGAGCAGTTCTACCCCTATCCCTTCCAGCCTTAGCTCGTCTCGGATTGACAATACTCGTCTCATCTGGATGCTGAACAAGCGAAGGAACTGTTGCAAAGATTCTCTGCTTAGTCATTCGCATCCAGAAACCTACAATCGCATCATCTGAACTGGGGGGGCGACCTGGAAGTCTGGCAGCTTTTGACCATTCAAGAAATTCTTGAGCTTTCATTCTCGGCCAGAGAACTCCGACAACTGGAACGAAATCACGGAAATAGATTGGTACATAATGTTCTCCCCGTTGTATGGCTTTCAGAGCATCTGAAGCAGTTTTTTTAGGAAGACCGCCAAGATAGAGACAGATAGGAGTTTCAGGATTTGCGAGAGCGACTTGCTCTACCGCCAGCGGGAAATTAATGCAAACTCGCACATCATCTTGAAGCACAACTCCAAAGTCTGCACCACCCTGAAGAAACTGACGAAGACATGCCTGATAACCCCGCCAAGGACTCAGAGGATGTTTGTCGTCAACAACAACTTCCACTGAAAGTGGGGTAAGTGATTTCTTTAACGCAGGAAGAAGCGAAGCTCGCGACGGATGATGTTGAACCAAAACACAAATCACGTCGCAACAAGAAAACCATCGGCGAAGGAGAAAATAATGTCATTCCCATTGGGGACAACAGGAACACCATCTTTTATGATGTCCATATGAACCATCGGCACAATATCGGTATCGGTACCAGAGGTTGTATCTGAGTCGTAGCAGATAAGGAGTTTGCTCCAATTATCCCCGGCCGCTGGAGTTGTGTAGGTTTGATTCGCCAATGGTAGAACGATGCGATGGTTTGTAGTATCAACTGTGTAGGCAGCGAGATCTGCATCAGTCAATGTCTTACGAACAGAGTTCGTAGCCTCATTATTAGAGGCTGCCAATAGAGCAGAAAGATTCGCATATGTACGGAGAACAGAATCTGCCTCCAATCCGGTATGAGTCAGAACAACCAGAATAAGCGCAGAGTTGGCGGGATCATTCGAATCGACACGACCATAAAGCTCGACTTCACGTCGTAGCACTGCATCGAAACTGCCATTGGCCACTTAGCGCGCCGGTTCCATCGTAATCGTCTGATTTTCTCCCTTACGCACTGCTCCAAGCGTCGGCACTAATCCTTTATTCGTAGGAACAGGTGTCATCTCCACACGGATTTTCGTGTCCTCTGCCTGAGTGACAGTAAGTTTGGAGACCGGACTCATTTACTTATATTTCTCAAATATTGGCCCGCTACATCCCAGCGCCCGCACTCGCTTGCGGATATGACGAACCACTCGTGCTTGACTCTGCGGAGTCTGCCCCCGACCTTGGGCTCGAATCGCTCGTTCGGCATAGTCGCAATTAGGGATCGGATAACTTCCATCAGGAAGTGCTACGCCCGATTTTGCCCAACGACGACGTTGTTCAGCCGTAATCTCCTGGAAGCTATCAAGCCATCCACCTTCTTCTAGAATACGAAGAGTCTGCTGACGAATTTCAGCTCGTGTTGCCATATCTCTCTCCTAGTGCCTGTCGGAGACGCTGAGTCAACATGACTTTGCGCCGCTTACGCTTCCGATAGTTCGCAAGCTCATCGACATTGGCTGTCGCGACGAGCGCTTCGACTTCTTCTTTCCCACCAGAAGCGACAAGACGCATCTCCGTGCGAGGAACAGGATATCCCGGAATTGGCACCGCGAGAACGCCCTGCAACTCCAGTGCCCCGTTCTCCCTTCTCCAATCCCCCGACGGCGGATTGGCTCGAAGGTCACGGATCTTTTCTGCCGGGACATCGCTTCGGATCGCGCCCGAGAGCCAGATTCCTCGGCGACCATCGTGAGCACGAACGAAAGCAGCAACACAGCCAGTGTTGTCGTAGTGCTCTTGGGTCTTTACTGATCCATAGGTCAGTGGAGCATGAGGCGTTCCCACGGTGATCTTTCCAACTGCAAGACATTCATCTTCAGCAGTTTCAATCTCTCCTAGATGAAAGAACTTGTAGTCCGAATACGAGCGAGGAGGCTGCTGACAGATTCCTTCAAAGCCGGTATGACATTGACCCCAAACGGCAAGATGCCCAAAAACACGTCCATCCTCAGTAATTGTCAATGGACAAGGAAGATTTGGCTCTGGCATCTCAAACCAGGCTTTAGGGGGTTTAAGCGGGGCTTTGCCTGCGGCTGAAGCGGTAAGAACTTCTTGTTCAACGTGAATAAATCCAATCCAATGCATGACTCCGCTGGCGGTAATAATCGAAGCCTCTGGGAAGGCTGCAAATGGAACAACTGTCGCTCCCATAATTGAGCCTTCAATACCAGTTAGATAGCCTCCTCCGCCAAGAAGAAGCGTCATCAAATCCAATTCTTCAGGATCAACAGGTTCAAGCGTATCCGGATCCAAGAGAGAGACATTCGTCACCGAGAGATCGAGTGAGACTCCTCCACCATTTTCAAGCAATCGCACACCATTTTCTCCGGTTTCAGAACCATCAAAACTCCCCTTTGCCCAGATCACAACAGCATCATCAGGCAAATCTCCGAGATCAAAACCATCTTCGTTAAATTCAGAAGAAGGAATACGATTAATTTTCTCAATTCTTCCTCCAACTTCTGATCCCTTATGTCCTTCTTCGCTAACTATCTGAACCATTAGAGGAAGCGGAAGTTCTCGATCATCAATCTTTCCCGGCATGAGATAACGCTTATCAGCAGTAGGATGACCCTCGACAGCGAGCACACCTTTCCACGGTGTACGAGTTTCTACATCTTCATCAGATGATGTATCTTCAGATGTAACAGTAACAGTGACACTTGGATTAAATGTCTCCAAATTACTGGATGTCATAAAAATCTGTGGCGCAGTAGATACAGATGAAGAAATAGGACCAATGTAATACCAAAACTGATCAGTCATATTCTCATCCATCATCTTGCGCATATGGCGCTCAGCCTCTTCATGTGTGTCATAGCAAGCGCCTTCTACCGGAGTAGAAGTACCTGATTCATGGACGCAGTGCTTTCCATCTTTCATTCTGATCTCATAGGAATGCTCGGCCATCGTCTCCATGCTCTCTTTTGCTGTCTCCATCACCGTATCTCCGACTACGGACGTATTTAGTCTCTCTGCTCGATAGAGAGCACGTTGTTGCCGTCTTGCTTTCTCACGAGAGTCATGGCAGCCATGATTTCCGCTCGGGCCATATACACAATACTTCTCACCTTGCTTGCGAATCGTGTACGGCATCCGACACCTCCTGAACACGCTCAACATGGGCCGCAAACCCAGAGGGCAACGGGCCTGGATTCTTTTCGTAAAGAGTTCTGGCCGCATACACCTCAACCATCTCAGAAAGTGCAACCGCCTGTGTTTCCGCAAATCCCCAATTGATGAGCAAGTTACGGAATCCATCACTTCCACTAGCTACTAGCTTGAGAGGTGATGGAGCATTCAGTTCTTTCAATACATCAGGGCCAATGAGAGAAGCGACAAGCGCATTAGGCTTACCATTCGCAGGCTCCAAGCACTCCGGACACGATTTTTGATAGGAACGAATTCGTGCCCCAGCAACCTCTCGACAACGAACGAGTGCTAGCTCCGCAGCGCCAAGAACTCTGGCAGAAGCTGTTCTCGATTCTGGCCGTGACCCTTCGCGCCCAGCTACAGGCTCCGGGGGACCTTCCTCTGGAGTACGAGCATCTTCAGGACTAGGCTGAGGACCTCGTTCAGGAGTCATCTGAGGAGCATCGGGGAGAAGAAGCGGATTACGCATCTTCCAGGCGAGCCATTCATCATGCTCATCTTTAGAAGGCTCCATCGCTTCAGGAATACCTTTCATCTCACGATAACCTTTGTAACTAATTGCTCCGCGATCAAATGCTCGATCAGCATCTTCAGAACGATCAGGTGCAATAACAACATCAGCATCGTCATAGGCAACTACTACCTGCGCCCATTCTGAATATTCAGCATCTTTCAATGCTGGACGCAAATATGCTTCCGAAATATCATCACAAAACATCTCAGCAACTGGTGCCCCATGTGAACGCCACATATCATGAACAACTTGACGAGCCGTCCAGTGGTTGGCATCTGTCATTCCAAGCAGCACTTCAGGCGGAAAATCTAGACCCATCGCAAGCCTCTTAATAGCCTCAGTGCGCAGATCTCTTTCCAAATAATCAGTCTGAGGATCATGCATCTGCATCCAGCGCAGACGATCGAGATATTCGTAGGAACCTTCAATGATCGGCGGTACACGCGCTTCTGCTGATCCCGGATTCTCGATCTGACCAATGAAGTGCTCAATTAGATCGACCATGAAGGGATCGTTCTCTGGATCTTCATCTCCGATAGGTTCAGCAGGGCCTGGAGAAATTTCCTGCGGCACAAGCAGAAGTCCTTTAGTAAGACGCGTAAGGGCTGTTGATTGCACAGCTTTCGTCAAAAGAATTAGCTCTTCACAAACCTCTTGTACTGAACAAAGCGGAGCATCCGCAAGATCAGAATGTCGAGGAGAAGGGCGCCAAAGACGATATGCCACTCCTTCTTCTATGGGCTGTTTGTCCTTATCGATTCGGTAAGTTCGACCGTTCTCTTCCTTTACCTCATCTATCCATAGAAAGCTCCATCGTTCTTCATCTGTATCGATTCGAGCACCAAAGAGAACACCTTCTCCAGTAATGAACATCAAACGCCCATAATTCAATTGAAGTTGGGAACGGCCACCACCTGGATCTTGAATGCGATTAAGCAAATCAACGGGTGGCCCTTCTTCAATAGGTTCGACTTCACCTTGTTCATCAAGAAGCGCAGGAAAAATTCGAACACGAGAAATCATGCGCGCATAAAACTGCGAAGCGTAACGAATTTCTCCTATTTGTTCGTAATAATCTAGGGCTCTTTGCTGCCAGCCTTCACTCTGACGTTTAGAATAGGAAGTTTTCGGACCAGAATACTTCTCAGCAGAAGCAGTTAGAACACGAGGACCTCTGCGTCTCGCAGGAAGTGCCATCTACTTCGCAGCAGAATCTTGAGGAGACGGAGAAGAAGATGGTTTCTTAACTGGCACTTTCTTGCCACCCTTACATCCGCACGGGATAGCAATCACCTCCAGAGATAGCTAGACAGGCCATCGGCCTGATGGTGCCACATGTCTCCGGACGTTTACTCCGAGGAAAGCAGCTTATGACCAGCTATGACGGCTGCTGAAAGCATAAAAGGCGTTGCCACTATTAGCGCCGCCTGTGGCCATATTTGCCAAAAAAGCCACCAGCTAAGAGCTATCCATGCGCCTACACAATATGAACATGTAAGAAACATCGCCCATTTCTCACGATAATCTCTCGGTATATCATCGCCTTCTCTATTCCATTCTTTACCGAGTTTCGTAAGATAACGACGAGGCTGATCGAAAATATCATCATATGCGATTAGCTGAAAAACACGCCAAGAGGCAATCGCTAGAATAATTGCCTCCCACCAATCAGGAACGTCCACGAGGCCATCCCTCTATCTTTCTTCTTCTTCTTCCCCAGGTTGGACCAAGATGTTTACGTGTCAACTCAACAACCATACGTTGGCTTACCGCTGGCGGTACATTGCGCTGAATCCCAGCAATACTTTCTAGCTCCGTATCTTGGCGCCAGGGAAGTTTCATCTAAATACTCACGTCTGTTCACGCTCTAGACGGATCTGCTCATACCAGTAGCGCACTTTGCGGATGAAGTAATCACGAGGAAAGTTTGGCCCAGGATCCCAATGCGTTCCGCCCTTGAAAGCCGCATTCACATCAACATGCGTTGTCAGACCACGCTTATCTGCAAGAAGATCGGCAACAGTGAGCCAGCGACGAGGAATCTTGTATTGCCAGCACCATTTAGCGGCTTTGGCTGCAGCAAGATTGAGCATAGGTTTCACAACTTCTTCCGCCCATCGTTCTTTCGTCCAGCCCGCACGACCGCAGATTTCCATATGCAGTCCGTCCGAGTTAGCACCTTTCGCTCCCCAAGGGATTATAAGATCAGGCAACATCCGAACACATGAATCTCTGTCTACTGCAAGTTGAGTGGAAGCCTTCACATCTTGGCGAGCAAAATAGTTGGCAACACCCTCAGCAGTGTTATCGGATCCCGAAAGATCAGCCGCCTCTGCTGTATGGATAACCACGAGATCAATCGAAGATACCTGTCGCGGTCCTGAATCATGAGCCGCTCTCGGCCCTACTTTGCATGGCACGGCCCACAGACGAAGGGGATCATAAGATTTAGGTGGCATTGGCTTGATACAGGATACAGATGCTTTGAATCGTGGGGAGTTCAAGATTTCCCCCCGCAGTTTTTACACAGACTCCTGGACGAAATAGATTAATCAATGGCAAATTAGTACCTGATTTCAAGGCCAGGATATACACGCTGAGCAGCCTGAACCGCGTGCCGTACTTTAGGATAGCCAAATTCTCCACCTGTGTAATACCAGAGATCATCATCACCTTGATAGACAGATATTGATCCAGCTTCCTCAGCTTCCTCAGCTTCTTCAATTTCTTCAATAACTTCCTCTACTTCTACAGGAAGTGCATCTTTAACTCCTTCTTCGACCTTCGCTTCCTCAATCGCATCCTGTAGTTCAGCCTTGTTCATCTGATAGCGATCCTCGATATTGAGTTCAATTGCTCGCTCCAACAATTCCGCCTTAGTAGGCATATCTCCTCCTTATCTGACTTCCCAGGTCTTATCACGTCTCCAAATTTGTTTACCACAGTGCTGGCAAACCCACCAATAACCATTCTGCTTCATTGTCGTTTTTTGCCCATGACAATAGATTGTCATACCATCTGCTTTCGCAGGTTATTTAATCTCCAATTTGCCGCGTCTAAGCGTTCAGGAGTATCCACACGTCCGATCTGCGACCAATGATGGACAAATGCGTAGGAATATAGGATGCGCGTTTGAATACCCAACATGCGTGCTTTCTCCGATAACCAGATATCCGCGTAGTAATCAATCTCGGGCCAGAAACCGATTCGTTCGTACTGATCGCGGCGGAGGATGGGAACACGAGTGAAATGAACAAAAGCTCCATCCTCACCATCTTCCCAGTTATCGAATGTGCCATCGGCAGAGAAGTTCAGAATCTTGGCGGCAGGAAGTTCATCATAGAGTCCAAGCCAGTGCAAAGGCTTTTCCCACCAGCCGGGCAAAGGCTCCAGATCATCTGCACCGAAATGCACGGTCTCTCCACTCGATTGCTTATAGCCCTTGTTGCAAGCTCCGGGCCAGGTTGGTTCGTCCTTCACCACGATCAGCTCGTGCTCCACTTCCGTCGTCGCGCAGTAGGCGGCCACGATCTTCTCTAGAGATTCCTCTCGGCCAGAAATGGTAGGCATTATGATCGAGAGTTTCATCCACCAAGATCCTTGATATTAATTCTTCGCACTTGCTCACTAAGAACAGCACTGGAAAGTTCCCAGGATGACAACTTCTCAGCGTCCTGGATTCCTAACCTCTTTGCATCCTCAAGATCACGAATACGTCGATGACGTGCAACTGAACGATTTAGAAGTTCTATCCACGATAGAGTATTCCAGTTAGAAGTTCCTAACTTCTTTTCTTCCATTCGCAACTTAGGTTCTTCTTTCTGACGATACTGTTTAGCTTGAAGCCGCGAAAGCTCTTGATTAGAGAGTTTCTCTAACTCTTCGCGGAGCTGTCTTTTTCCCCGCCTGAGCAGATTCATCGCAGCACGTAGCAGGCCGCGAAGCAATCGGGCCGCCAAGGACTAGAGCAGGGATAGGAGCCGACGTGCTCGGCCTTGAAGCCCGCCTCTCCCGCCAGCGTGATGAACTCTCGTTTCGTCCACCATTCGGTAATGGGAACCTCGGACTGAGAGTGTGTCGAGAGGTTGCCGTCGTAGACCATTACCCGCGCGTTTCCCTCTTTGAGCACTCGCCGCAGCCGAAGAAGAATACCAATGGGATCGTGGACGTGCTGGAGAACACCCGCGCAGTGAACATGATCTACCTGCGGCAGCTCGTCGTCGGCAAAGAGAGCGGTAGCCCTCCCGCGCAAGCCGTACATCTCTAGGCGTTCGCTCGTCGTTTGCAGAGCAAGCCAAGAAATATCCGCGAAGTAGACGTGCGCCGCGCCATAGCGAAGAAAAAGCAAAGTGTCATGGCCGGGGCCGCAGCCGTAGTCGAGAATCGTCTGGCCGGGGTACTCGACAGGCATCAGCCCGAGCAAGTCCGGATAGCGAGAATTTCTCTCCTGGAGCGCCGCCTCAGATTCTTCGGCGTCCAAATAGGGGCCGCCGACTTGATGAGTGGCCCAGAAAGTTGTCATACGTAGCTTCTTTTAGAAATCGGAATATGTCTACGTTTCAATTCTGAACTGATTTGCTGGCTAACACGATTTCTATCTGTTGCACACCATTCATGATAGTTAACAAGATCAGTGTCAATGTAGGTTATTCCATGCTTTATCCATCCGTCTGTTTCATCCTTATTACGTTTACTGAGTTTCCAAGTTCGATGTTCAATGATGACATCGGGAAGATAACGGGTGAGATGAAGCATTCCAGCCAAGTTGTTCCAAGCCTCATCAATCCCGCCTTGACGTACTCCCGGCAATGCCCACCATCCAACCGTTCGAATCAACTCGCCTCCCCAACAAAGACCAGCCGTAAAGCAAGGACCTCCAGTCGAATGCAACCATCCCAGTTCTGACATCCAATAATCACGAGCGCATGAGATGTACCAATCGCCCGCTGCTTGCTCAAGCTCCACGTCCCACCCTGGCGTCTGTGGGATGTTGTCATCAGCCAGCCAGCCGTATTGGCTCGCATCCGGATATTGCTCTAGGCAGTAGCGCATGGAGGCCGCGATGGAACCCCATTCGGGCTCAAGATGCATCGTCCAGTTAGGCGGCAAGCGCAAGTCGGCATACTCCTCAACCGTTTCATCGACGTAGACAAGGCCGGGCGAAGTCATCTCCGTCGCCTCGCAGGCATCCAGAACTTCCTGACAGGCTTTCGGCCGTCCGCGCGTAGAGAGCAGCCAGATCGCGCTCATACGAGCGCCTTTTGCCCCTGACAGAGATCAAGCCACCATTTGCGATCCCAGGGCTTCACGGGATCGGGAACATAGCCGATGCGCTCGAAGATGAAAGAACGTACGGGCTCACGCTGCGCCCACTCGACGTAGGGCACAGTGAATCCCATCTTGTCCTGGCGGGCGAGAATCTCCTCGGGGATGACACCGCGCATGGCCTCCTTTAGCAGCGGCTTCCCAACCCGCCGCTCGGGCGGTTGTTTCAGAACCCACTCCACCACTTCCGGTTCCAACATGGGAGCGACGGCTGTGATTCCATAGAAGCTCGTCACCTGCTCATCCACCCGCAGCAGATCGGGCAAATGCTCCCAGTCATAGGCGAGCGCCGCTTCCAGCTCGCGAGGATAGTCGGCGGGAAGCTCGTATTCCTCATAGCCTGTGGGAGGCTCGATTCCGGCGACGATGTGCTGGCGAGCGTAACCTCCGAAAAGCTCGTCCCCTCCCTCACCCGAAAGCACCCGCTGGATTCCCTGCTTAGAGACATAGCGAGCGACCATAAACTGTCCGAAGGTGCCAGGCCCGGCGAAAGGCGGCTCCACGGCCTCCAGCATCTCGTCGAAGAACTCTACGAAATCCTCGGGTGTGATCTCGATCTCGTGATGCTCCCGTTGGCCCGCCGCTAGGCGTGCATAGGGCCGTTCATCGTAAGCCTCTCCCTCATACCAGCCCGTGAAGGCCGGTAGTCTCGGCGCAAAAGCCGCGATGGTAGAAGAATCGATTCCGCCTGAGAGCAAGACGCCTGTGACCGGGATTCGCGTTGCGTACTTGACAACCGCCGCACGAATAAGCGCCCGCAGATATGTCGCCTGAGCCATGTTCATCCTTTGAGAGAGAGATGTGTATACGCTTGTTCGACACCATTCTTGGAATACCAAGAAATCGCGCGTCTAAGCCCTTCTTCAAGGGGAACTTTCGGTTGCCAATCTGGCGGATTCGGATAGACCGGATGCAAAGAACCCACATCCTCCGGAGCACGGATAAGCGACTCAAAATCTCCCTTGGTTCCCATCAATTCGCTTATCCACCCAAACAATTCCAAGATCGAAGTGTCCTTAGCCGAGCTGATCCCGAAGGAACCTTCTCGTTCCAAGTTGTCTATTACTTCGGCCACCAGATCGTCCACGAAGACGAAGTTGCGGACGGTGTCGCTGACGGTGCATGGCTCTCCCGCCGCCAGCCGCTTGTAAAAGGCCGGAATCGCGCCCGAGAGGTTACGGGGGCCGTAAATATTGGCTAGTTGATATACCGCCAGCGGGATGCCCGAAAGTCTCAAATAGTGCTCGCCCGCGATTTTAGAGATGGCATAACTAGAGATCGGCGGCAAAGACGTCTGAAAATAAATGACTCCTGCACCGTGATGCTTAGCGACAGCGGCTACATTGATCGCTCCAGCCACATTGATATCGGTATCACGATGCCACTTCTGCGCATCGTCATAGGAAGCCGCACAATGGATGACTAATTCAGGCTTGACCTTGTTGGCGAACTCATAGAAAGCAGAACGATTCGTGATGTCAATGTCTTCGGCATCAGGCCAGTTGGACTCTCGACCAGTAAGAAGATTGTCACATCCACAGAAATAGTGATCTTCGGCTAGGGTATCTCCTAAATGTGAACCGATGAAACCCGCCACACCCGTACAGAGAATCTTCATTCATGAGAGGATAATTCCCCTAGCGGTCGGATCATCGAGTCTGTGGACTTTTCAATCATCAGCAGATGCGGACAACATCTGCTTCATCAGCGTAGTCAGATTCTCAAGCGGATCCGTCCGAAGCACGGGCAAAACCGTCTCTTTCCACCAGGCCAGAACCATTTCATCTGCGAGAGTGTGGCTGATTCCTTCGTGACGAAGCGCCTGCCGCAGTTCATCGGCCATCTCCGCCAATGTGCTACAGGAATGCTTGAATTGCTGTGCGTCATCCAAATCAAGGCTCATTCGATTCACCTCCTTCAGACTATTAGTTTCTCTTGCGTCCAGCGCCGCTCTAGCGCGAGCAGTTCGTCCAACCGCGCCATCGTCTCTTCGCGCGTTAGATCCTCGCCAAGGTATTTCCAGCCATAAAACGCCGCCGCATAAGGCTTGAAATAGTCTTTGTGCTCGAAGTTCCAGGGGCGATCCATTACCACTCGGCGTTGCAAAGACAGATGACATCGTTGGCAAGCGGCAAGTAAATTCCACCATCGGCAGTTGGCCTTGTCCTCGTCAAGGTGATGACAGGTGAGGATGCGCCACTGAGCCTCCATGCGGAACGTTTCCCGCCCTTGGTAGCCCATCCATGCTCTCGGGTCGAGATCCGGCACCAGTTCCCAATCGCCTTCATCATCCGGGCCGTGCGTCTCCGCACGACCGAACGACCACACTCGCACCGGCCCTCCATGCGTGCAACGCTCATCGCAAGGGGACCACTCACCGTTCCCGTGCTCCCCCACGCGGTAGGGATGCCCGCAGCGCTGGCAGCGGTGGCCCGCCTGCTCGCGGATCAGATCCTTGATCGCTGGTTCCCACTCTGTCTCCTGATGCCAAAAATACGGATAGCCATCCGGTCCGCATTCATAAGGCTCATATTGACGTAGAAATTTATTCACGGGCAAGATTACCGAGGCACCGTAGGATCATTGGGATGCGGCTTAATGCGCCGAGCGCCATAGGACTCTTGATAGTAAGGATCTCTCCAATCTCCAGAGGCCAGACTTTCGATACATGGCCGTTCTACTCGGTCCCACTCATAGCCCATATTGAGAACAGCAGGCGAGAAAAAACTGTCTTCAGACCAACCTGGAGGGTATTTAGGCCAGGGAGTCTCGTCCCAACGTAATCCCTGATCCCATAATTCACGGCGGATAACGCAGTTACCTCCGGTGTTTTGCGCGACAAACAGTTCTTCTTCATCTGTTCGTAGTCCGAGTTGCCCTAGTTTAGAATTTGCCTCGAACATACGCTGAGTCTCCTCGCACCAGCCGGGGAGGAAACGGAAATCATTATCGGAACGATGAAGAAAGATAGCATCTTTCGGTGCTCGTTCCCAGCCTCGATTACAAGCAAAACCTGGATAATGATTCTCATTCAAAAGATAGATTCCATAATCAAACTGATTGAGCAACCACTGACGCAGATCTTCATCTGATCTGTTATCAACCACCACCAAAGTAAAAGGAACAGTTACAGTCTCTAAATAGCTTCCAATCGTCTGTTTAGTTAGTTCTAGACGATTGTAAGTGACAACAACTGTATGAAGTTTCATCTTCTTCTCTTTACCAATCTATGCCGGAAACGTTTTCCAGAATTAACTTCCATCCAATTAGAAGGATAATGATCGGGGAAAAGTTGACTCCCAATCTCATAGTGCCAACCAAGTCTTGTTAAATGATCCGCACCTCGATGTCGAGAACGCTGATCCCAATACGCGACATAGACAGCTTCTGGAACCTTTATTACTTGCGCACCTGCTTTATAGCAACGCGCCCAAAGTGACCAATCTTCATAAGCATTTGAACCTGGAGGATCTCCATAATCGATGAATCCACCAACCCGAAAGAAAAGATCGCGTGGAATTAGCGTACCGATGACAAGCCAATTACCAGACTCAAAAGGAACAGCAGGCCAGATTTTGGGCGGTCGTGCTCGTCCACCCTGCACATAAGAGACAGCAGGCGTGAGCAGGAGAGGAGTGCCGTCATCTCTACTCTCCCGCTCAAAAGCCCGCTGCATAGCCTCGACATAGCCAAGGCTAAGAGTGTCGTCACCGTCACAGAAAATCAGCGCATCACCTTTTGCCCTCTCAGCTAGTCCATTTCTCACTGAAGAAACAGTGCCCCCTGGAGCATGGTCTATTAAGACTTCAGCGTCTTGAGCACGAGCAGAAGGTAGCGCCCGTTCCTCTGCTAAACGGCGCCATTCATCTGACCCATAGGTCCCAATACAAATAGAAACTCTTATAAGACGATCTGCTCTTCCATAACAGCAAGCTGATCTTCAAGATCTCGAATCAATTGATCAAGATCTTCTCTAATGTCAACTTCGGGAGTTTCTACCGCCAAGCGGTAAGCAACAGCCTGATCTCGCAAAGCACGAGTGCCTCCAAGAACGATTTGATTCATCGTCCTGACTACCTCAATCTGCTCTGCTTGAAGATCTTCGATCATCTTCTGCTGGATACGTATGAACTCACTCTGACGTCTAGCAAGCTCAATTGCCTTCTCCAGCTCGATCAAACCCATGAGACGGCGTAGTAAATTTCTCATCTTCGGGGGTGAGTATATCGCCTTCTGCGTCTCCTGATGATCGAGAGTTCTTGAGGCAGGAGACCGACATAGCCCCACTGCTCCGCTCGATCCCAGAAGAGTTCCTGATCAACGCCGAAGTTAAGACGACCCTTCTCATATGTCGCATCTTGTGGCGCTGTTCCCCAGGCAGGATGGCGATGCACAATCTCTGCATTCTGAGCAAATGCCCATTGTTTACGAGCCTGTGCCAAATGACACAACTCACGATCAACAAAGTTATGATCATAACTCTCTGAAACAAGAATCCCAGGACCATCCAACGATCCTCCTTGCTCTTCCACATACGAACGTCGCACAAGAGGATGAGTCGAAAATTGTCCTTTCACCACGAGTCTATTGGCCTTATCATTTGTACCAATTACCCCAGCTCCAGTAGCTTCTGCCATTTGAAGGGTAAGTTCATCCCAGCCCTGCTTGAAATCAAGATCATCAGAAGCAAGAAGAAGAAAGGGCTGTTCGGTGCGCTCAAAGCCTTTGTTCATCTTCTTCGGATACTGATGTTGTTCTCCAAAGTCAGCTACAAGTACATCTTCTCCTGTTGCAAGACAAGCCTCAATCTGGGCTTCATCTCCCTCAGAACAAAGGAAAAGTGTCCGACAAGACACCGAAGATGACTGCATAAGAGACACGATAAGTGGCTCAGCATTTTGAGGACGAGCTAGTACAGGAATCAGAACATCAATCACGAGATGAACGCATTCGGATAAAATAATTAGGGTTAATAACTTCAGATAATCCCCAGATAGCTTTCGCCATCTGCTGAATCTCTTCCCGCGAGAATCGCTCTAACCAGAACGAGTAATAAGCAGAAATCGGTTCTTGCGAACGGCCATGACTACACGGCTTACAAACGGTATGTCTACGTGCATGACGAGCCGATAGAACGTGTGGATTCCCGCAAGAAGGACAGTAGACGAGTACTACGCCCTCGCTGCGTCTTGCCTTCTGCGACTGAAAGGACTCGAAATCCGCATTTTCTGTATCGGCCTCGATCTCAACCAATTCATACATTGCGACCACGCATCCACATCGTCGTCATGTGTGGCATTGGGAAAGAGCGCACATGAATTGATGAAGTCAACAATATCTGCCGGACAGTTCTTCTCATCTGGCATCGAAAGCTCATCTGCGCCCAGCCTCCGTCCGGGAAGATAGCAGTTACCAGATTCAAGATCAGATGAGGCAGCTTCGGCACGAAGGATTTTGTCTCCCTCACCTTGATGGGAGAGCTTTTGCACACCTGTTAGCTCGCGTTTCAATTCGATAATGAGTTCTACTCCGTAACCGGCATTTTCAATCAGACAGTAGTGCGCCGCATGCGGGAACATCTTCCGGACATAGCGCGCTTGCTCCAGAACGGCACGTTTGGCCTGGGTAAAATTCATATGTCCTTTTTTCAGGTCCAATAGATAGCGATCCGCTCCGATGACTCCCCATGCCTGAATTGCGACCAGATCATTCGCTTCTTTGTCTTTCTGAGGCGTATCAATTGTTTGCACAACAGCACGAAAACGCGGCAAACGAGCCGGGTCTTGTAGAAGTTTCGGATCGTAGAAACGCCACCAGCTACGAAGAAGAATCTCTCCTTCTCGCGCAGCTGGCCGCTGTTGTAACTGCGCAGCAGCGCGGTGAGAAGTCATCCCCGCTGCCAAAGCATTAGAGGTCGTTTCATTCCGAAACTCAGGCCAAAGAAGATCCCCTTCGTTGCGAGGATCACGAGGCCACAGTTGAGGATGATTGTGCTCAAAGCGTTCAGGAAGACAGAGAACTTCCCAACGCTCCTTTTCGAGTACGTGGCCAGCTAGATCATTTTGATGCAATCTCTGCATCACAATGATGCGCGCATGATCATTGCCGATCCCACGGGACTCGACGGTGCCGTCATACCAGTTATTCGTACTCCCGAGTACCGAACCTGACGTCGCATCTGCTTCTCGGGCATTGACAGGATCATCGATAAGAATACGATGACCGTGCTCTCCCTGCCCCGTTGATTCAGGTGAAGTGGCTAGGCGCGTGCCACCGCGCGAATTGGTGAAGTAATACTCAGCATCTCTGATGAATTGAAGATCCCAACGCTCCTGATACCAATCAGACATCATGAGATCACGAGACATCGCAGCAATACGACCAGAAAAACGAGTCTCATAGGAAGCACCCCAATACCGAATACTGGGACTGTGAGTCCATTCCCAAGCAGGCCAAAGAATAGAGACGATGAGTGTTTTCATAGAAACAGGTGGGACCCAAACCTGTAGACGTTTAATCTCCCCCCTGCTTACTGCCTCAAGGTATTCACACATGGCATCGATATGCCAGTTGTGAAGATAGATCTCATCGGGCTTTAGATTCGGCCAGGCGGCCAATACAAACTTACGAAACGACCTAGAAAGAATCTCGGCTTCTTCTTCTAGTTCTTTTCGTACAAGCTCTTGCTCAAGAAAATCAAGAACTCCCACTACGCTGCCGCTTCCTGCGCATCACTCTGTTCACCAGCTTCAAGCTCAGGATATGAGACTTCATCAATGATGTTCTCTTCATTATCAATTTCATTTAAAAGTTCATTTGCTCGTTCATTCTCTTTCGCTAGAGAGATAATTTGTCGAAGCTGTTCTGCACCCAGATGCCCGAAGTGTTGATGGACAAGAGCTTCCAGATTCGTGTTGACATCGATACGCTGTGAGCGAAGAAACGCCCAATTCGGATCATGAATCATCATTTCTTTCTCAAGGAGTCGATCTGAGATCGTAAGCGCACGACCAAGCGCCGATTCACGAAGACGATCGAGAAGATTGTCTTCATGCTCACTCCCAACCTCAACAGCCTGGTCATAACAACGAGCAAAGCGCTCGTCATAATGGACACTATTCGGATTACAGAGTTTGCGAAAATCAGAGCCGGTCAAGTCCTCTCTAGTCATCCGCGCTGCCTCTGGGCGAATGTAACCCTGCCGGATATATTCGAGAAAGTCGAGTTTCTGCTCTTGGGTAATCGCTGATCCACGCACGCTGCGAGTGTAGCGCGGGTTCAGGACTTCACTCTTGCGCTTTATTACAATTTCTGGTAGAAATACTTAAATGGATACCGCGATTCTCGAACGTCACTTCAAGGAGATGGGGGCACGAGTCAAGACTCGCATGTCTGAAATGGCTCTGGCGTCATCGCCACTCGCCCGACGGTGAGCATGCCCACTGCCCGCATTGCGACAAGAAGCGAAACTTCCGTCGCTACCAGACGAAGCGGCCTCGACAGTTGAGGGATGCGGCTCCTTCCGAGTCGCCCTCTAGGCTGTCACCACCATGAGCTTCATGCTTGATGGTAATCCCAAGATGCCCGCGGGAGGTTCGGTCCTTGAGGGCGACGCCGCCGCGCTCCTGCAAACTCTTCCGGCATCGGCGATCCAGACCATTATTACAAGCCCTCCGTACTATGGTCAGCGCGATTACGGTGCGCCCGGCCAGCTTGGAGCCGAACCCACTCCTGAGGAGTATGTGGCGCGTCTCACTCTGATACTCGATGAGTGTAAGCGAGTTTTGAGTGACTCTGGAACGCTCTGGCTAAATCTAGGTGATAAGTATCGCGGCGGCGAGCTACTTGGCATGCCGTGGCAAGTAGCGCTCGCTTTGAAGAAAGCTGGTTGGAGACTTCGTTCTGACATAATTTGGCACAAGCCGAACGCTATGCCGCACTCGGTTCGCAATCGACCTACAGTTGACCACGAGTATATCTTCCTGTTTTCAAAGTCTGAGAGCTATTACTTCGACCAAGACGCTATTCGCGAACCGCATCGAACGTTCACTGACGCCAGCCGCATGCGAGGTGGCAGAAACCACTTCGGTGTGCGGGGAGGAACACCCGAGAGCGGGAAGAACGGTGGCTCATCGAACTTGCACGACGGACGGTGGGATCAGGCATTTCATCCTAAGGGGCGAAACCGAAGGACAGTCTGGGAGATACCCCTGTCCAAGTTCCGCGACACGCACTTTGCGGTGTTTCCAGAAGAGCTGGTGCGACGGTGCATACTGGCTGGCTCGGCGCCTAATGATTATGTGCTTGACCCGTTTGCCGGTAGCGGGACGACTCTTGTCGTCGCTGACCGCCTCGGTCGACGGGGTCTAGGTATCGACATAAGCGCGAAGTACTGCGAGATGGCTCGTGGCCGAATTGCCGGACAGCAACTGGAGCTGTCGTCCTAACGGCGCTAGGTTAGCTGTGCGAAATGAGGGAGCGCGTAAAGGTTTACGTTCAGCCCATTTGCGGAGACGCACCCTGTCCAGATGATGACGATCCGTCATCCGGTGCGCTCATCGTGCGTCGGATCACAGTAGACGGCGGCGAGATTCCATTCACGAAAGCACGCATCGAAACGAACGCCCAAGAATTCGTCTCCGTTGTTTTGGAACTCATTCCTGGCGGGATCGAGATTCTCAGCAAAAGTAATCCCTGGGAAGAAGTAACATGAGCTTCATGTACCCAACCCGCACAACCTAGCCCTCGCGCTTGCGAGGGCGTTATCGGGAGGTACATATGAAGCGCTGGCACGAAGAACGTGTCCTTATGCTCCGTCGTTGGAAGATGGAGATGGAAAAGCACGACTATGACTGGCGCAATCCACCGGATCCGAAGTGCGATAAGCGAGCTTGCCATTGTGCGGCAGGAATCGGTTCAATGAGGAAACGGCGTCCTTATGACTGTGGGAATCCTCGCTGTGGCCTCTGTCACTTCGAGAAGTTCTGGATTCGCAAGAATCGCTATAACAAATTACGCAAGATCATCGAATTCGAGTTGGAGGTGTCCTAATGGAAGGCGTCATTATTGAAATCCGCGCAGCTGAAGGCGGTGACGATGCAAAAGATCTTGTCAAAGAACAGTTTTCTGTTTACATCACCTACTGCAAAAGAAGGCGTCTTTGACTATTCAATACTTGATGAGCGATCTGGAATGATCGTTGCTGAGATCCTTGGCGACGAGGCAGAAGTAGCATTTAGCAATGAATCCGGTGGTCATCGTTGGCAACGCATTCCACCGAATGAGAAACGAGGTCGGCGTCATACCTCAACTGTCACCGTCGCTGTCTTCCCGATTATTCCTCCCCAAGATTGGGAATTTTCTGAAGGTGAGATCGAATGGGAGGCCATCTTAGGCACGGGTCCAGGAGGTCAGGCCCGCAATAAAACAGCAAATGTCATTCGAGCCACACATCTTCCAACGGGCATCTCAGTACGGATCTCAGATTCACGCTCACAGTGGCAAAATCGTCAGACTGCGTTTCGTTCTCTCGCAGCTCGTATCTCCGCTTACCATAAAGATGAACATTTGAAACGAGAAGCAAAAGAACGCCGAGAGCAGATCGGAAGTGGAATGCGAGGAGACAAGATTCGTACTGTCCGTCTACAAGATGGACGAGTTGTAGATCATCGAAGCAAGAAGAAGATGTCAATCGAACGCTATCTAGCCGGGCATCTCGAAGATCTGCACTAGCCAACTTGACAAGCATAGCTTTCTTGCTATCATAGCTTGAGAGATATGACAAGAGGGATGCCCCAACACGCGAAGCGACTCACGGAGTTGCTCGATGACCATGAGGAGTGGAGAGAGAACGTCAGCGCCCTCTTCTTCACCGTCAGGGCACATAGCAACATGAGTCAGACCAGCTTCGCCCAAGATGTACTCGGCATCACCCAGCCCTATCTCTCTCAAATCGAGCACGGCCAGCGTACTCCTTCCTCGGGAACGCTCTCCAAGCTGCGCTCTTATGTGGAAGGAGAACCACATGCCAACCAAGACCAAGACCAAGACTAAGAAGCTCGCTCCACCGGGCGTGCTGAATATCGCCTTCGTATGGGATATGTCCGGATCAATGGCAAACGTTCATGAAGCGACACGAGCAGGAACGCATAGTTATCTCTCAGATCTCCAGAAAGAAGAGAAAAAACTTGCCAGCAAGCACGGAGAAGGCATCTTCACCCGTTTCTCGCTGACGGCATTCGATACCGTCTTCGAGAAATGGCTTGTCGATGAGCCGATCGCGAACGTCAACGTCGATCAGGTCGTGGGCCGCTACTACCCACGAGGCTGGACTGCTCTTTACGATGCTGTCGCGAATACCATCACCGAACTTGAATCAAAGCTACACGGTGAGCGCGAAGGTGAAAAGTGTCTCGTCGTCGTCATGACAGATGGACAGGAAAACTCCTCTGTTGAATATGGAGGCCCTGACGGTAAAAGGCGAATCTTTGATCTCATCAAGGCATATGAAGCCAAAGGCAACTGGACCTTTGTTTATCTCGGAGCGAACGTCGATGCCTACGCTGAGGCTGCTTCACTTGGAATCCCGAAAGGAAACGTGGCTTCTTATTCTTCTACTCCAGATTCTGTTGGAGCGGCTTCAATGAGCTACGCAGCAGTTACTTCTTCGCTACGTAGTTCTCCGAAAGCTCAGACAAATGCTGCTTTCACAGATTCTGGAATGAGCCAGGACTATCGTGATCCGAGTGATATCCAGGATCCAAGCAGAACCTCACAGCCTCTTTGGACTTCCCAGCAAAAGAGCTATGCCGATTCAGAAGATGCAACCGAGAATACGAGGAAAGCACGATGATGTATCAATGGTGCTCATGTTGCGGCTGTTGTCCTTGCCGCTGCTATCGAACTTGCCCTACTTGTAGGGGAAGTGGAGTCGTGACAGTTCCTTATTGGCCACGACCTATCCCGAGACCTTGGCCATATCCTTGGCCTTGGCTATCAACTCCTAGTTATTCAGGAACAGCAGCGAACGATTTTGCCCGAGCGAGGATATGAAATCCATTGAAGATAGAATTGCAGAAGCTCGTATACGGAGAGATCGACTCAATTCAGCATACGAACATATAGAGAATGGATTTGAAATAGAACTAACTGAAATCGAAGATATACGACTTGTATTGGAAGATATTCTTAAGCGTCTTTACAAACTAGAATATCCAGAGTTTTCAGAGTAGTATCAAGTTTTTTTCTTTTCCAACAGAGTCTCAATAAGAAACACAGAAGCCTTGATCTGAGCAAGGGCTTTACGAATCTGATCATCGGGATCAGAATGACGTCCAGTGAGATACTCAAGAATCTTCTGACGGCCTGTTTCAAGGCCAAGTCCCTTCTCTCTCAAAATAATTGCAGCCACACCCTCATCTTCTCGGAGCAGGCCAAGAAGAATATGCTCGGTCCCAATGTAGTTATGACCTATCGAAAGAGCTTCCCGCAACGCCATTTCAAGAACTTTCTTGGCGCGAGGAGTAAAAGGAATCTGGCCCGTAACATATTCAGCTCCTTCGCCAATAATATTTCGAACCTGCTCTCTCGTTTCATCTAAAGAAATACCAAACTCGACAAGCGTTCGCGCCCCAAGTCCTTCTTCCTCTCGGATAAGCCCAAGCAGAATATGTTCAACTCCGATATAGTTATGTTTGGACTTTCTTGCTTCATCTTGAGCGCAGACAATCACCTGACGTGCTCGCTCGGTAAATCTCTCAAAAATAACTCTCACCTCCATTTCTGTCTCGGCTTGTTCTCTCAATAACAATTAGAGGACAGACTCTTCTTTTCTTCGCAATCATAAACGAGCGGACCAGACCTGGCTGCTTTTTCTGCTTCGACTTTTTCCTTTTCTGTTCTTCATCCCAGGGCATCGGCTTGTGCCTTACAAAAGCAATCAACGTTGGAATAGCATAGACAACAGCTATTACTATAATAAACAGAATAGCTACCAAACCTACTATTCCTACCATAAATGTCTTGCCAACAAGTATCCAGAAATAAGAACACAGATTAGTTGGCTCTTGAGAATGACCCCCAAACTCATGTTGAAGCCACCACCAATAACGATAATGCCAAGAATCATCTCTAACGACGAATTTATCCATTCAGTGCTCCTCGATCAACACGCCATCCCTTTTCATCCAAGATCATCGGCGCTTGTCTAAAGACGATCGGCATCTCAAAAACAGATTTCGATTCTGGAAAAACATGTAGCTCCCAAAACCCCCAATGTCCCACATTACAGACTTCATTACATTCAAAGATACACTCATAAACTTCTCCCTCTTCAAACGCAGCGAAGAGATTAGGCGTACCATCACTGAAACGAGGCGCCATACGCTCTTCGCGTATAAGGTTAATCTGCCGTCGAAGGACCAACGCCTCACAGTCCTCTTTACGACAGACACCAAGATCCTGTTTTTTTAGAAACTGCATCAAGAAATTTCGGGCGCGTCTTCCGAGGGGATAGTTGACGCGCCCGAACCTGAAATCTCAAGAATGAACTCTTCTGGTAAAAGACGGAACATCACCCTCTGAAGCACATCTAGTTCTACATCGAGAGCAGCGAGAGCATTCTGTTCTTTCTTCTCCCAGACGGTATAAGAACCCTCATCCGCAGGATATTCATCTGGCCCTACAAGCGTAATCTCAACTTTTCTGAGAATCATTTCTTACTCTCTACAGTCTTCACTGCTTCTGTAAAACCTTTTTCGATATCTGCCCAGCGACGACTAGGGGAATCGTTCCAACTCGTAATTCTTCCTTCAATTGTTCCATAACGATAGTTAGAGGATAAAGAACCAGCAAGCGCCTTAAGAACAGCCCGGCGCAACCTTCGTTTTCCAACTGTCAATTCTCGGACAGCTCCAACTGAACAAAAAGACACTTCTTTCTCCCATTCGCCTTCTTTGTTTTTGTGGCGGATGGTTTGGCGATAGTGACCCCTAACCCAATGTTGGCCTTTTTCGTTCATGAGAGCCAATGCCTGCAAAAGAACGTTCCGGACTTCCTGTGAAGTAGGTTCCGAGTTCATGCTTTCTCTTTTCCTTTCTTTAGAAGGCGTCCAAACACTGCTCGATCAAACGATCCTGTCACCTCTTGGTCAATCCCAAACTCCCGCAAATGCGCCGTTCCCTCTGGCTTACCATCCCATTCCCAGGCGGCGTTGGCCATTGCTCGCTTCACTCTCGATTCTCGAACGGCTCCTGTTTCCCGCCTACGCTCAGCTTCGTTTTCACCCAGAGCACTCCCATAAGCAATCGCTTGCTCACGAGTCAAATACTTGAACAAGCCAGTTCGGAGTGCTTCCCGCCGGGCGGGAGTTCCTCCCGCTTCGATTGCTCCTTCTACCAACTCAACTTTCTCATGAAATTCCTTAGAGTGAACGTATTCCTCCGAGGACACGGAGCGGGGACGATGCGGTTCTGTTTTAGACCCCTCAGCGTCCTGAGAGATATGCCCCACGCCTTCCGGCTGGCTGGTAGTTATACCCGTACCGTCTTTATCCCGCTCCGTCTCCTCGGCATGACGAAGAAGCTCATCGAATTCGCTCATTTTTTCTCCTTGCGCTTCTCCAATGCATAACGCACTAGATCTCGTACCCAGATTGCTACGTCCTTTCCTTCTTCTTCCAGACTACGCGCATCTTCAGCCTTCACATATACGATTACTTTTGGCATCACAGTTTTTCCCAACGAGTAGTTATAAATTGCCCTGCCCCCTGAGAACGACGAGCCCCAAGTCCATTCTTTTCAGCAACAGACATGATTCTAGTCCACTGTTCCTCTGTAAGACAATCGTCTAGAACAGAAAGCTGAACTGTAATAGTCGGATTGATGACATACTCAAAATAGCCAAGTGTAGAACGTGTTCCAGTCCAATCTCGAATATGACCCACAGTAAGATCAAAACCATCACTGTCATCAGCGATGATGATAGGTCTCTCTGGCACCCAGACAACTTCTGCAACGAAAGCTCGCGGACTTTTCCCTCCGACTTTCTGCCCCTGTCTTTTAATTGAGCGCGAAGAATACTGCCCGAATTTATGTTGTCCATCTGGAAAAGCAATACTTGTTGCTTCTTTGAACATCGCTTTTACATGTCGTCCTTCGAGATACGGTTTTCCATCTGATGTTCTTTTGAAAACATTAGCCTTTTTCTCAATTGCATTCTCTTTAATTGCTTTTTCAATATCTTCGTCTGTAGCATCTTTTGGATCAAGCCCATAGGTTTCAGCAAGATGCTTAAGAGTCCATTTCTTGAGCATTTCTTCATCGGTAATACCAAGATTTTTTTTAAGCCAACCCTCAACCAATTCTGGATCGGAAGGAGAACCTCCAACCAGACGTCCGGTGAAATAAAAATCTGCTTCATACAAGATCCAGGCACTACTGTCAAAGACACTAACTGGTTCAATCATAAATTAGCTCCTAAAAGATGAAGATTGTCGATGCGTATCGATGAGGGGAGAAGAAGCGCGTCAATTGGAGAAGATGGAGGTGAGCAAGGGGAGAAGTAGTGCGTACCGGGCCGGTCTAGTCTATTAGGAAGGGCAGGGGCGATGTGAAAGCGCTGAGAGCTGGGCAAGAACGACGAGGCGAGTCAAATGGTGAGGGGAAGGCGGAACTGATCGCGCGCAAAGCAGACGAGAGCGGGCTGGTCAATTAGGAAGGACAGAGGCGTAGAGAGCCCAGCGCGTGCGAGTAAGGAGCGAGCAGGACTGTCAATTGGAAAGAGCAGCAGCGTGAACGATGTGACGTGACCTGGGGAGTCAAATTAGAAGTGAGCGGAAGAGAAATGACGAAAGCGGGTGCGGGTTGTTAATTAGGATCTTCCTCAGTATGGAAGTATTTATTCCATACAGAGTTAATCTGTTCATCAGAAAGACATTCAATTGTCATACAGGTATCATCTGGATGAAGAGATGCAATAGTACGATGAAATCCGGCCCAACGAAGTTCAGTTGCAGCCCTAACTTCCCGTTCTGCGGCAACAAAAAGATGCTCTGGTCGAGTCATCGTCAATAATGATTTATGAAAGGTCCCTCCAACATGGGCAAAAACATGCGCTAGCCGTTCTTTTACAGGCCCAGTTTGATAGGGAGCTTGGGCACGTATTTTCGCTCGTACTGAATTTGCAACATCCGGAACGATAAACTCCATTGAAAAGTTGTAAAGAGCTTCGATGAATTCTTCATCATCGCGGAAATGTCTTTTAGTACGTTTCAGAAGTTGCCTAGTATCTACCTCCTCTTCTTCCGCATATACATTCTCAACGAAATCAGCAATGACTTCGCGTACATTGAGCATCGTAGTGCTGGCCATGTGACCTAGTGTACTAGATGACTAGGTACCGTACAAGAGGGCTCTCTCAACTTTTTTTCGCTTCTTGCGCCAAAATTCGTCGAACCCACTCTGAGAGAGTCAACTGCTCCTTATGGGCAGCTTCCTTCCAGAGCACGAGCAGAGCTTCCTCCACTTGTACGGTAAGTTTCTTCTTCATCGCAGGAAGGGAGAGGCTTCCTTCCACCAGACGGGGAAGCGATTCTCGATCAGTGCGGGCGGGTACTTTCGGCGAAGGGCCTTCTGAAAGGAGTAAGCGATAGCTTGAAGGGCGCGTGTATAGAGACGCTCGTAGCCTTTGAGCCCATACTCATCGAGAGCATTGAGCGCAAACTCCCATGCCTCTACCTCCTCTACGAAGCGAGGATTCTGGCGAGAGCCATGTAAGACGACATGACCCACTTCATGCGCCAGGATCCCGAAGCTAATAGATCCTATTGGCTCAGGAGCTTCGATCGTTCTGTCTTCATGAGCACAGCCAGCGTAGGATGGCCGATAACGGCGAACACTGACGCCATACTTAGCTAGAAGATCTTCTGCCGCCTGGCGGTAAAGGTTATTCGTCATAGCGTAACTCTACCACCTTACGGTACTTACGGCAAGCCTCCAGCCGGATTCGAACCGAGCGCTTCGGGTTTGAAGGACCCGTGAGCTAGACCGCTACTCAATGGAGGCGAGTCCGGAGGGTGGGTATCGCTCGTTCGATGTGTACGCCCTCAATCGGATTCGAACCGATGTGTTCACCTCGACAGGGTGACAGACTAGGCCGCTGTCTGATGAGGGCAGGTAAGGCGTTTCAAGCATGGAAAACGTTCGAAGAATGGCTTGTGAATAGGCGTTTCATGTCTGGGAAGCGTTCGGCGCGGGCCTGCGAGCGTGCATGTCATGGAAAGCGTCAAGCTCAATGGCTCAAAGGCTTGTTTTAAGCGCGTTGCAGCTCTGGTTATCACAGCTTCAATGGCGCAGCACGTGGTGTGGTGGTGAAATGTCTTTGATATGGCGCGTTTCAGTCTTGGGAAACGTCGCCGTTGTGGCGCGTGCTTGACGTGGCTAAACGTGTCCAAGATGGCGCGTTCATAATGGGTATACGTGGCCGAAGTGGCATAAATAGGTGTTTTCGAGCGTGAACACCTTGATTATCGTCGTTAAGCTGGCTTTAGGACGTTTTCCTAGTGGGAATCGTGGTAATCCTAGCGCGTGTTCCGTGTGGGGAACGCATGCGGGTTGGCGCGTATTCAAGTTGATGAATGTGTGAGTTCTGGTGCGCTGAGGCTGTGGAAAACGTTCGTATAGCGCGTGTGGTCGTATAGATATCAAAATATTTGAACTCGGCGTCCGTGGTATGGAGATCTCGTGGTACGCATGGCCGTATAGGAAATGAAGAATGCTCGTTTAATTGGTGCTTCGGCTGAGGGATATCGTGGATGCTATGGCGCTTGAGTTCTGGTTGTCGCTCCGGACTTGGCCGTATAAAATGGCGTTTGGAATATGGAAATCGCTGGGACTGTGGCTGATGTAAAGATCCGCGCATCGTCTTTGATGAAAGGAGTTTCGCTCATGGCGGGTAACAGACATGCTTCGTATGGGTTCCGCAAGCTCCGTGATCTGTCGTATAGATACTATCAGAAACTAGAGAAAATGTTGTGTATATAGCGCTGAGCCTTGGAAACCCGTATAGGCGCCTGGGCGTAGCGGTAGCAGCTGGGTTTCCCGTCCGCCGTCGTCGTCGGCGCCTACCGCCGGACGGTACGGGGTGGATTCTGAAACGTTCGAGAATCGGCGCCGCTTTGAGAAGGCTTTGAGAACCGACTTGACAGATTGCAGGGACCGGCCCCATACTGGGGGTGCCCCGCAGGACGGCGGCGAGACCGCGTACCGGGGGCGAAAGGCGAGACGTTTGACAACCTAAGCCGGTAGTCGCCCAGATAGGGAGGCACTATCCATGTCTAAGACGACTACCAAGCCGCGAAAGCGGCTATCCGCCGCGGACCGTGAAACCCTCACGGCGGCCGAATCGCAGCTCGGATACTTCTCCGAGGAGATTCGGGCCATCGCAGTGTCCATCGGCCGGGAATGGGTCAGAGTTGGCATCCTGCTAGCGCAGGGAGCCGCACTACTCGAATCCGTCCCCGCGTTGATGGCCCAGTTCGGATCGCCCGAAGGCTGGGCCCGGACCGTTCTCCCGGAATACTCTGGGGGAGAGGGAACCGGCGGTATCTGGGGCTCATCCCCCGCGTACCGTGCGTTGCAAGCCGGTCGCGTTGCGCTGGTTCTAGGTGACGACGTCGGCGATGCGAGTGTCGCAGCCCTCGTTCCGCTTCACCGGGTTATCTCCGGCGTCAAGCCGGAGGACCAGGAGAAAGCGGAGACGAAGGTCCGCACCCTCTGGACCCGTGCAGGAAAGCGGGGGACCCCTACCCTGGCGTCCATTACGAAAGTTCTGGACGGAATGGCAGGGACCCGCGGGAAGCCGAAGGGGTCCGAGAAGACTCCGGGGTCCGGGCGGAAAGGAAAGGGGAAAGCATCGGCTAAGCCTGCCACCACGCAGGCCGAGCCGGAGTTGACTCAGAAGGACCTTTCCGCTATCGGACAGAAGGTGGCGGGCATCCTGAAGAACTATCCCGACGAATCTCGTCGTGCGGTTCTTCTCGCCATGCACGCTACCGCCGCATTGTGCATAGACTTTGGTGCGGCGAACGTTTCCGGAGTCATTCTTGCCCGCCTGAAGGAAAGCGGGAACGGGAAGACCCGGAAGGCTAAGGATTCCAAGTGAATCCGCCTAGCCTGCGAGTCTGGTCAACGATCCTCGCGAATCGCATCGGTACGCTCGATGCAATAGCGGGGCACAAGATCCGCTAGACAATCCACTACTTGACTACCGGCTTAGGTTGACTGGGGGACCCGAAAGGGTCCCCCTCTTTTTGGTCCCGGACGGGTCCTCCCCCTAATCCCGGACGGACCCGCGGGATAGGAAGGTCCTTCATTCCCGCGCGGCGGGAATAATCCCTGCCTCCCCGGATCCTTCCCGTGCGGGGGAGGGAACCCCCTGCCTCATCGGTTCGCCACCTTGTGTCCTGCCTTGACAACGTACGAGGGAGGCGTGAGACAATGTAAGTGCGGGCTCGGCGCGTTTCGGGCGCTGATAGACCTGACTCCCCACGCTACCGCGTCGGCCCGCATCCTTCGGGATTCTGAAACGTTTGAGAATCCCCCGTCCGGGAAGGAGACCCGCGATGGCGAATCGCGAGTTCCACCTGGCAACGGAGCAGGGTCGGCCGCTTGCGGTCGTTCTGGCCCCTTCCGAACTTGCGGCGAAGGATGCCGCAGAAGGACTCTCCGAAATCATCGGTGGTAAGCCGGTGGTTGTGCGCGAGTACCTTGGGTTCCTATGGGGTAAGGATCGGCTTTCCGAGCCGCTCTATTCCACCGCCCAGGGCTGGGTGGCGGCTGCGTTCCTGTAGTCGCTGCGGTTCCTGCCGACTTGTGCGGCAGGTTCCGGAGCTACTGAAAGGAGAACCTCATGCTCCAGGTCCGAATGGACCCGGCGGCTATGGCGCGCCTAGAGCGCGAGCTGCTGAGCCTCGTTGAGGTCGAGGTCGAGGTTCCTCCTCTAGTATCCCTCGACTCCATGCTCGTTCACATCGCTCGTTACCTGAGCGCTGCGGGGTATGGAGACGAAGTTCATAAGCGGGACGATATGCGGCGTGCTCATTCAGGAGTTCTGCCGCATACACAGCGGCTTCGGCTTCTTGCCGATTATCGTCTGCTCATGCTTCAAAGAGGATTCCCGCTAGAGGAGGTTGCTCACTTCGATCGCTGATTGCGGTTTCCGCCGACATAGTGCGGCGGATTCCGGAGCCACACGGCTCTAGATAGGGGGTATTTCTGTGCCTCGGAATCCTGGACATCGTGAGGGTATCCGGCGTTATCGGCGGTCTGGGCAAACTGCCCTGCTGACGGTGGCGACTCTCGTTACGCAGCCGAGCGTTACGCATCGTTGCGTAGTCTGCTTAGACGTGGGCTGTGAGTTCTGCCCTGCTGTCGATATCGGTACTTGCCAGTCCTGCGGCGCGTACTGGGATCGCACACAGAGGCAGGTCTGTCCGTGCGGCGGGTACATCGGTTAGCTCTGCGGGTCGGATTCTCAAACCTTCGAGAATCCGCGCCCGGAGCGCTAGACACTCCAGAAAGGAGGAAATCATGCCCGACGAACTTTCTTTGGTTTTGGTCGAGTGCATGGATTACAACGCCCGCTGTACGGAGTGGGCGCTTTCGGCTGCGCTTGAAAGCGAGCGAATAACAGTCGCGCGGCTCGAAGCTGAGAACGCGGAGCTGCGTAAGCGACTCTTTCGGATTCAAGAACGAGTCGCGTGGCTGCTCAGAGCTTAGCGCTGCGGGTTCCTACCGCCAATGGTAGGTTCCCGGAGCGCTAGGCGTTCCCGGTTCTCAAACCTTTGAGAACCGTCCTGCGAATAGGAGAATCCTAAAGTGGCTACCAGAACTCCTGGGCCACTTATCGGAGCGCGTATTGCAGCGGACGTGCTCTCGAATGGATACCTCGTCTCTACCATCCTTCGCTCGCCCGAGATGCGAGATGTGGATGGATTGGTCGGTGCATTGGTCGGTGCATTTTCGTCTCTCTTAGGAGAAGAAGATGAAGAGCGTGCTGATCTTCTGACTCCGGGTGACTACGAAACGATGGTCTTTCGATGCTCGGAGGAAGGTGAAGTCGAAAGCTGGACCGAACTCGATTTCCGGCGTTATGTCACAAAGGACGAGGCTCTCGCCGGACACGAGGAAATCGTCGGTAAGTGGCTCGACTAAGAACGCTGCGACTCCTTCCGCAATAGGCGGTCGGGGTCGGAGCGTTTCAGCTCCTCGGAACTCACTGTGAGTTCTGTCCTGCGAGTAGGAGGTCTTTCATGGCTTCCCTATCTCGGCGTGTGTTCTCGGATGAAGATTGGCAAGAGATGGCGGAAACGTGTGTTGTCATCGGAGACGTAGCCACTCTCGCACTCGGAGAATCCACACTCGCCGATGAAGCGCAGCGCTACCTCGCGGCAATCGAGACTTTCCGCGCAGAATGTAGCGATCTTCGCTGGCTCCCAGAGTGGGAGCTGCCGAAAGTGCCGCATTGTGAGAACTGCGGAGAACCGACCGAATGGCCGCAGCGGTATTGCGACCGTTGCCAGACATAGCCCTGCGGGTTCCGTCGCTACCGCGCGGCGGTTCCCGGAGCGCTTGACAGAATCCGTAGCGAGTCTGTCATGCTGGTCCAAGAGTCGAGATTGCGTGAGCTGCGCTTTTTAACCGAAAGCATTAGTAGTGCCTCGGGTGGACAAGCCCGGCGAAGTAGGAGAAGCGCAGCTCACGGAGTCTCTGACTCCCGATTCTCAATCATTTGAGAATCGCCTTTCTAGAAAGGAGTCCGTTATGGCCGCTCGCAAGAGCGCATCCAAGAACGGCGCCGTATCCGTCTCGATGGAGATGGATCGGGACACGAAGAACACGATCCGCTTCGCCGAGGTCGTGAACGGACCGCTCGACGTTCCGCAGATCGGTGTTCTCTACGTCCCGAAGGCAACGCTTGCGGCGATGGGGTTCGAGGACGGTCACAGCCTCCTCGTCTCGATCGCACTCGCCTAGCGGTGCGGGTAGGGCCGGTTCTCCGGCCCCTCCCGGAGCGCTAAAGCGTTCCAGAAAGGAGGTCAAAATGGCTGAGGCCATTACGATCCTCGATCTTGTTGTGCATCGGCTTGGTCGTCCTGCCATTACAGGACAGGACTTCGAAGATGCGGGACTTGCGATTCTCGGAGGGTGTGAAGGCTGTGGAGCGTCACTCGCTGCCTATAACGCTTATCCATCTAAGTCGGGGTTCTGGCGCTGTGGTGACTGTCTCTGCGATTCGGGCTGGGAGTCTGTCGAAGAAGCCGATCACGCAATCTTCGGCATGTAGCTCTGCGGGTCATCTACCGCCAGCGGTAGTTGGCCCGGAGCGCTACCCAGTCGCTCCAGAAGGGAGAATCATGTACCTGCTGATTGCTCTCGGCATCCTTGCGTGCGGGCTCGTTACGCTCGTGCTCATGGGCATCGTGCTCTGGCAGGAATCCCATCACAAGGATTCCGAGGAGACGGTTCTTTACTCCGAAGATTACGGAGTCGTCAGAGGCGTCGATCCGTCTTGGATCAATCCCAAACATCTAAATGATTTCTTCGAGACGCGAACGGTTCCTCGTAAGCATCCAGCTCGCCGAACTCGGCGTTCTCGGGCACTTCATTAGCTTTGAGGGTTTCACCGTGAAAATACGGTGATTCCCTGAGAGCTACCCGGCTCTCTGGAAAGGAGGTCCATCCAAATGGACGAACCAGCCTTTTCTGAGATTTCCGTCCAACGCGGAAATCTGGAAGCGATCTGGGAATACATCGGCGAGGGCTGGTCAGGGGAGTTTGATCCTGACGATCCTGACGATGTGCCGCTTCTTCGGTTCACTGTCTATCAGGACGGTGAACAGATGGAGGACATGAGCTACTGCACCCAGATGCCAGTCAGTACGGACGAGGGCATCCTTCGGCGTGCGCTCGAACTCATCCTCGACGCAACCGAGGAACCATCTCCAAAGCGGGCGCTGGAGGAGTTGAGTTGGATGAAGCCCGATGATTTCCAGCCCGGAGGAATGATTCGACGCAGCACATAGCCCTGCGGGTCGTTCCTGATTCTGCGGTCGGGAACGGCCCGGAGCGCTAATGCTTCTGAAAAGAAAGGAGTTCATCCGTGGGAGACAAACGTGGAAATCGTGAAGCTATCTGGAATACAACAGACGGGACTTACATGACGGATGAGGAGGCGCTGCAACTGCTTCGTCTGCTCTGGCGTTATGTGCGCTTCGCAGGGGATCAGCCGCCCGATCACGACCTCACCATTTCTGAAATCGTCGATGACTTGACGATGTCAGATGAAAGTGGCGTGAACGAAGTGCAGGATCTGGCAATCGCGATCAAGGCCGCTGTCGAGTAGCCCTGCGGGTCAGGCCGGATTCTCAATCGTTTGAGAATCGGCCTGTGCCCGGAGTGCTAAGTCACTCCGGAAAGGAGGCCAGATGTATCTCGCACTCATCATCGAGGCCGACTCGGAAACGGAAGTCGCAAGGGCCGACTTGCTTTCGCTCCGAGATGCGCTGGTCAGCGTATCCGAACTCGTACCAATGGTCGGATTTACCGCCAGCCGTCTGAGCTATGGCAAAGTGACTGACCTTCTGAATCTGATCGAGGAAGGCCAGTTGTTTTCCCGATACCCATACAGAGCCATAGTGATGATCGGGACTCGTGTGATTCCAGTGGATAGTGGATTCCAAGCCGTCGCCGAACTCAGCGACGGCACGCTTTCCACTCCGTTAGGCGCCCCCATACGCACGACGCGAATCTTGGCACAGCATGACTGTGGAAGAATCGTCATGCGTGACGGGCCGATCTTCGATTCCGAGCGGTAGCCCTATGGGTTCCACCGAGCAATCGGTGGTTCCCGGAGGGCTAGTTCCTCCAGAAAGGAAGGAAGTCGAATGGTAGAGTTTGGAAATCTTCACTCAGACGGCCGTTATGAGCATCTGGGAACGCTCTCGCAGGACGCGATGCGTGCCTGCCCCTTCTTCATCATGGTGTTCTCGCATTACCGTGAGGACGGCTCCTGTCGCTGCGACGATCCAGAAGAACAGAAGCGGATGGTGGAGGAGTGGGGTTACGATCAGGCTGAGCTTCCGCCTCCTCGATCCTCATAAGGTTGCGGTTCCTACCGTCTACCGCTGGCGGTAGGTTCCGGAGCCTTTCGGTTCCGTCCTAGTTATTCTAGAAAGGAAGAGTTTTTCCGATGGATCTTTACTGCCCAAAGTGCGGAGAGCCTTGGGATTTTGACAGCCTGCATGACGAGGCACAGGCGCGTTATGGAGTGTCCTACTACGTCGAGGACGATCCATAT
>Ga0209751_10000050_pt1 | contig 105544 bp, 118 predicted proteins | sample RifCSP13_1_FD_184019 | JGI IMG/M metagenome (GOLD analysis project Ga0209751, IMG submission 184019) | Soil microbial communities from Rifle, Colorado - Rifle CSP2_sed 13_1 (SPAdes) (version 2) | ecosystem: Environmental > Terrestrial > Deep subsurface > Rock core/Sediment | place: Rifle...
CGCCTACAAGTTCCCGCCGACCCAGGCGACGACCAGACTCCGGAGCATCGAGGTCAACGTCGGCCGCACCGGGAGCCTCAACCCGTACGCCGTGCTGGAGCCGGTCGTGGTCGCTCACGCCACGGTTGCCTCTGTGATCGCCTCCCTCTGGCGTCGGCAGCCAGCGGGCGGCAAAGACCGCCGCCCGTTCTAGACCGCTGCAACCCGCAATAGGACAAGGGCTTACCTACCGCGCGTTCCTCGGAGCCGGGCTGCCAGGAAGCGGCCGAGAGGACACCTCGGTTCACAGCGAGGGGGGAACACCTCACGCGAGGGCCTGTTCCCCCCCTGTGTTCCCCTCCCTGTTCCCCTGCCAGGCGCTCAGGCCGTGCCGACCAGGTGCGAGAGACGAAAGTACTGACGGCGCATTTCATGGCGTTCAAATCGGCCCTCTCTCCGCTCGATTGCGTCGGCGAGGCTCCTCGACATCGCGACATCGACCGCCCGCTCACCATCAAGCTCCAGCGCTCGCCGCAGTGCCCGAAACCGGGGCGTCCCGAAGATGCGACGCGCCCGTCGCATCCGCTTGTCTTCACCCACTCCCGACGCCAGCGTTGTGGCCTCCCAGAACCAGCGCAGCTCGTTCGCGGTGACCGAATCCAGTGGCGCGCCGAGCTCGTGCCGAAAGGCCTTCTCGTATAAATCAGCAAGGTCCTGCGCCCGCCCTTCGTTGTCGGTCTGCTCTACCGGAACGAGGAGCTGGATCGACCATGCGGGCAATGCGCGCAGCAGTTCCGCATGGCGGCGCAGGAACACCCGAAAGTCGTGCGTTAGCGGGTTGGCCAGGAGGTACAGAAACGCGTGAGTGCGACCATCTGGCGAGACGCCAATCGGCAGCTTGTCGGGGAAGTGCCGCACGGTGATGTTCGGCTTCACGCCGAACGCGAGACGCGGCAGAGCATCCCGGTCAAGGGAGGTTGAGGTCAGGAAGTGAGCAACCTTGTCCTCCTCCGACCCGAGCCAGCGGAACTCTCGATGCATGATGACGTGGTCGAGAATCATCAGGCGCTCAAGCGCTCGCCCGAGCGCCATCCGCTTCCGGAACCGAACGTCACGTTGTTCGATGGCTTCGTAGAGGGTCGCGTTGTGTAGGTGAAAGACACGAGCCTTGTTGTGACCGCAGCGATACGGTGTCGCCAGCTTCCGCGCGGTCAGCTTCTCGAGGAAGTCGACCATCTTCTGCCCACGGGCAATGCGCGCGAACGCGCAGTACTGCCGGCCAAGGAAAAAGCCGGAATGCAGCATCACCTCGACCAGGAAGGCGGCCTGCCGATGCGTGAAGCCGAAGTTTACGACCCGCTTAACTCGCTCCTCGTGGGTCATAGGAACTCGTCGAAGATGCGCGGGTTGGGGCTGCGTCCGGACCGCCCGCCGCGGCCTCCAAGACCCGTACTGATGCGATACGAGCTGAAACCCGTCCGACCCTTCGCAGCGGCGTAGGCGCCGCGGTAGTGGGGCGTCACGACCTCGATGTCCTCAACCTTTCGGTCGCCATCGGGGCGCTCGTATTCGATGCGAACGTCAGGAAAGTGCACGTGGCCGTCGATCACCGGAAGGTCGCGGCTGGCTGCCCACTCGGCGACATCGGCGGCATGGCGATCGGCGTCCTGTTCTTGCCCGCGGCGCTCGCGTTTCAAATCGTGGAGGAACCGCTGATAGTCGCGCTTCAGCTCGTAGTCGAGGACGACACGCGTGACAACCGCACCCTTCTCCTTGAGACGCTCGGCTGAGCGCTCGTAGGCGCGATAGAGCTGTGCGTCGTGGGACAGTTCTCTGGGCTTCACGAAGCCTGCGTAGTACGACTGCGGAGCACCGTCTCGCTCACTCCTGCGATGCCGCTCCAGCAGCTCGCGGCCACGATCCGTCAGCGTCACGAGAGTCGCTCGATCCCGACCGATGACATAGGGGCGCGTCTCCACGAGCCGCGCCTCCCGAAGGCCTCTCAGCTCGCCGTTGCTGGCGCTTGCCGGACGTCCTCGATGGTCCCGGAGATCCGAGGCCACGACCACTCGGAACGCGCCGGCTGTGGCCAGCATCCGGACCTCGGACTCGCGCAGATCGATCGAACGCTCGCGGTCCCTCACGGGCCGGCGCGTCGATCCTCGCGGCAGGTCGAGATCGCGTGTCAGCGCATCTCCAGACTCGGCCGGTTTGGACACGGAGTCGTCGCTGCGCGCGGCGTTTCCTCGGCTCAGGTCCGGCCGCTCACGTTCGTCGTCACGAGGGTCGATGTCCCGCCACATGAAGTCATTCCTTTACGGTGTGAAGTCCTTGTGGAGGTCTGTCAGCACGGCGTCCCGCGATCCGAGCTGCTGGTCCATGTGGGAGAGCTTGCGTCCGGCGTCGCGCAGGAAGAGCCAGCGTGCGATGCCGTAGTACGCGGCGAACAGATTCAGGAAGATCGCCGTGATCGTGACGCCAATCGTGACGCCGTGATTGCGGAAGATCCCTGCCTTGAAAGGCGCAAGGAACGACAGCTCGCCGGCAAGCCACGAGACAGCCAGGAACGTCGTCAGTGCGGCAAGGAAGGCGACGTTAGCGACCATTGGCCTGCCCCTCCTCGAAGGCCTGATCCACGCGGAAGTACGAGACCTGCACGCCGAGCGGATTGACGCGGACGAACTCGTTCGGCACGCGGTCCCTTAAGGTGAAATCGATCTGCGCGATGAACGTCTGCCGGGCGCGCTCCTGGCGCGTTCCCGGGGAATACAGGAGCTTCTGGAAGCTCACGGATGCCTTGTGCGGCGCCTGGGCCAGCTCACTCAGGCTGACGTTCTGAACGACGATGTCCACCTCGTCGGCAGACGGGTTAGTCATGAACGTTTCGATGGCCCGGCTCTGCTCGTTCTGGGCGATCGTGGCGTCCGCAAGGCCCGGCTCCAGGAAGAGAAGAGACTCGGGATATTCGCGCTGGACGGTGGCACGCAGCCGGCTGAAGTGCTTCACGATGAACTGCGTCAGGAAGTACCGGAGTTCAGGTGGCTGCGGCTGATAGCTGGTCGCGTCGTACTGCACCGCCTCGGCCCTGCCGACCTCGTCGATCCGGATCACAAGCGGCTTGATCTCGGAGTACCGCGACACCGTGTAGACGTTGAGACACAGGAGGCCCACTGCCACGAGGGACACCAGTGCCAGAGCGATTCGGAGATAGGTGTTCGTGACCAGCGCGGACCCGTACAGCTCCACGAACTGGCGCTTCGCGCCCTCCAAGGTCTTCGGCTTCAGGTCCGCCGTGGTCGCGCCCATGTTGTACTCCCCTCAGTCGATAAAGCGGGCAGCCAGAAGTCGCCACGCGATCCACAGCGACCCTGAGACGAGGCCCGTGAGGATCACAATGCCGATGGCGATGACGTAGACGTTCCACGCGCCCGACACTTCGACTTCGTGGGGCTCGCGGAGGTGGTCGGGCACGTGGCGCTGGAAGCGTGGTGGCATGAGCGGGTCCTCCTCAGCGCATCCGGATTAACCGCGGTACCGAACTGACGATGCTCTGCCCGCCCTGACCGGAGAAGAGAGAACTCGTCAGTGACGGCACGAGGGCGATTCCCAGGCAGAACGTCGCGATGACGGCGACCGCCTGCAGGCCGTAGATCCCGTACTCCGCGGACGTGATCGTGGGTGGCAGCGTTGTCACGTAGCGGTAGACGAACTGCTCGAAGATCATCAGGAACGCGATGGCGACAACTGGCACGAACGAGTACTGGATGAACGACTTCAACCAGCCCCAGAAGAGCCATTCGAGCTTGGGCACGATGAAGAACGGGACGAAGATCGGACCCAGGAGCCCGCACACCGCGCTTGCGATCAACCCGAAGGCGATCACCGCGAGCGACAGCCCCTTCGCCAGGGCGATGAGCAGCAGGACCGTCCAATAGATCAGGTTGGCCAGAATCGACCACGCGTCGGGCTGCATGAAATGGTCCGAGAGGTCGTCGAGGTGCCGGTAGACGTTGTCGAACGCGCGTGCCTCCAGGACGCTTTGGAAGTAGCCCGTCTGGTCCGTGATCAGGTTGCTGAACGACACCCCGATGCCAGGCAGCGGCGCTTCGTAGAACGTTATGAACGAGTAGCCGAACGAGATCAGCATCAGGAGCTTCGCGAACTCGAACATCGAGTCCCCGAGGCTGTCGTGGGAGAACATCATCTTGACGCCCTGCCAGACGATCAGGATGGTCGCGAACGACAGAAAGAGGCTGTAGCCGAATCTCAGGAACTCGGGCTCATACACCGTCAGCAGGTTCGCGATGGCCTGCTGAATCGTGGGCAAGAGATTGAGCTGCACGACGGCCCTCCGGACTCCTTACGGCTGTCTCCACATGCGCAGCGCGTCCCCCGTTCCGGCGACGAACGCGGCGTTCGCCGCTCGGCTGTCGCGCCACGTTACGAGCTGCATATTCATCGCGGTCGTATCGACGTCACGCGCCCGCTTCGAGTCGACCAGCAGCTGCTCCACGAACGCGGTCAGGAGCTGGCTGCGAGCCTGCCGCTGTCGAGCACCGAGCAGAACCGAGCCGCTGATCTTGTCGAGCACCGCCGTGGCGCTCTGTTCGAGAGACGGGTCGATGACCTGCGCTTCAAGTGCGTCGATCGCCTGCATTTCCTGCTTGCGGCCGTTCAGGCGCAGCGAACCGGTGTCGTTGATAGCCGACATCGCCACGGCATCTGCCAGTTCCACTGTCGCCATCCGGCTGGCCAGTACCCGTTGCGCGGTTGGCGTGAGCCGTCCGAGGGCGGCCCGGGCATTCAGCACCGGGTGGCTCACGGCGAGGTACTCCGCCCCCCGCGGATCCCCGAAGATGAGAGCGTCGTTGATGCCGTTCGCGTAGAGGAAGTCACCTCCGTGTGTGCGCCAGCGCGGCACGTCCAGTAGGGCGTAGCGGCGCAGGTCGGCAAAGGCGCTGAGACGCCTGGCCATGGCCCACAGCTTCGCGTGTTGCGCCCGCTCTGTCTCGAACAGGTACTGCTGGTAGATGGCCGAGATGGTGTTGCGTGTGGTGTTCGCCGGGTCATAGACCGACAACTGGGCACGCGCTGGTTGTGCGGCGAGGGCGACGGCGATCAGCCCGAGGAGAAATCGACGCATGGTGTCCTCCAGTTCCCTGTAACGGTGGCTACGGCTGACGCCAGGTCCGAAGCGCGTCGCCTGTGCCGGCGGCGAACGCCTCGTTCGCGGCGCGCGCATCCCGCCACGTGACGAGCTGCATGTTGATGGTGCCGGCTTCCGTGTCGCGCAGCCGCTTGCCGCGTGCCAGCAGCTGCTCGAGGGCGTGCGACAGGAGCTGGTTCGAGAGCATGTCCTGCCGTCGTCCGAGAAGTTCCCCGGCCGCGATCTTGTCGAGGATGGCCGTCATCTCGTGATACTGCGAGCCCGGGTTCAGAACGTCGTTCTGAAGGGACTCCACGGCGCTCTGAAGCTGGCCGTGGTAACCGCGTGCGAGAGCGACCTGGTGGCCGCCCATCATCGCAATCGAGTCGGTGATCTCGACGGTGGCGTACTGCCGCTGCAACATCTGTCTGGCCGCTGCGCTCAGGGTCGGAGGGGTTGTCGTCGGGCGAAGGAGCGGCAGCGCCGTTGAAAGGTACGCGGAGCCGGTGGGATCGCCGCTGTTGAGCGCTTGGATCCATGGCCGTCCGAAGTCCCACCGAGCGGGATCGTGGGAGGTCGCAGCAATGGGCGGCGTTCTGAACCGATCGAGGCTTCCAAGCCTCTGCGCCATTCGGAGCACGGTCAAGTACTGCGCCCGCAGCTCCGTGTAGTGCTGCTGTACGCGGTACGCCATCAACGTGGTCTGGACAAGGTTGGCGGGATCGATGACGACGAACTGCGCATGGGCGGGCGCCGCGATCATGCACAGCGCGGTGGCAAGCACCAGGATTCGGCGAAACATAGGGTCCTCCTGTTCAGAACCGACTTGAGCCGACGAGTGCGGTATACGCTGGGAGCTCGATGTCGCTCGTGAGGTACACCTTTACCCGATGCCCCTCGCGAATCGTGATCGTCGGCAGCCGATTGAGAAATCGATTCATGACCTGCATTGCGGCTTGAGATGTGGCGTCGCCCACGCCGCCCGCGATGACAACCGTTCGGTTCCCGTCGCCGCCTCCGAGGCCGGCGCTTCCGAGATACTGGGAGAGGCCGCTGATCAGGCCAACAGCCGCAGCCGCGCCGAAGGTGGACAGGTAGTGCTGATTGACCTTGTCGCGGAGTCCCGCATCGCCAATCTGGTTGAGGCCCAAGAACTCGTCCAGGCGATAGCTGCGGCCGTCCGGCATAAGCAATCGATGGAAGGACACGGCCAGGCGCGTTTCCCCGAACGCCTGCACGGGCTTCGTCTCGCCCAGGATCCGCGCGCCCGCCGGCACGAGCACCTGTCGGCCCGTGTGGGAGTAGAGGGCGTTCGTGACCAGGCCGTTCACGGGCGCGGCCATCGCACCGTCCAGTCGATTGGTGAGAACGGTGTCGATGATGGTTCCTTCGAGCACCCGATAGAGCGGCCCGGCGGCGCTGATCGGCGGCGTGTAGTCCGGTGTGCGCCGCTGCGCCGGATCCTGCGGCCGTGGCCCTCTCGGTGCGGGCGTCACCGGAGCCTGAGTCGCTGGCGTACCGCCTCCAAACGCACCTGCGGTCCTGGCGGTGGCTCGCACCACCGCGTCAGCGACTTCCTCGACAGACGGACTTGTTGAGCCTGGCGGCGCGGGGACGCCGGCAGCCATCGTCTCGATTCGTCCCTGATCCGGTCGTTCACTTTCGGGACGCCGGCTGAGCACGACGTTGCTCGCGAAGAGGCTCTCGTACTCACGGCGCTTGCGCTCATCCGCAATCGGGTCCTGCACTGGGGCCGGCACCGTGTCGCCGTACTGACTGGGCTCCGCTGGCGCCACGGTTGCCATCTGCGCTTCACGGAGTGCCTGAGCCTCCAGAAGCCGCAGGCGGTCCTGATAGTCGCGAACACGATCCGCGCTCGGCGTCTGCGCAGGTGCAGCAGCCTGGGCGGGTCGAGGTGGCGGGTCAGGACGACCGACGATCAGCATGATCGCCAGCATCCCGGCGGCGACACCGACCATGATCCACGTCTGTACGCCGCGGGGCAGCACGCCGCGAGGCACCGGCCGACGGTCGGTGACGGCGGGCGGCACCGGGTCTGGTTGGACGCTGGCGGTCGAGGGGACGTCGCTCATGACTCACCGACCCTGCTGCAGGAACTCGAAGCGTTCCTTGCCGAGTGACAGGTATCCGCGGTCCAGCACCTTCGGCACGATGTAGGTGCCGTTCTGGACCTGGAAGTTCAGAAGCGCTGGCTTCCCGTCCTTGATCTCGTAGAGCGCTGGCAGCTCAGTCGCGTCAGCCTTGATGTAAGTGAACTGGCCGTCGTGCCAAATGGAGCGCACCATGAACGGCCGTTCGTACTTCAGTGCGCCGTACACGAACTGCAGCTTGCCGGGGTACTCCTGCTGATAGGCGGCCAACGCCTCTGTTGCCTGCCGATTGGCAGCCTCAACCGCGGCCTTCGCTTCTTCCAGTTCGGTCCTCAGATCCTCGAGCTGCGCCGCGCTGTAGTACTTTGGCTTGCCCTGCGGCGCGCTCGGATCAGCGTTCACGTACACCTTGAGGTCGGGCGTGCCCGCGCCGCCTTTCTCCGTGAGCAGGAACGAGTAGACGGCGCCGCTGGCCGTCACGAGGTTCATGTTCGTAGCGGCGCCCTCTTTCGCGGGCTTCACGTGCGCGATGTTGTGCGTCGCCGTGATGACCCAGAAGTCCCTGTCGCCACAGATGACGTCGAGGATCTCCTCGCCATCCGGGAGGAGCACCATCGTGGTGTAGCGCAGCCGCGTTTGGAGCGTAATCAGGCTTCTGCCGGTGGCCGACACCTCGCGTATACCGGTCCCGTTGGCCTGCGCGGACGCGGGGGCTGGGAGTGACGCGACGAGTGCAAGTGCCAACGCTGGGCCAAGGCTTCGAGCGAGCATGTAACACCTCCCATGAATTCACGCAGAGGCCGCGAGACGGTCCAGACCCACCTCGAAGCCGTACTCGCGAAACGTCTCGGCCACCCGTGCGTTGTCGATGGGAGTGTTGGTGTAGATCCAGTAGCTCTTTGGATCCACTGCCAAAGTGAGGACTTTCGCCAGGTCCGGACGCTTGAGCAGAATCTGCTGGCGCGGGATCAACCCGGTCAGCAGGTCCAGTTCCATTTCGTTGAGCTGGAACAGTTCGGCGTAGTGCCGACGATCTACCGCCGGATTCGCCAACAGCAGTTTCGTTGGGCAGCTCTCGACGATCGTGCGCAGCAGATCCACAGACGCGAAGTCGTCGACGGTCTGCGTCGCCAGAATCATGGCGGCGTTGTGCTTCCGCCACGTCTTCAACCCGTCCTGCACGTATGCGCGCAGCGTTGGGTGCTGGATGAAGCGCCACGCCTCGTCCAGCACGCACACTTTGAAGGCAGCCGCTTCGCTCGGGTCCTGAATGCGAGTGACGACCCGATGCAGGACGTAGAACAGCAGCGGCTCCAGGAGCACGGGGTACGCCCGCATGGCTTCGAGGTCGAAGACCTGGAGCCGTTCGACTGTCAGCGTGTCCTCGACGTTGTCGAACAGACTGGCGTAGCGGCCCTCGCCGACCCACTTGTGCAGCCGAGCCGCCAACGCTCGCGGCAGCAGGTTCGCGCACGTGAACAGGCGCCGCTGGTTTGGGTCCAGCACGTAGAGGTTCTCAACGGCCTCATAGATCTCACGGTCCTCGAGGTCGCTGATCCGATACCCGTCATCGCCTTCGAGTAGCACGCGAACGAACGCATGCAGGAAGTGGAGGTGCTCGGGCGTCGGCGCCAGAGCGAACGGGTTGATCGTGACGCCGTGGTGCCGGAGACCAAGCTCCAGATAGCGCCCGCCGAGGAGGGTGGCGAGTTTCCGGTAGCTGTGCCCAATGTCCAGCACGACGGTGAGCGGTGCGTACTTCTGCGCATGTGTAATCAGGAAGTTGAGCGCGAAGCTCTTGCCGCTTCCCGTTGCGCCGAGGACGAGCGTGTGGCCGACATCCTGCACATGGAGGTTGAAGGCGTACGGCGTTCGATGAGGAGTCTCGAACACGGCCAGCGCCTCTTTGCCCAGGTGGGGGCTGACCGCGTCACCGTGGTCGAGTGTGAACAGGAAGCTCAGGTCCGCGAAGTTCGTTTCGAGGAGCGCGAGTCGGCGAAGATTGTGCGCGCCGTTGCCGGGCACGATGCTCAACCAGGCGTTCAGCAGGTTGTAGGTCTCCTCGAAGAGGCTGCCGTCGTGAACGGCCATCGCCTTCATCGCCTCGGCCGTCTGATGCTGGAGCGCACGCGCGTCGGTGCTGTGCAACACCAACGCAAGGGAGCACTGGCCGAAGAAGTGACCGTTGACCTCCAGCTCGGTCAGCGCATCGCCCAACTGCTTCACCGTGGTGCCCGCCGAGTCGTCCACGAGCATCTCCTCGGGCCGCGTCTCCGGGGACACGTAGTTCACCATCGAGACCCGTTTGTTGAAGAAATGACGTCGGCGGCTCTGGACGTCGCGCCGCATGCGGTCGCTCGGGATCCGCTGCCATTCGAGGCAGGCGATGAACTCGCCAGGGATTTCGTGAAGGTCCTGCAGCAGGAACGCGAACGTCTGGCTCGGCGGCTCCTTCATCGACAGCACCTTGACCATGCGATCACCGACCAACAGGTGATCGCGGTGGCAGTCGATGGCGGAGTCCGACACGAAGTACCCGAGGTGCGTGTCGTAGGTGAGGCGTGCGGATTCGACGACGGCAGGCGAATAGTTCAACAGCTCGCGGAAGAACCGGAACGCCTCCGGCTTCTCCAGTCGCACCGGACCGAACTCTCCGATCTGGACCTCGAACGTCTGGGCCTTGTGGTGAAGCGTCCCGATCGCCCGGTCCAGCTCTGATTCAAGGAGCTGGAGCGTTTGGTCGGTCGACAGCCAGGCGCGGATCGCATCACGGGGCGCCTGCCAGAACCGGCGCAACTCTGTCCCTCGTCTCACGACGTGCGGTGCTTCATAGAGCAGCACGAGGTACAGCGACAGGTCGTACAAGTCGTCGCGTCGCCCGTTCAAGTACGCTGCCCGGCGCTGGATCGCCTCATTCGCGATCGGCGCTTCACACGGCATGGCGACGAACGGGCCGACCGTCCGCTTTAGCAGGTACTGGTAGACCCGGCAGTGTTCGTCGAGCAGCCGAAGCGCGGCTTCAAAGCGATGGACAAGGGCTTGACGTTGCGGATGCGACAGCCCTTCGTAGTCCACGCCGCGAAGGCGGTAGACAACGCCGACGTGACCGGCCTTCGTGAGGAACGTCGTGTCATCGACGAAGCCCCAGAGCGCCAGAAGGCCGTTGACGCTGCCGGCGTCCCGGAAGTCGCGGAAGATTCGGCCGACGCTCACCACGGCGTCACCACCATGTCGACGCGATCGTGCTTTCCGGGGTCGTATCGTCTGCGTGCCTTCGACGAAGCGAGTAGAATCCGGAGCATCTCCGGGTCGCGAGCCGTCGCCCACAGGGCAAACCCGTACAACCCACCGGCCATGAGCAGTCCGGCGAGGAACGAGTAGAACAGGTTGAACGTCGCCGCCCCGAGTAGCAATGACAGGAAGAACAGACGCCTGTCCACGCCCCAGATCGTCAGGGGCCGATGCAGCGCCTTGTACACGGGCCGGTACGTCGGGCGATCAGGCATGCCCGCACCTCCGCAAACCTTACGGACGTTTCAGAACAACCAGACGAGGAACTGCGCCGCGAACAGCGCAAGTCCGCCGCCGAACACGATGCCGGAGATCTGGCGTTTGGCGCCGCCCTCTCCGAACATGAACATCAGTCCACCGATGACGATGGCCACCAGCGCTAGCGAGCGCGCCAACGGACCAGTGAACGTGCGTTCGAGATTGCTCGCGGCGCGCTCCCAAGGAGACTGGGCGAATGCCAGTGTGGGCAAGAGAAGGAGAGCCGTGAACACCATCACACTCACACGACGTGTGAATCTGACTACGAAGTCGCAGGGCATATCGAAACCTCCCGCGCTGGTGCTATCGGAACTAGAATTGATTTAGCAGTACGAGCTTACGCATGTCAACAACAGAAACAAGCCCCCCAGCAAGCGGTCATGTTTCGGCGGAATTGGCGACGTGTATGGGCGTCAGACGAACGATGACGCTACGACGCATCATGCGACAGACGGGACTTCCGCCGGAGGTCCTGATCGATCTCGCGTTGGAGATGCTCGACATCGCGAGCCGGAAACTCTCGCCTTCTCCAATTAAACGGCAGGCTGTCGGCCTTGGCGCCGCGCGCTGGCGGAATGTCGGCCCGGAGGAACGGAGCGAGGCGCTCCGTCGGGCCGCTCAGGCACGCTGGGCCAAACCGCGTGGAAAGACTCGCGACGAAGGGAATCAGAGTAAGAAGTAGGCACGCAGAATCTGCGTACCTCGGTTCAGGGGAGAGCAGCACATTCGCATGCAAGCTAACGCATGGATATGCTGACGGCGGCTGGCACACCGATACCCATCTGAGCCTTAACGCGGATGGACGGTTTTCGTGCGGCTTCCGCTTGCAGATCTTGTACCGAGCGGCGCGTCGGTCGGCTTCGCTAGAGCCTCCGCCGGCTCAATGATTTGCGGGCGCCGGGTCTTGTGCGAGGAGGATCGAGCCGGAATCAGCTGGAAAAATTTACTCGCTTCCGTGTTGTTTTCGGCGACGCGCGAGTTGGGCCAGCTCGAACCGGGTCTGCAGACGCTTCATTCGTCACTCCGAGTCGTGCGAGGATGCAGGCGAGATCGTCGGCACGCCAACTATGGCGAAGGATGAGCGCAACGGCGACCGCCTGAGGGTATTGGCGCACCCGCAACTGGTCTGGCGGCGTGCCGAGCAACTCCTCGATGCCGTCGTCGGCGTACAGCTCCTCGAGTAGAACTTCCATCAAGGCCGGAGACCACCGGAGCGACGTCGTCGCGGCAACCGCCGAACGAACGGCCCGCGGTCGAACATCCCGGCGCCAGCGTTTCGTGGCGGCGTCTGTCGGAGCAGAGCTACGCCGGTTCGTGCCCGCGCGCTGGGCGAGACCAGAGCGCGCCGACGCCGGAGAACGTATTGGCGATTTTGTCTCGGTCGGCTTTCGACGCGACGGCATGGGCGCTCCTGGATTGGCGACACTCCGCCGCAGCTGACTGCTTCACGGCCAGTGCCATCCTCCGACATGTGTTTCGCGGCAGAATCGTGACGAGCGATACGCTCCTCCGGACGACTTTCGGGTATGGGATACCCAGAATGTGATCGGCCGAGCAGTCGCTTCCCACGAATGTCGCGACCGGGCCCGCCCGTTAAGGTGCCGTCTTGGAAGCCCGCGAAGGCCCTGAACTGTGTGACCCAACCTGTCGCATCGTTCGGTATTCTGGACTGTGCGCGAAGTGCTTGGGGGGACGGCTTCGACCAGCAGATCCGGCTCGATGGTGTCTCATTTTGTCCCAACTGAAGTCGTGGTCTGGATTCCTAGGGCAGTGCAGTAAGGTAACAACCGGCGCCTGAGCTAGCCCGCGCCCACATTGGCCGACGACACCCGAAACGAGAGAAATGACGCAGGATCTGAGATCACATCTGTGGGAATGCGCCGAGATCCTCCGCGGCAGCGCCGTGGACCGAACGGACTGGAAGGCCTACATCCTGCCGCTGCTCTTCTTCAAGCGCATCTCCGACGTGTGGGACGAGGAAACGGCTGACGCTACGAAGGTGTTTGGGGACGCCGACCCGGTGGATTTCCCTGAGGTCCACCGCTTCAACTTGCCCTCCGGTTGCCACTGGCGCGACGTTCGGGAGACTCCGGCCAATGTGGGCGCCGCCCTTTCGCACGCCATGCGGGAGATCGAGCGCGCCAACCTTGACACCCTCTACCGCGTCTTCGGCGCCGCCGACTGGGGCAACAGGGAGATGCTAACCGACAAGATCCTCAAGGATCTTATGGAGGGGCTGTCTGGGGTGTCGCTCGGCAACACGGCGGTCTCCACCGACGTCCTCGGCGACGCGTACGAGTACCTGATCGGCAAATTCGCTGACATCACGAAGCGCAAGAAGGCGGGCGAGTTCTACACGCCACGGGCCGTCGTCAAGATGATGGTTGAACTGCTCGATCCGAAGGCCGGCGAGACCATCTACGACCCGGCCTGCGGCACCGGTGGCATGCTACTCGGGGCCATCGAACACGTGCAGCGCGCGGGCGGCGACGCGCGCACGTTCTTCGGGAAGATCTTCGGCCAGGAGAAGAACCTCACCACCGCGTCCATCGCTCGCATGAACCTTGTGCTGCACGGCATCGAGGACTTTCAGATCGTTCGAGAGGACACGCTGCGCAGTCCCGCATTTGCCGATTCGGCGACGAGTGGCCTGGCGACCTTCGATTGCGTTATCGCCAATCCGCCGTTCTCGCTGAAGGAGTGGGGGCGAGATGTGTGGGAATCCGACCCGTGGGGCCGCGCGCAGTTCGGCCTGCCTCCAGAGAGCTACGGCGACTACGCCTGGGTGCAGCACATGGTGGCATCGATGGCCGCCGGGAGCAGCCGCATGGCGGTGGTTCTGCCGCAGGGCGCGCTCTTTCGCAAGGACGCCGAAGGCCGGATTCGTCTGGCGCTGCTCAAACACGACCTGATCGAGGCGGTCATTGGCCTGGCCCCGAACATCTTCTACGGCACTGGCCTCGCGCCAGCGGTCGTAGTGTTCCGCCGCGCCAAGCCTGCCGCCCGGAGGGGTAAGGTCCTCGTAGTTGACGCTTCCAGCCTCTTCCGAAAGGGGCGCGCGCAGAACTTCCTCGACCCAGAGCACGGCGCACAGATTGTGACTTGGGTTCGCGCGTTCAGAGACGTCCCCGATCGGGCGAAGGTCGTGAGTCTGGACGAGATGAAGAGCGAAGACTGGACGCTGAACATCTCGCGGTACGTGCTGCCGCCGGTTGGTGAGGATATCGCGCCCCTTCCCGAGGCGGTAAGTGCATTCAAGCAGGCGATCGCAGAGGCGCGAGCAGCCGAGGATCGTCTGCGCAAAGCCCTCCTCGAGGGAGGCTGGCTGTCATGAGCAAGGCTCCAGAGCACTTGAGTCAGCACGAGCTTGAGTCGTACCTCTGGGGCGCCGCCAATCTGCTTCGCGGGCTGATCGACGCGGGCGACTACAAGCAGTACGTGTTCCCACTGCTGTTCTTTAAGCGCCTATCGGACGTGTGGGACGAGGAGTACCGGACTGCGTTGAGTCAGACCACGGACACCGCTTACGCCCACGCGACTGCAGATGATCGCTTCGCGATTCCTGAAGGCGCGCATTGGGCCGATGTGCGCGCCGCCTCGCGCGACGTAGGGCGCGCGTTCGTGAACGCGTTCCGCGCGATCGAAGCCGCCAACCCGAAGCGCCTGACCGGTATCTTCGGCAACGCCTCGTGGACCGACAAGGCGCAGATGCCAGACGAGACGCTGAAGAATCTCATTGAGCACTTCTCGCAGCACGACCTCAGCCTGACGGCGGTGCCCGAAGACGAGCTGGGCAACGCCTACGAGTACCTGATCAAGCAGTTTGCCGACGACAGCGGCCACACCGCGCAGGAGTTCTACACCAACCGGACGCTTGTGCATCTGATGGCGCAGATACTCGAACCGAAACCGCGCGAGCGCATCTACGACCCGACGGTCGGCACGGGCGGGATGCTCATCTCGTCGCTGGCCGAAGTGAAGCGCCGTGGGGGCGATGTCCGCACGCTCAGCCTCTACGGCCAGGAACTGATCCACATTACTGCCGCCATCGCGCGGATGAATCTGGTCCTCCACGGCGTCGAGGACTTCGATATCGTTGCCGGCAACACGCTGAGCAACCCGGGCTTCATCGAGCGCGACCGCCTCCGCACCTTCGACGTCGTCCTCGCCAATCCACCCTACTCGATCAAGAAGTGGAACCGCGAGGCGTGGCAGAACGACCCATGGGGACGCAACTTCCTCGGGACGCCGCCGCAAGGGCGCGCCGACTACGCGTTTTTCCAGCACATTCTGAAGAGCCTTGATCCAAAGGCAGGGCGCTGCGCCATCCTGTTCCCGCACGGCGTCCTTTTCCGCAACGAAGAGTCCGAGATGCGGCGAAGGCTAGTGGAGCTGGATCTTCTTGAGTGCGTCCTCGGCCTCGGCCCCAATCTCTTCTACAACTCGCCGATGGAAGCGTGTGTCGTCGTTTGCCGGACGCGGAAGCCGACCGAGCGTCGACGCAAGATCCTGTTCATCGATGCCGTCCGCGACGTGGCACGAGAGCGGGCGCAGAGCTTCCTGACAGCGGCACACCAGCAGCGCATCCTCGCTGCCTACCACGCCTTTGATGACGAGCCCGGCTTTGCCAAAGTCGTGACGGTCGAGGAGGTGCTCGCAAAGGACGCGAACCTCTCGATTCCGCGCTACGTCAGGCCGATTGGCGCCGAGGCACGGGCCAATGGAGAGGGAGATCTGAAGACGGCGTGGGCCGCGTTTGACGCCAGCGGACGCGAGTTCTGGCCGCAGATTGACGCGCTCGTCGAGATGCTCGACGGCGTCGGCATTGAAGAGGGTCCCGATGTCTGACGCGGCTTCCAAGAACGGATGGCGTAGCTATCGGTTCGACGAGATGGCGACGATGGTCAACGACCGCATCGACGATCCGTCGGAGGCGAATGTCGACTATTACGTTGGACTAGAGCACCTCGACTCGGATTCACTGACGATTCGGCGCCGGGGCTCTCCCACGGATGTTGAGGCGACGAAACTGCGGTTCCGCGCCGGCGACATCATCTTCGGCCGTCGCCGTGTGTATCAGCGCAAGCTTGGCGTCGCCCATTTCGATGGTATCTGCTCGGCGCACGCGATGGTGCTTCGTGCCAAGCCCGACGTTGTTCTGCCGGAGTTCCTTCCATTCTTCATGCAGAGTGACCTCTTTATGGAGCGGGCGAAGGAAATCTCGGTTGGGTCCCTTTCACCGACGATCAACTGGACAACTCTTGCGAAAGAGGAGTTCGAGTTGCCGCCACGAGAGGAGCAACGAAAAATCTGGGCACCGCTACGTGCAGCCGACAGCGCCACGGAAGGGCTGAGGAGTCTAATCGAGACGGAACGATCTGCAGAGCAAAGCCTTTTCGATGAACTGGTGGTTCGGAGCGAAGCCAAATCACATGAACTAGGCTCAATGCTCCTCGGATCACCGCGTAACGGCTGTTCGGCGGTCGAGGCATCTTCGCCGACTGGCCATTGGGTATTGGCATTGAGTGCGTTGACAAAGTGGGGCTATCGGCGCGGGGAGCTAAAGCCAGTTCCCAAGACTCAAGCGATGTCAGCGGCGGTTCTGGAGCGCGGCGACTTGCTTGTGTCGCGCTCTAACACTCGTGACCTCGTTGGGTTGCCGGGCATCTTTGACGAGGACCGAACGGATGTGTCATGGCCCGATACCATGATGCGGCTACGCCCTGATCCTGATCGGTTGCGACCGATGTTTTTGGAGCGTCTCCTGCGTGCACCTGTTGGCCGTAGGCAAATTCGAAGTTTTGCAGCGGGCACGAGTGCAAGCATGAAGAAGATTAACTCCACGAACCTTCAGAGGCTCGTGATTCCAAGGTAGTGTCCCGTCAAGTGGTGGAAATTCGGTCGCGTCGTTCGTGAGCTCTGTGTACGCTACGCAATCGCGGCCAGGATCTCCTGGGTCGTGCTCGACAAGGTCGGTGTGGTCGTCTGCTTCATCGACTCCGCACTGAAATACCGGCGCTCCGCGACGGTCCATTCGTCGTCTTGCTCGAGCAGAATTGCCCCAACCAAACGGATCACGGCCGCCGGGTTGGGAAAGATCCCCACGACGTTCGATCGGCGCTTGATTTCTTTGTTCAGCCGCTCCAGCGGGTTGGTACTGTGCAGCTGCCGCTGGTGTTCGAGGGGCAAATGTCGGTACGCCAGAATGTCCTCGGCCGCCTCCTCCAGCACCGCGGCGGCCCGCCCGAAGCGGCCTCGTAATCCTTCCGCCACTTTGCGCAGCTGCGTCATCGCCGAGCCGTGGTCCGGCTGGGCGAAGATCGTGCGGACGATGGCCGCGATCGCTTCACGCGCACCCTGGGGTACCGTCGCCAGGAGATTGCGCATGAAGTGGACGCGACAGCGCTGCCAGGTTGTCCCCGTCAGCACCGTGCTGATCGCCTGCTTCAGTCCTTCGTGCGCATCCGAGATCACAAGGCGTACGCCCTTCAGGCCGCGCTTCACTAGGCTCCGCAAGAACGCCGTCCAGAACGCCCGATCCTCGGACGGGCCGACGTCGACGCCGAGGACCTGGCGCTCGCCCTCGCTCGTCACGCCCACCGCCACCACCGTGGCCTGACTGATCACGCGGCCATCCACGCGCACTTTGTGGTACGTCGCATCGACCCACAGATAGCGATGCTCGCCGGTCAGCGGGCGTGTCCGAAACGCCGCCACCACCGTGTCGAGTTCGCCGCAGATCCGCGACACCTCGGACTTGGACATGCCGTCCAAACCCAACGCCTTCATCAGGTCATCGACCTTCCGCGTCGAGACGCCGTGCACGTAGGCTTCCTGTACGACGGCCAGCAACGCATGCTCGGCCCGGCGCCGCGGCTGGAGGAGCGACGGGAAATAGGTCCCGGGCCGCACCTTCGGGATCGCCAACTCGATCGTGCCCACCCGCGTGTCCCAGGTCCGGGTGCGCGTCCCGTTGCGATACGCCGTTCGGTCGCCGCTGCGCTCGTGCCGTTCCGCGCCGATCAAGCCGGCGACTTCCGTTTCCATCAACGCCTGCGAGAGCACCCGAATCCCTTCCCGCAGCACGTCCCCGTCCTGTTCCTCGAGGAGCTTGCCAACAAACGCCGACAGATCCATCCTTGGCTTGGCCATCGTCTCAACACCTCCGTGTGTTTCGTCTCCCGCCAGAGAGAACTCACGGAAAGATGCGCGATGGCCGCTTCGTTTGTCTAGCGAAGGGCCCTTACCGAATTTCCACCACGTCACGGGACTCTAACGATTCCAATTCCACCCCCTGACGTGCAGGATGTGATCAACTCTCAGCTGGAACCCTTTCTGCGACTACGGCGTCAGGCGGAGCTCCGGATCGCAAGCCTTGCGAAATTGAAACGACATCTTCTTAGCAACGTTCTCGATTCAACGCTCGTTAGCAGCGTATGACTTTCAACGAATCGAACACGGTCGAAGCGTTTGTCCGTGACCGGTTATGCGGCGGCATCATCCATCACACCGCCGTTGGCCCAGGCCTCGCGCGCCGGCAAGGGCGGGTCTCGGGTCTCGGATGGCATTTCCTCTCGCCCCAGAACCTTCGCCGACAGCCACAAGAAGTTCTCGTCGAAGATCATCTTCGAGAGGCTCTGACTCGGCTCAACCCCGAAATCGGCATGCAACCAGACCGCGCGGACGATGTGCTCTATAGGCTGCGCGCGATCCTTATGGGTGTCCGGGGCGACGGCCTGGTCAAGGCGAACGAGGAGTTCGCGGCCTGGCTCACAGGCGAGCGGTCGATGCCGTTCGGCGAGCGTGGGGAGCACGTGACCGTCCGGCTGATTGACTTCGAGGATCTCGAGCGCAATCAATACGTCGTCACCACCCAGTTCACCTGCTGCGCGGGCGCGAGCGAAAAGCGGGCTGATCTCGTCCTGCTGGTCAACGGCATCCCGCTCGTCGTAATCGAAGCGAAGACGCCTGTCCGCGCGAGCCAGAGCTGGTTCGACGCCGCGGTCCAGATCCACGAGGATTACGAGCGCAACGTCCCCGAGCTGTTCGTCCCCAATACGGTCTCCATCGCCACGGAAGGCAAGGAGTTCCGCTACGGTTCCATCGGTCTGCCAGTGGACTTGTGGGGACCCTGGCGGATCGAGGCCGACGGCGAAACGCCGGCCCTGAGGCGCATTGAACAAGCCGTCGATTCGATGCTGCGGCCGAACGTGGTCTTGGACCTTCTGGCCAGCTTCACGGCGTACGCCACGGACAAGAAGAAACGGCGCATGAAGATCGTCGCCCGCCATCAGCAGTACGAGGCCACGAACCAGATCGTCGAGCGCGTTGTCGCCGGCCACCCAAAGAAGGGGCTTATCTGGCACTTCCAGGGATCCGGCAAGTCCCTCCTGATGCTCTTTGCATCGCGGAAGCTGCGGCTCCATCCGGCCCTGAAGAACCCCACAGTGATGATCGTGGTGGACCGGATCGACCTCGACAGCCAGATCTCGAGCACCTTCTACGCCGCGGACACTCCAAATCTGGTGAAAGCCGACAGTCGGACCGAGCTGCAGCGCCTACTAACGCAGGACACGCGCAAGATCATCATCACCACGATCTTCAAGTTCGCCGAAGCCGGTGGAGTTCTGAACGACCGCAGCAACATCATTGCGATGGTGGACGAGGCGCACCGCACGCAGGAAGGCGACCTCGGGCGGAAGATGCGTGAAGCGCTGCCGAACGCTTTTCTCTTCGGGCTCACTGGAACGCCAATCAACCGAGCAGATCGCAACACCTTCTACGCCTTCGGTGCCGAGGAGGACAAGGCCGGCTACATGAGCCGCTACGGCTTCGAAGAGTCGATTCGCGACGGTGCGACGATGCCACTGCACTTCGAGCCGCGGCTGCTGGAGTTGCACATCGACAAGGAGGCCATCGACCAGGCGTTTAGGGAGCTGACGGGCAGCCTTAGCGACTTGGATCGGGACAGGCTTGCTCAGACCGCCGCGAAGATGGCGGTCCTCGTGAAGGCGCCGGAACGGATCCGGAGGATCTGCGCCGATATCGCTGCGCATTATCAACACAAGGTTGCTCCCAACAGCTTCGGTGCCCAGGTCGTGACGTTCGACCGAGCAAGCTGCGTGCTCTACAAGAACGCGCTCGACGAGCACCTGCCGCCGGAGATGTCGGACATCGTCATGACCGTCAACAGCGGCGAGGACGATTACGCCGCCTACCGCCGCGACCGTGACGCCGAGGAGAAGCTCCTCGATCGATTTCGCGATCCGGCCGACCCGCTGAAGATCCTGATCGTCACGTCGAAGCTGCTCACAGGCTTCGACGCCCCGATCCTTCAGGCGATGTATCTCGACAAGCCGCTGCGAGACCACACGCTGCTCCAGGCGATTTGCCGCACGAATCGGCCCTACGGCGAGGCCAAAACGCATGGTCTCATAGTCGACTACCTTGGTGTGTTCGACGATGTCGCGCGGGCGATTCAGTTCGACGAGGAGGGGATCACCCGAGTCGTCAAGAACATCAACGAGCTGTCCGGCCGGCTCCCCGAGGCCGTCCAGAAGTGCCTCGCCTACTTCCCAGGCGTGGATCGGACCGTCGCCGGCTACGAAGGGCTCATGGCTGCGCAGGCGTGCTTGCCGAACAACGACACGCGGGATCTCTACGCGGCCGACTACAGCTACCTGGCGCGCTTGTGGGAGGCCGTCTCGCCCGATCCCGTTCTCAGCGCCTACGAGACTGACTACCGGTGGCTCACGCACGTCTATGAGTCCGTGCGACCCTCGACGGGCACTGGTCGCCTTTTGTGGCACGCGCTTGGGCCGAAGACTATCGAACTGATTCACCAGCACGTGCACGTGGACGCCGTCCGCGACGACCTCGAGACGCTCGTGCTTGATGCCGATCTGCTGGAAGCGGTGCTCGGCGCTCCTGACCCTGGCAAGAAGGCGAAGGAGATCGAGATCAAGGTCTCTCGATGGCTCCGAAAGCGTCTTCATGACCCGCGCTTCAAGGACCTTGGCGAGCGGCTTGAGGCCCTGAAGGAACGACACGAGCAAGGACTCTTGACGAGCGTGGAGTTTCTGAAAGAACTCCTGAACCTCGCGCGGGACGTCGTCTCAGCTGAGCGCGCGGCGCCGCCCATTGAGCGCGAGGCGCAAGGCAAAGCTGCACTTACGAAGCTCTTCGAAGAGGCTCGGAATCCGGAGACCCCAATCATCGTCGAACGCGTCGTGAACGATATCGACGAGATCGTTCGCATTGTCCGTTTCGATGGCTGGCAAAGCACTCATGCCGGCGAGCGCGAGGTCAAGCTTGCGCTACGAAAGACCCTCTTCAAGTACAGGCTCCATCAGGACCAAGAACTGTTTGACCGAGCCTACGGCTACGTTCGCGAGTACTACTAGACTGGCGACTTGTGGTGCAGCAACACGCTCGGCGAGAATGCACTAACAGTCGGCCGGGGTTGTATGTATTGGTAGCGTGGCTGGTGTCGCGAGACGACTGTTGGAATCGAGTGTGGTAGGCGACGCGATGCTCATCATTCGATTTGGAGAGTGTCGTGCCCCGCTGTATCCAGCAGTTCAGCGTCGTAATGTGTTATGACGGGGGCCTGTTGGAACTTGCCTTCTCGACCAAAGCGCTCCGCACTTTGTGTGAAAACGAAGCGGCAGCGATGCAAAAGCTCGGCACCGAACGCGCAGAGGGTCTCAAACGACGACTGGCAGACCTCCGGGCTGCCCACCACGCGGGCGAGCTGGTGGCCGGGCGTCCGAGACTGGCCGCCGACTCGAAGGACCACCTTGAAATCGACATCTCGGACGGTTCGTCCCTCGTTCTCGGCTCAAATCACGCCACGACTCCCCGACTGGACTCTGGCGGTGTTGACTGGTCGAATGTGACACGGGTGAAGGCGTTGCGGATTGAGACAGACAATGGCTAGAGAACAAGACTTTCAGCCGGACTGGGTCTCGGCGCCGGGCGAGACGATCGCCGATCTCCTTCAAGAGCGGGGTCTGCCGCCGGCCGTGTTCGCACAACGAATCGGCTGTGCCCCTGAAGACGTGAATGAACTGCTCCGTGGGCGCGCGTTGCTGACCGCCGAAACGGCTCGGCTGCTCGAGGCACACCTTGGCGCGTCGATTCGCTTCTGGCTGAATCGCGAGTCGCAGTACAGGTTCGATCTCGCGCGACTCCACAAGAATGTCCAGACTGATCGAGAGTGGCTGAAACAACTTCCGTTGCGAGACATGATCCGATTTGGTTGGGTTCCTAGCGCAACAGACTTGTCCGCACAGGTGGCAGCGTGTCTGGACTTCTTTGGCGTCCCCGACAAAACGACCTGGAGGTCGACCTACGGCGTGCCTCTCGAATTGGCGGCCTTCAGGACGTCAGCAACGTTTGATTCGCACCCGGGGGCAGTTGCCGCGTGGCTCCGACAGGGCGAGCTCGCCGGGCGCAGCATCTCCTGCAAGATGTGGGATTCCGAACGATTCTTTGGAGCCCTTCCAACGATTCGCCCTTTGACCAGACAAAAGGACCCGACGCGCTTCATTCCGGAGCTAACCAGAATCTGCGGGGACTGCGGTGTGGCCGTTGTCGTCCTCCGAGCTCCAGCCGGGTGCCGAGCCAGCGGCGCCACCCGATTTGTGTCGCCAGATAGGGCACTCTTGTTGCTCAGTTTTCGATATCTCTCTGACGACCACTTTTGGTTCACCTTTTTCCACGAAGCTGCCCATCTCTTGTTGCACGGTCCAAATGCGTTGTTCCTGGAGGCACCGGACATGCTGACCAGCGGGCAGGAACAGGAAGCAAATGACTTCGCCGCGCGGGCGCTCATCCCTGACATATTCAGGTCAGAATTGGACGGGTTGCCCCTCAGGCACGAGGACTTGATTCGATTTGCAAGGCGTGTGGGAGTCTCGCCAGGAATCGTTGCAGGTCAGTTACAGCACCTGGGCCGACTTAGGCGCGATCAGATGAATCGCCTAAAGAGGCGGTTCGAGTGGAGTGATTTGTAAGTTCGTCAGCCCCTAAACGGCCTAAACGCTTGTGGGCTCTTTTGCCAGTTGCAGATAGCATCCTCAAGTACCTGCATGCCAACGGCGATCTGGTCGTCCAACTCAACCAGCCATCTGTCGAGGTCTCGAGCCGTGACCTGTGCGCGAGGATCTCCCGCGAAGAGAAGGCGGGCTCCGGAGAGTGGACCCGAAGATCCCGTCATGTATGTTGAGTCCGGCTCGATCGGAGCAAGACGCAATTTTCCAATCATCGCCAGATAGTCGAACCTTGCGGTTCGGCCAAACCGCGCAACGGTGCTCATTGAGCGATACAACTCCCGAAACAGTTGGCGTGGTCCATCACCAGCTCGCTCCAGGGCATCTCTGATGAGGCCTTCGTGCGATCCAAACGGTCGCACCCACTGTGTGTAGGTCTCGACTGCTTCGCCAGTGCCTACCGGTGACCATGCGTCGAGGGATTCGTACTTTCGGTGGTTCCCGAAGCGGCGCCGGACACCGTCAGTCCTCAGCCTATCCTGACTAGAGGCCAACCACTGACGAAAACGTCTTGGATCAGTGTTCACCAGCTCCCACGTCCATGGAGGTGGGCTATTGAGGCGCCCATAAATGTCGCGGGCCAATTGATAGCCGTCACGTAAGTGCTTCCCAAAATGCACAAACAGGAAAACAAGCCAGAACGCCTCATCGCTTCTGCCTTGTCGCTGGTGGAAGATCGCAGCTTTTACCGGATCGAAGAGAGCGTTCGTGGGGTCCGCCCTGAGAGGACTGACGTCCCTCCGTGCAATGACACGGACGTACTCAACTCGATGAACGCTCTCGGCCATCTGCTCGAGCAGCGCCCGACGCGTGTCAACTGAGTCGATTCCAGGAAGTGGGCGAGTGCGCTGGGCATAGCCACGGAGCCCCTCGTCCAGTCGCGCAATCAGATCTCGATCTCGAGATCTCACGCAACGCTCTCGGCAGCTGCGTCAGCAATCCAATCGCGAATTGCTTCGGTGACCTGAGTCGTAACGCCGAAGCTACTCTGAATGTTGTGGTTGAAGCCAAGGACATGAATGTCTCGGCGCAAGCGCGTTCCGCCGACCGCGCGAACCACGCCCGTATAGGCGATCCCCGCGACACCGGGGCCAACGTCTCTCTTGAGGGTCCACCCTCGTATCGTCGCTCGCTGGAGGTTTATCGATGCGACACGCTCGAAGTGCTCCACAACAGAGCTCCCGTTCAGAACCAGCACCTGAATCGGTGAGTCCCGGAGAAGCAGTGCGAGCGTGTCGCCGGCGCTGTCCAGGAGCCGAAGTCGCTGCTGCCGCGTGAGGTCCGTCCATTTCTCAGCCGTCGCGTAAGGAACAAGGTCAAGGTGACACGCGCCAAACAGACTTGAGTAATACGAGACTTTGAGGCCGGCGATCACTCTGTCCAGCCGCTTGAACCAGGTGTCGTATGGATTGGTCGCGAAGTAATCGCGGCAGGATTCTGCAATCAATGAAAGGTGGCGCGGCTTTGCGTCAGACCACGCGGATAGACCAAGCGAGGTAAGCGTGTGGAAGCGTCGTGATGCTCCGTCGAGTTCCTTGCCGTCGCCGTCCACAAACTCTCGGTTACTTGGGTTCAATCCCAAAGTCGCAACCCTGGCGGTTGAGAGGTCCCCGAACGACAACACCGGAGAGCTCCACGGAATGACCCCCGTGCCAATGAGCGACTTGTCGTCAAGGCGTCTAAGAAGAGTCGAGACAAGTGAGTTCATTGGGCCCTCCCAGAGTCGGCGTTGGCACGCTCATGTGTTCTGCGGTTCGCTCCACGCTTCTTGTGATCGATGAAGGCGTCGAAGACATGGGTCGACATCTCGCTCTTGAGTTGCCCGATCGTTATTGCGTCCCTGTCTCGAAAAGACCGGTAGGTGCGAAGCAAACGCACGATGTCCATCCAGTACGGTTCGAGATCGAGACGCCGCCGTCGTGGCTCTCCGCTGCCCTTCAACCGAATGGCCTTCTCTCTTCGCACGACCTTCCGGATTGACGGCCACGGGTCCGTAGAAGGCATAGGTGGCATCACGATGGTTTCCTGCCATCCTTCCTTAAGGTAGGCACGTGCGGCCCTGCGATGCTTGTCGTAGAGATGTAGGCTGCCGACGGCGTGCTTGTAGCTGCCGACGTCGACCCCGAGCGAGCGGGCCATGATCTCCTGCAGCATCGTGAATGCGAAGACATCGTGCGGCAGGCCGATGTACGCATCGTTCGACCGCATCGAGGTGAACAAGTGCAACCGCGACTCTCGAACCAGGAACTGAAGCGAGCACGTACAGGGCACATCCTTGTGCTGGACAGCCAGGTCCGAGGCATCGAAAAGCTGGATCACTGCTCGTCGCGAGCTTTGCCGAACCTTTAACAGCGACAGAACATTCGCGACCTGATTGTGACCGCGCATGCGAAAGAGACGTGGGCCGTAGGCACCGTGAACAGTCACACCGTCGTCCGACTCGTCTGCGTAGCGGGAGACGTAGTACTCAATGAACTCCAGTTCACGCGAGGCCGCCAAATACCACAGCAGCTCACCGAGGCAACTGAAGAGGACCCGTTTGTTCTCGGTCCGGCTCAACCGCGCCCGGGGATTCGACAGGTTGAGCAGCACGCCTGCAATCTCAGTCGTCCCGCCGCGTGACGCACGAATCTTGTTTGTGCTGGCGAGAAGTCGTGTGAGGACACGACGAAGCAGGTCGTCGAGCGTGTTCGCGGATATGTACATCGCGCCTCGGCCAATGACCTGAGCCCCACCCGGGAGCCGACCGCGCTGGAGCCTTTAGCGCGGCGACGGACATGAAGAAATCGACTCGGCGATCGCGCTCCGAACGGCCCCTGTCTTTAGCCGACGCGTTCCAAAAGACGGCGCAGCTGAACGAAGCTGGCCTTGGCCAGACGGCGTTTCGATATGCAGTTCGCGAAGAGCACGGCCAGACGCTGTGCGGCGTGGTCTGCACCGCGGAAGTCCAGCTCCAACTGCCCGCGCTCCTCGGCCGCGGCACGCTGTAGTTCCCGGGCGTCGGCACCTAGGACCCGTGCCAAGGCATCAAAGTCCACCTTCATGCTCGAGAACGGCCGCCGTGTGCCGCGCTCGACATCGCGATAGTAGACAACGCTCACGCCGAGCGCCCGGGCCACACTTGTAAGGCTCAGACGTTGCCGCTCGCGCAGCGAACGGAGCTGCCGACCAAATGTCGAGCGCGAGGAATGTGCCATTTTAAGCTTTAAGCTTATAGCTTAATATCACTGGCTGCTACAGCCGGTCAATGCTTTCCGTGGCGGGCGCGGGCACTCGGCGACCGCGAAAGCTCACGGCGCTGTTGAGGGCTGAGACGTCGCGGACTGCGAGTAGCCAAGGCGTACTCATCGCAGCTGAGGTCGCGGCGGGGCACAGCCTGAGGAAGGCTTACTTGTTTGAACCAGGGTCGCGGCAGGTCGCCGAACGCTATCTTGAGCTGACGTCGAGCATCCGAGAATTGGGCGCATGCGGGTGCAGCACTTACGATAGGGACTATGGCTAAGCGCGCTCTCCCGCGTCGACCGGAGGCACATCAACTTGAGGAGGCGTCAGAGCGCTTCTTGAGGGCCGCCCTGCCCAAGAGTTGGGTCTGCGAACGCGTCGGGCACGACTACGGCGTCGATATCCGAATCGACGTTTTCGACCGAGACCAAGCCACTGGTTTGGAGCTCCTCGTTCAACTGAAGGCGACGGCGAGACCCAGCGCGGGCGATTCCGAGAGCCTGAGACTGCGGACGACCACGTACAACTACCTGCGGGCCAAGCTGCAGGTCGTAATGCTTGTCAGGTTTGTCGCAACTGAGAAGGAGGCGTACTGGTTATTGCTCAGGGATGTAGGAGCGCCACGCCGTGCTCAGAGAACGTTCGTGGTGCATATCCCACGTACTAACCGACTCTCGCAAATCTCCTGGGATGAGATCGCCGACCACCTTCGTACGGTCACTGACGCGAAACTAGCCGTTACGCGTCGGCGTGCCATTGAGCGGCAGAGACAACGGTAACCGGGTGCCTGTCGTCGTGGCGTTGTCAGCTCGCCCGCGGGACGGCCGACTCTCGAGGACGGGAATAGACGCCCAGCGTGAGCGCCTCACCTATGCCTGGCGGCTTATATCGGATGAAGAACGTTTCAAACAGGAAGACGTGCTGCACACCATTGTCGTCTGACAGTACCACTTCAGCCGCGCCGAGCCTCCCTCCAGTCTGAGCTCCACAGTACGAAGCAGTGCGACTGAAGAGCGTCTGCTCGCTTATTTGGCTGAACCGCGCAGCGAATTCTGCGGATTGGATGCAGTGCCGGCAGGCGGTCGCCACGTTGAAATCATGAGGCCGACGACTAGCGTGTGGGTGAGCCGTGATCATCCCCACCACCGGGCGGTCAACACCTATGGTCTCGACGAACCTCCACAACGTGCTCGAGAGCGTATTGCCAAACACCGTATGCAGCGACTGAACAGACGAGAGTTCGGGCGGGAGATCGCGAGCTTCGGCTGCGAAGCGGTCGCGCAAAAACAAAAGACGTCCAGCCGCGAAGTTCGCCTCTGCTTCGATTTGTTCGTGGCACTGCGGACGCAGCGTGTGGCGATTGTCGCCGTGCATCACGTCGTCATGCCATGGAATCAGGCTGTGGCCGATCTCATGTGCTTCGTTCCAGCGATGCTTCTTCGGAGGAAGAGAGGCATCAAGTAAGATTCGCTTCTTGTCTGGAACGTAGAGCGCTTGCAAGGACCACTTCTTGATCGCGTCTACTAGCAGCATCGGGCGCTGGGCTACTTGGATAGTCGCAACGCGAATTCGCGAAACGACTTCGCGAATGAGAGTTGGGTCGTCGGCGGTATAAAAGGCGCGGTCCAGTTTCAGCAGCTCGCGGACTTGATCGAGACTGAGCGGGGGCTCGGGATTCCCGAGCCCCCGTAGCACGCGGTCGATTCGACCATCGATATCTTGCGCCGTGCGAGGACGCAGGGTCGGGCTCTTAGCCAAGCGAGTGATCCTTGTCTTTGTCCTCGCTTAGCACAGACACAAATGTTTCCAATGCCGATCGCTCCTCCTTTGTGAGGGCCTCCACCGGCTCGGAACGTGCCGCAAATCTGACGGACTCTTCGATAATTCGGCTGTCTTTCGGAAGGGTCAAACCAGCCACCTGCAGCAAGGTCGCTCTCGGCAGTGCGAAAAAGTTCGCAAGTTGATAAACCGTTCGCACTTCCGGCTTGTACTGAGCAACTTCTTCGATGCTCAGAAGCTCCACGACATCGACATCCGCTTCGTCAGCGAGCTTTTCGACGCTGAGTCCACGATTGCGACGCATCAGCGAGACGAACCGCCCGAACGCAACCGCCGGTTCCTCTGACTGAGCAAGTGACTCACCGTCGAACACAGGATCGACAGCGACCAGTCCGACGCCGATCTCCTCATCGGCCTCGAGTTCCGCCATGCGGACGCACCAGTCCTTTGTCACTTCGATCCTCATGACTTCCCTCCTTTCGCCACAAACGCCTCCGCTTGTTCTTGCGTCATCTCAAAATAGTGCATCGGTGAATAATTAGGGTCAGGGTCTACTCCCAGATCCGTCATGCCGCAGGTCTTCGCATAGAAGGCGTCTGCCTGGGGCAGCGAGTGGAGGCCGATGCGACCCTTGAACCCTTCGTGCCTGCTCGCTTCGATCGCTGCACGCATGAGCAACGAGCCGATACCTCGATAGCGAGGCGGGTCGAATAGCTCTTTCCGATTCCACGGTGCATTCTCGACGTACTCTACGTACACCAGGTTCTTGCCGGCCTGGTCCGCAAGTCGACCTCGCTTGGTCGTGTTGTCGACAATCATCATCCCCTGCGTCAGACCACGACAGACGATGCTGAAGCTTGGGTGCGCGAGCATTCCTGTCAGGGCCGCAGTCTTCTTGCGCCAGTCCCAATGCCGGCTTTGTGGCCACGCTTGGCGTGGCACGCCCGCTCGGCGCAGCCGCTGAAGCGCCTTGAACAGTTCCGGAATCCACTCCGCCTCCCAATCAGCGAGTTGCTGCTCGGTAATCGCATCCCAGAGTTCGGCCGCCTCGGCCTCACCGCGCTCCACGTTCCAGAGGAAGGCAGGAGATGCCGTCACGCTCATAGCATCATCACCTCGGCCTTCTCTTTGGTCTTGTCGTCCTCAAAAAAGAGCTTCTCCCCTTTCTCGATCCTGGCTTCTACGAGTTGATACAGCCGGAGCGCCTGTCGGAGCAGCGCAGTCTTGTTCAGGTCCTTTTTTTCGCACAACTCCTCCAGCGCCCGCATCTCTGCGTCGGTGAGATTGAGCGTCATCGTTCTCTTGGCTGCCATTTCAGGAATCCCTCAGCTCCACAAGGATAGGAAAATAAATGGAAAATGTCAACGTAAAATATATGTTGACTAGCTAATAAATAGCTATATAATGGGTGGACGCCTTGGGAGTCCCCATTGCGTTGCTCTTGATGAGGTGAACAGATGGTGCCCAACGCTCAGGAAGACGTCGAAGACATCGCCGAGTCGGCCAGGGTGGGCCGAGAAGTGCGTCCCCACGGTCCCTACCGTGTCCTTTTTGGAAACGACCAGCTCGAGTACCGGCCCGCAATCATTCCCGATCCGGTGCCGACAGGACGACAACTCCTGGAAGCTGCCTCAGCACTTCCCGTCGAGGAGCACCTCGTCTTCCAGCTCCTTCGTACCGGGATGCTCGAGGAGCTTCGACCGGACGAGACCACAGACCTGCGGCAGAAAGGTGTCGAGCGATTTCTGGTCTTCCGAAACGATCGCTCCTTCCGTTTTGAACTCGATGGGCGGGTGTTCGAGTGGGGCGGCGGGCTGATCTCGGGCCTGACGCTCAAGAAGCTGGCGCAGGTTGACTTGGCGACATACGGCGTCTGGCTCGAGGTGCGCGGGGCTGAGGACGAACCCATTCCCGACAACAAGCTGGTCAACCTTGGGGCGCCGGGCGTCGAACGATTCTTCACGGGCATCGTTCGCACGACGGAGGGCTAACCAATGGGTGTCCTTCCGATCCGCTGCCGCCGCTACCTCGTGGATCGATCTATCGAATTCCAGGAGATTCAGGAGGGCGGCCAAAAAGGCGTCGTCCTTCATCGGGTGTCTTTGCCGGCGGGTCGCTTCGATGCGTCGTCGGCTGACATTCTCATCCTCCTGCCAGCCGGCTACCCAGACCAGCCGCCTGACATGTTCTACGCGAAGCCTTGGCTGAAGCTGGCCTCGTCGCGTGGATATCCCAAAGCCGCCGATCAGTCGTTCAACTTTGGAGGTCAGAGCTGGCAACGCTGGTCACGACACAACAACAGCTGGCGGCCTGGCGTTGACGGAATCTGGACGATGCTTAAACGGGTCGAGCTGGCGCTCGCGGAGGCGGCGTGATGCGTAGCACCATTGACCTCATCCTCCAGGAAGGGCATCTGGACAAGCTGCGCTCGCTGGTCCTGCATGACGATCGTGTGGAGCGCGCCGCCTATATCCTGTGTGGTACGTCCCACGTCGCCTCTGACCCATGGGACCGCCAATCTCGGCAGCGATTGACGTCCTTCGAGGTACTCGACATCCCGCCGGACGACGCTATCTCTGCGAGCGCCCTGCACGTTACATGGTCCACGCGCTCGTACGTGCGGCTCCTGAAACGTGCGCAGGACGAGAACCTCGTCGCCGGCATCGTCCACGTGCATCCCGGTGGGCCTCCGGCCTTCTCCGAGCAGGACGATCGGAACGAGGCTGACCTCGCGCAACTGGCTCGCAATCGAAACGGCGAGAACGGTCGCCTTCTAAGTCTGCTGCTCACAGGCCAAGGCGAGCTCCGTGTGCGCCTGTGGCTGGATTCGAACGCTGCCTTGCCAGTCGACATCTCGATCGTGGGTCGGCACATCGCCTTCTGCCGCCAGCACGTAGACAACCACGACACTCAGGCGTTCGACCGTCAGGCGCTAGCGTTCGGTCCGGACCTCACGCCGCGCCTCCGAGGCCTCAAGGTCGGGATTGTCGGTTGCGGTGGCACTGGCAGCGCCACGGCCATGCTGCTGGCTCGTCTTGGTGTCGGTCAGCTCGTGCTGTTCGACGACGACATCGTGGACGTGACGAACCTTAATCGCCTGCACGGAGCCAAGCGCGGTGATGCGGATGCGATGCGGGCGAAAGTGGATGTCGTTGCCCGCGAAATCGCTGACATGGCGCTCGGAACTCGCGTTGTGGCGGTGCGCGGTTGGATTGGCGAGGCACAGTGTCGAGACGCCCTCAAGTCTTGTGATGTCGTGTTCGGCTGTACGGACGACCATGCAGGACGCCTGCTGCTGAACCGCTTCGCCTACTTCTACCTGATTCCAGTTGTCGACATGGGCTTGGCGATCGCCCCGCGATCGGATGGAGGGCTGCAGGATCTGAGTGGTAGAGTCACCGTGCTAGTACCTGGCGCCCCGTGTTTGCTCTGTCGAGGCATCATCGATCCGATTCTGGCGCGCGACGAGGATCTGAGACGACAGCACCCCGAGGAATACGAACGGCGCAAGCGCGAGGCCTACGTGCGCGGAGCCGGCAATCCGGCACCCGCTGTCGTTACGTTCACGACGGCCACGGCGTGCCTCGCCGTCGATGAACTCCTTCAGGCGCTGACGTGTTTTCGGGACCCCGGCGGTTGGGTCTGGCACCGTGTTCGCCGATACGACCTGCTACTGGATCGGCGGCCTGGCTGCGAACAGAACCCGCAGTGCTCGATCTGCGTGCATCAGGACTACTGGGGTCGTGCGGACGTCGAGCCGTTCCTCGATCGCACGAACTAACCATGCTCTGGCGATCAATAGCTCGGACGCTGCTGAGATGGTGTCGACTGATTCCGCGACCCGAGCTGATCGCTGAAGTGACCGCCTTGCATCCAGCACCGAACGAGATGATCGACGGCGTCATGCTAGTCGTCCAGGACAAAGCCCTGCAGAAATGGGCGTGCCTGCGCTGCCCAGGAGGATGCGGAGAGAGGATCCAGCTCTCGCTCTCTGAGAGGCGTCGGCCTCGTTGGAGCGTTACAGTTGACGCGATCGGCAGGCCGACTGTGAGTCCGTCGGTCCACGTGCTCAACGACTGTCGATGTCACTTTTGGATACGACGAGGCTCTGTCGACTGGGTGGACTGATCGACAGATCGTCGGCCCGATGCTTCCTGGCAATGACAGTCGCGACCGGCCGCCGCTTATTCCCAATTCCACGGCATTGCTGACGGCGCTCGCAACGGCGCAATGGGCCACGCATCAGTCAACAACTCGCCGACTGGATCTACCGCTTTCAGTCGTTCTGAAGCCCACGAGAGCCACTGTTCAGCCTTCTCTCGGTCGTCAGGACTGGCGGACCCGTCGCGCAGACGGCTTTCCACCGCGTCCACGAATTCAACGTTGCGCTGGTGCCTCGCCCACCGAACAGCGGCCGTCCGCAGACGCCGGCGCCGCAACGTTTCACTGTCTCGTTGTTGCTGGGCGAGACGGTTCTTCTCGTCCTGAATGACCCAACGCTCCTGTCGTTCGGCATGAAGGGCGCGTGCGCGTTTTGCATCCAACGCACGTCGAACCAGGTTGACGACAAAGCGATTCAGTGAATCCTCAATGCGTCGCGACGGGCTGTCAGCAACTCCGGCGTTCTGATAGCTCGAGCCGATTCTCAGCATCAGCCGACCCGACGGCTCCAGATCGACGCGGAGGCCGTAGGTCTGCTTGACCGTCACCTGCTTCAAACGCTCGACCAACGCAATCTGAAACGCCTCACCCAAGACCGTCACGAACGTCTCGTTCTTCTCTGTGATTCGGATGGCGAAGCCGCGTCGTTCGAACGCTGCGAGCAATGCCTGCAGGATCCGCGACGCCCGTGGTAGCGACGCTTTCGACACGGCGATGTCCAAGTGTCCGACGCCAGGCTTGACGAGCTTCGCCTGATACCGATCCTGCCATCGCACCACACCGTTCTTCTTGACTTCCCGTGAAGCCTTGCGAGCAGCCGAAGCCGCCTGCGTCACAAGCCTGTGCGAAACCACCAGATCATCCGGAACGGTGATCAGCCAGGCCGGATCCCTCTCTCGCTCGACTTCGTGCGGCTCATTCAACTGCGGCTCAACCTCGGCCGGATGGAAAACGATCGCAGTCGCGGTTCCGCCGCCAGGGGGGAGTGGGACGCGGCGCACGGCGTGGCAGTGCTGCTTCTTTGCCCACCACCCTCGTGCTGGGACGGGAACGTCGTATCGCGCGCACAGCTTGCCCAGGCCGCGATCAGATAGGCCGAGCCGCCGTGCAACCCGCACGATCGGCTCTGTCCAGACTTGCTCGTAGAGTTCTTCGCGCGTGAGCGAAATGCGTTCTCTAGACATCCGCCGATCCTAGAAGCCCGAAGCCTCGGACGGATCAGGCAGGCGCACCGCCGAATCTCAATACGCGCGAGGCCCATTTGCGTCCCTCACGCCGAGCGGCGCTGTCAATTGGCTGAATGTTTCAAAGCGTGGGTGCCGGCTCGTCTCTTGTTTCACGCGCGAGCCATGTCCAGACGTCGACACCATGAGCAGCCGCCTCAGTTCGTAGTTGTGCGACCAAGGCGGCTGCGTTCGTTCTGGCGAGCAGGGTCTCGAATGCGGCTAGTTCATCGCGCTCCTTCTCTCTGCCCATCGCCGCCCGCTGCCTCAATTGCTCACCCAACGAGAGGTCCGTGCCGCCTGGAGAACCGTCGGTCGGAATCAGACTGCGAAGAACCACTGGCTTGGACAACACGGGGTGCACGGACCAGATCAGGTCCTTCGCCGGGACGACTGGCTCGATTCTCTGGCCTTGGACAACGGGGCCACCACAGCGCGCGCACATGATCGATATCGGATTGTCTGAGAGCCGCGTCTCGTTGCTTCGTCTTCGCCGGTTCGGCCGCCGCTTCCGCGGTGATATCGACACGTGCTGCCTCCATCCTGGCGGATGCAATTCCGCCACGAGCGACCGCACATGCTCGAGATCCGTGATTCGGCGTCACATCGTCAAGGCCGTCGCGGATCAGAGCACGCCGCTAGCCAGCTTGGCACCCTCTCGTGGTCCGATATTGGTTCGTCTCTCGGTTACGATAGTGCCTTCCGCAGCGATCGCAGAAGCGCCTCGGCTTCGTCGATCTTCTTAAGCACAGCCGCGTCGCCTTTCAGCTCCTGGAGGATGGTCCAAGGCACGTTCTTCATCGCTTCGACAGCGACGTCGAGTTCTCCAGACAATCCAGGTTTTGCTTTGCTTCGACTGGGCCCGACGCGGAGCATTGCCGAGTCGATGTCACCCTGATCGCTTAGGAACTGCGCGCGAGCGACAGGGTCCGGAAGAACGCTGCGGAGCTTCCGCAAGTCTTTCGAGTTGGTGATGCGTTTCTGATTAACCTTCTTGACCACCGCTTCCACGACGCTGGGCGTCAGGAGCTTTTTACTAACGCCCATCAACTCACGCGACCATGTGATGGCTGCGCTCGGGTCTCGAAGGCTCGTGAAGTTCTGCGACAGCTCAAAGATTTCAACGAGCTTGTCGAGTTCGCGCACAGAGATCCCGAGGATGTTTGCAGCGCTGGCACGGCCCATCATATCGACGAGCCTGTACGCCACCATTTCCTTCTCTTTGGCGTCCCATTCCTTACGTTGACGGTGAATGTAGATCCAGACGCGGAGGCGGTCCTCTTCGGAAAGCGTGCGGTCCGTAATCTCAACCGGAACCTTCCGGTATTCCTCCTTGCCTTGTTCCACAAGGACGCGGGAGTTCGTCCACCGGCGATCGCCGTCGATGATGCGGAATTTCTTGACAAGTTCAGGATGCGGCTCGACGAGAAGCGGCTCGAACAACCCGCCATTGGCCTCGATTTGTCGTTGCAATTCCTCGTCTGTCTTTGGTCCGATGCGCGGCTGATTGTTGTTCGGCACGATGTCGTCGATGTCCGCTGTCTTCCGATAGGTCCGCAAAACGGTACGGTCGAGCCTGCGTTCCTGCAGACTGACTACGTTGTCGCCGTCGCGAATAGCGCCTGTTCTACTCATGGACGGCGTGCTCAAGCGTTTCGGCGGTGCCGACGATGCTATCGATCTCGTTAACAATCTCGGCCTGCACTTTTTGGACCGAGCGGATCAGCTCACCTTGCGTTCTCCAGTGCGACTCGTGAGCCTTCTTTTCCTTCACTTGTAGGTCGAGAAGCTTTTCCGCTTGCGTATCGACTCGCTTGAACAAATTGCGACAACGCTCGGAGTTGATGAAGTCGTATAGCGCAGCCGTCTTCTGGACCCGCGCTTCGTTGCTCCAGCGCAGCGTATGGGTCTGGACGATGTGCTGTCGCAGGATCTGGACGAGCGCGAGTATGCGCGAGGGCGCAGCGAGAACGACTCTGTCATGAACGTGGAGGTGACGCTGGCCCGCCGGAAACTTGCGCGTGGACAAGACCGCGTGTTCTGCCTTCGCCGCCATCTGGTCTGCCGCCAGCTTCGTCACGAAGTCGCTACGCCATGCATTGTGGTTCTTCGAGTCGTAGATGATGCTGCCGCACTCCTTCCCGTTATGGATGACGGTATGGAGGATGTCCGCGCCGGGCTGGCCTTTGTTGATGCGCTCGATCTTGTCGCCTTCAAATTCGCCCTTCAGCAGCTCGTAGAGGTCGATCTCCGCACCCTCCCCGAGTTCCTCAGCAGTCTTGTTATCCAGCGCGCGCTGAAGTTGATCGACTTTCTCTTGCAGCTTCAGCTCTTTCTGGAACGAAGTGGATTTCTGGGCGTTCACCGCATCGGACTGCGCCTTCTCCAACACTTCACGCTGCTCAATGAGGCGCTGAACAATCTCTGCCTCGTGAGCGTCCTTCATCCGCTGCGCTTCCTGCTGATAGGCATCGGCTTTCGCATCGGCATCGGCCTTGGCCAGTTCCACGGAAGCTATCTTCGCTTGGAGGGCAGTTTCAGCCTCCTGCCGGGTACGCTCCATGTGGGCGAGCTTCTCCTGGACCGCGGCCTCGGCTTCTTTGACCGCGTCCGCGCGGATCGTCGCCGCGTTCGCCTCGGCTTCTTCCTTAACCTTCTGGATCGCCGCCGCATGATCGGACCGTGTCTGATCTAGCTCGGCGCGCAGCGCGTGGCTGGACTGCTCGGCGGCGGTCTTTTCCGTCACAGCGTCTGCGATGCGCACCTGCAAAGCCGCCTCAACCTCCTGCCGGAGACGCTCCATGCCAGCGATCTTTGCCTGGACGGCGGTCTCGGCGTCCTTGACCGCATCCGCGCGGATCGTCACGGCGTTCGCCTCGGCTTCTTCCTTCACCTTCTGGATCGCCGCTACATGGTCGGACCGTGTCTGATTCAACTCGGCGCGCAGCACGTGGCCGGACTGCTCGGCGGCTATCTTTGCGGACTCTGCCTGATTGATCCGGGTCTGCAACTCCGCCTGCGTTTCCTTGTTCGCGCGCTCGACGTCGGCGAGTTTCTTAGTCGCGGCGGCTTCTGCAGCCAGGCGTTCCTCGACCCGCGTACTGTCGACCGCGGCGGCCAATGTAGTCGCAGCTTTGCAACTTGCCTCCTCCAGAGCCTCAGCCTTCTCCCGGCTGAACTGTTCCTGAAGCCGTGCCGCAATGTGCGTCGTCTGTTCTGCCTGTCGCCCACGTATCGTTTCCTTGATTTCCTCGAAACGGGCGTGAGGAATGGGCTGGTCGCACGTTGGGCAGTTTTCATCCGGGTTGATATGCGACCAGAGGTCGGGCGCCGGGCTTGCTTTGATTGCGGCTCGAGACAGAGACATGGGACCTCGCAGTTCTTTGTGGGTCCTATTTAGGACCTATTTGTTCCCAATGTCAACAGGATTCTCGCGGCCGAACGCGTCGTGGTACCTCGATCTGAACTGCCCGCATCATGAACACGGTGCTCTTCGCGTGCGTCCGGCCTTCAAAGCCGGCGCGGAACGGCGCCGTGCATGGGCCCGGAGGGACTGATCCGAACGCAGCGGTTCTTTTCGCCGACAACCATACCGGCAACTGACTGGCGCGCGCTGCTTTACCCGCATTAGCCCGCGTCCACATATCTGGTCGGTCGTCCGTCGAGGATGCGAGGCCCGCGCAGATCTGGCGCGCGAACGGGCCAGCGGCAGGCGCCGGTCTATTGAACCGCTAGCTTTCGTCGGGAGTGCCGTTGAACTGCTGGTCGCTCTGGGTTTAGCTGCAGCACGACGCCTTTGGCGGAGTGTGCTGCGACGGTGTTGCACTACATCCGCACGCGGTCCCGCCTGTCGACTTGATTGCCGCATCTTCCACGCAGCAGGCATTCACGCCTGCAGGCGCTGGTCCGCCGCAACAGCCCGCCGCCGGTGTGTTTCGCGGCTCGTCCGAACTCGTCGTCTGTTTAGTGTTCATTAGTCATCTCCTCTAATCGCGGGCTCGCGGCCCGCGTTCACCTGCACAGACGGAGACCGCCGACGATGGACGCGTGCGGATGGTTCGTCGCGAGCGCGTGCGTCCTTTTGAACGGTGACCCGTCTTAATCCGCGAGGACGCGAGCAACGAGGAGGACTTGATGACAGCCATAGTGGAGAGCGAGAAGGTAAAGGCCGTGGTTCGTGAGACGTACGGACGAATCGCCACGGAGCAGCGGTCGTTCGGCTGCTGCGGGACCACGGGGTGCTGCGGACCGGGCGCCCAGTCCACATCTGAGGCGCTCGGCTATTCGGAAGAGGAACGTCAGGGCGCGCCCCAGGGAGCGGACCTGGGTCTGGGCTGCGGCAATCCACAGGCGATCGCCGAGTTGCAGCCGGGCGAGCGCGTACTCGATCTCGGGAGCGGCGCGGGATTCGACGCCTTTCTCGCCGCCCGTCAGATCGGCGAGACGGGCTCGGTGATTGGCGTCGATATGACACCCGAGATGATCACGAAGGCGCGCGCGAACATCGGCAAGACCGATGTGGGCAACGTGGAGTTCCGGCTCGGTGAGATCGAGCATCTGCCTGTCGCTGACGCGAGCGTTGATGTGATCATGTCGAACTGCGTGATCAACCTGTCGACGGACAAGCCGGCGGTGTTCCGAGAAGCGTTCCGCGTGCTTGCACCGGGCGGCCGCTTGGCGATCTCCGACATCGTGGCGCTCCGAGCCATCCCACAGGCGGTTCGAGACGATCTCGAGGCGTACGCCGGTTGCGTCTCAGGTGCGGCCCTGGTGCCGGCGGTTGAGGCCATGGTTGCCGGGGCGGGCTTCACCGACATTCGCGTCCAGCTGAAGAGCAACAGCGCGTCGCTCGTGGAGGGGTGGTCGCCAGGCGCCGAGACGCTCGTCGCGTCGGCGTTGATCCGGGCCAGGAAGCCAAACGATCGGTGACATAAAATGGCTGGTGTGTCGCTGAGTACGGAAGGCGTGTGGACGGAGCTGCACGCCAACCTTCGAAGCTTCGTGGCTCGACGTGTCCGGGAGCATGCCGATGTCGATGACATCGTGCAACGCGTCTTCCTCCAGGTCCATCGTGCGCTGCCGACGCTTCGAGATACGGACAAGCTGCACGCCTGGATCTACCAGACGACGCGACGCGCCATCGCGGACTTCTACCGGTCGCCGTCTCACCGTCGGGAGGTGGCGACCGGATCCGCCGACGAGGTCGCCGAGGCCCTCGCGGCGGTAGACGCTGAAGAGGGCGAAGACTCGGCGGCGCGTGAACTTAGTGCGTGCCTCTCACCGCTCATCAAGAATCTCGCAGCCGCCGATCAACAGGCCTTGCAGATGGTGGAGTTCGACGGGCTGACACAGGTCGAAGCCGCCGCGCGCCTTGGGCTCTCTGTGTCTGGAATGAAGAGCCGGGTCCAGCGCGCGCGATCGCACCTCCGCGTCGCGCTCAACGACTGCTGCCGGATCGCGCTCGACCGACGTGGCGGTGTGATCAGCTACGAAGCTCGCACCGAACCGTGCGGCACCTGCCAGGCATCGTCTGAAACGGCGGGAAGTGAATCCTCTCCCAGCCCGACGCCTGTCGCCCGGCCACGCTAGCGGCTCGCGAAGCCGGCGTTCCCCCCAAGCTCTCGTCCCTTGACCAACTGGAAGAAAGTTGACGGATGCATTGGGCCATGCTATCGTCAATCGACGATTGACGATGACTACTAAAACCACTTCTGAGGGTCAGGTTTGCGAGTCCGACGCGGAGGTCTGCTGCTCACCTGAGGGGCAAACCGTTGAGCTACTCACAGCTCCGGTCGAGGGACCGGCGGCCGACGACGAGCTGGCTGCTTTTGCCAAGGCGATTGCGCATCCGACGCGTGTGCGGATCCTGCGGATGCTCGCGAAGAAAGAGGTGCGGATGTGCAGCCACATCGTGGACGAGCTGCCCCTGGCGCAGTCCACGGTGTCGGAGCATCTCCGGATCCTCCGCAGCGCGGGTCTCGTGCAGGCGAACGAGAACGGTCCGCGCGTCAGCTACTGCATCGTCCCATCCGCGTTGACACGGCTCAAGGCGTTGCTCTCGGCGATGTGAGCTGTGCGGTTTTGCAACGACGTGCGGCCGCACGGAGGCCCACGATAGAGAGAGATGAATGGAGATTCCCATGACTGCGATTCGCGTATTCGACCCTGCCATGTGCTGCTCGTCGGGGGTCTGTGGACCGTCGGTCGACCCTCAGCTGGCGCGCTTCTCGGCGGATCTCGATTGGATCAAGACGCAGGGGGTGTCCGTCGAGCGCTTCAACCTGGCGCAGCAACCCGCGGCCTTCGCTGAGGACCAAAGCGTGCGTTCTGCGCTCGAGACGAAGGGAGAGGCCGGCTTGCCCGTCGTGAAGGTGAACGGCGAGATCAAGAGCAGTGGCGTGTATCCCTCACGCTCAGAGTTGTCGTCGTGGGCCGGCCTCGGCGAGCCGGCTGGGCCTCCGATTCCGACAACGCCGGCACACGCGTCCACGCCAATCCTGTTGAAAGCGACATCGGGTGCCTGTTGCACACCGGCGGCGAGTCAGGCGAAGAGCGGCAGCTGCTGCTGAAGGGAACCATCATGTCCACCCTCATCGAGCATCCAACCCGCATCCTTTTTTTCACCGGCAAGGGCGGTGTCGGCAAAACGTCGGCGGCCTGTGCGACCGCCATCGGGTTGGCGGACGCCGGGCAGCGCGTGCTGCTCGTCAGCACAGACCCGGCGTCGAATCTCGATGAGGTGCTCGGCGTCGCGCTCGCAGGCGCCCCGCGATCCGTGCCTGGCGTCCCCGGACTGTCCGCGCTGAACATCGATCCGGAACTCGCAGCACAGGCCTACCGCGAGCGCGTCGTCGGTCCCTACCGCGGGGTGCTACCCGCTGCCGCCGTGGCCAGCATCGAAGAGCAGTTGTCAGGCGCGTGCACGGTCGAGATCGCGGCGTTCGACGAGTTCTCGACACTCCTCGGCAATGCCGACGCGACGCGCGCATTCGACCATGTGGTCTTCGACACGGCGCCCACCGGTCACACGCTGCGCCTCCTTGAGTTGCCCGCCGCGTGGTCCACGTTCATCGAGACGAACATGGGCGGGACGTCGTGTCTGGGTCCACTCTCCGGTCTCAAGGCGCAGCAGTCGCTCTACGCCGCCTCGAACGCGGCGTTGCGCGACGGCACGCAGACGACCATGGTCTTGGTGGCGCGTCCGGACCGTCCATCGCTCACGGAGGCCGAACGCACCCGCAGCGAGTTGCACGACATCGGCATTCGCAACGTCCGGCTGATCATCAATGGCGTCTTCCATGCGCAGGACGCGCACGACGCCGTCGCCGTGGCGCTCGACGCCCGTGGGCGCGCCTCGCTCGACGAGATGCCCGCTGGTCTACGCCGGCTGCCTCGCCTCGACGTGCCGCTGCTGCCGTTCGGCCTGGTCGGAATCGCGTCGCTGCGGCAGATGGGAGCGGATGGGGCCGGCGCCGACATGGGCGTTGACGCCGTCGTGGAATCCTCGGCCCGCGGGGAGAGCCTCGATGCCCTGGTCCAGCAGATTGCGGCGCGCGGCAAGGGCGTGGTGATGACGATGGGCAAGGGCGGCGTCGGCAAGACGACGATCGCCGTACGCATAGCGACCCAGCTCGCGCAGGACGGCCACCACGTGTTGCTCACCACCACCGATCCCGCCGCGCACGTGGACGCCGCCGCGCGGGAACGGCCCGCGACACTCCGCGTGACACGGATCGACCCGGCCGTCGAAACGCGCCGCTATACGGAGGAGGTCCTCGCCACGGCTGGGCAGGGGCTCGACGCGCCCGGCCGCGCGTTGCTCGAAGAAGACCTGCGATCCCCGTGCACCGAAGAGATCGCGGTCTTTCGAGCATTCGCAGACACCGTCGCGCGCGGCGAGGATCAGTTTGTGGTCATCGACACGGCGCCGACCGGCCACACGCTGCTCCTGCTGGACGCCGCTGAGTCGTATCACCGCGAAGTGCTGCGCAAACCCAGCGGCAGCTCCGAGGCGGTGCAGCAGTTGCTGCCACGCCTGAGGGATCCGCAGTTCACGATGGTGCTGCTCATCACGCTGCCGGAGGCCACCCCGATTCACGAGGCCATGCAGCTCGAGCGCGACCTGGCGCGCGCGGACATCAGGCCCTTTGCGTGGGTCGTCAATCAGAGTCTGACGCCGCTCGCGGTCACGGACCCCGTGCTGCGCGCGCGACGGAGCCACGAGGCCGCGCATCTGCGCGAGCTGGCGGGACACGCGCGGCGCACGGCGCTGGAACCGTGGCACGCCGACGTCACAGCGGCCGTCCCGACACCCGTGTGAGATGTCGCATGGAACGCCCGCTGGTCTTAAGAAGGACGCAATCGTGAAACAGAGTGTGGCCAAGAACCTGTCATTCCTCGACCGCTACCTCGCGGTCTGGATCTTCGTCGCGATGGGGCTCGGCGTGGCGCTCGGCTACCTGTTTCAAACGGGCGTGGAACGGTTCAACCAGGCCCTGACGGTCGGCGCGCACACGAACCTGCTCATTGCGGTCGGGCTCATCCTGATGATGTACCCGCCGCTGGCCAAGGTGCAGTACGAGCTGATGCCCAAGGTCTTTGCCGATGTCCGGATCCTGGGGCTGTCGCTCGTGCAGAACTGGATCGTCGGCCCCGTCCTCATGTTCGGGTTGTCGGTGGTGTTCTTCGGGTTTCTTGCTCCGGCGCTCTTTGGACCCGACCCGCGCTGGGGTGCCTACATGGTGGGACTCATCCTGGTGGGCATTGCCCGCTGCATCGCCATGGTGCTGGTGTGGAACCAGCTGGCCCGGGGCAACAGCGAGTACGCGGCCGGGCTCGTCGCGGTGAACAGCGTGTTCCAGATTCTCACGTTCGGCCTGTACGCCTGGCTGTTCGTGACAGTGCTGCCGCCGCTCTTCGGACTGCCAGGCATGGCCGTCGAGGTGAGCATCGGCGAGATCTTCGCGAGCGTGATGATCTACCTGGGCATTCCGTTCGCGGCCGGCATCCTCAGCCGGGTGATCCTCGTGCCGCTGAAGGGGCGCGACTGGTACACCCGCGTCTTCGTGCCGACCATCTCGCCGATCACGCTGGTCGCGCTCCTGTTCACGATCGTCGTGATGTTCTCGATGCAGGGCGAACGGATCGTGTCGCAGCCGCTGGATGTGCTGTGGATTGCCATTCCGCTCAGCACCTACTTCGCCGTCATGTTCCTGATCAGCTTCTTCATGGCCTGGAAGATCGGGGCGGATTACTCGCGGGCCGCGACGCTGGCCTTCACGGCCTCGGGTAACAACTTCGAGTTGGCCATCGCGGTGTCGATTGCCGTATTCGGTATCACCTCACCCATCGCGTTTGCCACGGTCGTGGGCCCGCTGGTGGAGGTGCCGGTCCTGATCGGACTGGTGCACGTGAGCCTGTATTTCCTGCGCCGGATCTATGGTGGCAGGGTCAGCGACGAGGGCGTGGCACCGGCGGCAGTGAGTGCCGGCGAGACAGCCGCGCCCGTACCGGCGACCACGCATTAGGAGGACGTCATGGTCTTTGTCACGGTCTTTCGTCACGTTCCGCGGCCGATCACCGGCATGATCGGCGTGCTCTACGACCGCACGTTCGAGGCCTTTGAGGCGAACCTCGACTGGCTCGAAACGACGGGAGTGCTCGTCGAGCGGTTCGACCCGAGCACCGCGCCGAGCGAGGTGGCGACGCGCCCCGTCGTACAGCACCTGCTGTCCGCAGAGGGCGACGCGTGCCTGCCGCTCATTCTTGTGGACAACTCGGTCGTGTCCCGCGGGGCACACCCGTCGCGCACGCAATTGGCGCGCGCCGTGGGCAGTGTGCGCAGTGGCGTGCCGCAGGCCGTCGCCCGTCAACTCGCCGCTATCGGTGCCGCCGCCGCGGCCGGCACTGACGACGACATCCAGCGCGAGGCGGTGCGCGCGCGTCAACTCGGGATCGGTGACGAGACGGTCAGACAGGCCAGGGAGTCCGGCACTCGGCTTCGGCATGTCGCTGTCTCGGCCGCCTAACGTGACCGCCAAGTTGGAATTCTCCGTGACGGCCCGGCGAGTTGACGCGTCGGGGAGTCTGGCCACGTGCAAGGACGCGACGCTGACGCTTGATACGGCACTCGCCGGCCGACGAGATGCGCTCAACCCTGCCGAGTTGCTTCTCGCGGCCTTGTCGGCGTGCATGATTAAGGGGATTGAGCGAGTGGCGCCGATGTGGACGTTCTCGTTTCGTGGCGTCGAGGTGCGCGTACATGGAGTGCGGCAGGACGTGCCGCCCCGGATGGAACGCATCGATTACGAAATCCTGGTCGACACAGACGAGCCCGACCGGCGGCTGGAATTGCTGCACGAGAACGTGAAGAAGTACGGCACCGTATTCAACACGGTCGCGCCGGGCACTGTGTTGGAAGGCGTCCTCCGTCGCGCGTCGTAACGCGACAGACCACCGATGGCGCATGTGCATGACGGTGAGGGTGAGTTACCCACGACCATCGGCCGAACCTTTGCCATCGGCATCGCGCTGAACGTCGGCTTCGTGATCATCGAAGCCCTCTACGGCTGGCGTGCGGGCTCGCTGGCCCTGCTGGCAGATGCGTTCCACAACCTGAGTGACGTGGGCGGACTGCTCTTGGCGTGGGCCGGCCTGGCCGCCGGGCGACTCGCGCCGAACGATCGCCACACCTACGGATGGCGCCGCGGCTCCATCCTCGCGAGCTTCGCCAATGCCGTCCTGTTGCTCGTCGCGATGGGCTCCCTCGCCTGGGAGGCTGCGCATCGTCTGTGGAGTCCGACCCCTATCGACGGCATGACGGTCATTGTCGTCGCGGCGATTGGTGTGGCCATCAATGCCGCGACGGCCGCGCTGTTCTTCCGGGGCCGGAAGGGGGACCTGAATATTCGCGCCGCCTTTCTGCATATGGCGGCGGACACGTTGGTGTCACTGGCCGTGGTCGCGGCCGGGACCCTCTACGTGTGGCGATCCTGGGCGTGGATCGATCCCCTGATGAGCCTGATCGTCGCCACGATCATAGTGGTCGGAACGTGGTCGCTGTTTCGGGAGTCGCTGCATTTGCTGTTCGACGGTGTGCCCGAAGGCATTGATCTGGGCGAGGTCCGCGCGGCGTTGCTTGCCCTACCGGGGGTGCGGGACCTGCATGAACTCCATGTGTGGGGGATGGCCAGCTCGCAGACCGCGCTCACGGCCCACCTCGTCCTCGATGCCCAGCATGACGACCCGGACGCGCTGCTGCGGGCGGCCACGCACGCGCTACAGGAACGCTTCAAGATCCGACACGTCACGCTGCAACTCGAGTCAGCGGACTGCCCAAGCGGCGGGCGCTGTTGAGGGCAAGCACCAGTTACCGATAGGGGCCAATAGACGGGAGAGCACCGCATGCAACCGTTTCCGCATCATTATTCGGTCATCGCGAAGGCGGACACCCAAGGGGACGTCGCCCTAGCGGGCGAGCGGCTTCCGCCGATTCCGTCTGCACCGCCAACAGAGTTCGGTGGACCCGGTGACCGATGGTCCCCAGAAACCTTGTTCGTGGCCGCCGTCGCCGATTGCTTCGTGCTGACCTTCCGCGGCATCGCGGGTGTGTCGCGGCTTTCATGGGTGTCGTTGGAGTGCAGCGTGACCGGAACCGTCGACCGAGTCGATCGGGTCACCCAGTTCACGGCGCTCGAGGTTCGTGCGCGCCTCAGGGTGCCATCAGGTGCGAACGAGGATCAGGCACGACGGCTGCTGGCGAAGGCCGAGGAAACCTGCCTGGTCACCAATTCACTGAAAGTCCAACCACACCTGGAGTCTGTCGTGGAGATCGAGGAACCGTGAAGACTGTGATCTTCGCATGCGTCCACAATGCCGGTCGGTCGCAGATGGCCGCCGCCTTTTTCAACAAGCTGGCCGACCCTGCCACGGCGCGAGCCCTGTCCGCCGGGACTACGCCCGGTGATCGCGTCTATCCCGAGGTTCTCGCGGTCATGCAGGAAGAGGGCATTGACCTGAGTGGTGTCCGCCCTCAGAAACTCACCGCTGAACTCGCTGCGCAGGCGCAGCTGCTGATCACGATGGGGTGCGGCGACGAATGTCCGTATGTGCCAGGAGTCCGCCGGGACGACTGGCCATTGGACGATCCGAAGGGTCAGCCCGTCGAGAGGGTTCGCGCGATCCGCGACGACATTCGCGCTCGCGTAGAGTCCCTCCTGCTGCAAGAGGACGCGCGATAAGCGATTGTCACTCAGGCGGCCGACGGGATCCGCCTGCGGCCCGGAGTTCCTCTGCGCATGGTCGTCTCCGTTGCGCTCCCGGAACAGAGGCTCGCGGCTCGTCAGGCACGGCCGTGATGCACGTTTCGTTCTTCCGCGGCATCAAGGCGTCGGTGAACCGTGGGAAGCGCCATCCAGACTCGGAGCCGCGCGGCCAGCCCGTTTGCGACGCTCTCGAAGGCACGCCGCTGCGCATCCTCACCGTCGACACCAGCAGGGTCCTCGAAACTCCAGTGAATCCGTTCTGGATCACGAGGAAGGGTCGGGCACGCTTCTGCCGCCCGATCGCAGACCGTGATGACATAGTCGAACGTCTCGCCGGCGAACCGCTCCAGGTGTTTCGGATAAAGACCCTCAGTATCGACGTCGAAGCGCCTCGTTAGGATCTCAACCGCCAGCGGATGCACGTCGGCCTCGGGGTCGGTCCCGGCGCTGAACACGTCGGCGCGCCCACGCGACAGCTTCCTGAACAGAGCCTCCGCGATTTGCGATCGCGCGGAGTTGCCCGTGCAAAGAAACAGCACTCGCAGGCGTTCCATGGGCTAGAATCATATCCGATTTTTCGAATATGGTTGACGACGCCCAGCAGCTATTCCGGGTCATGGCCGATCCTATACGGCTACGAATCCTTCACCTGTTGCGCCAGGGCGAGCTCTGCGTCGGGGATCTCGTCACGGTCCTGGACGTCCCACAGCCCACCGCATCGCGGCACCTGGCGGACCTGAAGCGCGCTGGGCTCATTGCCGCGAGAAAGAACAGCTATTGGACGTTCTACGCGCTCGCCCCCGCGCGCTCGCCGCTGCGTCGGAAGCTGCTCGAATGCCTCGACGCGGATGCGGTGGGTCGTACGCGGGACGCGAAGAGGCTGGCCTCCGTGCGACGCGGCGGCGGATGCTGCACGACGTGAGGATTGGCAGTGGATGCGCGCCACATGAACACGGTGTTGCGTTCGGCGCGCTCGCCGGAGTCGATCTGGTGGAGCCGCCTGCGCTTCGTGCTCGGGATGGCACAGATGGCCGCCGCGGTGGTCGCAGTCGTGCTGCTGTTTGGCCTCGGCGTGACAGCGATCAGTCTCACGGCCGTTGTGGTCGCGTCGTCGTTGACGTCGCTCAGCGTGATGCTGTTTGGTAGTCGCCGCCACGGTCGTCGAGGCCGCGTGTGAAGCGCCTCTGTGTTGTGGTGGCGGTATCTGTCGGAGTCTGGGGCTGCGCCGATTCGGTTGAACGCGACGCCCGTCGCGCCTACGAACTGACACTGCCGGCACCGGCCGACGGATCAGGGTGGTCAATCAGCCGTGAGAGTGGCGGAAGGGTGACGACGTGGCAGATCCGAATCGAGGACTCCTGGAATCAGTACGCCGGGTGGGCTCGGCCGCGGCTCTTGACGGAGTTCGATTCGGTGATCGCGACCGACGGTCAGCGCCTGCTGTTCGGGAAGTCGCTGACGGGCGACGTGTACAGGCTGGAATTACGCATGCCTGATCCTCCGCAGGGATCGTACGTGAGTGCGACCTTTACGGCGCGACCGTTCTAGTTGATTCGAGTGCGAGGGCTGGGAGACTGAATGGCGATACGACTCGGGATCAATGGGTTCGGTCGAATGGGTCGTCTGGCGCTACGCGCCGGATGGGGACGCCCAGATCTGGAGTTCGTCCACATCAACGAGATTGCGGGAGGTCCGCCGACGGCCGCGCACCTGCTGACGTTCGATTCCGTCCACGGTCGATGGGATCGGCCGGTCGAGGCTAGTGAAGATGCGCTTTCCGTCGATGGCCGTTCCATCGCGTTCTCGGCTGCGGCGACGCCAGGCGCGGTTCCGTGGTCCACGGCTGGCGTTGACGTCGTGCTCGAATGCAGCGGTAGGTTCAGAACGACTGAGACGCTCGAGGAGTACTTCAGCGCCGGCGTCAAGACCGTGATCGTGGCCGCGCCGGTTAAGACCGGTGCGCTGAACATCGTCATGGGCGTCAACGACCACTTGTATGACCCGACGTCCCATCGTCTGTTGACCGCCGCGTCGTGCACGACCAATTGCCTGGCGCCAGTGGTCAAAGTCGTCCACGAGCAGATCGGCATCAAGCACGGCGTGATCACGACCATTCACGACATCACGAACACGCAGGTCGTGGTCGACGCGCCGCACAAGGATCTGCGGCGGGCACGGGCGAGCAGCCTGTCACTCATTCCGACGAGCACGGGGTCGGCGACGGCTATCGGTTTGATCTACCCGGAGTTGCTCGGCAAGTTGACGGGGATTGCCGTCAGAGTTCCGCTGCTCAATGCGTCCCTCACGGACTGCGTGTTCGAGGTGCAGCGCCCCACAACGGTCGATGAGGTCAACGACGCCTTTCGTCGGGCGGCGCAGGCGGCGCCATTGAAGGGCATCCTGGGCTACGAAGAGCGTCCGCTCGTCTCCGTCGACTTCAAGGACGATCCGCGCTCGGCCATCGTCGACGCGCCTTCCACCAGGGTCGTCGATGGCACATGTGTGAAGGTGCTGGCTTGGTATGACAACGAAATCGGCTACGTGCATCGCATGATTGAACTCGCGGCAAAGGTGGGAGCCGCCCTATGAGCCAAGCCGCAGACAGCGTCGCGGTTCCCGCGCCGACCATCAGCATTCGCAATTATGCGATCGTCACCGCCGCGTATTGGGCCTTCACGTTGACCGATGGTGCGCTCCGCATGCTCGTCTTGCTGCACTTCAACGACCTGGGCTACACGCCCGTGCAGCTCGCCTTTCTGTTCCTGCTGTACGAATTCTTCGGAATCGTCACCAATCTCGTCGGTGGCTGGGTCGCATCGCGGACCGGCTTGCGATTCACGCTGGTCCTCGGACTCGTGCTGCAGGTCGTGGCGCTCGGGCTGCTCGCCCTGTTGAACCGTGAATGGAGTATGGCGGTCTCTGTCGCGTACGTGATGGGCTGTCAGGCGCTCTCGGGCATCGCCAAAGATCTGACCAAGATGAGCGCCAAGAGCGCCGTCAAAGTGCTCGTGCCCAAGGGCGACGACTCTGCTCTGTTCAAGTGGGTGGCCGTGCTGACCGGATCGAAGAACGCGCTGAAGGGTGCAGGATTCTTCGTCGGCGGCTTCCTGCTCTCGCTGTGGGGTTTCCGCGGCGCGTTGACTGCGATGGCCAGCGGCGTCTTCATCGTGCTCCTGTTTGTCCTGAGCTTCTTGCCGGCGGCGATCGGGCAGGCGAAGAAGAAGGCGGCATTCTCCGGCATCCTGTCGAATTCATCAGGCATTAACCGCCTGTCGCTCGCTCGGCTGGCGCTGTTCGCGGCTCGCGACGTCTGGTTCGTCGTGAGTGTGCCGATCTTTTTCGCGAGCGTCCTCGGCTGGTCGTTCACGCAGGTCGGTGGCTTTATGGCGCTGTGGGTCATCGCCTACGGCGGCGTGCAAAGTGCGTCACCCGTCTTGCTCGCCAGGGTCACGCGCGGGAAGGCACCCGGACCAGTACTGGCCAGCACCGTCGCATTCGGACTGGCGGCGGTGACGGCGCTCATCCCCATCGGACTCCGTCTCAACGCACCGCCGGCTGCGACAATGCTCGGCGGCCTCGTGCTATTTGGCATCGTCTTCGCGTTGAATTCATCGGTGCACTCGTACCTGGTCCTCGCGTACTCAGAAGCCGATCGCGTCTCGCTGAGCGTCGGCTTCTACTATATGGCGAACGCATGCGGCCGGCTGCTCGGCACCCTGCTGTCCGGCGTGCTGTACCAGTTCGCTGGCGTCAGTGCGTCACTGTGGGGCGCGGTTGTGCTCGCCACCGCCGCCGGAGTCGGCGCGATGTTCTTGCCGCCAGTCACGACCGAAGTCGGATGGGAAGGGGCAAAGGGCGATGACTGAGTCGCGAGGATGAACAGGCGGCTCAGAGCTGGCTTTCCCGGGAATTCGCTCAGTGTGGTTGCGCGAGGAGAATCTCCGAGAGGACCCGGCCCACGGCCCCAGACGGCATCGACACGCCAAGCATCGTCGCCAGCGTAGACGCCACGTCATTCAACGCGACCTGCTGCGCATATCGGCCCGCGCGAATGCCCGGACCCATGAAGATGAGCGGAACATGCGAGTCGTAGGGATAGGGCGTCCCGTGTGTCGTCCCGGTCTTCTGTCTGATCCAAAACGGTTGGAGCAGAATCTCCAAATCCCCCGATCGCTGCGGATGAAAGCTCTGAACGACGCGACGGCTGAAGACATCTGACGGGACGCTGCCCTGCAGGAGCTGATCACGAGTGTAAACGCGGGCGACCTGCGGCACTCCCGCCGCAGCGGTCGCGGCCACGGCTCGGACCGTCGCTGGATCGAGGCCTCGTTCGGCCATCAGCGCGTAGTTGAGATACGGAGAGCTTCCGGCCGTCCCCAGGATCCATTGGCCAGCGCCGAAGCGCTGCTCGAGCGCGCGTCGAATCGGCCCGAAGAGGTCGTCCGGCGCGAGCCGGCCGCCTGGCAATCGCAGCGCGTTCGCCATTTCGGGCAGCGGTGCGACTCCGTGATCCGATGTGAACACAACCAGCACGCGATCCAAACCGATCCGCTTCTCGACCTCGTCGAGCAGTGTTCCTATCGCGCGGTCCGTTGCCACAGAAACGGCACGAACTTCTGGGGAGTCAGGGCCGTAAGTGTGGCCAACCGAATCATTGGACGAGAAGCTCACGGACAGGACATCCACCGTCTCGCGACGGCCCAGCTGCTCGCCGTCCAGGGTTGCTGCCGCGAATCTGCCCAGAAGATCGTTTCCGAACGGGCTGGCGTAGATGCCGGCGTACAGTTCGCTTCCGGGCTTTGCCGCGACGGCGCGCTGTGTTGCCGGCGGTTCGAGGAACGGCCACGGCCTTCCCGCATACGTGTCGCCGATCCTCCGGCCATTGAACTGCCGCACCCACGCTGGCAGTGCCTCCAAATAGAAGGTACTGGTGACGAATTCGCCGTTGCTCGCGTCGTACCAGTACGCGGCATCAGCGCTCCGCCCAACGGTCAGAATCGCCGAGCGGTCCTTCAGCGAAATCCCGATGGCACGTGGGATCGCCGTCGCGCCTCGCGCGTGCGCGGCGAGTTTCAGCTCATCGGCGATCGTCGTCACCTGCAGTCGATGCGGTGACGCGCTTGTGGCGCTCGACCCGCCGAGCTGCTTCACGTGCTCGTCGGACACGCTGGTCACGCTCTTCCCGGAGTCCCGATCGAACCAGTCGTTGCCGATAATGCCGCTGGTGGACGGCATTGCACCGGACCCAAACGCGACATGGCCCGGAGCCGTGACCGTTGGATAGTGTTCGAGCTGGGCGTTGAGAAAGACGGCGCCGTCCCGCACGAGACGCGCGAGGCCGCTCTCGTACGCGCTCGCAAACCGCGTGAGGTAGTCGAAACGGAATTGATCGACAGTCAAGAACAGCACGAGTCGCAGGTCACGTGTATCTCCCTGCGTCTCCCGTGTCACGACTTGGCTCGAAGCCTTGCCTCCGGGCGCCAAGATAACAGCAGCCAACAGTGCGACCGCAAAGAACAACCGCGTACGATTCATCGGTACTCCCCATTCCCAAGCCGCTATCAGCGAATGAACCAACCGAGCGCGCCGCCTGCACAAATCAGCCAGGCGGAATTGACACGAAATGTCACAAGCGCGAGCAGACTCACGCCGGCAAGCGCGACCGTGACTGCGTCCACGAGCGCCGCCCGAGCCAGCTGCCACGTGACCGTCATCATCAGTGCGAGCGACGCGACGATGATACCGTCCAACGCCGCACCGGCAACCCTGGACTGACGGAGACGCGGTACCACGGGTCCGCTCACCGCCACAAAAATGAACGCCGGAAGGAAAATGCCCACGGTCGCGACGATGGCGCCCGGCGTGCCCGCGAGGATGTAGCCGATGAAGGTCGCGGTCGTGAACACGGGGCCAGGCGTGACCTGGCCGATGGCGATTGCGTCGAGCAGTTGCGCCTCAGTGAGCCAGCGGAGCCGCTCGACCAAGTCGGCGCGCAGGAATGCGAGCAGCACATAGCCGCTTCCGAACAGGACAGCTCCGGCCTTGGCAAAGACGGCAAAGAGCTGGAACAAGCCGAATGGGACGACCGACGGTGTGAGGGCCATTGCAGCGACGCCGCCACTCGAGAGACTGGCCATTCCAGCCAGCAGCGAAAGGCGAGCGCCTCGCGCGTCCGCGCGCGTCACGCGTGCAGCAGCCATGATGGTGCCCGCCACACCGAGAACAGCCAATTCGTGCGCCCCGGCGGCGGACGCTGCAACAGCCGCGAGACCGAGCCACGCGAGCGCGACCGTCTTGATCGCAGCGCGCCCAAGGCTCCAGAGGGCCTGGACGACGATGGCAATCATCACAGGCTTGATGCCGTACAACAGCCCGGCGGCTTCCGGCAGCGCACCATACCGGACGTACGCCCACGCGGCGGCGCCAACGATCACCGTCGCCGGGATGATGAAGGCCAGACCAGCGACGACGAGGCCCGGCCAGCCAGCTCGTGCGTGGCCGACATGAATTGCAAGTTCGGTGGAGTTGGGCCCCGGGATCAGATTCGTTGCGGCCACGTAATCGAGAAACCGCTCACGCGTGAGCCAGTTCCGGCGGCGCACCACTTCGTCTTCCATCATGGCGATGTGGGCAGCCGGTCCTCCGAAGGCCGTGGTTCCGAGCTTGAAGAACACCAGCGCGAGTTCGCTGATCTCCGAACGCCCTGGTCTGCGATGTGTCTGCAACAGACTCAGCATCTCCGGTTACCGTAGTCGATAACTGTAGACGCTTATCGATATTCAGGCAAGCGTGACGCATCAGTTGCGAGTGTTCGTCTGAGCATCGATCGCTCCTTCGGTCCGGTCACCGATCAATGCTTCTCCGCGTTGACCGGTACAGTGGGGTTGCCGTACTAGCTGCAACCCCCAAGCTGTGCCTCAGTGCGCCTGACCTCGCAGCCACAGTTGAGACTGGCTTGACTATGCGGATCGCACTGTGACCGGGTCCGTCGCAGACACGAAGAGGGCCTTCGCGGCGCTTCCAAAGTTGACGCTGATTTCTAGGTGATCGAGATCTTCGCGACAACAGCCGTGATCTTGGCACTCGGGCGAATCGGCACGCATGGCGTTATCTCAAGGAGTCATACGTCGGAGTTCCGGCGGCGGTAGTCGATAACTGTAGACGAGTATCGATATTCATGCCAGCATGAAGAACCGACCGTTGGCCGAGCCTCGTCGAACGAAGTCTTCCTGGCCGCTGTGCCTGGCCTCGTCGATGTGGAGAGGTGCGCGGACATTAAATCGCCGAGGGAATGGAACCGCTTCTCCTGCTGAAAGCCGCGATGCTGGGTGTGGTCGAGGGACTCACCGAGTTCCTGCCGATCTCGTCCACCGGACACCTCATCTGGGCCAGCGCGCTGCTGTCGACGGATCCGGTCAAGAGTCCCGTCTTCGACATCGCCATCCAGACGGGTGCGGTGCTCGCTATTCTCTGGAACTACCGTCGGCGGTGCTGTGAGGTTCTCGTCGGCTTCGCTTCGAGTCGCCGCCATCGGATGTTCGTCGCGACCGTGGTGCTGGCGTTCCTGCCGGCAGCGGTAGTCGGCGCGGTGGCGGGCGCGTTCATCAAGGCCGCACTGTTCAAGCCCGTACCGGTCGCGTTGGCGTTGATCGCAGGTGGGGTTGCGATCGTATGGGTGGAGCGGCGTCCCAGGAGGATGACGGTCCCGACGGCTGATGCCTTGTCGCCTCGGGACGCGCTCACAGTCGGCTGCGTGCAGTGTCTTGCACTGATACCGGGCACGTCGCGGTCCGCCGCAACGATCTTGGGCGGCCTGCTCCTGGGTCTGTCTCGCCCGGCGGCAACGGAATTCTCGTTCTTCCTCGCGGTCCCCACATTGCTCGGCGCCGGGGCGTTCGAGCTTTACAGCGACTGGCGCCTGCTGTCGGCTGCGGATGTCGGCTGGTTTGCGGTTGGCGGGATCACGGCGTTCGCGTCGGCGCTCGTCTGTATTCGCTGGCTCCTGCGATTCGTGGCCACACACAACTTCGTCCCCTTCGCGTGGTATCGGATCGTCGTTGGCTCGATCGTGCTCGTTGTGGCTGCAGTGTGGCCGAGTCCCTGATTTCGGCCCCGACCCGTGGCGATTGAAGCCGAGGCGACCTCGCAGTCCCGGCAGGCGTCCAAGTGGACCACTGCCCGGACGTAGATCCGTTCTGATCAAGCTGGACTTCGTCGCTCGGAGCGAGGCGATGTTCGGCGTACAGCGCTGAACGGCCAACGACCACATGGCAGTGTGACTCCTATGCCCTTGCGGGGACAGGTGGGACCCCGAACAGTTTGGTGGCTTCAATCCACCACGTCGCAGCCACAACGGCAATTAGGATTACCGTCCACACGTCCACCGGGAGCGAGGTCGTATGCAGGTATCCATGCAACGCCGGAATCCCTGTCATGGCCAGCGAGAGCAGAGTCATGGCCAGGAGCCAGCCTGTGGCAAAGCGGTTCGAGAAGATACCCTGTCTCAGGAGTGGAAGCTGTTCCTGCTTCAGATTGAGCGCCAGCATGATGTGTCCCAACAGCCACGTCACGAAGGCCGCCGTTTGTGCCAGCGTTACATCGCCTCGTTCGTAATAGAGCCACAGGTAGATGCCGAGGATGGCGACGGCGAGCGGGGCGCCATTCTTTGCGATCCGCGTCGTAATCGACCGGTTGAGGAAGCTGGTGATCGTCTCCGCTCGTCGCCGCATGACATTCGGTTCCGCTGTTTCCGTGGTGAAGATCGTCGACGACGCCAGATCCATGAGCAGTTCGGTCAAGATGATGTGAATGGGTGCGAAGGGAAATGGAATGCCCAACGCGAGCAGCACGAGGAAGATCGAAAGGACGATTGCCTTGGCCGACAGGTAGTACGTGAGCCCCTTCCGGAAGTTGTCGAGGGCCTTCCCGCCGATGGTGATGGCGTCCGGCAGATTCACGTAGCTGTCATCGGTGAGGATCAGATCCGACGCTTCCTTCGCGAGGTCCGTCCCGATCTCGCCCATGGCGATCCCGACATTCGCCGCCTTCAGCGCGGGCGCATCGTTGATCCCGTCCCCGATGACCGCCACGGTGTGTCCGGCTCTCTGCAGGCGGTGCACCAGGCGCTGCTTCTGCGACGGGGCGATGCGCGCGAACACTCTGACGGTATCCAGGCGCTCGTCGAGCGTACGGTCATCCATGGACTCCAGATCGCTCCCGCGCACGACTTCGCCGCCAATCCCGACCGTTCTCGCGCCGTGGTCGGATGATCTCCGGTGACCAGATAGGTCGCGATCCCGGCACGACGCAGGGCGGCCACGGCGTCGGCCACGCCCTCGCGAATCGGGTCCGACAGCACCGCGAGCGCGAGGAACGTCGCGCCGTTGGGCGTGTCTTCCTCGGCGCCCGCGGGCCCTGGCTTGGCGGCGAAGTTCAACGAGAACAACAAGGCGAACCCGAGCGCGGTCGCCACGTCCGAGCTCGGGCCGTGGACGCGTGGGAGCAGCCAGTGGACGGCTGAGTTCGACGATCGGTCGTGGAATGCGGGATTTGGATCCACGATCCAGCTCGTGCCGGATCGCTTGACACTCATCGCGGACTACACGCTGTCGCTCGCTGACATCGCCATCGCCTACAGTGGGTTCGGCCTCACGAACTTCGACGGCACGCCGTTTCCACCGAACCACCAGTTCGCGTTCTCGTCGCCGCCGACGATCCGGGGAAAACCTGCATCTCGTGAACCTGCGGTTCGAGGTTCCGCTGAAGACCGTGATGCTCATCGCCGGCTACACCTACGAGCACTACAGGATCGAAGACTGGCAGCAGGGCTCCAGTGCGCCCTGGGTCGAAGCGGTCGGCGCCGACACGCTGCTGCGCGACACGTCGCAGTCCTATCAGTGGGGGAACCGGCTGTTCAATCTCGGAACGTACTTGGCGCCGGACTACGGCGCACACATCGGCTTCGTCGGGTTCAGGTATCGATTCTGAGGCTCTTGCATCCCGGCGATCGCATTCGTCCACACGACGTCGGGCCTCCGAATCGCTCAGACTTTCGGCGTGAACTGCGCCAGATCGTAGATCCCGAGGATCTTTTCGATTCCGGCGACGCGATCCACCATCTTGTCGAAGCCGTCCTCGCCGAACAGCTCGTGTTCCTTCTTCTCGAAGTCCTCTCCCAGCGCGCCATACTCCTGGCGTGACACGATCTTCCGAAGGGCCGGGAACAGCACGGTATCTTCCCGCGCCTCGTGCGGTTCGTACATCCGCACGAACTGGCGCATGAACTCACGGAGCTTCGCAGCAGACTCTGGCTGCTTGAGCGTCTGTGCTGTCGCCAGTTGCGTGATCTGATCGGTCACGCGTCGGCCCGCTTGATGCTGCCCGCGGAGCACTTTCGTCAGGTCGCTCAGCTGTCCGGCCTTCTCGAACCGCGGGAAGAGGTAGTCCTCTTCCAGCTTCTCGTGGTAGTCCTCGATGAACGTGCGGATGATCGAGGCGCCTTCACGAACCGACTCCGGGGGCAGATCCTGCTTTGCGTCGATGCGCCTGATCGCTTCGCCGTAGACCAGCAACACGCGCTTGAGCACGCCATGCTCGCGCATGAGGTCCTCGGCCGGCGTGACGTCCTCCTCTGGTTCTTCCCGCTTTGGTTGCCCGCCTCCGTCTCCTCGCTGCTGCTCGGCGGCCAGAACCGGAATCCACAGACCCGCCCCGGCGGCGCCCACGGTCGTGACGAAGAGACGGCGGTTCATCTCGTGACGTGGCTCATGAATGTGCATGACAAAACCTCTGTTACTCGGCAACTGTAGACGAACGTCGACTACGGCGCAATCTGTGCCATAATTCGGCTGATCCGTGGGTGGAGCGTCGCGTCACCGGCCTCATGTGGAGACCACGCACTATGCGCAGAGACCGTGTCGCCTACGTCTGGACTGGCGTCGCCTTCGCCGCGTTCGCAAGTGCGGGCTGTGGAAAGGCTCACTACGTCGTCGCGGCTCCCCGCGAGCCGAAGCAAGTGGAGTGGCCTGCGTCGCGTGTCGCGACGCACGTCGTGCTCGTCTCGATTGATGGTCTGCGCCCCGACGCGATCGGCATGTTTCCCACGCCAACGCTGCAACGACTGATGAGCGAGGGGAGCTACACGCTCACGGCCAAAACGATCATCCCGAGCAAGACGCTGCCTTCTCACACCTCAATGCTGACCGGGCAGCCGCCGGAGCGCCATCACGTGCTCTGGAACAATGTCGTGACCGCCGACGCCGACGTGATCGGAACGCCAACGGTGTTCGGCCTTGCCCGGGCCCGCGGGTACCACACGGCTGCGTTCTTCAGCAAGGCGAAGTTCCAGCCATTGCAGCAACCCGGAACGCTTGACTACTCGCAGGCCCCCGGAGGCTGGTTTGGGCGCTGGAGCGCCGACCGCACGATGAGTGATGTCGCAAAACACCTCGCCACCGCCAGGCCGAATCTGACGTTCGTGCACCTCTCAGACCCTGACCGGGCTGGCCACGGCTCGGGCTGGATGAGCAAGCCATACGGGCACGCGGTGGCCGCCGTCGACCTTGCGGTGCACCGTCTGCTTGCTGAGGCGGAAACATCGTTCGGCCGCGGCAACTTCACCCTGATCGTCACCGCGGACCACGGCGGCCATGACTTCAATCACGGCAGTGCCGACCCTCGGGACGTCACGATTCCATGGATCGCGTGGGGACGCGGGGTGAAGCCTGGTCATCTCCAGGGCACAGCAGTCCGCACGATGGACACGGCGTCGACTGTGCTGTGGCTGCTCGGGCTGGACGTACCGTCGGACTGGTCCGGGGATACGATTCGCAATGCGTTCGGGTCGATGGCGACCAGCGGCGGCGGCTTCTAGACTCGCGCGTCTGAGACGCGCGAGCGCAGGGACCGAGCGTCAGCACTCGAGCCACTCGCGGCGTACCGCTTGCTGAAGGTTTCAGTGGCTGACCGTGAGACGCTGACGGACGATACCGACACGAGCGGTGAGGCGAACAGGATCATCGGTGGTGTCGCGGGGGCCGAACGGTCGTTCCTCCTCGACGCACGGAACCAGCCTGAGCCCGCTGACTCCCGGCGGCGCCAATGCGTGGTGGCTGCCTTCTCGCGACGACGTCGCGGGAACCCGAGCCGGCCCGGCCCGACGCTAATTTGGAGGGCGTATGACGTTCGTCCCCTTCCGCGACCTCGCGATGCAGCTCGCGTACCATCGCGCGCGCAATTTTCAGGACGGCCCGCCCGCCACTGGTCAAATGGTAGTAGCGCCTGGACCGCGGCCCCGCGCCGGCATCGGTCTCGCACCGCAGCCACCCGTTCCGCTCCATGCGCTTCAGCAGGGGATACAACGTTCCGGGGCTGATGTCGTAGCCGTGGCGACGGAGCTCTTCGAGAATCCACTGACCGACGACAGGGTGTTCGGCCGCGTGATGGAGGATGTGCACCTTCCAGAATCCAAGCAGGATCTCTCGCGCGACCAGTCGCCGATTCACCGTCCCCATACATCACACACTCTAGACGCCAATCTGCTATACCGCAAGACGCCAGTCGACACGGTGCCGGACGACGGGTGTGAAGAAGTCGCGGTGATCGATCGGACAGGGCGCCGCCGACACGCGAACGCCATCGCGGTGCTTCTGGTCATTGTCAGCTTCGCTTTGCCATCGGGCGCTGAGGATGTATACACGGCGCCGCGCGTCGACGTCGTGGCCACCGGCCTCGAGGCGCCCTGGGCGCTGGCGTTCGATCGCACGGGTGCGTTGTACGTGACTGAGCGACCGGGCCGCCTCCGCGTCATTCGCAACCGTCGTCTTGTTCCAGCCCCCCTTGCAACGCTCGGTGTCTCCGCGACAGGGGAAGGCGGATTGCTGGGTCTGGCACTGGATGCCGCGTTCGAGAAGAACGGCTTCCTTTACGTCTACTACACGACGCGAAAAGGCGCACGGCTGATCAACCGCGTGTCGCGATTGACCGTTCAGGACGATCACGCGGCGGCCGAGCGCGTGCTTCTCGACGACATTCCCGGAGGAGACGTGCGCAACGGCGGGAGGCTCACGCTTGGGCCCGACCGCATGCTCTACGCAGCGACCGGTGATGCGTCGACGCCGGACCTCGCGCAAGATCGCGAGTCACTGGCTGGCAAGATCCTGCGTGTGGCGCCAGACGGCTCGATTCCCAAGGACAATCCCTTCCCAGGTTCACCGGTGTACGCTATGGGGTTTCGCAACCCGCAGGGGCTGGCGTGGGACGGAGACCGACTGCTCGTGAGCGAACTGGTGACGGGCCCGCATGACGAGATCAACGAGATCGTCCGCGGCGGCAATTACGGGTGGCCTGTCGTCTCTGGGTTGACGGCCGATCCGAGGTTCCGCCCGCCGCTGATCGAATCCGCCGGGGCCGTCTGGAAGCCATCCGGAATCGCCGTCCACCGCGAGTCCCTGTACGTCGCCGCTTTGCTCGGGCGGCAGCTCGTGCACATCAGGCTTCGACCCGAACCCGTCACGCCGCTCTCGAGCGTGCTCGACGAGACTTGGGGCCGTCTTCGCGACGTGGTGCTGGGTCCCGACCAGGCGCTCTACGTCGCGACGAGCAATCGCGACGGACGTGGCACGGCGCACGCTGACGATGATCGGATTCTTCGCGTCGTGCCGTGAGGCCATTCCCGAATCACTGCGGGCTCGCGGTGAACGGGCGGAGCTGCGGCACACCAACGTGCACGAACTCCACTTTCTCGGCCTGGTGACAGGTGTTGCACGTCGATCGCAGTGTCCCGATGCGTTCGCGCAGAAGCGTCGAGTCGCGGCGTGCGATGGCCTCCTCGACGGCTGGCAGCACCACCTTCAAGAAGGTTTGGGCCGACGCCGCCCGCTTCGGCCGGCGTTCGAGGCCGTTCTCCACAGCTGTGCGAATCTTCTTGACCTGATACTCGGCATATCCCCAGTTCTCGTCCTGCGCCGCACAGTATAGTTCGTTGTAGCGGTATCCTGTCTCGGCCATGGCCATGTCGAAGCCGCGGAGCTGTTTCGCAACCGCATCGAATTTCTGGTCGACTGTGCCGGCCAGCCAGCCGCCCTCACCGGACGCTGCGGCCGGAGCTGGTCTGGAGCACGCAGTTACGCTACTGAATGCGAGTGCTGCAAGGAAGACCCACCTCGGGCTGCGGCATCGACACCAGAACATCTGAACCTCCATAACGCCATTACGACGACCGTAGACGGTGCCCGAACTATAATCGTCGGAAACTCGGGGCGCAACGCCTGGACTTCCGACTGCATCGGAGTGCAGGCGCAGCGCCGCCGGAGGAACAGATGTCGTCCCGAGTCACAAGCAGCAGTGCGTCCGGTGCGGTGGTCCTGATCCGGCTTCTGGTCGGCGCGGTCTTTCTCTCGGAAGGGATTCAGAAGTTGCTGTTTCCCGATCAGCTCGGCATCGGTCGGTTCATGAAGATCGGCCTGCCCATGCCTGAGTTCCTTGGCCCGTTCGTCGCCACGTTCGAGATGACCTGTGGCACTCTCGTCCTCCTGGGACTCTTCACCCGGCTTGCTGTCATTCCGCTGCTGGTCATCATGGCGGTGGCGCTCACCACCACGAAGTGGCCGATGCTCGCGTCGCAGGGGTTCTGGCACATGGCGCATGAGTCACGGGCCGATTGGTCGATGACGTTGGGCTCGCTGTACCTCCTCATCGTGGGGGCCGGACCATGGTCGCTTGATGGAAGACTGGTGCGAAGACGCTGACGCGTACCACCCCTCCCGGAACTCTGCCGGGGCAGACGCAGTGACGCGAGCCGCTCGGCCTCGAGCGCCGCGTCAGCGTCGGTGGTGAAGGTCGCCGGCACTGGTCTGGAGTGACGAACAGAAGCTCCACGGGGCGACGGGAGGCGCGTGGTTCAACGTCCGGCGAGTGTTTCGCCGACCCGGATTGGTCGGTGCCATCGTGTGACGCTGACGGGCGACCGCCCGGTCCACCATGGGCCGGTCAGCGAGCACATCCAGGAGGCGTGCCTGTGCTCCACCGGGAATCTTCGCGAGTCGGAGGTCCCAGTTGCGGAGAAGCAACCGCAACTCGTCGCGCAGTTCGGTGAGTTCGCCGAGGCGGGTTTCCAAGTCAGCGAGCCGTTCGGCGACCAACGCGCGGACGTTCCGACACGGGGTCCCGCCGCGATCACGCTCCGACAGGACGGCGGCCAGATCGTGCAGCGTAAAGCCGATGGCCAATGCGCGCCGCACCGGTCGTACGCGCCCGACCGCTTCAGGTGGATAGAGACGATAGCCGCCTTGGCTGCGAGGCGGAATCCCGAGCACCTCTTTGCGCTCCTAATGTCGCAACGTATCCGTACTGACGCCCGTCAGCCGCGTGAGTTCCGACGGGCTGAGGATCGCGCGCCCTTCGGGAGCGACAAATTCAGCGCGCGGTCGCGTTCGTGATGGTTTCTCGGGCATGCCGTGTTGCCGTCGTTACCTGGGGTTCGGCGTCTTCCCTGCGGCGCGGTCTCCATCATGCCACCGTGCAGGCGGAATCCCGGGCACCTCTTTTCGCTCGTAGTGTCGCAACGTATCCGTACTGACGCCCGTCAGCCGCGCGAGTTCCGACGGGCTGAGGATCGCGCGCCCTTCGGCAGCGACATTCAGCGCGCGGTCGCGTTCGTGATGGTTTCTCGGGCGTGCGGTGTTGCCGCCGTTACCTGGGGTTCGGCGTCTTTCCCTGCGGCGCGGTCTCCATCATGCCACCGTGCATGCCGCGCGACATCATTCCGCCGTTCTTCATCATCGCCTTGTGCATCGCCGCCATGCCGTCCTTGATGAACTCCGTGACTTCCGCGGCGTGCTGCTGCAGCGCGGCGACCACCTGCGCATCGGTCGATGTTTGAACGACCACGACGCCCTTCTCAGTCGCCTCAACCGTTGTGACGATCCTGTCGTAGTTTGCGTAGATGGCGCGCAGCGCCGGACTCTCGATCGGCAGGCCGGGATCGATTCCGGTGTCGACCTGCTTCCGGCTGCTGGCGACGTGGTCTGTGATCAGTTTGGCAACCTGCGGATCGTTCGACTCCGTCACCGTGCGGATGCCATCAGCGAGATTCGTCACCGTTCTCGTCATGCGATCGTGGTTGGCGAACAATTCGTGGATGTCAAGCATCTGCGCCATGGCGCCGGCATCGTGGCCACCCTGCATCATCATCATTCCAGGACCCATGCCGTTCATCGTGCGCCCGGGCGCTGATGGCTGCTGCACCACGCCTGAATCTTCCGTCTGGTGATCCTCGATCTGGAAGTGCAGGAATGCGTGCACGGCGGCGAGCGATGCCGCATCGCGCGTCAGGATCCGTACCCGTCCGCCGGCAGGCGTTTCCTCGTACTGATACGTGATGTGGTCCTTGAGTCGCGTCATGTCTGCGGTGCCGGGCACCTGCTGCGCGTGGGTGAGCGCCGGCTTGCCGAAGTCTCCGGCCTTGAACAATCCAGCAATTTGCTGCAGGTGCTGGCGGACCGCGTGAAGGTTGGCGTGGTCGCTGGTCTCCTTCACGGCGACGTCAATGGCTCCGCCGTCCTCGTAGAGCAGGAAGTGATGGACGGTGCGCTCCTGGTCGAAGCCCATGGCCTCGGCGCCGCGCGTGAGCATCTCGCGATGATGCGTGTCGTGATCGGGCGCGTGGCCCGCCGGCGGCTGCTGCGCCCCAGTCGACGACGAGAACCACACGGCGACTGCGGCGATGGTGGTCACATGGCGAAATCGACGTGTCATATCTCGTGCCTCCAGGATGATCGCTGTTGAACCACGCTCCATCCATTCTCAACCCTGGAACGGTTCCAACGTCAAGGCCATAGCGTCCGACTCCCGTTTCGGCCGCAGGCACTGGACTGACGCTGGAGCGCGTCGACCTGCGGGAATCCGCCGCTCGTGCGGAATATTCCGCAGTCCCAGGGCTTTTTGCTGGCTAAACACTCAACCTTCTCTTCGTTTCGCTCGATCCGAGTTACGGCCCCGCTCTTGCCAATCAACTGTCGTGGATGGGCCCGCGCTGGACGCCCGTTTGGCTGGAGCCCCCACGGAGCACGCTGCTATGAGCCTGATCGTCGCCGACGGCCTCACGAAGACGTACACGAAAGGCGCGGTGTCGGTGGAGGCACTCAAGGACCTGACCTTCACCATCGACCGCGCGTCGTTCGTCTCGTTCATCGGCCCGTCGGGCAGCGGTAAGACGACGCTCCTGAACCTGATCGGGGCACTCGACCGGCCGACCACGGGTCGGCTGTTGGTCTCGGACACGGACGTCCGCACGTTGGACCGGCGTGCGGCGGCGGCGTTCCGCGGTCACACCATCGGTTTCATCTTTCAGGAGTTCAACCTGATGCCGGTCCTGACCGCGTACGAGAACGTGGAATATCCGCTCCTGCTCGTCCAGCGGGTCCCCGCACCGGAGCGGAAACAGCGAGTGCTCGCCCTGCTGGACGCCGTTGGCGTGGCCGACCAGCAGAACAAGTATCCCGACCAGCTCTCGGGCGGACAGAAGCAGCGTATCGCGGTCGCCCGGGCGCTCGTGACGAATCCTCAGCTCGTCCTCGCCGACGAACCGACCGCCAATCTGGATCATGCGAACGCCGCGCTCGTCATGAGCACGATGCGACGCATGCGCGACAGCCTGAAGACCACGTTCGTGTTCTCCACGCACGATCCGCGGGTGATGGCCGAGGCGGAGATCGTGTTTCGCCTGGAGGACGGTCGTCTCGTCAGCCGTGACGACACAGGAGTCGCCGCATGACCACGCTCATCAAGATCGCGATCCGGAACCTGACGCGGTACCGCCGCCGCTCGCTCCTGACCGCGTCACTCATCGCCATCGGCGTCATTGCTGTCGTCGTCTTCGAGGCCGCTTCCGGGGCCTTCACGGGCCTGATGATCGGCCAGATGACGGATGCCATGCTCGGGCATCTGCAAGTGCATCGGCGTGGGTACGTGGCGTCGATCGACAATCTGCCGCTGACCATGATGCTGACGCCTGACGAGGTCGCGGTCGTCGAACAGACCCTCCGGGCGCAGCCGGGAGTCGAGTCGTACTCGCGCCGGCTCAAGTTCGGCGCGATGTTCAGCAACTACACCGAGACGACCGCCCTTCGCCTCAACGGCGTCTACCCCGAGGACGAGTGGCGGACCCTTCCGCTGCTTGCGTCGCGCATCAAGCAGGGCGCGGCGACGCTGCAGAAGGGGCAGATCATCATCCCGGACTTGCTGGCCAACGGCATGGGCGTGAAGATCGGGGACACCGTTGTCGTCATCGCCACCAATCGCGATGGCTCCGTGAACGCCGCGCAGCTCGTCGTGAGCGGTGTGCTCGCCAACGTCACGGGCCCCAGCGGTCGCGACGGGTACGTGCACATCGAGGATGCGACGACCCTGCTGCGCATGGACGCTCCGGAGATCAGCGAGGTCGCGGTCCGCCTGAAGGACTTCGACCAGCTCGATCAGGTCGCTGGTGCGGTGCGCGCGGCTTTGCAGCAGGCGAAGGTCGCGGGCCAGATCGGCGAAACCGAGGTCCACACCTGGGAGGGGCTGTCGCCCTTCTATAACGTGTCGGTCCTGATCAACATCCTCGCGCTCTCCGCGACACTCGGGCTCGTCGCCATCGTGCTCGTCAGCGTCATGAACGTCATGCTGATGTCGGTCTACGAGCGCGTGAAGGAGATCGGTACGATTGCGGCGATGGGGACGATGCCCCGCACGATTCTGGGCATGTTCGTCATCGAAGGGTTGTCGCTCGGTGTGCTCGGCATTCTCATCGGCGACGCGGTCGCTGCCGCCGCCATTCTCCTGATCAGCGCCATTGGACCGACCTTCAATTTCGGCCGAGAGACCGGCCTGGTGCTCTCGCCGCAGGTGGACGTTGGGCGGATGCTGATCGTCTCGGCGGTTGTCTTGCTGGTGGCCGTGATCGGCACGGTGCAGCCGGCGTTCAAGGCGTCACGCATGGAGCCGGTCGAGGCCCTGCGACGTGGATAGGAAACCGGTGATGAGACCTCATGCCGGATGGTTGCTGGCGGTGCTCGTCGGCGCGGTCGCCGCGCTGGGGCAGAGTCCGCTCGGAGCCGCGATCGACGGGACCGCGCTGTTGAAGCAGGTGGACCGCCGGCTGAATCCGCCGTCCTATGACGCCTACAAACGCCTGATTAACGTGGAACCGAACGGGCGCACGCGTGAGTATCTCCTGTACCAGGTCGCCGAGGGTCGCGAGAAGGTGGCGGCGCTCTTCTTGTCGCCGGCGAGCGACAAGGGGCGCAGCACACTGCGCGTCGGCGACAACATGTGGATGTACGTGCCGAACGCGGGCAGGCCAATCCGGATCACCAGCCTGCAATCGGTGGTCGGCGGTGTGTTCAACAACGCCGACATTCTGAGCCTCGATTACTCCGCCGAATACGATGTCGCGAAGCTGGATGAGTCCGGCGAGGACTACCTGCTCGAGCTGAAGGCGAAGACCACGTCGGTGGCGTACGACCGGCTCAGGATGTGGGTGACTCGGAAAGACACGCTGCCTGTGCGGATCGAGTGCCTGACGCCGACGTCGATGCTGATCAAGACGCTCCACTTCAAGGACATCAAAGACTTTGGTGGCGGCGTCATCCGGCCCGCGACCGTTGAGACCGACAGCCCGCTGTACAAGGGCTACAAGTCCTCGATGGTGTTCGTCCAGATGAAGGCCCGCACGTTTCCAGGCGAGGTCTTCACCTTGACCTTCATGCCGAACCTGGAGTCGATCAGGCGCTAAGCCGATCGGAACTCCACGTGACGTCCGCCGTCAGCATAGCCAATCACGTCCACCGCTCGACGGCCCGCGTGAACCGCGTGCGGTGGGCGATCGGCGTGTTCCTCCTGCTGGCGACCGTCGCCCACGGCCAGGAGCCGCCGAGCGAGATTCCCCCGGTTGATCGAAAGCCATATTCGGCGAACGGATTCCTGGAGCTTCGACCGGTGATGATCTGGCAGGACAGGGACGCGGCGCTGTTCCGGCTTCGATCCTTCACCGATAAGACGCCCGACGCACGGACGATGCAGCTCAACTCGCGTCTGCAGCTCGACGCCGCGTATCGACGGGGCTGGTTCAGCGCGCAGACCCGAGCCGTTGTCGACGGTGCGTATGCGACCGGGGATTGGACCGGCGGCGCGACGGCCTACGAGGCGTTTCTTTCTGTGAAGCCTGCCCCCTCGCTCACGGTGGACGCTGGCAAGAAGACGTTGAAGTGGGGCAAGGGGTATATCTGGAATCCCGCCGCCTTCCTCGACCGCGTGAAAAGCCCGGAGGATCCGGCGCTGGCGCTGGAAGGCTTCACCGTCCTCTCGGCCGACTACATCCGAACTTTCGAGGGGCCACTGCAGGTGATGTCCGTGACGCCGGTCCTCCTGCCGGTCTTCGGCGATCTCAACCAGAGTTTCGGCGAGCGTGGGCACCTGAACGTTGCGGGCAAGCTGTACCTGCTCCTCCTCGACACCGACATCGACGTGATGTTCCTGACGGGCGGCAGCCGGCGCGCGCGGTTCGGGATGGATCTCTCCCGCAACCTGCGGTCGAACCTCGAGGTGCATGGCGAGATGACCCACGTGCCTCATGATGTCTCTTCGATCCTCGAGTCCGCAGGCACTTTCGCGCAGCGGGAACGGCCGGCCACGAGCCTCGTGCTGGGCCTGCGGTACCTCACGGAGGCGAACACGACGTACATCGTCGACTACTTCCGCAACGGTGCTGGCTACGCGCCTGGCGAAATGGAGGCGTATTTCGAGTTCATCGGACGCGGATACGAGTCCTGGACCGTCAGTGGCGACCAGCGCGTGTTGACGCTCGCCAGCCGCGCGACGGACGCGGGCTACGGCCGCATGAACCCGATGCGGAACTACGTGTACGGCCGCGTCAACCAACCGGACGCATTCGACGTCCTCTATCTCACGCTCGGCGCCAGCGCCATCGTGAACGTCGCTGATGGCAGCTATACGCTTCTGCCCGAAGTGCAGTACAAGCCGGCAGAGAACCTCGAACTGCGGTGGCTCGCGAACATCCAGCGTGGAGGAGCGTGGACTGAGTTTGGCGAGAAGCAGGCGGACGTGCGGCTCGAATTCAGAGTTCGATACTATTTCTGAAGGCCGCCATCGCCGTGTTCGCAGACAACACCACGACAACGGCCAAAACGGCCGCGCCGCGAATTGTGTAGGCCGTCGTCACCGATCGCTCATCCACAGGGTGTCGACACTTTGAACAAAATCGATCCGCGGTCGCGTCTAGTCGCGTTACGAAGCCTTGAGGGAAGGCTGGCTGGTTCTCAGGTCCGCCCTTGCGGGATGCGGTCGGCGACGCTCTCCATCGCCCACGCGGGTATAGCGGCCGTCCGACGTGACGCACAAGAACTTCTCGCCCACCAGCGCATCAAGCACCATCTGGCAGAGTGCCCGCTCGCCGCCGCAGAGCCGCCCCGCCTGTTCCTGGGTCAGCCGCAATCCCGGCATTTCCAGATATTCCGCCCTGATGCGTTGAAGCACGGCGTGGTGCGGCATCGCAACCTCTCAAACGGCAGCGTCACGACGCGGTGGCGAACTCGCTGGCTGCAACTCGCGTTCGGCTTCCATCCAGTCGTCCACGTCGTGTCCGTGCTCACCGCCACGGGCCAGGTACAGATCGTACGCGCGACGGGCCACATCGCTGTCGGTGACGGTCGCCGACGGCACCAATGACGTCGGTGCGCGATCGGCCGCTGTCACAGTTGCGTCGTTTGCCCTTCGTGGCGCGCTGGCGACAGGGCTGGTGCCCGGCCTGACGGTGCTGCCGCTCCACGAGCACGGCTCTGAGCACGTCGCGCTCGTGCGGTGGGCACACCGTCGACCAGGTTCATGCCGCATCAGCACCGGGGCGGCGAGGAGATTCTCGTGCTCGAGGGTGTGTTCGAGGACGAGGACGGCACGTACCCCAAGGGCAGCTGGCTGCGTAGCCCGCACCTATCGGCCCACAACCCGTTCACCGGGCCCGATGGCGCGCTGATCTACGTGAAGACCGGCCACCTCGCCGCCGCGTGAGCTGCAATTGGCGGCGAGCGCGCTGGACGCTCATGATCAACGCGCCGTCGCCAATCGCGTCCGACCGCAGCCAGTGTGCGTGGCGCAGCAATTGCTCTCTGCGTCGAGGACACGGTCGCTTCTGCAAACCGTCGCGCCGTCTCCTGGTAGACATGGCGTTGACGTCGTGCTGCAGCGGGAAAATATTCGCGTTCGTGCGGAGAATCGCGCGCCTGCCCTGGAGCCTTCGACATGTCGACGATTGACGCTCATGAGCCGTTCGACGTTGTCGCCGTTGGCGCACACCCTGATGACGTCGAGATCGTCATGGGTGGCACGCTCGCGACCCTGACTGCTCGCGGGCTCCGTGTGCTCATCGTCGACCTCTGCGACGGCGAGCCGACGCGCTATGCGGCGCGCGGCGTGCGCCGTGAGCAGGCCGCCCACGCCGCGGAGCTGCTTGGTGCGAGCCGCACGATTCTGGCCTTTCACGACCGGCTGATCGAGGACACGCCTACGACGCGCCTGGCGGTTGCCGCGCTCATTCGTCGTCACCGTCCGCGCTTTGTCTTCACGTCGGACGGTTTCGGTGTGCATCCCGACCACAAGGCCGTGACCGACATCGTCACGCACGCGGTGTTCTATGCGCGGCTCCCCAAGTGGGACGAGGTGCCGGGGGGTGAAGCGCTGGCCGATACCGAACCGCACGAGATCGATCGGCTGTACTACGGGCACTGCCGGATGGAGCGACCGTGGCAGGCCTTCGACTTTGCGGTGGACGTCAGCAGCGTGTACTCGCGCAAGGTGGAGGCCATTGACGTGTACCGCTCCGTCTTCTGCGGACCGCAAGCGGCACGCCTCGAACGCTTCCGCACCGAAGATCAGTACGTCGGAAGCCTCGTAGGGGTGGCGTACGCGGAGGCCTTCAAGGCGCGGAGTCCGCTCCTGGTGACCGACCCGACGACCTTCGTCAAGACGCCGTTCGGGTAGTCACATGGGCACCCTTCGTCGCGGCCACCGCAATGAACGCGGCGCCGACCGTCGTCACCGGCCCGAGCCACCGATCGAGTGGTGCCAACGTGCGCGCGAGGATTCCGATCGGCGGGTAGTACACCGAGCCGCGAATCACCTCCACGCTGAAGCCCGCCTGTTCGATGAGCCTGGAGAGATCCGCGGCCGTCCAGAAGTGCGCCGAGCGCCAGAGCCGCGACCCGAACCACGCCTTGATGCGGCGTCGCGCCGCCCACGTACTCCACCGTCCCAAGTCCCCGATGATGAGGCGCCCGCCGGGGCGCAGGACGCGTGCGGCCTCTCGCACGGCGGCCGACCGGTCAGAGACCAGGCAGAGGACGGTCACGGCGGTGACGATGTCGAAGCTGCCGTCGGGAAACGGCAGGCGTTCGATCCGGCCTTCGACGAACCGCGCACCTCCAACTCCTGTGACGTCGGCTCGCGAGCGTGCGGCCTGCAGCGCCGAGTGTTTCGCGTCGATACCCACGGCTTGCGCTCGCTGCCTCGCCAGCGTCGCGACCAGCAGGCCGTCGCCACATCCCAGGTCGAGCACGCGCTGGCCATCAACCGATCCCACAAGCGCCAGGATGCAGTGCCGCTCCAGGGCTTCCGTCACGGCGCCCAGCGTCGTGGCGCGCCACCGCGCGTAGACCTCGGGGCCCACGGCGTCACTGACAGCCGGCTTGACGTTTGTGTGCCCTTCGGGCATTATTCAAATAGACGTTTGAGCATTTGATTATGCCTCACAAGCCGCGCCCGGCGTCACTGAAAACCGCGATTTACGAACAGATCGCCCGCATCGGCCAAGCGACCGGTAGCCCGAGCCGCCTCGAGCTGCTCGACCTGCTGTCGCAAGGGCCACGCACGGTCGAAGCGCTCGCCCAGCAGATCGGTCAGAGTGTCGCGACAACCTCGCATCATTTGCAGGTCCTTCGCCGCGCACGCCTCGTTGATGCGGAGAAGGCCGGCCTGTACGTGACGTACCGGCTCGCAGACCCGCAGGTCGAGCAGTTTTTCTTGGAGTTGCGGCGCCTGGCGGAATCGCGGCTGGCCGAAGTGCAGCAGGTCACGCGGCAGTACCTCGAACAGCGCGGCGCACTCGAACCCGTCGACAACGAGGAACTCGTGCGCCGGGTTCGCTCGGGCGAAGTCACCGTGATTGACGTGCGTCCGCACGAGGAGTACGTGGCCGGCCATATTCCCGGCGCCATCTCTGTGCCGCTCGCCGACCTGCCGAAACGTGTGGGCGAACTGCGCAAGCGCCGCGAGGTCGTCGCGTATTGCCGCGGGCCGTACTGCGTGATGTCGCTCGACGCCGTCGATCTCCTCCGTCGAAAGGGATTCCGCGCGCAGCGCCTGGAGCACGGCGTGGCCGAATGGCGTGCGCAGGGATGGCGCGTGGACACCGGCGAGGACCGCCGCGCCGGAGGACGCCCATGACAGCTCCCGCAACTGATGCCGCCACGCCGGTGCGTCTGGGTCTTCGCGAGAACCTTGCGCAGTTCACTCTGCTCGTGATTGTGAACGCATTCGTCGGCGCGATGGTCGGCCTCGAACGCAGCATCCTGCCGGCGATGGCCGAACAGGAGTTCCAGCTCGCCGCCCGCACCGCGGTGCTGTCGTTCATCGTTGTGTTCGGGATCGCGAAAGCGCTCACCAACTACGGCGCCGGCCGGCTTTCGGAGCGCTTTGGGCGCAAGCATGTCCTCGTCGCAGGGTGGCTGGTGGCGGTTCCAGTTCCCTTTCTCTTGATGTCGGCACCGACGTGGAACTGGGTCTTGGCGGCGAACCTGCTGCTCGGCATCAGCCAGGGCCTGACGTGGTCGACAACGGTCATCATGAAGATCGATCTCGTCGGTCCGCGACAGCGGGGACTGGCGATGGGCCTGAACGAGTTCGCCGGCTATGTGGCCGTCGCTGCGAGCGCGCTTGCAACCGGGTGGATCGCCGCGCGCTATGGCATCCGCCCTCAGCCGTTCTATCTCGGCGTCGCGTTCGTCGTCGTCGGGCTCGCACTCTCGACATTCCTCGTCCGAGAGACGCGCCACCATGTCGCGCACGAATCGACTCTTGTCGGTGCGTTGCCTCCAGACGGCATGCCCACACCCCGTCAGGTCTTCTGGCGCACGACCCTCTTGGACAGCAATCTGGCGAGTGTCAGTCAGGCTGGACTCGTCAACAACTTGAACGACGGCATGGCCTGGGGCCTGTTCCCGTTGGTGTTCGCGGCGGCAGGCATGAACCTGGCGCAGGTCGGTGTGCTCGCGGCCATCTATCCGGCCACGTGGGGTTTCGCCCAGCTGGTCACCGGCGCGCTTTCGGACCGCACGGGGCGGAAGACGCTCATCGTCTGGGGCATGTGGATCCAGGCTGCTGGTATCGGTGTCACGACGCTAGCGCATGCGTTCGGAGGGTTTGTTATTGGTGCCGTGTTGCTCGGGATTGGGACGGCCATGGTGTATCCCACGCTGCTCGCCGCGATCGGCGATGTCGCCCACCCGTCATGGCGTGCGTCCGCGGTCGGCGTCTATCGCCTCTGGCGTGATCTCGGGTACGCCATCGGGGCGCTCCTGGCAGGACTGACGGCTGACGCCTTCGGCCTGCAGGCTGCCATGTGGCTCATCGCCGCGCTAACGTTCGCGTCCGGTGGCGTATCGGCCACCCGAATGGCAGAAACCCTACCGCCAGGGATGCGCGCGGCTCCGCTCCGCCACAACAGTGAGTACGGGACGCCGATGCCTGGCTCGCAACCACACCTCGCCGTCGACACGCACCGGCCGGAGTAACGGTTATGCCGAAAACACTCTTCATCTTGAATGACCCACCCTATGGCACGGAGCGCAGCTACAACGCGCTCCGGCTCGCGGGTTCACTGTCCAAGCGCGAAGGCGAAGAGGTCAAGGTGTTCCTGATTGGGGATGCGGCCGCCTGCGCGAAGAAGGACCAGAAGGTCCCGCAGGGCTACTACAACACGGAACTGATGCTGCGAAGCGTCGGGCGGCACGGCGGTGAGATCGGCGTCTGCGCCACATGCATGGACGCCCGGGGGATCACCGACGCGGAGCTGACAGACACCACGCACCGGAGCACGCTCGAGGAGCTGACCAATTGGGTGCAGTGGGCAGATCGCTCACTTGTGTTCTAGCGAAGGACGGAGAACGCGTGGCTGACTCGAAGACCATTCTCATTCTGGGCGGCGGCGTCGGTGGAGTCGCAACCGCACGGGCACTCCGAAAGCGTCTGCCGACGAAACACCGCATCGTGCTCGTTGATCGCGAGCGTGATCATGTATTCGCGCCGTCGCTGCTGTGGCTCATGGTCGGCCAGCGCACGGCTGATGCGATCACCCGTCCACTGGCGCGGCTGGCGCGGAAGGGCATCGACGTTCGCGTCGGCAACGTCGAGCACATAGACCCTGAGCGGCGGATTGTGACCGTCGCAGGCGAGGCGCTCCCCGCCGACTACCTGGTGATCACGCTGGGCGCCGAGCTGGCTCCGGACTCGATTCCCGGTCTCGGCCTGGCCGGGCACAATTTCTACTCCCGAGGCGGCGCCGAGTCACTCTGGGCAGCGCTTCAGACTCTGCGTGCTGGTCGCATCATTGTCCTCACGGCGGCGCCCGCCTACAAGTGTCCGGCTGCGCCGTACGAGGGCGCCATGCTGATCGATGGCTGGTACCGCAGGCAAGGCCTTCGCGATCGCGTCCAGATCGAGATGTATGCCGCCGAACCGGCGCCGATGGGCGTGGCGGGCCCCCATGTCTCGAGCGCGGTCACGCAGTTGCTCGCCGCGAAGGGTATCCCGTACCACCCGGAGCATCAGGTGACGGCGGTAGACGCCGACGAGAGGCGACTCAGATTCGCGAACGGTACCGAGGTCGAGTTCGACGTACTGGCCTATGTGCCACCGCACCGTGCACCGGCCGTGATTCGCGAGAGCGGCTTGACCGGAGAGAGCGGGTGGATGTCAGTGGATCGCGACACGCTGCAAACGAAGTGGCCCAACGTCTACGCGATCGGGGACGTCGTGTCGATCCCGCTGGCGCTCGGGAAGCCCTTGCCGAAGGCCGGCGTGTTTGCCAACAGGGAAGCCAGCGTTGTGGCAGAGAACATCGCACAGGCCATTGCCGGCCAGGTCCAGTCAGCGCGCTTTGACGGCCACGGCGATTGTTTCATTGAGATCGGCGGCGGCAAGGCGGGCTTCGGCGGCGGAGATTTTTATGCAGAACCGAAGCCGGCGGTGACCTTGCGTCAACCAAGCTGGCGCTGGCATCTCGGCAAGGTGTGGGTCGAGAAAAGGTGGCTCTACACCAAGCTCTGAACGCACGTCGGAGGGTGTGATGGCGAAACAGATTGAGGCGGAGACCCTGCGCGGGTGGCTCGACGCGCAGCAGCCGGTGACGGTGCTGGACATCCGCACCGACGAAGACCGTGTCCAGTGGGCCATCCCCGGAAGCCTGCACCTCAACGCCTATGAGGCGCTGCGCGCGGGACAACCGGGCGTGCTCGCCGACGCCCCCTTCCCGCTCGATCGGCCTGTCGTCACGGTGTGCAACGCTGGCCGCGTCAGCCAGACGGCCGCCGATATGCTCGCCGACCGGGGCTTCGACGCACGGTCGCTCGCGGGCGGAATGAAGGCATGGAGCCTGGCGTGGAATGCCGCCGATGTGCCGCTCTCGGATGCCTCGGTCCGCGTGATCCAGGTGCGCCGGACCGGCAAGGGATGCCTCTCGTACATCGTCGGCTCAAGTGGCGAGGCCGCCGTGATCGATCCGTCGGTGTCGCCAGACGTGTATCTTGAGCTTGCTCGTCGCCACGGATGGTCGATTCGATACGTACTCGAGACGCACGTCCACGCCGACCACCTGTCGCGCGCGAGGGAACTGGCCGCGCGGACGGACGCGGTGCTCCTGCTGCCTCCGCAACAGCGGGTGAGATTCCCGTTCACGCCGATCGCAGACGGTGAGTCAATCCGCCTTGGACACGCGACACTCCGCGCGCTCTCTACGCCCGGGCACACGCATGAGAGCACGTCCTACGTCCTGAATGAGGTCGCGGTCTTCACCGGCGACACGTTGTTCACGAACGGCGTCGGCCGTCCTGACCTCCATGCGGACACAGACGCCGCACGTCACCGCGCCCGTGCGCTGTTCGCGTCGCTGAGCCGTCTCAGAGAACTTCGGCCTGAGGTCATCGTCCTGCCGGCGCACACGAGCGAACCGATTGCGTTCGACGGACGGGCGGTCGCCGCACCGCTGGACGACGTGCGCGCCTGGCTATCCGAATGGCTCGCCTCGGAGTCGGCGTTCGTGGACCGTGTCACGTTGAGCCTTCCGCCCACACCGCCGAACTTCGTCCGCATCGTGGAACTCAACGAGGCCGGTGAGTTTCCGACAGGCGACCCGACCGACCTGGAAGCGGGTGCCAACCGATGCGCCGTCAGGTAGTCGGTTGTTCCGCGCATCGGAGGTGACGCATGTGGCCGTACATGGGATCGATGGGCTGGTGGATGGTCATCTGGTGGGTTGCGGGCATCGTGGTCCTGGTGCTGCTGGTGCGCCTGGTGGCCGGCTCGCTCGGCGGCCCTGCCCCTCGCGGCGATGAGACGCCTGAGCAAATCCTAAAGCGGCGATACGCCAAGGGCGAGATCGAGCGAGAGGAGTATCAACGGCGCCTGGAGGATCTCAGACGGTAACCGCACAGGACACCCCGTTCGAAAAGGGACCAGCCATGGCTACTCCACTGCCGAAATCATCCAACCTGACTGATGAACGCCGCACGCTCGAGACCCGCGAGTGGCTGGATTCACTCGATGCCGTGTTGCAGACCGATGGAGCAGCGCGAGTCTCGGAACTGCTGCGCGATCTCTCAGCACACGCGTCGGAACGCGGTGTTCACCAGCCCTTCACCGCCAACACGCCATACCTCAACACCATTCACGCGTCACGGCAGCCGGTCTATCCGGGTGACCGGGAGGTCGAACGCCGAATCAAGAGCCTGGTGCGATGGAACGCGATGGCGATGGTCGTGCGGGCCAACAACGCTCCGGACGAGAATATCGGCGGGCACATCTCGACCTACGCCTCCGCCGCGACGCTCTATGAAGTCGGGTTCAATCATTTCTTCCGTGGCAGCGCATCCGATGCGCAGGACGTTGTCTATTTCCAGGGGCACGCCTCGCCGGGCATTTATGCCCGCGCCTTCCTCGAAGGCCGGTTGAGTGAGGAGCAGCTCGGGAACTTCCGCCGCGAGCTCCAAGCCGGCGGCGGGCTGTCCTCGTATCCCCACCCCTGGTTGATGCCGGAGTTCTGGGCGTATCCGACGGTGTCGATGGGCCTCAGTCCCATCAACGCCATCTACCACGCCAGGTTCATCCGTTATTTGGAAGATCGCGGACTCAAGGCGCCGACATCCACGAAGGTGTGGGTGTTTCTTGGCGACGGCGAGACCGACGAGCCCGAGTCGCTCGGCGCCATCACGCTCGCCGCCCGCGAACGCCTCGACAATCTGATCTTCGTCGTCAACTGCAACCTCCAGCGGCTCGATGGCCCCGTGCGGGGCAATGGCAGCATCATCCAGGAACTCGAGGCCGTGTTCCGCGGCGCCGGCTGGAACGTGATCAAAGTGATCTGGGGCAGCGAGTGGGACCCGCTCATCGAACGTGATCGCGACGGGCTCCTTGTCAAACGCATGGGCGAGGTTGTCGATGGCGAGTACCAGCGCTATGCGGTCGAGTCCGGCGCCTACCTGCGCGAACACTTCTGGGGCGTGCACTCGGCGCTCCGGGCGATGGTCGACCATCTGAGCGATGAAGACCTTAAGAAATTGGCGCTGGGTGGCCATGATCCGGTCAAGGTCTACGCCGCGTACAAAGCGGCGGTAGATCATTCGGGCCAGCCGACGGTCATCCTCGCGCGAACGGTCAAGGGCTATGGCCTCGGCGAGGCCGGAGAAGGCAAGAACATCACCCACCAGCAGAAGAAGCTCAATGAAGAGGAGCTCCGCGCGTTTCGCGATCGCTTCTGCGTGCCTCTCAGCGACGATCAGGTGAGCAACGCACCCTTCTACAAGCCTGCCGACGACAGCCCGGATATCGCGTACATGATCGAGCGTCGTCGTCAGCTCGGTGGGTATCTCCCGGAGCGGCGGGTGCGGATCGAACCGGTGCTCGCCGAAGGGGTGCCGGCGTTGTTCGCCGAGTTTGCCGAGGGGTCCGGCGGTCGCAGGGTCTCCACGACGATGGCGTTCGTCCGGATGCTCGCTAAGTTGCTGCGAGACCCGGAACTCGGAAGGTTGATTGTCCCGATCGTCCCAGACGAGGCACGCACGTTCGGCATGGAGGCGCTGTTCCGCCAGGTCGGCATCTACTCACACGTGGGGCAGCTCTACGAGCCGGTCGACCGCGACACGCTTCTCTACTACAAGGAAGCCACTGACGGGCAGATCCTAGAAGAGGGGCTTTCTGAAGCGGGCGCGATGTCGTCATTCATCGCGGCAGGCGCCGCCTACGCCACACACGGCATCAACACGATCCCCTTCTACATCTACTACTCGATGTTCGGGATGCAGCGCATCGGGGACCTGGTGTGGGCCGCGGCGGACGCGCGAACCCGCGGCTTCCTGCTGGGCGCGACCGCCGGTCGGACGACGCTGGCCGGCGAAGGCCTCCAGCACTGCGACGGACACAGCCACCTGCTCTCGCTCGCGGTGCCGACGCTTGTGTCGTACGACCCGGCGTTTGCGTTCGAGATCGCCGTCATCATTGAGGACGGCATCCGACGCATGTACCAGGAGTACGAGAGCATCTTCTACTACCTCACGTTGATGAACGAGCAGTACGAGATGCCGGCGATGCCGCCGGGATCTCGAGACGGCATTCTCAAAGGGCTGTACTTGCTCCGGCCGGCTGACACCACGGCGTCGGGCAGCGGGCGAACGCAGCCGCGAGTACAGCTGCTCGGCAGCGGCGCGATTCTCCTCGAGGCGCTCAAGGCGCAGACGATGCTGCGCGACCGGTACAACGTCGCCGCCGATGTCTGGAGCGTCACGAGCTACCAGGAACTCTATCGTGAGGCACACGCATCCGAGCGCTGGAATCGCCTGCATCCCGGGGAACAGCCTCGTGTGCCCTACGTCGTACAGAGCCTCGCTACGACGGACGGCGTGATTGTGGCGGCGTCGGACTACGTCAAGGCGCTGCCCGACCTGGTCGGCCGCTGGCTCCCGGGTCGATTCACGTCGCTCGGCACGGACGGATTCGGACGCAGCGAGAGCCGCACGGCACTGCGGGACTTTTTCGAGGTGGACGCGAAGACCATCGTGATCGCGACGCTCGGCGCGCTTGCTCGCGGCGGCGAGATTCCTCTGACTATCCCGCAGGAGGCACTGCGCGCCTTCGGCATCGATCCTACGCGGCCGAACCCGGCGACGACGTGACGGTGACGTTCGTAGCCCAAAGCGTATCGAAGACCCGGATCGCATGAGCATCGAATCCCTGCCGCTTCTGTAGCACGCGCTCGAATCGCGGCCTGCGTTCATGCCCGAGCGCCTGATGGACGCCGTACGTGCCGAGCGTGGCTTGACGCACGAAGCCGTCCCGCCACTGTGTGTCCTCGACTTCAACGGTGATCTGTCGGATCACCTGACCGAGGCAGGCCTCTCCACGTCGCTGGCATCCTTCCACACTTCCATGCGCGCCCTCACACTGGACGGCCTGATCTGTGGGATCGTCGCGCGCACCATCGGCGGACCCTATGCCGTGCTTGTCGCAGAACAACTGTGGGCGGCCGGAGCCCGGCTGATCGTGGGTATCACTTCGGCCGGACGCGTCTCGCCGAACCTGCCCTTGTCATCGATCGTCCTGGTGGATGATGCCATCCGCGATGAAGGCACGTTTTTGCACTATCTGGCGCCGTCGTCGAACGTCACGACAGCAACGCCAGGCCTCGTGCCCAGACACGGCCGCAACACACGTGCGACGATACCGTGCCCAGCTCCTGGGCGAGCTAGCGCAATCGCGGCCACTCCTCGATCTTGATTCTTCCCGCGGGCCGAACCGCGCCCTGTCCGTCCGGACCGACGATGACGATTTCGCCGTCTGCCACTGTTCCCCACTCTGGAAACGCGCGCGAGATGTTCGGCATGTGCGTCACGATGATCGTGTTTGTGCCTTTCGGAAGGCGAGTCGCGCTCGCGCGTAGCCAGGCGCCCTGCGCGTCGGTCACGCTCTGCATGCTCTGCCCACCGTCACCGAGTTCGGCATGGGACTGCGCGTTCGGGAACTGCGCTAGGCGTGCGGTTTCCAGAGCCCGGTACGTCGGACTGGACAAGACCTCGCCGACGGGGATCCTCAGATCGCGCAGTGCTTTGCCCATCGCCGTCGATCCGCGGCGACCGGCTGCGTCCAACTGGCGTTCCAGTTTCACGTTGTCGGCGTTGGCAGTCTGTTTGTCTGGCGCCTCGCGAGGCGAGCTTGCGTGGCGGATGACCAGTACGTAGCCTCCTTTTCGCAGTAATGGAACGAGCGCGTCGGCGGAGGCTGCTTGCCCGTACGTCATCCCGGTAGACAGGATGGTCGCAACTCCAACCATGCCGAGTACGGCCACACCCTCAGCGTAATCTCTCATCATACCCTCCATTCGATGCTTCTCAGATCAGATCTACGATGTTGCCTGCCCGTGCAAACCCGGTGTTCCCCGCCACGCAAGTGGCAAGAACGGAAGCGAGGTCAGCTGCGCGACTGCCGCTAAAGCGACGAGGGCTACACGCGAGCGATCGTAGAGCAATCCTGTCGTGACACTGCCCACGAGCCAGCCGGCCCAGAACCCCAGTTAAAACAATCCGAAAAGCGAGGTTGCGGCGGCCTTCACGCAGCACGTAGGCAATCAACACACTTTCAGCGCAGCGACAACCGGTACTGCACGCGTGGTGTGAACTGTGCGAGCTCATAGATACCGAGCGCTTTCTCGATCCCGCCGACGCGCTCTACGATCTTCTCCAAACCTTCCTCGCCGAACAGCTGGTGTTCCTTCTTTTCAAAGTCTTCGCCCAGCGCGCCGAACTCCTGCCTGGAGACGATGTCCCGCAGTGCCGGGAAGAGGACCGTGTCCTCGCGTGCTTCGTGGGGGCGATACATACGCACGAACTGCCGCAGAGCGTTCTTGAGGGTCTCGGATTGGGTAGGGTCTTTCAACGCCCGCAGGGATGCGAGCTGTGTCACCTGATCGGTGAGACGGCGGCCGGCCTGATGCTGCGCGCGCAGCACTCTCGTCAGATCGGTCAGGCGCCCGGCCTTCTCAAACCGCGGGAACAGATAGTCCTCTTCGAGCTTCTCGTGATAATCCTCGATGAAAGTGCGGAGGATCGTAGCGGCATTCTGCACGACCTCTGGCGGGAGATTGTGCTTCCCCTCAATCCGACGGATCGCCTCCTCATAGATGAGCAGGACGCGGTTCAGGACGCCATGCTCGCGCATGAGGTCTTCGGGCGGCGCGATCTCCTCCTTTGCCATCCGTTTATCCTCCTGAGCTGACGCAGCGCGTCCGTTCAGCAGCGCGGCGGCTCCTACAAGACCGAAATTGGCCAGCCAGTCGCGGCGCGATGTGCTGCTCGCGCCACGTTGACCGATATCCTCGGACTGACACCGCTCATTCGCCTTCATCGCCTTCCTCCCAGGTAACCGCCAGCAAAGACGAGGCCGGGCCAGGCGTTGGAAGATCAAGGGCATCCCGGATTGAGCGTGTTCGCCCACGGTCACCCGGTGGTCCGAGACGACCAGCACCGCGTCATCGACGCGAGGGCGGAAAGATCTGATTTGGATATGGGTTCATTGCCGGACGCTGCACGAGGTTGAAGCCAAAGTCCGTCGCCTGATGGCAGTCGTTGCACGCCTTGGTGAGTGCGTCATAAGCCTGACCAAACGCCGCCGCGTCCTTTTTGTCGACCACCGCATTCAAATCCGAGAGCGGCACGGTCACCATTCGCGGGATTGCGTCTTTCGCCGCCACCGGGGATCACGTCATAACCCTCAGCCGTGAGGCCACTAGCAATCGCGGATGCCAGTGGGCACGTCATGGTTTTCGATTAGCCAGGCGCATCTCCGTCTCCTTCTGCGGCGCGGGCTTGCGCCTACGATAACCGTAGACGACGGTCGAATATAATAACGGCCGACCTAGTTGCCCATCGTTGCGTCCGGCACAGCACATCAGCTATTCGCCGTCGCCCGCCTGCGGCACGGCGGAGGAGCACCGCTTCTATGCCCATCGATTCCGACCGCAGCCAAACTCGGCCTCTGCGAATCCGAGTCGCACGACAAGCAGCACTCGTCGCGCTATTTCTGATCACCGCCCTGCTGGGTACGTTGACCGGCGTGCTCTTCGCCTTTAGCGGCGATTTGCCTGAGATCACCGCGCTCGACGATTACGAGCCCGGCACGATCACCCGGCTGCTCGCTGGCGATGGGCGCGTAATCGGGGAATTCGCGACGGAGCACCGAGTCGTGATCGGATATGACGAGATGGCGCCGGTGCTGCGGCAGGCCATTGTTGCAACCGAAGACGGTGACTTCGAAAGCCATTTCGGCTTGGATCCCGTTCGAATCGTCGCAGCGGTCGTGCGCGGGATGCTGCCCAATCGGCCCATGACGGGTGCCAGCACCATTACGCAGCAGGCAGCGCGGCTGCTGTTTCTCCAGGACGAGTACATGGCGTCCGGAATCTTCGCGCGCGACGGCATCCGCGGTCTCGAACGCAAAGCCAAGGAGTGGCTGCTCGCCTTGCAGCTCGAAAAGCGGTTCACGAAGCGTGAAATCTTCGCCTTCTACGCGAACCAGACCAATCTCGGACCTGGAATCTACGGCGTCGAGGCGGCTGCACGTACGTATTTCAACAAATCAGCGAGAGAGCTGACGCTCCCGGAAGCAGCGTCCATTGCGGCGATTTTCCAGACGCCAGCACGACTGAACCCGTTCGCGAACCCAGACCAGAACCTCGCGCGCCGGAACACCGTGGTATTGCCGCGCATGGTGGCGGAAGGTTTCATCACGCGCGATGAGGGCGACAACGCGGCAGCCGAGCCGCTCGTCGTCTCTGGCCAATCAGTGCCCGCGTCGTCGCTCGCCCCGTACTTTGCGGAAGACATCCGGCAAGCGCTGGAGCGACGCTATGGTGCGGACGCGATCTACCGCGCAGGCCTGCAGGTGCAGACGACGCTCGATGCCGAATTGCAGGCCGCCGCAAACATCGCGGTCGATCGCGGCCTGCGGCGGATCGATAAACGACGCAACCGGTTCGCGCCTCCAACGCGGAACATCCTGGCGGAAGGCCACCAGCTGGACACGTTCACCACGGGCAGGTGGGCGACGCCGTTTCGACGGGGTGACATCGTGCCGGCTGTCGTCACATCGGTTTCGGAACGGACGCCCACCGGCGCCGCTCGTATTCGCATCGCACACCGCGAGATCGAGTTGCTCCCGAGCGCATTCGCGTGGACGCGACGGAGGTCGGCGGCCGATCTGTTCCAGCGTGGCGACCTGATCGAGGTGGAGGTACGTGAGATTGGCGATGATGGGCCAACACGCGTGGCGCTCGAGCAGCCGCCCGCCCTCGAAGCCGCGCTCGTCGCGCTCGACAATCGTACCGGCCAGATTCGTGCGATGGTTGGCGGATTCAGCTTTGCGAGATCCAAGTTCAATCGTGCGGTGCAGGCACGGCGGCAGATGGGCTCCACGTTCAAGCCCATCGTGTACACCGCCGCGATCGACCGCGGCTTCACGCCGATATCGGTGATCATCGACGAACCGGTGTCGTTCACTGCAGGGCCAAACCAGCCGCCATATTCGCCATTGAATTATGACCGGCGGTTCGAAGGCCCGATCACATTACGGCGTGCGATTGAGCAGTCCCGCAACATTCCTGCGGTGAAGACAATGGCGGAAATCGGGCCAGAGCAGGTTGTGGAGTACGCGGCCCGGCTCGGCCTGCCCGGCGACTTGCCGCCTTATCTGTCGCTGGCTCTCGGCACGGCCGACATCTCGCTCCTCGAGGCTGTCAGCGCGTTCTCCACCTTCGCCAACCAGGGTGTACGCATGACGCCCTATTCGGTGGTCGCGGTTGTCGATCGAGAGGGCAATGTCCTGGAGGAACACCAGCCACAGCCGAACGACGCGATTCGCGCCGACACCGCGTTTATCATGACACATCTGTTGCGCGGCGTTGTGCAGCGCGGGACCGGAGCCGCGGCCGCCGCGCTGGACTGGCCGCTGGCCGGCAAGACGGGAACGGTGGACGACTACACCGATGCGTGGTTCATCGGTTTCGATCCGAATATCACCGTCGGTGTGTGGGTGGGATACGACCAAAAGAAGCCGATTGGCAGCCGCAGCAACGGCGAGACCGGTTCGAGTGCCGCGCTGCCCATTTGGGTCGACTTCATGCGGGCATATATCGACCTGCGCGGGGATCGAGAACACCCCCCCAGCTTCGAACCACCGAGCAACATCGTGTTCGTGCCACTCGACTCTGGTATCACCGAAGCTTTCATTAACGGGACCCAGCCAACAGCGGTGTGGCCCGCGTCTCGCTGACTCGTGTTAACTCGAAAGCCCACTCACTCGCCGCGACTGACGTTCGGCCTACTGGTGATGCTGTCTGTTCTTCTTCTCGTGTCGGGGCTAGTTGGCTGCGAGAAGAACAAAGAGAACGAAACCGCTCGCACACACATGGCCATTGCCGCGTCCGGCAACATCGCCGCTTCACGATTCGCTGATTCGTCCACGTGTGGCGAGTGCCACAGCGCGTCGGCGCGGGCGCGCGCTCTGCGAGATCCGGTTGGCGCGACAGTCGCCCCGTTCGATCTGTGGCGCTCCTCGATGATGGCCAACGCCGCGCGCGACCCGTTGTGGCGCGCCGTGGTCTCAGCGGAAGTCGCGGCGACGCCGAGCCGCAAAACCGAGATCGAGGCCACGTGCATGCGTTGCCATGCGCCCATGGCGACGACCTCGACGTTGGACGCGTTGGACGAGCATACTCCCGCAGCCGGACTGACTCGGGACGGGGTGTCGTGCACCGTATGCCATCAGATCCTTCCCGAAGGGTTGGGTGACGCGTCGAGCTTCACCGGCGGATTTCGCATCGGCGCGACACAGGAAATCTTCGGGCCCCATCCCGACCCTCGTGCAAAGCCGATGATCAATCGTTCCGGATTCACCCCAGTAGAGGGACCCCACATTCTTCGATCGGCGCTGTGTGCCACGTGCCATACGCTCATCACTGACGCGGTTGCCGCCGACGGACGTGCGATCGGCGTTCGCTTCCCGGAACAGACGCCATACCTCGAGTGGCAGAACTCCATTTTCAATGACGAAGAGGAACCGGGCAGCGACCAGGCTCAATCCTGCCAAAGTTGTCATGAGCCGAGGACCGACGAGTACGGACGAGAGATCCGCACGCCGATCGCGCACAATCCGAGAGGCCGCGACTACCGGGGCCTCGGTGAGCGCGCGGTGGGCCGTCACGTGTTCGTCGGTGGCAACACGTTGATCCCGGCCATTCTGCGGGACAACTCGCAGCAGCTCGCGGTAGCCGCGCCACGCGACGCGTTCGACGAGACCATACGCCGCGCCCGGCGGCAGCTCGAGAGTGCGACCGCACGGCTGACGATCGAGTCTGCCAGCCGTTCCGGCGACGAATTGGAGTTTGCCGTCGTCGTCGAAAACCTGACGGGCCACAAGTTTCCGACTGGCTTTCCAAGCCGGCGTGCGTGGCTCCACGTGACGGTGCGTGATGAGAACGGGAAGGTGGTCTTTTCGAGCGGCGGATTCGACGACAGCGGCCGCATCGTGGAATCCCATCAGGAACCGCTGCCGAGCGAGGGTGCCGGCGGTCCCATTGAGCCGCATCGCGCGATGATTGCGGAGGCCAGCCAGGTACAGATCTACGAGGCGATCATGGGCGCGCCGAGTGGTGCGCCGACGTGGACCCTGCTCCGCGCTTCGCAATACCTCAAGGACAATCGACTGCTTCCGCGCGGTTGGTCCGTCAATCACCCGGCAGCGAAGTTGACGCGCCCGGCCGGCGTGGACGCCGACGACGACTTCACGGCTGGTCGTGACAACGTCCACTACCGGGTAAGCGCGGTCGGATTTGGTCCGTTCCGGGTTGAGGCCGAACTGCTCTACGAAGTGATCGGCGTGCGGTTCGCGGAGGAACTCTTCACGAACACAACTCCAGAAGTCGCCGCCTTTCGGAAGTTCTACTCGGCAGCATCCCGAACGCCGGTGCGCGTCGCCTCTTCCCGCGCGCAAGTGCAATGACTCAGAGGCCAATCGCGCGCCATTGCCGTCATCACCGCCGTTCAACTCTCACTTCTGCCCTTCTGCCCGTCACTGTGTGACGTGGACCCCACCGCCTCGTCGACCTCCACGGCGTTCCGTAACGGCGCACAGTGCCGCCCTCGGGTCAAGGTTCGAACGTTTATGATCGAGCTGCCAGTCACACCGGCGGCGGAACCCGTGACGCCAACATCTCGCGTCGAGCAGGTCTGATGGCCGCACGTCGTATCGCGAGAGATTCGAGGATTCCTTCGCCGTGAAGGCTTCCTCGTGCCTGAGCGTGGAGCGCTGCGGGAGCCCTACCTGGGCCAAGTCGCGTCGGGATCCGAGTTGATGATCGGTTGACCCGGCGCTTGCGGGATCATGGGCCGAAGATGGGGCATCCCGGACGATTTATGGCATGAGTAGCAGGATTCCACCGTCGTCCGATACCCTCCGATACCACTCCTCGAACTGCTCAGGATCTTGTGCATCGATCGCCGCTTCGAGCCTGTCGAACACGCCATTCGAGATTCCATCAAGGATCCCCTGAAGGTCGACCGGATTTCCATCTGGATCCTGCCGCATCGGGCGGATCCGGATCGCCCATCGGGCGTGCGATACCGTCTCGTTGAAATAGAACCTTGCCAGCGGCCAGTTTCGCTGCTGGCCGGCGAACCACAGATTGGAGAAGTGAAATCCCACGTCCCACATCGCGTGGGCTTGCGACGTCGAGACGATCTGATTGAGACGTGCGACGTCGCGTTCGATGTCACGGCTCAGGCCTCGAGGACGATCCCCATCCCGTCGCGGCGGTCATCGTCGTGGGGCGTGCCGAGAATCCAGACGCCGGGGCGATTCATCTCGACGACGGCGTCGATGCGTTCGGCGACGCCGAGAGCGAGCACTCTCACCTTGCGGGGGGTCGGCACCGGGTTGCCGTCCAGGGCCACCACCTCGAACTCGTGTCCGGGCAGCGCCAGCTGGATGTTTCCGTGGCGCTCGCGTTGAGGACGCGGAACATCACGCGCTCGCCCCGTTTCACCTGGATCGGCTCGCCGTCGCCGAGTGACTTGCCGTTGACAGAAAAGGCGCGATAGCCGGCGTCGTAGCCGTTTGACTTCTCGTTGGGAGGCACTGGCGGCGCCACGGTACCGCGCGGCCACGGGCCTTCACCAGTTTCCATTTCTTCGGCGCCGAAGAAAGGCTCCCACTCGTGAGTGGCGAGAAAGATCTCGCGGTCGTAGCGTCCCGGCTCGCTCGCCGGCTCGACGTAGACGAAGCCGAACTGCCCTGAATAGGTCCCGCGGTGCAGATCGGGGCCGGCAACGGTGTGCGTGTGTACCCAGCGCGTGCCCGCCGGCTTCGGCGTCAGCATGTAGCGCCGCATGCCGTGCGGCGGCACCGGCGGCGTCCCCTCTTCCGTGGCGCCGTCGATATCCGACGGAACGAGCTGTCCGTGCCAGTGCACCAGCTCCGGTGTGTCGGTGTCGTTGATCAATGCGACGACGATCGGGCGCCCTTCGCGCAGGCGGATGATGGGCGCCGGCACACGGCCGTTGTATCCGATGGTGCTGATGGTGCGGTGTGGGCCCAGCTCGACGAGCACGGGGCGATTCGGATGGTGACGTCGGCGGGACCGGCGGGAGGCGCCGTCCGGTCTTCACCGGCACTGCTACCGGCAGAACGTGCTGCGCTGTCCGCCGTCTGGCCGTCCTTCGAGCAGCCGCCAGCGATGAGCCCGGCCCCGGCGGCGGCACCGGCGCGCGAAGACTCCTTGTCGGCTCGCGTTGCGATTCGTCACCAATCCTCGCCGTCCCTGAATCCGAACCCTACGGCCCGCGCGTGTCCTTCGCGGTGCACGAGCGCCAGGACGGCCGCGTGGATCCGATCGCGGAGCCCGCAAACCCGGCCGTCCTGCGCTTCATCTCCGCTCGGTGAGCTGAGCCAACTCAATAGACAGTCCGACTCATTTGGCTTCAACCACTTAGCCCGTTCGATGCGCTGAGATGACCCACTTCACGTGCCGGTCCATACAGCCTCAACGCGTTTCGCGGGGGTCACATGCACTACCCCTCGGTCATTCCGTACTGAGCGCCACGACTGGATCAAGTTGTGCCGCTCGCTTGGCGGGAAAGTAGCCGAAAACCAAAGCCGTGACAAAAGCGCTCGCAAAGGCCACGAGGATGGGAGGAAAGGAAAACATGACTGGTGATCCCAACCGTGAAGCCCCCCATGCCACCGCCAAGCCGGCGGCGACACCGAGGAGACCGCCGATTGAACAGGCGACGACCGCCTCGGTGACGAATTGCATCAGGACGTCAAACGACCGCGCGCCGGTTGCCATGCGAATCCCAATCTCGCGCGTTCGTTCGGTGACGCTGACGATCATGATGTTCATGATACCGATCCCGCCGACCACAAGTGACACGGCTGCAATCGATCCCAGGAGCAAGGTGAGGGTATCTTGTGTCTCCGTTGCAGTCTCCAGAAGAGCCGCCATGCTCTGCGTGCGGAAATCCGAGGTTCCGTGCCGATCGAGAAGGAGCGCGTTGATTGCCCCGACGACAGCGTCTCTCTGGCTGGAATCGGCGACCACCACGGACACAGACTTGAGAAAGCTGCGTCCAAACACTCGAGCGCTTCCCGTTGAAATCGGAATCCACAACATATCATCCAAATCGTGGCCGGTCGGGTCCGCTCCCTTCGGGGCCATGAGCCCGATGACTTGAAAGGGTGTGTTGCCGAAGAGCACGTACTCGCCGATCGGGTTCGCTCCATCCTTGAACAGGTTCTCGTACACCGTCTGTCCGAGCACAGCCACGGGCGCGTATCCGGCGACGTCCGCTTCGTTGAAGAACGTTCCTTGGCTGGTGAGCCAACTGCGCGCGCGAGCGAAGTCGGTGCTCGTCGCGTCCGCCGTCGTTGTGTAGTCCTGGTTCCCGTAACGAACGGTGACGGGCCCGATAATCTCAGGTACTGACGCGGCGACACCCGGGATCGCCTTGATTGCCTCCGCGTCGCCGGGGACCAGCGTTGTGGCGGTTCCGCCTGCTCCTCGCACATTGGGGGCGCCCGCGCTGACCAGAAGGAGGTTGGTCCCCATGGCTTCGATCCGGCTCAGCACCTGCTGCTTAGTGCCATTGCCTAGTGCAAGCATGGCCACGACCGAGCCAACGCCGATGACAATCCCGAGCATCGTCAGGGTCGTCCGCAACGGGTTCCTCTGCAGGGAACGCAGCGCCGTCTTCACGGCCTCCGACACTGAGGGCAATTCCAGGCCTCGCTGTGGTGCCACCTGCTGCAGCGTCGGCCCCAACCGGCGCGCTGCCGATCTCGTCACCTCGGGGGATGCGGAGTCGGAGATAATGCGTCCGTCTTCCATCCTGACCACGCGTTCCGCTTCTTGCGCGGAATCGGGGTTGTGCGTCACCAACACGATCGTGTGACCCTGCTCGTGAAGCCGATGCAGCAGATCCATCACCTCCTTACCGCTCGCGCTGTCGAGCGCGCCAGTCGGCTCGTCGGCCAGGATGACGCGACCGCCATTCATCAGCGCACGTGCGATCGCGACCCGCTGCTGCTGCCCTCCTGAAAGCTTGCCGGGCGGATAGTGAAGCCGATGACCGAGACCAAGGCCTTGCAGGATGTCATGCGCTCGTCGGATCCGCTCGCCGTGAGAGAGTCCAGCGTACACTGCTGGCAGCTCGACGTTCTCCGAGGCGGTTGCAGTGGCCAGGAGGTTATAGCGCTGGAACACGAAGCCGAAGGTCTCCCGACGGAGTGCGGCAAGCTGGTCGCGGTTTAACGTCGACACATCGCGACCGCCCAGGAGATACTGTCCCGTCGTCGGCCGATCCAGACAGCCGATCAGGTTCATTAGTGTCGATTTGCCTGACCCTGACGCACCTACGATGGCCAGGAACTCACCCGCGAATATCTTGAGCGACATCCCGTGGAGAACTTCGACGGCGACCTCGCCAGTTCCGTACGTCTTCGTGATCGCGCGCAGCTCGATCAACGGTTCCATGATGGGAGCGTCTTCGGGCGACTGACAGGCGAGCTCGTCGAACGCGATGACTGATTCGCTGACGCCAGGTGTCGTACCGTTCATAGCTGTCCCTGCCGCTGGCCTTGCCCCTGTCCTTGCCCACCACCTTGTCCCTGCACACCACCGACCGGCCGCGCCACCCTGGTTCCCACGACGACCTGTTCACCTTGCTCTACGCCCGACAACACCTCTGCGGACACGCGATTCATCACCCCAAGCGTCACAGGTCGGGGCTCGTACTGACCATTTGCGAGGACCAAGACCGTGTTGGTCGCCTTGTTGCTGTTCCTGCCACGGCCTATGCCCCCACCACGACCACCGCCTGCGCCGCTACCTTTGCCCTGCGCGCGGGGTTCGGAAGCTCCTGCATCACCTGCGAGTCCTTGCGTTCGACCTGACCTATTCGACTCGGCCTGTTGGCCAAACTGGAGTGCGGCCACGGGCACCAGCAACGCATCCTGCGCGCTGGCGAGCACAAAGAAGACCTGCGCGGTCATCTGAACTTTCAAGACGTGATCGGGATTCGGCACATGAATCAGCGCGTCGTACAGCACGACGCTATTCACGATCTCTGGCGTGGGGAGGACCTGTCGCAGCGTGCCCTTCCAGCGTTGGTCCGCTTCGCCGAGAAGGGTGAAATAGGCGTCCATACCTGGATGCAGTTTCTGAACGTCGGCTTCGGACACCTGCGCCCACACGGTCATCGTGTCGAGGTTCGCGATCCGCATGATGAGCGGCGCCTGCTGCGTCGCATTCAGGGTCTGGCCCACGCGCGCGATAATCGACACGACGGTGCCGTCTATAGGGGCATAGATGTTGGTGAAGCCAAGATTGGTCTCATCAATCTTCAGATTCGCCTGCGCCTGTTCGATTTGAGCGGTGACCGCGTCTATCTCTGCCAGCCCTTGCTGGCGGAGTGCCGCGGCTGCGGCGACTGCCGCCTGAGCTTGCGTGTAGGCTGCATCGGTCGTCTGCTGCTGCTGCGCACTGATCAGGCCCCTTTGTGTCAGGGCGTCGTTGCGGTTCTTCTCACTCTCAGCGAACGCGAGCTTTGCCCGAGCGTCAGCGAGCTGTGCCGTGAGGGATTCGACCTTGGCGTCGGCCTGCCGCCGCTGCGCCTGGAGGTTCACGACACCGGCGCGGTCTGCGGCCACTTTGGAGGTGATCGTCGTCGGGTCGATTCGAGCGACCAGCTGGCCCTTCCGTACGAGATCCCCGGCCTGGACGGGCACATCCTGGAGCTGACCGGACACCTGCGTGCCGACGTCCACATATTCCACCGGCTGCAGCATCCCGGTCGCCGTGACGGTGACCTCGAGATCGCCACGCGCCACCGGCGCCGTGATGTAATCTTGCGTCGAATTGCCAGTACGTCCCCAATACCATGCGGCACCAGTTACACCGCCAGCGACAAGAATTCCGATTACCAACAAGAGAGGTCCCAGGCGCATCGGATAGGCTCTGCGTTGGGTAGGCGCCGCCATCGCGCGACCGGCGCCAGCGTGCCCGGAACCAGTAGCGCCCAGTGGACTCGCATCTGATGGGATATCAACGTGCATCTCAATCTGACTCCGATTTGAATTAACGCCCTGATAAGCTGTCGGCCCCGTCATTGCGGCGCTCGCCGGCACGAAGCAGGCGACGCTCCAGCGAGCGGGCAAAGGCCTCACGTTGATCTGGTTGCAGAACCGCTCGCTCCTGAAGAATGCGGTCCACGAGACTCCGTTGCAACTGCGCCTGGCCCTGTCCGATCTGGCCGAGAAGCGAATCTACGCGAACGGAGTCTGATTGGTCGGCGACGAGTTCTCGAACCAGGGCCTCGCGAAGCGGAGCGATCGCCGCCTCCTGCCGTGCGCGTTCCTGCTGAAACGTCTCGCGGAGCTGATTGAACACTTCTTCTTGTGCTCCGCTCAGGTGCAGCTCTCGACGTAATCTGCCCTCACGTCGGAGCTCTCCGCCTTGGGCCTCCACCTGTGAACGCAGTCCAAACGCGACCACACCCACGGCCGCGATGTTGAACGATACCGACAGTAGGAACAGAAGGATCCAAACACGCTTCGCCATCTTGATCACCTCAACGCTCAGGCTCACTCTCAAGATCGAGGTAGGCGGCTACGATCGAGCCCGGTGGGATGGCGCTTAGCATGCTCGCCTCCTCCGCCTCGGGCGCAGCCGAGAGGGCCGGCGCGACGGGGCTGAATCGGAGATCGATCAAGGTCCGGCCGCACCAGAAGCCGCTTATCACGCCCATCGTCACGACGGCGGCGGCCGCCGCCGCGAGTCCTCTCGTCGGAACAAGACTGAGCGAGAACCACTCAGGCGTGCGGGCGCGATATCGCCGGAGCACCTCTTCCACGCGCGGGCCGCGGCTCGGTGGCACCGAGTCCTCGGCCAGAAGGCCCCACAGCGCCCGGTCACTTTCGAACACCGAGCGACAGAGCGCGCACTGCCTCAGGTGAGCTTCGAGTTGCGGTGGTAGCTGATCGTCCGGCCGGAACGTCGCCAAGCGCCGCTGGGCCCTTCGACAGTTCATGACGCGCCCCCCAATGATTCGCCCCACAACGTTCGGGGTCTTCATTCTCCAGTGTCCTCCGCCGTCACGTACGCTATGAGTTCGGACCGGAGCCGTTGCCGGGCTCGCCAGAGGAGAGACGCGACCGCCGAGACGCGCCGACCGAGGAGCGCGGCAATCGCCTCGTACGAGAGCCCTTCGAATCGAAACAGAATCAGCGCCATTCGCTGGTCATCCGGTAACGCAAGAATGGCCCGCCGAACGGCTCGTGCACGCTCGTCGTGAAGCAGCGCTTCTTCAGGGTTCGGTTCGCGCGTCGACACGCGCTGAAATACGTCACTCATTGGATCCCACAACTCCTCGCTCCGGGTGCCTGCTCGCGCCGCACGGTTGCGACACAGATGCGTCACGATCGTCAACAGGTACGTGCGAAACGGAGCCTCTGGCCGGTAGCGCGCAGCCGCCTTCAGCACCCGTATGAACGTGTCTTGCACGACATCTTCTGCGTCCTCCCGTCGACCCAAATATCGATACGCAACCGAAAAGACGAGTCGTTCGTGTCGAGACATCAACGAGTGAAGGGCGTCATGATTCCCAACAGCGAGCTGAGCCACCAGTTCGGCGTCGGAGCGCTGATCGGCGGTGCTCATCAACGCTCGTTCTCGCGAGTGCCCCACTGCGTTGCCACGCCTCGCCGCTCAACGCCGTTCCCGTCGCACGGGGTCATAAGTGCGCCGGATCTCGACGGCGCTGCTAGCCCCTCCGCGCCGGGCCTCAAGCCGGATCTCTAGTTGTCCGCCGGCCGGACGCCTCATCACGGTGCGCGTGACGGTCCAGCCATCTGACGTCGCGATGTGTTCAATGAGCTGGTCGCCTGACAGCGTCACCGTACGGTCGATGGAGCGGCCCGCGATCGAAGACGATGCTGGTTTGCCGTTGGTCGCCAGTTTCGTCACTCGTCCGTCGGAGGTGGTCATGGTCACTGTCCCCGGCGTCTCGCTGATAATCAACTGATCATCACCGGCGACCAAGTCATGAATCACCTGGATCAGCCCTGCGTTTCCCGCACGTCCTGTTCGATTGCCCTCTGGGAGACGACCGGGCCGACCGCGTCCTCCGCCGCCTTGAGTACCGCGCCCGCCGCCTCCTCCGCCACCGGTACCCCGTCCGGGGTCACGGGTGTCTGACGGCAGCATCTTCAGCTTCGCTTCCACGTCCTCGCTCTTGGCCAGATTCAGCGTCCATGCCCCTGCGAGCCGCGGCCCGCGGCCAACTTCCTGAGCGGACGCGATTCTGTTGGCCGACGAGGCGACGATGAGCGTGACGAAGAGCAGCACGTACTTGAGCGAGCGCTGGGTGATACATGTCGACCGTGCAGATAACTGGATCCGTGAAGTCACCATTCACCTTCGGTCAGCACGTATCTTTCATCGCGTGTGCACGTCAGAAATCCGACGTTGACGAGGGCTGTCAGCAGCGCGTCGCATGTCGATGGATCCAGCGCCCAGAGGCGCTGCGCCTGCAGCCGTGTCAGGCGCAGACGGGGCATCTCCAGATACTCAGCTCGGATCAACTGGAGCCAGTCCGCAATGGTGCTATCTGTTGGTCCGTTCACCTGCGTCAGCCGAAGCCGATCAGCGGTTCGCCCGACTGGGGCCAGCGACGGTCGTGTCGTCATGGCTGGCTCCCTCGCCACATCGTCGGACGCGGCGCGTAGTAGCCTGCACGGGTCCGGGCACGCAGGTCGGGCGAAGCGAGCCGCACCGACACCGGCCGCCAGGCGCCATCGCGCGGTAGCGCGTTCGGGACGTAGGCGACTCGGTACAACTGCCGGAGCTCCCCGGCGATCGCACCAAGGACGCTCGCAAGTACGGGCGGGTCCTGCGCGCTGAAGGCGACGCCTCCGGTATCTGTCGCGAGTGTTGCGAGTTGCCAGCTAGGTGGCAGTGCGCGGTCATGCTCATCCGCTCGCAGCGACACGGCATAGACCACCACGCCGTCGTGCCGCACATCCTCGAGCACGTCCTCAAATGTGATTCGGCTGCTGCTATCGTCGCCGTCGGTCACGAGCACGATCGCGCGACGATACTCCGCAGAGGTATTGATTCGTGCGTCCCGCTGGAAGTCGCGTAACGCGACAACGAGCGCTTCCCAGAGGCCCGTCTGTCCGACGGCACTAATGTCGGTGACGGCGGCCGCAGCAGCGGCGCGATCGGCACCGAAGGCTACGCGGCGATCGACTCGCTCGTTGAACATCAGAACTTCCACGAGGTCATCAGGTTGCAGTACATCGAGAAAGGCAAGCGCCGCCTCTCGAACACGGTCCAGCTTTAGACCGGACATGCTGCTACTACGGTCGATGACGAGCGTCACCGCTAGTGGCAGCCGCGGACCGGACACGAAGAGGGTGAGTTGCTGGGGGACGCCGTTATCCAGCACGAGGAAGTCGGCGGCCGTGAGCCCGTTGACCGGCCGCCCCAGTCGATCTCGCACGCATACGTCAAGTGCGACGACATCGACGCCGCTCCTGAAGCGTGGTGTATCGGTTGCCGCCTCTGAGTGCTGAGCAGCATCTGCAGTGAGGATCGCCAGGCTCGCTACGAGAACGACCCCGCCGAGAACGAATGCCCCTTTTGTTCGCATACGGTGTCCCCTCGGGTAGCACGCGTTCAGCCGGACCTTCCCGGCCTCTAAACGTCGGACCGAGGTGCTTCCCCTAGTAAACCGACGACCACCCAAAAACTTGCGCTCGAAGGACCTACGATTCGGCCAGCTGCTCGGCCCACGCGCAAGAACAGCACGCCCAAAATGGCTGCTGCTCGAAACAGTAGGCGATCTCGCCACTGGCGGTGACAGATGGCCGCGTCACGCCACAGCCCGATACATCAACCAGATCCACAGGCCCGCCGCACCTCGGACAGCGCAGGTGCTCGATTCTTATCCCGATCGACGACGGCTCAACCGTGCGCATACTCGGACTTCTCATGCTGCGGCTTGTCGTTGTCGCCGCGATCGCGACCCCAGCGTGTTCGTCATCGTCGGGTTGACGCATCGCATTCCACCTCCGGTCCGGCGCATTCCTCGAGCGCGCGGGCTGCCTCGATGTCCGCCGCGTCTGCCTACAACTGATAAACCGGCAACCGCACGGAAACTTGCGCACTGTTCGCCTGGGGGCGGCGACACTTGACTACCGCACGCCGCACCGCTCGATACTGCAAATGTCAAGACGAGGAGGGAGCCCACCCGCCTGCCCCATCGACGGTGCGCAATGTGCGTCCTCCGTAGAGCTGGAAAAAGGCCCACGCCCGCGCAATTTTCTTGATGGCGACGGTCAGATTTCTGGATTCAACCGCGCGACCGCTCACACATTCCAGGGCGCCCTCGGCCAAGTTCCCCGGATTGTGAGACCTAGGTACTCTGAGGGAAGAAGCAAGGACCTCGCCGGATCGTCGGGGATTCGCGAGATCAACAAATCACACTTCAGCCCGGCCGGCTTCAATGTGCACTGAATCCATTCTCGAGACGAAGAGCCTCTTCGCCGCGTTTCCGCGATTGATACTAATCTCGAGCTTGCCGGTGCTGCCGACGATTGCCAGCACGCCACCCGGCTCGAGGTCGCTGTAGGTGTCACTCACGCGATCGATGACGGTGCTGCCAACGGTGATGCGAGGATGCGGCGGCAATTGGGATGCATCGATATTGGTCACAAGATTTCCGAAACGGTCGATATGCACCACCTCGCCGACGATCCGGCCTTCGCCTTCGACGAGCGCAACCGCGTGCGGAAGTGGTGTCCATCCAGAGGCTCGGATGCCGAGTTCGTCCAACCGCACTCCACCGGCGAGCCCCGCCGCGGCGGGGGCGTAGATGAGACGTGAGTGGAACGTGTGGCGACGGGGTTCGAGCAGGAAACGAGCGTTCTGAACTGCGACAAGTGCTGCAGGCCGGTGCTGCTCGAACAGCGGGGCGGCAACACCGTCATCGGGCGCGACGACGTACTGGCCCGCGACCTCCGCCGCAATGACTCGCCGATCAGGAGCCGCGCTCGGGTCTGTGAGCACCAGATGCACCGTTCCGGCCGGGAAATACGAGAACGCAGAAGCGAGGAGATAGGCGGCGGCGTGCAGGCTGCCGAATTCGGCCGCGTGAACGAGGTCGACAATCCGCGCCTCTGGAGCGCGAGCAAGGAGAACACCTTTCACGATGCCCACGTACGCGTCCGTCGTGCCGAAGTCAGTCAGAAGTGTGATGATCTGCGCCGCCGCCATGCTGCAATCCTCCTGGTCCTTCGCGAAGCCGGTTGATTCAGATGCCTGCATACCATTCGTATCCGTCATCCGCCCAGGTGCCGCCACCGCCGCGGCCAATGTGGTCGACACGATTGACGACTTCGATGCGGGTCAGAAACTTCGCCATCTTGTAGCCTAGCTGTCGCTCCACGCGAAGGCGCAGGGGGGCTCCATGAGCGACCGGAAGTGGGACGCCGTTCATCTCGTAGGCGAGGATGGTCTGCGGATGATAGGCGTCGATCAGGTCGATGCTCTCGTAGAACGCATGCGAGCCGTCAACGTACCGTGGCAGCTCGTCAGCGCAGTGAAAGACGACAAAACGCGCGTCCGGTCGGAGTCCGACGCGATCGAGGATCGTGGCCAACTGCGGCCCGGTCCACTCACCGATGCAGCTCCAACCCTCGACACAGTCGTGGCGGGTAATCTGGGTGCGCGCCGGCAGCGCGCGGAGATCGGCGAGCGTAAAGCTCGCCGGTTTCGTCACAAGGCCATCGACCTGCAGGTGCCACTCCAGGAAGCCCTTGTCCGCCTGCTCCACGTAGCCGGCCGGCAGGTTGTAGGCGTCCTGCGATCCGTTCGCGCGGAAGTTGGGCGAAATGTCGGCCGGTGTGTACTCGCGCGCGAGCGCCCCACGCCACAGAAGGGCACGTTGCACGCGCTGGTTAAGCCCTTCAGCGCCGGCCAGGAACTCCCGGAAGGTGGGAGACGCAGAGAATCGATCGCAGCCGCCGGAGACGATCGCGGCGAAGCTGGTGACACTGGTCGCGAGAAAGCGTCTCCGGTCGACACGCACGCCTCTCGCCCTCATAACTGATGCCTCACTCGCTGACTCGGTACCAACCGGTGATCATGGAGCGCATGTTCTTGACAAATCCCGTTGTCAAAACCATCGCGACATGCATCGCTGCAAACAGCACGAACATCCAGGTGGCGACGAAATGGATGGTTCGTGCGGATTGACGGCCACCGAACACATCGAGCAGCCACGGCGCTGCCGCCACGATGGCGGGCGACATCGTCAAGCCCGTGAGGACAGCAATCGGCGCGAGCACCACAATGACAACCACGTATGTCAGTCCTTGAATGACGTTATATCGCTCCGTGTGTTGGTGGAATCGAAGCATCAGGTGTTGACGCAGTGTGGCTCCGATGCGACCCAACTCGGCCCGCGTGGGCAGAAGATCGCGGCGGAAGCGACCCGTCACGATCGAGTGGCCGATATAGACGAGGCCATTGATCGCGAACAGCCATGCAAAGAAGAGGTGCCAGACTCGGCCCGTTGCGAGATCCTGCGCGCTGGGAATGGTGAGCCACGCAGGAAACGCTCGCTGCACCGGGCGACCATTGATCCATGACCATCCGAGCACCCCGGTTGTGTCAAAACGCCTTCCAAGGATGTTCGTGATCCCCGTTGGTCGGCCATCCGGCCCCGACGCCCAATAGATTGAAACGAGGGGCCGCTCGAAGTCGGAATCCTCGCCCCAATAGAGCGCCGGGTGGGCGTTGAAGATCTGCAGTCCGCTCATCAGAAGGACGACGACGCATAGCACATTCGCCCAGTGCGACACCCGCACGACGGCGGGGTACCGGTGGATCCAACGCCATGCGTGCGGTCTGGCGGAGGAATGGGCCGCCATCGCGTTCACTATTAGTCGATGGCGAAGCAGTAGAAGAGTCCGGCGCCACCAGTGGCTTCGAGATCCTGCTGACTGCATCCACGCGACGCGTGCACGGAATTCCAGGAATTCACGCCTTCTCCCAAGCCGCGACGATCGTGATGGCCGAGCTGAGCACGGCCCGCGCTACTCGACGTCCAGCTTCCACACGCGAGATCATCACCTGTCGGAAATGCCGTACCGTCCGGGCGCGAGCCGGTCAGAATGTCGTGCATGTTGGGCGTGTCGCCGACACCGTTCACCGGATTGAGGCCCTCGGTGGCCGCCGTCTCCTTGTTGATCTTGTTCCTGTCGCTATGAAGCTCGTCCAGGTTCGCCGCCACGAGGAACCCTTCGGCGTTGTACCAAGGGCCGGTGCCGATCCGGTCCAGTGCGTTCACGGCGGGCTGATCTGCGGTTGCCGACGTGCTCAGATAGGCGTGCCAGGTGTGGTCTCCCGCACCTTCGGCTCTTGCGAGTGCCTGACAGTGTGCATCCGCGCCCACGAGGCCGCCGAGATCGCCGCCCCTGCCCAGTCCTTTGCTGGTGACGAAGAACCTTGTCACCGACTTCTCGCCTCCCATCGGAATGGACTGGGGAACGCTCTGCTGGACCGCCGCCGGAGCGGCCGCCCCACCTGCCTGCGCCTCGTTGCCCTGGCCGCATGCCGCAACGAGCACGACCGCACCCAGGGCGGCACACAGCACCCCAATTTGAACCATTTGTCCCATCCCTGCCATGTCGATCTCCCTCGCTACTTGAGCGCCGTAAAGCTTCGGGTCTGCGGTTCTCCGACCTGGACAAACTCGACCTGCTCGTCTTTGTGGCAGGTATTGCATGTCGACCGCAGAGACCCCATGCGCTCCTGCAGCACCTTGGCATCACGCTGCTTAATGGCTTCCTCGACAGCGGGTAGCACAATCGTCAGGAATGTCTCGGCCGACTTCGCGCGCTTGGGACGGCGCTTCAGACCGTTCTCGATCGCCGTCCGGATCTTCCCCGCCTGATACTCCGCATACCCCCAGTTGCTGTCTTGCGCCGCCCAGTACAGCTCGTTGTAGCGGTATCCGGTCTCCACCATCGCCATATCGAATCCGCGCAGCTGTGCGGCGACCGTCTCGAACTTGTCATCCACCGTGCCGGTCAGCCAGCCCCCCTCCCCAACGGCAGTCGTTGCAGGCGCCGGAGGGCTGCTACACGCCGCAGCGGTCCACGTCGAGAGCGCAAGGACGAGGAGGGATCCGGCCTGCCGGCCACATCGACGATGCGCCATGTGCGTCCTCCGTAGTGCTCGAAGAAAAGTTGTTCTATTCCGTCCGTCGTAAACGACGGTCGAGTATAATCCGGATTGCGCAGCGCCGGCAAACGGCGCGATGATACTCGCAACGATGACCGTGCCGACACAAATGGCGGAACCGATTTCCCGTGAGATCCATGTAGCGTTCTGGAAGATCCATATCCTTCACCACGCGGGCGAGCGGCCCATCTATGGCCAGTGGCTGCTCGAGGAATTACGGCGTCACGGATTTCGCGTCAGTCCAGGAACGCTCTATCCCGTCCTGTTGCGGATGGAGCACCAGGGATGGCTTCGAGCCGTGCGTCCAGCGTCGGCGAATACCTCGCCGAAGGCGCGACGGGAATGCGTGCTCACGTCGAAAGGCGCCCGGGCGCTCGCCAGACTGCGCCGTCAGGTCGACGAGCTCCATCGGGAAGTCGTACCAGCATCCAAGCGAAAGAGGAGCTAACGAGATGTGGGAACAGCTGATTCGTAGCAATGCACCAGCCGCAATCATCCTCATCCGGCTCATGGTGGGCGGAGTGTTCCTGTCGGAAGGCGTCCAGAAGTTTCTCTTCCCTGAGCAGCTGGGCGCCGGGCGTTTCGCGAGGATCGGGATTCTGTACCCGGGCGTCATGGGACCCTTCGTGGGAGTCGTCGAGATCGCATGTGGAAGCCTCGTGATCCTGGGACTCGGCACTCGGCTGGCCGCGATTCCGCTCCTCATCAACATTTCTGTCGCGATCCTGTCGACCAAGATCCCCATCCTGCTCGGTATGGGTTTTTGGGGCTTCCAGCTCCCCAAGCTCGAATCCTATGGGTGGTGGAGCATGCTCCACGAAGCGCGGACGGATTTCTCCATGTGGCTGGGACTGGTCTACTTGCTCATCGTCGGATCTGGGACGTGGTCGGTGGATGCCCGACTGACATCGCGCTGAGGGGCCATGTACGAGTGCCAGCCGTCTGATCCGGCATCAGCAGCCGCCATTCTTTGCCATCACGAGCGATGGGAACACGGCGGCAGTTGCGGATTTCATGTTCAAGCCCGAGACATGATGCGGCACGTCCCTTCGTGGCACGTCAGTCGTACACGGTTGTCGACTATGAACCCCGTCGCCGTGGCGTGGGCTACACGGTAGGCTCCTTTCGTCGGAGGCAGATCATGCATCGCATGCCGTTCGTCCGCTCTCTGTTGCTCGTTGCGCTGGGGACGCTGATAGGTGGAACCATTGTCTTCCGTTGGACCCACGCGACCCCCGCCGCGATCAGTCAGACTGGCGGTTCCGAAGGCGCGCAGAGCGCTTCGGCCGTGCAAAGCGACATCGCTCATCTCAAAGACGTGATGCCATCATCGCAATCTCACACGATGATGGACGTCGGCTACCACTTCGCGAACCTCTGGTTCGCCGGTCGGCAGCGCAATTGGCCGCTGGCAACGTTTTACTTCAACGAGACGCGATCGCACATCCAGTGGACGATCCGGATCCGCCCGGTGCGCAAGAATCCCAGTACGGGAGATGCCGTCGATCTCCAGGGGATCTTCGACGGGATCGACCACGGCGTCCTGGACATGCTCAAGGCGGCAATTGATGCGCAGGACCCCACGAAGTTTGAAGCGACGTACCGGATCACGCTCGAATCCTGCTACTCCTGCCACAAGTCGTCCGGCCTGCCGCATTTGCGACCGATGATTCCGGAAGCGCCTGGGCAAGCGATCATCAACACCGATCCGAACGCAACATGGCCGCAATGAGGCGAAGGAGCACAAGAGCGATGAGGGACGCACTCGCGCGCACCAACGTACCGGCCGCCCTCATCCTTCTCAGGCTGATGTTGGGCGGAGTGTTCCTGTCAGAAGGCATCCAGGAGTTTCTGTTTGCCGATCTCTCCATGTGGCTGGGACTGGTCTACCTGATGATCGTCGGTGCGGGGTCCTGGTCGCCGGCCGCCCGAATGACATCCCGCTGACAGCAACCCTACGAACACCCACTGCCGTAGGTAGAAGGAGCGGCGTACCCGTGACAGCAGAGACCCAACCACGCACGAAGACGGTCCCCTCACACTGGTGGAGCGACTCTCAGGACAGCCTGTTCGAGGCGTTACAGGTCGATCCTTCCCGCGGGCTCTCTGACGACCAAGTCCAGGGACGCCGGGAATCGTTCGGCGCAAACATCCTCGAAGAGATCCGGCCGGCCGGCGTCTGGACGCTGATTCTCGACGGTGTCAAAGAACCGATGATGATTGTGCTGCTGTCGATCGCCGGCCTGTCCTTGGCATTCGGGAAGCCCGTCGAAGCGTTCGTGATGATCTTCGTGGTCGCGGCGTACATCGCCGTGGAGTTCCTCAACAAGTTCCGCACCGATCGGATCATGACGCGGCTTCGCGAACTGACGCAGCCGGCGACGAGTGTCCTCCGCAACGGCACCACTCAGGAGGTTCCCACGCCGGACGTGGTCACTGGGGACATCGTCCTGCTCTCGGAAGGCATGCGCGTCCCCGCGGACATCCGCCTCATCGAATCACACGGACTCCTGGTGAACGAAGCGCCACTGACGGGAGAAGCCCTCCCCGTGCAGAAGGACGCGCGGGCCGTCATCGGGAAAGACACAGGAGCCGCCGACAGGGTCAACAGCGCGTTGGCAGGCACAACCGTGGTCGCGGGCGAGGGCAAGGGCATTGTGGCGGCCGTGGGCGGCGCGACCGAGTTCGGAAAGATCGCGCGGGCCGCGCAAGCCCAGCGAAAAGAGCGGACGCTCATTCAAGACGCGATGACGCAGCTCGCCAAGACGTTGGCCGTGCTCGCGATTATCGTCAGCTTGATTATTCCGCTCGTCGGGTTCGCACGGGGGCTCGACCTGCAGGAAATGATCCTCACGTGGCTCGCGCTAACCTTTCTCATGATCCCGGGGCAGCCTCCGGTGATCATCACGATGGCGCTCGCGCTCGCGTCGTTTGAGTTGGCTCGGAAACAAATTGTCGTGAAGCGCCTCCGCGGCGCCGAAATCCTGGGCCAGGTGACGGCCATTGTGGCGGACAAGACGGGAACCCTCACGGAGAACAAGATGACGGTCGACCGCTTCATTCTTGCGGATCGCAAGGAGGTGAAGCCGGCCGATCTCCCGCCGGACCTCCGGGACCGTATCAGCCGCTGTCTCCCGCGCTATTCAAACGATCCGACCGACACGGCCGTGCGTGAGGCTGTGAAGGGGAGCCGCGATGGAGGGGAGTACCGCCTCCTCCAGGGATTCTCCGAGGGGCATCCGTGGCGCACGCTTGTGTATACAGGCGACAGCATCTCGCGCTATGCGATTGCGGGACAGCCTGAGCACCTCGTCGACGCAGCCGATCTGTCGCGCGATCGGAAGCAGGCGTTACTCGACGTCTTGCGGAGCGAGACGGACAAGGGCAGCCGGGTCGTCGCGTACGCCGCCAAGGACAACGGCACCAGCGACGACGTCTCGCTCGCCGCAACAACCTTCCTCGCGCTCGCCGTGTTGCACGACCCGGTGCGGGAGGGTGTGGCGGACGCCGTGACGGCGCTGCGTAAGGCGGGGATCGCCACCTACGTGGTGACAGGCGATCACCCCACGACGGCCCGTACCATCGGTCGACAAGTTGGCATCAGCACCGACGTCCTACGGGGAGATGAGCTCGAGAAGATGTCGGACCAGACACTTCTTCGATGCCTACCCGCTATCGGGATATTCGCCCGCATCTCCCCGTCGCAGAAGCAGCGATTGGTCGGTCTCCTTCAGAAGAACGGCGACACGGTGGCCGTGATCGGGGACGGCATCAACGACGCACCCGCCCTCAAGGCCGCGAACGTCGGGATCGCGATGGGCGAGATCGGGACAGACCTGGCCAAGGAAACCGCGGACCTGGTACTCACCGACGACAACTACGTCCATCTACCCGACGCGATCGGCGTGGGCAGAAAGGCCGTGGATAACTTCCGCAAGGGGCTCACGTACTATCTCTCGGCCAAAGCCATCCTCCTCTCAATCTTTCTCGTACCGCTCGCGCTCGGCATTCCATTTCCATTCGCGCCGATCCACATCATCCTGACCGAGCTGCTCATGGACTTGGCGTCCTCGACGATCTTCGTCACGGAGGCCGCCGAGCCCGATGTGTTGCGTCGCCCTCCAGATACCATCACCGGTTTCCTCAACTGGTCGATCGCCCTGCGCATTGCGAAGAATGGGGCGCCCCTGGCGATTGCCATCCTCGCGATTTATCTCTGGCTCTACCACGGAACCGGCGACGTGACGCTGGCGCAGACAGCGGCGTTCGTGACCTGGCTCTTGGGCCACATCATGCTGGCGCTGAACCTGAAGCAGGAGAAGCTCTCGTTGATCAAGCAGGGCGTCTTCTCGAACCGCTTCGCGACGGGCTGGCTCCTCGGCATGATCGCGTTCTCTCTTGCCATGACCAGCGTCGCGCCACTGCACTCGTATTTGCACACGACCGCGCTGCCGCTGCGTGTGTGGGGCGTCATCCTCCTCGCGATCGTCGGCTCCACCTGGTGGATCGAAGCGGCAAAGATCCTCCGCGCCCGTGCTCGCACAGCCAACGCATAAAGAGCACCGCCGCCAAAAGCAGGAATCACATCGCGGAGTCCCCACGACACTGCTGGCGCGCCCTTCAATGCCGGAGGCCGCGACGGCCGTTACGCCAGGAGGAGATACATGAAACCGTTTGCTGCAGCGTGGATGCTGCTTCTCGTGCTGCCCACTTCAGCCATCGCGCAACAGCCGTCGTCACCTGGTGATGCTGGCGAGACCCAGGCTCGGAGCGAGGACCGTCCTCTTGCGCCACCGTCGACTGGCGCGCGCGCCATCGCCCTCGATCCCTGGTTGCCGAGTCTTGTCCGGTCCAACGTGTCCGCTCAGGAGCAAGCGGGCAAGTCCGGCTTCGATCACGGGTTCTACATTCAAAGTGCAGACGGCGCGTTCGTCTTTCGCCCGTTCGGGTTGATTCACACAGACCTCCGTCTCGCCGAGAGCGGCCGGCAGATCAACACCGATGCCACTCAGGCATCGACATTCGTCGTCAGGCGCCTCCGGATCGGCTTCGAGGGCCAGTTGTATCGGTCCATCGCCTACGACCTGGAAGCGAACGTGGGCGCTGGTGGCGCCGAGTTGATTTATGCATGGATGAACTTCGGACACATGCCACGGGCCCAGGTGCGGGTCGGCCAGTTCAAGGAACCGTTCAGCTACGAGGTGCTCCTTCCTGAGACATCTCTCGATTTCGTTGAACGTTCCGTTGTCGCCACCGTCGTCGCCCCGGCGGAAGACATCGGGGCGATGCTGCACAATTTCGGTGCGCCTCTTGGTGGCCTGGTCGAGTACGGCATCGGGATGTTCAATGGCCTAGGCGCCACACTCGAGAAAACGGATCCGAACAAGACGTTCGAGTACGTCGGGCGCCTCGCGATCTATCCGTTCGCCGCCTCATCGAACCGTTTCTTCAAAAGCACTCGTAAGCGGGCTACGCGCTCGTCGAGGGGAATCGTCCTCAAGGCGTCGATATCAAGCCGAGGACGCCGCTGGGATTTGAGTTCATGCCACGGATTCCCACGAACGGGCGACGCCTGGCCACGGGGGGCGATGTGCAGTTCATCCTGGGTCCGTTTTCCACAAAGGCTGAATACATCAGAAACATCGAGGACACACCGTCGGGTCGGGACGCGGTGATGAACGGGTGGCATGTGGACGTCACTCATGTCGTCACCGGCCAGGCCAAGGTGCTCAGAATGGAACACGGCGTCGAGATCACCGGTCGCATTGAACAACTTCGGGGAGACGCGGGTTCCCCGACCATTGTTGCAGGTTTCACCGATGAATTGGGCAGTCCCGTCGTATTCGATCGCAATCAAGTGACGACGCTGACCATCGGGGTCAACCACTATCTCAACTACAACACGAAATTCCAGGTCAATTATCAAAGCGACTGGTTTGGCAACAGTCTCTTCACGCCTACAAGCCGAGTAGGGAGCACCTTGCAGGCCGGATCAAGGTTTCGGCCCAAGGTGTTAGCGAGAGTGCAGCTGTACTTCTGAAGAGACCGGAAGACCTGCCGACATGTGCCCTGAGCGAAACGATCGTCGACTACTTCCGCAACGGTGCTGGCTACGCGCCTGGCGAGATGGAGGCGTATTTCGAAGTTCATCGGACGCGGATACGAGTCCTGGACCCTCAGCGGCGACCAGCGCGTGTTGGCGCTCGCCAGCCGCGCGACGGAGGCGGGCTACGGCCGGATGAATCCGATGCGGAACTACGTGTACGGCCGGTGAACCAACCGGACGCCCTCGGTGTGCTCTATCTCACACTCGGCGCGAGCGCGATCGTGAACATCAACGACGGCAGCTATTCGCTGTTGCCCGAAGTCCAATACAAGCCGACAGAGAACCCCGAACTTCGGTGGCTGGCGAACATCCAGCGGGGCGGGGCGGGGACGGAATTCGGCGAGAAGCAGGCGGACGTGCGCGTCGAATTCCGGGCGCGCTACTACTTCTGACCCGACCGGACACACCTCGTTTAAGACACGGACGCTTCCGCGAGATGCTGCCGTCCACTCCGCCGTTGGCGAGGCGAACAGCAGGAGAGACATCTACGACTTCTTCGCGCGAGCCGCTCGACCGCGCAACTTGATCTGCTCGGCGAGTTGCCAACCCGAAGCCTTGTCGTAAGTACAGCCATCGCCTTGGGCCAGTTCCTTGAAGCCTGCCTGCACGTCGGTACGAAGCTGCTCCCGCGCTTGGTCGCGCTGCTCGAGCAACCGCAACGCCTCTCGAATGACTTCGCTGGCTGTCTCGTACGGCCGGTCTCGACCCTGTCGTTGACGAATCGCTCGAGCTCCGGTGAGAGCGAAATATTCATTGGACTCAATTGGAATCCATCCTTACGCCGAAGGCCGTCTACTCGCCGCTCGATTCGTCAGGAATTGGTCGCCGCCGCGCGCCGCGCCTGACGTGCACAACGCGCACAACATTCGTCTCGTCATCAGCGGTGAAGAAGACGCGGTAGACGTGAGGCTTCCGTCCATAGCTCAGTACACGAACGTGGTGGTCCGGGTCGATGCTCTCCGGCGCAATTGGGCAGCGCTTCGGATGTTGGTCGAGAGAGAGGATTGCGCGCTCGAGACCGTTGAACCACTTGGCGCCCTGCCGAGGCGCCCGGGCAACCACCCACAGGCACAGCTCCTCGAGATCCGCCTCGGCGTTCCTGGCGATCTCAACGCGGTACGGCATGCTTCCGGCGGAGCCGGGCGAACACCTGCTGTGCCGGTTTCGTGCGGCCGGCCTTCACATCCGCCAATCCCCGCTGAATGCCTTCGATCGCTTCGACGCGGTCGAGCAGCGCCTGATAGGCCTCGGCGTCCTGCACGACCAGCTCCGCCTTGCCATTGATCGTCAGAACGAGGGGATGCCCGGTCTTTCGGAGGCGGTCCAAGAGGTCGACCGTGTTGCGCTTGAAGTCACTGAGCGAACGGATGTCGTTAGCCAAATTCAGCATGCGAGCCCTCATCAAATCTGCATCGAATTTGATGATCCCACGATGGTGCCCGCGCGATCAATCGCCGCAGGGACTGTCCCTGAAATTGTCCCTGTGAGCGCCCAAGAGCGGGCCTCCAGAGCCAACAGCAGCCAAGTCGCTCGATCGAGGAAGTCGTTGAAACGGTTGGATTTGCTAGGAAAAACGAAAATGGCCGAGAGGCTGATCGACGTTTAGCAAACCGCCGCCTTCAGCCTCTCGGCCACCTCACCGCAGACGCTAAGTGTACGTGAAATCAGGACTTGCCGGATCCAACTTTTTCTGCGGAACCTACAACGGTTTTTCAAACCGCCGCTATCATTCGATTCATTCGGAAAACCGTCCGGTTTCGCAATGACCGACCCCACAACTCTGGGCA